>ERZ1643250.2428-NODE-2428-length-14038-cov-12.138311_pt1 | contig 14038 bp, 9 predicted proteins | sample MGYA00579262_ERZ1643250 | MGnify/ENA primary metagenome ERZ1643250 (study PRJEB29033, sample SAMEA4952265) | chicken gut metagenome | biome: Broiler Chicken; feature: Gastrointestinal Tract; material: Caecum | place: Ireland | collected 2018 | study: Broiler...
CTTTTAAGTTTTTGAGATAAGTTTGTGCAAAATTCGATATTTGCTCATTTATAGTTACATTTTTATGATATTGGAACGAAGGATTATTCGGAAATCTCAGGCATTGAAATTAAGCAGAGAGAAGCTCTTGTAAAGGCAATTCAAACAAGAGAACGCAGCTATAAGAAGTATCAGAAAGCATTTGAAAATGTGATTGAAGAGATTGCATACACCTGGTTTAACCGCTTAATTGCAATCCGTTTTCTGGAAGTTAATGATTATCTGCCGTCCGGTGTTCGTGTGCTTTCTTCCGAGAATAAGGCAAAGAAAGAGCCTGATTTGGTAACAATGCCGTTTGATACTGATTTGGAATTTACATCTTATGAGCAGAATAGAATTGTCCAGTTGAAAGATGATAATAAACTGGACGAATTGTTCCGTATGCTTTTTATAAAACAGTGTAATAAACTTCATGATATTTTACCGGATCTTTTTGAAAAGACAGATGACTATTCGGAATTGCTTCTTACAATTTCATTTACAGACCCAGATGGTATCATTCAACATCTTGTCAATGATATTGAAGATGCTGACTTCCGTATTAACGATGAAATGTATAGTGATGACGGAAAAATAAAGGCCGATGGACAGGTTGAAATTATCGGATGGCTGTATCAGTATTACATTTCAAAGAAACACGATGAGATTGTAAATATCTATAAAGGAACAGTAAACAAAGCGGATATTCCGGCGGCGACACAGTTATTTACAACGGACTGGGTTGTCCGATATATGGTGGATAACTCTCTGGGAAGGTATTGGATTGAAAAAAACCCACAAAGTAAGCTGGCTGAGAAACTGGAATTTTTTGTCACTCCTAAACATGGAGAAATACAGTATGTTGATGAAAAAGTCAATCCAACTGATTTGACATTTTTTGATCCTTGCATGGGCAGCGGACATATTCTTGTATATGCGTTTGATGTGCTCATGGAAATCTACCGAGAAGCGGGATATTCCGACAGAGATGCGGCATTGAGTATCGTTGAAAATAACCTTTTCGGTATGGATATTGATAAGCGTGCATATCAGTTGGCGTATTTTGCAGTAATGATGAAAGCACGCAGTTATAACCGTCGTGCATTAACAAAAGGTATTTCCAATAATCTTGCAGTTGTTGAGGAAAGTAACTCTATTGATAAATTTGCTTGTAATGGCTTAACAACAGATGGGGAACAGAATAAGATTGGGGAATACTTAGTTAAGGCGTACAGGGATGCCAAAGAAATAGGAACGTTACAGACGATTGAAAAGGGAGATTATGATGGATTTGCAGCATATTTGAAAACGATCGAGAACAGCGCAGGGCAGTTGGATTTTTCAACAACTATTTGGCTAAATGATATACTTCCTCTGATGTTACAGCTTACGAAACAGGCTCAGATTATGAGCAGGAAGTATGTGGTTGTTTGTACAAATCCGCCGTATATGAATAAGCTGGAGGGGCAGTTGAAGAAATTTGTTGTTGATAATTACAAGGCTTATTCCGGCGATTTGTTCAGTGTATTTATGTATCGTAATTTTGATTACTGCAAAGAAGATGGCTATTCTGCATTTATGACACCTTTTGTCTGGATGTTCATTAAGACATACGAAGCTCTCAGAAAATACATTATTGATACTAAGGCAATTACAACTTTGGTGCAGATGGAATATTCTGCTTTTGAGGAAGCTACCGTACCGATTTGTTCCTTCGTTTTGAAAAATGTAAAAGATAGAAACAAGGGACTATATTTTCGTTTGTCTGAATTCAAGGGAGGAATGGAAATTCAGAAACAAAAAGTCTTAGAAGCTCTTGCTAATATGGAGTGTGGATATTTTTATGAAACTGACCAGTTGAATTTCCTGAAAATTTCTAGTTATCCTATCGCTTATTGGTTAAGTGATAGTGTTTTTTCAAGTTTTGATATGGAAACAATATCAAAATACATATCTCCAAGAATAGGACTTGTTACTGGTGATACTGACAGATTTTTAAGGCTATGGTTTGAAGTTGATACGAAAAAAATTCTATGGAATTGTAAAAATAATTTGGAAGCAACACAATCTCAAATGAAATGGTTTCCATATCAAAAAGGTGGAGCCTATAGAAAATGGTATGGAAACAATGACTACATCATTAATTGGGAAAATGATGGATGGGAATGTAAAAATGATAATTATAGCGGAACAAGAGTTAAGTCACATAATTATAACGGGGATTATGCATTTAGAAAAGCAATTACATGGACAAAAATATCCTCTGGGAATTTTGCTTGTAGATATGTCCCTAATGGATTTATGTTTGACGATGCTGGACCAATTTGCACGGTAGATGAAGATAATCTTCCCTATAGTCTTGCTTTATTGAACTCAAAGGTCGGTAATTTTTATTTAAGAATATTGAGTCCGACAATGAATTTTTTACCTGGTCATATAAACGCAATACCTATTGACATGAATGCTATTAAGAAAAATAATCATTGCGCAGAGCTGGTAAATAACATTGTTAGTATTTCGAAAAAGGATTGGGATTCCTTTGAAACATCTTGGGATTTTAAGAAATATCCCCTGGTTTCTTATGCTGCTAATAAAATATCAACGGCTTTTAAAGTGTGGTCGAAAGAATGTGAAGAGCGTTTTGAGCAGCTTAGAGATAATGAAGAAGAACTTAATCGCATTTTTATTGATACTTACGGATTACAAGACGAATTGACACCGGAAGTAGAAGATAAAGATGTAACTGTTCGTAAAGCTGATTTACAGAGGGAGATTAAGAGTTTAATTTCTTATGCGGTTGGTTGTCTGGTTGGCCGATATTCTCTTGATAACGAGGGACTTGTTTACGCAGGGGGAGAATGGGATGACACAAAGTATGAAACATTTATTCCGGATAAGGATAACTGCCTTCCGATTACAGATGAGGAATATTTTGAAGATGATATTGTTGGTCTGTTTTGCGCGTGGCTGAAAAAAGTCTATGGAGAAGGTAACCTTGAAGAAAATCTTGATTTTATTGCAAATGCTCTTGGTAATAAGGGAAAGACAAGCCGTGAAGTAATTAGAAATTATTTCCTGACAGATTTTATTAAAGACCATATTAAGACTTATCAGAAGCGCCCGATTTACTGGCTTTTTGACAGTGGTAAGCAGAATGGTTTTAAGGCTCTTGTTTATATGCACCGTTGGAACGCAGATACTATTGGTAATGTTCGAGTTGAGTATCTGCACCGTATTCAGCGTGTGTATGAAAAAGAGATTACCCGTATGCAGGAAATTATAGACAACAGTCACGATAATAAGGAAATTTCCAATGCTACAAAGCGTAAGGAAAAACTCCAGAAACAGATCAAGGAAACGAAAGATTATGATGCTAAAATCGCACATTTAGCTCTTTCTCGTATTGATATTGACCTTGATGACGGTGTAAAAGTTAATTACGAAAAAGTTCAGACTGCTGACGGAAAGAAAATACAGATTTTAGCAAAGATATAGTGAGGTCGAAATTATGCAGTTAGTAGATTTTTCAGTAACTAATTTTCGTAGTATAACGAAAGCACATAAGATATCTCTACATAATCTTACTGTATTGGTTGGACGAAATAACGAAGGAAAATCTAATTTATTGAATGGATTGAATGTTGCTATGCAAACGATGATTTTGCATACTAAACAGACACGTGGCTATTCTCAGTTATATAACTGGGAAAGAGATTTTCCAGTGCAGTTTCAAGAGAGAAAGAGCGGTCATGAATCAATTTTTAGATTAAACTTTCGGCTTAATCATGAAGAAAATCTTGAATTTACAAGAGTTACAGGGATTAGGAGTAATGAAGATATACCTATTGAAATAAAATATGGTCGAGATAATATTCCTAAAATTCGAGTACCCAAAAAAGGCTCGTCCTCATTTACAAATAAATCTAAGCAAGTAACAGCATTTATATGTGGAAGCATTTCTTTCAATTATATTCAGGCAGTAAGAACGGAAAGGATGGCGATGGAGGTCATCCATCAATTATTGTTTGAGGAACTTGCTAAGTTGGAGGAGAATAAAGATTATCAAACGGCTATGCAAATAATAAAACAGCTTCAAAAAAGTGTATATGATGATATATCAAATAGAATTCTTGCACCGTTACAAGAGTTTTTGCCACAATTAACTTCTGTTGAAATTATTGAAAGGAAAAGTCCTTATCCTATGAGAAGATTGTATGGGGACTTGGATATAATGCTTGATGATGGTACGCCAACAAGCATTTCTTACAAAGGAGATGGAATAAAAAGCTTGGTTTCTTTAGCAATTCTTAAAAATATGAGTCCAACAGGAAGGGCTTCAATTATTGCTATTGAGGAACCAGAGTCGCATTTGCATCCAGATGCAATACATAGCTTGGTTGACGTCATTAATGGAGTGTCAGAAAAACATCAGGTAGTTATTACAACACACAATCCATTATTTGTACAAAGAAACTCTGTAGCTGAAAATGTTATTGTAAATGACGGAACAGCTAAGCCAGCGAAAAATATAAAAGAAATACGCGATATTTTAGGTGTATTACCTGAAGATAATCTTATTAATGCAAGTCATGTTTTGGTTGTTGAGGGAGAAGATGATAAAATCGCATTGACAAAAATCTTAAAATCATTAAGTCCAACAATAAAAGTGGCATTAAACAAAAATACTCTTGTCATTCAGCCACTATCTGGAGCAGGTAATTTAAATTACGAACTGAATAGGCTTAGAAGTTTTGTTTGCAAATATTATGTCTTTCTTGATAATGATGATGCAGGTATTAGTGCTGGCGATAAAGCAATTGAACAAGGATTACTGACAGAAGCGGATATAAAATATACCATTTGTAATGGGAATCCACAGGCCGAGTTTGAAGATTGCTTGAATAAAGATTTTTATATTGAAATAATAAAAGAAAAATTTTCAGTAGATTTATCAGTGGCAACTTTTAAGGGTTCAAAAAAATGGTCGGACAATGTTAAAGACGCATTCTTGTCGCAAGGACAGAGATGGACGGACACGATTGAAAAGAAAGTAAAAATGACAGTAGCAGATGTTATACCAGAGGAAAATGCAGATGCGGTCTTGAATCAACACAAAAGAGGTTCTATAGATGCATTGGTTATAGCTTTAGAAAATATGTTGACATATCGATAACTAGAGATATTATAAAGAAACTAAACTAAAAACAGATTACAGATAAATTAAATAGTGCGTTTGCAAGAGATGTTCGCAAATTCGGGTTTTAGGATGATGCTAATGTGAATTTTCAAGAGGATATTGGCAGCATAGAGCTGGAGTATAGAAGAAATGTAAGAGGTTAGAAATAATATGATGGGAGAGGTGATCAATATGGCAATCAAGTCGATTGATATTTTAAATGTTTTAATATTCCAGAGACAGTGGAGAAAAAACAACGGAAGTTGTATGAGTGGGAAGGCAGAGAGCGGTGATAAAATATCTGATGGTTTCCACTTGGATTTCTGCGATGGTATCAATGTGATTATCGGAGAAAATGGTGTGGGGAAGACCAGCCTATTGAAAATGATTTATGCTGCCACGCAGTGGTCTATAGAAAAAACCAATCCCGGAAAAACAAAGAATTTATTGCAGTTTTTTTCTAACTCAATTTCTGATAATGAAGCACTGAAAAACAGTGATTATAAAGAAGGATATTGTTATTATAGGGTATCGGACGGCACGCATAAATTTGAATATAGCTTATCACATAACGGGCTGTTTGACTTTGGCGAATGGTCAGGATTAAATATTCATTCCGTATTTATCCCAACAACGGAGATGCTGTCACATTCCAAGGGCTTTCTGGCCTTATATGAAAAATACAATATGCCTTTTGATGGGACACAGGTAGATATTATCGTCAATGCTTCGCTGCCTGAAACGAGAGAAGTACCGAAAAGTATGAATGGTGTTTTGAAAAAGATCAGTAATGCGATCGATGGTGAAGTTATCTTGGAAAATGACAGTTTCTATATTGTAAAGTCAGATGGAAGGAAAGTAGATTTTTCTTTAGAGGCAGAGGGACTTCGGAAATTAGGATTGATTTGGAAACTGATCAGAAATGGACTGCTGGAAAAAGGTACGGTTTTATTGTGGGACGAACCGGAAGCAAATCTAAATCCGGAATTATATCCATTGGTGGTTGATATATTGCTGGAACTGCAAAAAAACGGAGTACAGATGTTTATTGCCACACATAGTTATAATTTTGCAAAATATCTGGAAATCAAAAGAGAAAACAAAGAAGATGTTTTGTTTCATAATTTGTATAAGGCTTCTTCAGGGCTGCCGGAGGAGTTAGGAGAAGTATTTCAAGACATAAATCATCGTCCTGACGAGATATACAGTCAGTCTGCATATACAATGGAAGAGTTGGATCCGAATTTTATTTTGACGGCAGATACTAAATTGTTGGATGCGGCTTATGAAAAATCTATGGAGGAGTTGGAGGATCGGATTGCAAAAAGGGATAAGCAAAATGTCGAATAAAATCATTATGGATACGAATGTCGCTGCAAAGGCAGCGACTCCTATAAAAGAATGTAAAGAGGAAGAGTTGGATCTTCAACAAGAATGTATGGCTTTTATAAAACGCTTTGTTGATAATCCGGACAGTAAATTAGTATTGGATGCGGATTACGAAATATCGAAAGAATACAGGAATAGAATTTCAATGAATACACCGATGGGGAGAATATTCTGGCGTTGGTTCAATTTATATCTCAAGCGCATTGCAGCTGTAGATTATGTGAAACTGGAGAAGGATACAGCAGGAAATTACACGATGTTTCCGACGGAAGAAAGGACAGAAGAATTTGATTTCAGCGACCGGAAATTTATCGCTTTGGCAAGAACACATTTTGAACATCCTCCGATCATTGAAGCTGCGGATGCAAAGTGGCTGGGTTACAAAGATGTATTTGAAGAATACGGAGTACATATTGAATTTTTGAATATGGAATATGCGGAAATGATGTATGCTCGGAAAATATTAAATAAAAGCGATCACGCTGTATAGGATCTAAAGGTGGTAAGAATGGCTGAACTAAACTTAAAACAGATTACAGATAAACTAAATAGCGAGTTCGCAAGTGACGTTCGTAAGCTTGTATTTTGGTATGACGCCAATGCGGAGTTTCGGGAGGATATTGACAGCATAGAATTGGAAAATGCAAAGGTTCTGCACCTTGAGCCGGATAATCAGTTCTATATCAAATATTTTCTCGAACGAGAGGATACGACAACCAATTACCTTGTTTACGCCCCTTTTGCAAAGCCGGGGATAAGAGATAATCATCTTGCGGATACGATCCGATATTCTAAAGAATTTTTTGCGGACAGAGCCTCTTTGCTTGCACTTGATCTGGGGATTGAGGAACGGTATAAGCCGGTACTCCAGCACTACATTAAGTTTTTTGCGGACAAGGACAGAACGCAGAAATTTTATGATTTGGAGATTGAGAATTTCAACAGAAACACGATTGAAGTTGCTTTGATGAGCGTTCTTTGCCAAAATAAGACGGCTTCTTTTGAAGAGGTGCTTCGTTCTATTTTAACAGAAGATGGACTGCAGGATAACAAATATCTCTCGGCGTTCGAAAAATATGATCTGCTTCCTGCTTTTTGGCAGCAGGCGGATGTGTTGTTTGGATATAACGATCCAAAGCCAACGCTTGAAAAACTTGTTATCACGATGTTTGTCACTTATGCCGCTAAGAGTATCCATACGGACATGCCTCAGGCATGGAAACCTTTTATTTCGTATAAGTCCGGAAATATCATTGTATTTATGGACAACCTGATGAACAGCTATCTGTATGGTACACGTTTCGATGAGATTTCAGAGATGATTTATCAGGCGATCAATGGCACGAATTATCTGGAGAAGATGGAAGTAGAAGCCCTTGTGGATTGTAATCTCTTTGCAGGTGTTGATGAAATCCTGATACATTGGATAATCGGCAGACTTGAGAATGAAGATATAGGAGCCAAATTGAACGGGAAGACTATTCCGGAACTATGCGCCGGACGCAGGAAACAGCATTTTGGGAAAAAGTTTCGCAGTGAATATTTCATCCTGCAGAATGCGTTCGATATGATTTCTGATGGTAAGTATCAGCCGGTCAGCGGTATCAGGAATCTGGTTAAGGAATATACGGAGTCAATCTATAAGATTGACCGCTATTATCGCTATTTCTATTTCTATTTTGATAAACTGGAAGATACCATGCCGTTTGAGAAAATCAGGGAACTGGTTGAGAATATCTATACGAATGAGTATCTGAACCGGATCACAGTGAATTGGAATCATGAGTTTGCAGATGCAGATGGAGAAACAGGCCTTGAGCTGCAAAGAGATTTCTTTGCAAAGCATATCGAGAATTCAAAGAACAGGGTGGCCGTTATCATATCCGATGCACTCCGCTATGAAGTGGCGCATACATTGTTTGAGAAAATGCAGGCAGATGAGAAGTGCAATGCGTCCATCGGGGCAATGCAGGGAGTTCTTCCGTCTTATACACCGTTAGGTATGGCGTCGTTACTCCCCCATAAGAGGATGGAATATGGCTTGTCTTATGATGTACTGATAGATGGGAAAGCGTGCAGTTCTACAGAACAGAGAGAATTTATTCTCAGAGAATATAAAGAAAATAGTAAATGTGTTCAGTTTGACTCAATGAAAACAATGAAGCAGGCAGATCTCCGTTCTATTTTTACTGGACAGGACGTTGTGTATATTTATCATAACCAGGTAGATGCTCGTGGAGATAAGGCGGCATCTGAAAATGAAGTATTTAATGCCTGTGAAGAAGCAGTTGAAGAGATTTACAGTTTAATAAAGAGGATTGCAACGCAGGGGAATACGTATCATTTTATCGTGACAGCAGATCACGGGTTTATATATAAACGCGATAAAATTCAGACAACAGATAAGATCGCCGGAGCAGCTTCAAAAACAAATACAGTTGGACAGCGTTTTTCCATATCGACGGTAAAAATCAAAGCAGATGGTGTTTGTCATACAACGGTTGGAAAAGTACTTGGTAATGATGATGAGCGTATCATATCATTTCCTCTCGGGTCAGATATTTTTAAAGTCGCAGGCGCAGGACAAAACTATGTTCACGGAGGCTGCTCACCGCAGGAAATGATTGTACCATTGATTGAGGTGAAAGTGGATAAAGGCAAAAAGGAAACAAGTCTTGCAGAGATAGCTCTTGTAAGCCTGACATCAAAGATTACAAATCTTATCACAACTTTGGATTTTGTTCAGACGGAGCCGGTGAGTGATGTTGTGAAAGAAACAAGCTACCGGGTTTATTTCATTTCTGAGAATAACGAGAAAATCTCTAATGAGAATATCGTTATTGCAGATAAGAAAGATAAAGATACGACAAAGCGCATGTTCCGGCTTCGCTTTAACTTTAAGAACAAGAAGTACGACAAATCACAGAAATATTACCTGGTGGCATATGACGATAAGTATGATATGGAAATTATCCGGCATGAGATCATTATGGATATAGCATTTGCCGATGATTTTGGATTTTTCCAAGAATCTTCCGAAGGAGGCGAAAATAATGGGCTTCTCTGATGCGTTAGCTTTTGCAGTAGTTATGACGCTACGGGATATGAATAAGGAAAAAGAAAAGAGACTGATAAAAACACAAAAATTTTATCAGGAATGCTACGAAAGGATTACAGAAGACAGTAAGCAGGTCTTTGATATTGTTTCTAACGTCGTCCAAAAGGCGGCTGGCAGATACATCCCTGTAGAAATTGGGACCGGAAGCACATACCTTGCGCTTTATGCGTTTGCACAGGTCATAGAGAAACAAGGACAAGTTACGAAAGAGCAGAGTAAACTCATTAAAATCTACTTTGATAATTTTGATTATCCATTTTCAGAAAGTGCTTATCTGTATGCTGCAAAAACCGGGACAGAAATCGCAGATTTCAGGAAAATCATCGCTATTACAAAAAGTCAAGTGGGCGGATTTTGGATTAACTTTTTCCGGGCTTTATATAAGGCAGGCACACAAAAGGATTTGCAGGATGTAACAGACCTTATAACTTCGATGATGATGAGATTTTCTGTTCTTGGTAAGTTTGATAATGGAATTGTCCGGGCAGTTTGCCAGGAGTTTGTGGATAGCGTGAATTATCAAATGAGTCATATTCAGATGATCTCAAATAAGGAAGTAGACTGGTTTGGGATGATCCCGGTATCAGAGCGGCTGGCAGAAATCCGGGAACTCTATGAAGGTCTGGTTGATGACTCTAATATTACAGACGAGATATCCAAAAGTGAACTACTGTCTATGCTTGAACTATTGCTTTTGAATTGCATTTGTGACATTGCAATGATGACAAATCAACCGAAAACCATAAAAATGCAGATGATGAATGAAGGGGCAGCTTTCGTTGGAATTCATCCAGATGTAACCCCGGAACAATATGTAAGAGAAATTGCCAACAATACCGATACAGGTAAAGCATACAGAACGATGTTTTCAGCCGGGGATCCTCTGGGGTCCATGTGGCCGGTCATCCTTACGATGGGCGGACAGATAGATAGAAGAGATGACGCCATGACAGTGATTAATGACATTTTTTCTATTTTGCTCCAGGTCGAAAACTATCTTGATGAAAAGTATCGGTTTTTAGGAAAAGAAAATATAGCCAGAGATTATACCTTGCATATTATAGAACAGCTGGCGGAAGTATGCGATTAAGGGGGGATAGATATGGACAGTGTAGAGAATAGCATAGCGAAAGGCTATGCAGACTTTGCGGATGACAATGAAAATACAGTTGATGTAACAGATATCACAGCAGATACTTTTGAAGATACAAATTCATTTTTAGAAATGAGTGATATCAATAAGAAACTTCGCTCCTGCTTTGATGGGAAAATTGTGCGGAAGGATTTGACTAAATCCATCAAAGAAGGTGCAAATGTGCCGGTGTATGTGCTTGAATTCTTACTGGGTCAATATTGCAGTTCCGATGATCCAATGGTAATTGAAGAAGGGCTTAATCGTGTAAAAAGAATACTTGCAGAAAATTATGTCAGGCCAGATGAAGCGCAAAAAGTACTTTCCTTGCTGCGGCAGAGAGGAAGTCATACTGTAATCGACAAAATTACGGTAAATCTTAACATAAAAAAGGATACATATGAGGCAGAGTTTTCCAATCTTGGGATTAAAGGAATTCCGATTAATGAGGAATATCCGAGTAAATACGACCGGCTTCTGTGTGGAGGTATCTGGTGCATCGTACAGTTGGAATACGAATTTGTTGAGGAAGATAAGAACGCCTCTCCTATTCTCATTCACAGACTTACCCCAATCCAGATGCCGCATGTTGATATCGATGAACTGAAACAGGGAAGAAAAGCATTTACACAGGAAGAATGGATGAGTGTTCTTCTCCGATCTACAGGTATGGAGCCGGACGCACTCACAGAAAGACAGAAGTGGCTGCTGATTGCGAGAATGCTTCCATTGGTAGAAAACAACTTTAATCTCTGTGAATTGGGACCGCGAAGTACCGGAAAATCCCATATCTATAAAGAAATTTCTCCCAATAGTATCCTTGTATCGGGAGGGCAGACTACGGTTGCTAACCTGTTCTATAATATGGGAAGAAAAACAGTCGGTTTAGTGGGCCTTTGGGACTGTGTTGCCTTTGATGAAGTCGCAGGAATACATTTCAAAGATAAAGACGGAATTCAGATCATGAAGGACTATATGGCATCTGGTTCTTTTGCGCGCGGGAAAGAGGAAAAAGCGGCGTCTGCATCTATGGTATTTGTGGGAAATATCAATCAAAGTGTGGACGTACTTCTGAAAACGTCCAGCCTGTTTGCACCGTTCCCACCTGAAATGGGAACGGATACCGCTTTTTTGGACCGTATGCATTGCTATGTTCCGGGATGGGAAATTCCTAAATTTAGACCGGAGCATTTTACAAATGATTATGGGTTTATTACAGATTATCTTGCGGAATTTATCAGAGAGCTGCGTAAAGAGCAGTATGGAGATGCTTTGGACAAGTATTTCCGTCTGGGCAAGAACCTAAACCAGCGTGATACGATCGCAGTTCGCAAAATGGTTGATGGATTTATAAAACTCCTGTATCCCGATGGAGAATTTACAAAAGAACAACTGGAAGAAGTCTTAAAGATTTCGCTGGAAATGCGGCGCCGTGTTAAGGAACAATTAAAGAAACTTGGTGGTATGGAGTTTTATGATGTGAACTTTTCATACATCGATTTGGATGATATGTCTGAGCACTATGTATCCGTTCCGGAACAGGGAGGCGGCAAGTTAATCCCGGAAGGAATGTGTAATCCGGGACAGGTGTATACTGTAGGACAGGGAAGATCAGGAATGATAGGTGTTTTCCGTTTAGAGTCTCAAATGATGCCTGGTAACGGAAAGTTTGAACGGTCCGGCCTTGGCTCTGACGGAAAGTGTAAAGAAGCTGCGAATACAGCATTTAATTTCCTGAAAGCAAATGCTAATCGCATCAGCGGATCAATAAGTACGACTACAAAGGATTATATTATTAATTATCAGGATCTTCAGGGAATAGGGATGACGGACAAATTAGCATTGCCAACGCTTATTGCCCTTTCATCTGTGGCTCTTGGAAAGCCTGTTGGAAGCAGCCTTGCAGTTCTTGGGGAAATCAGTATTGCCGGAACACTGATCAAAGTGGATGAATTGGCAAATAGTTTGCAGGTATGTTTGGACAGTGGGGCAAAAAAAGTTTTGCTTCCAATTACATCAGCGGCAGATCTTTCTTCAGTGCCGGCTGAATTAATAGGCTGTTTTAATCTGATTTTCTATTCAAGCGCAGAGGATGCAGTATATAAGGCCTTGGGAGTTGAGTAGGATCTTCTGGCGATATGATATTAATTCAATTTCGCAGTCTCAAGAAGGCGGAGCCATTCCTTTAATTGGAATAGTCCGCCTTTGATTTTATTACTATCTTGCGTATATCGTAATCTGATTAGACTATTCAAGGTAAACGCAACAGGTTGACGCTATACCAAGTTCCTGAACCCAGAATGCCTCGACAAGATATTCTCGTGGCTCAGATAATACTGGAACGATAAGTACTTCCAGGGGAACATTAAATATTTTAGCCATTTTTCGCAAAATATCTTCCCTTGGCTTCCTTTCCCCGGATTCGTATTGAGCGATACGGATATCAGCGGAGTTCTCGGAAAAGCCGAGTGCAAGACCAAGCTGCTTCTGTGTAAGATGATTTTTGTTTCTTAAGTGCTTAATTTTTTCTCCAAAAGTGATCATAATAATAATTCTCCTCTCTGTGTGTTGTGTATTGGTTGGTATTAAGATGCCGATATATACGGCGTCTCTGATTGTAAAAGTTTATTTTCCAGTACTGCCAAAGGCTCCGGTGCCACGTTCAGTGCCAAGATCCAGTACAAAATCGGCAATAATCACAGGAGTGATGACCAGCTGGCCAATTCGGGTATCCTTCTTGATTGTCTGCCGGATATTGCTTACATTGCTGACAATGGCATGGATTTCACCACGATATCCGGAATCGATGGGCGGCAATTCGCATACCAGACCTTTGACGGCCAGACTGCTTCTGGGGAATACATATCCGGCGTATCCGTCAGGAATTTCCAATCCAAAACCCAGTGGTATTTTTACGGTATCTCCGGGGTTTAGAGTACAGTCGAAGGGAACATATACATCCGCTCCGGCATCATTTTCATGAGGCCGGAAGGGACAATGTTCTTTGGAGACTCCCAAATCAATCAGTCTTATTTTCATGAAAGCCCACCTCCCATGAGAAGCGGATAATCCTGTAAGAGAATATTTGCCGGAGTCAATGATACGTTGAGCGGATTTCCGCAGCTCATTTTTCCTTCCAGGCATTTGCCGCGCTGGCAGAATGGACCTGTCAGTTCCGGAAGAAAAAGTACCGGACTTAATTCGT
>ERZ1643250.2429-NODE-2429-length-14035-cov-4.910086_pt1 | contig 14035 bp, 17 predicted proteins | sample MGYA00579262_ERZ1643250 | MGnify/ENA primary metagenome ERZ1643250 (study PRJEB29033, sample SAMEA4952265) | chicken gut metagenome | biome: Broiler Chicken; feature: Gastrointestinal Tract; material: Caecum | place: Ireland | collected 2018 | study: Broiler...
AAATATCCCTTAACTGTAATCCAAAATACCATGGTAAATAAAGAATAAAATATGTAAATACCCATGCATGACGATAACGATATAACAAATTCTTCATTAATTAAATCCAAACAGCTTTCTAGAAATAGCATATCCTGTTGTAATCATTTTCTTACCAACATGTCCATCCATTTCCATCATAGAACCTAAAAATGTATGTTTAACAGCTTTATAAAGTTCAGGATTTTTATTTTTTAAATACTGCCATAATTCATTTTTCTTTTGTAAATGTTCAGGTGTTCCTGATTTAATCAGTAAAACTGTTGATACAGTTGTAATCATCGTTAAATATTTCACCATATAATTTCTCAGTTTACGACTCTTTAATTTCATCACATCACAACAATCAATCATCATCTTATTGACTTTAATCTGTTGATCAATACGTGAAATCATCACTTTTTCATTAACAGACTGATCTTCCCTACCAATATAGTAACGATATAAATCAACATTTAAATAATACAGTGTATTGACATAAGGTAATGGCTGATAAACAAATAAATTATCAACATAAAATGTATGTTTTGGCAATTGTAAATTACAATTTCTTAATAACTGTGTACGATAAATAACACTATGCATTAATAAATTCTGTTGTGGGTAAAAATGTTTTAAATCATACCATCTGAATGTTCTATTTTGTGGCAATGCATTTGTATATTTAATCACACTAGATTTATTGGCACTTGGTTTTTCATATACATAATTTGCAATGAACATATCGACATCTTGATCTTTTTGATGTAACTGTTTAATTGTTTCTATCACTTTAACAAGTGAAGACTGGTCAAACCAATCATCACTATCCAAAACTTTAAAATAAAGTCCTGTTGCATTTTTTAAACCTGTATTTACAGCTTGACCATGTCCCCCATTTTCCTGATGTATACATTTGATTGTATCAGGATATAAAGAGGCATAGTCATCACCAATCTGGGCTGTTCTATCTTTAGAACCATCATCAACAATAATAATTTCTACATCATCTTTTAAAATTAAACATGATTCAATCGCTTTATCCATATAATCTTGTGAGTTATAACATGGAATCGCAATACTTAAATATTTCATAACATCCTCCTACAATGTTTTAACAAGTTTTAAAGCTTCTTCTACAATGCCATCAATATTATAATATTTATATTGTGCTAAACGCCCTAACAAGTAAAAATGAGAAAATGGTTTGACATAATCCACATATTTTTGATACATCGTTAAGTTTTCTGGAGATAAAATAGCATAATAAGGAACTTGAGTTTCATTACGATATATTTCTGGATATTCTTTAACAATAGTTGTTCCAGAAATCTCTTGACCTGTTAAATATTTAAATTCTGTAATACGTGTAAAATCTTCACTGACGGTATAATTGACAACACCATGACTTTGATAGTGATCTTCAGGATAATGTTCATATTCAAAGCGTAATGAACGATATGGCAATCTTCCTAAACAATGATCAAAGAAATCATCAATAGCACCTGTAAAAATAATTTTTCCCTGCCACAATTGTTCCTGATAATAAACCTGATGTGTTTGCATATCAAAAGATAAATCTTCCTTGGCATCCTTATTTAATTCAATTTCTATGTTTTCATGATTCAACATATTTTCAAATAACTTTGTATATCCTTCTAGTGGCATTCCCTGATATTGATCTTGAAAATAACGATTATCATAAGAAATCAAAACCGGTACTCTGGCAGTGACGCTTTGATCAACTTCTTCAGGTTTTTGATTCCATTGTTTCATTGTATATTTCAAAAAGATATTTTCATAAACATACTGTGCCACTTCCTGAATCCCCTGTGATGGATTTTTTTGTAATTCTAAAATAGGAACTCTTGCATTTTCACCATAAGCATCAATCAATTCCTGTTTTAAACGTTCACCTTTTTCTTGACCAAAAACAATCATTAATGTATTCAAGTTAAATGGAATTGGAATAATCTTTCCATAAACATTTCCAACAACTTCATGACGATAATCATACCATTTTGTAAAACGTGATAAAAAATCATAAACTTCTTTATTATTTGTATGAAAGATATGAGGTCCATATTTATGAACCAGAACACCATATTCATCATATTCATCATAACAGTTTCCACCTATATGATCTCTTTTTTCAATAATCTTGACTTTTTCACCACGCTGGGCTAAAACTCTCGCCACAACACTTCCAGCAAAACCACTTCCGATAATTAATGTATCCATTTTTTTCACCTCATTTTATTTATCATAACATAAACCTAGACATGATTCAATTTGTTGAAGGGATAGCTTCGAAAAAGGAATAAAAGATTCTACATGACGAGGATCTCCAATAGCTTTTTCCATCCAGATGACATCATGCCATTGTTTGGCTTTATATCCCGCACGATGAAAACATCCCACATACTGAAACTGTAATGATTCATGAAATCTTTCACTTTTGACATTGGGATGAGTAATACAGGCATAGACATTTTGAATATGCATGCACTTTAACAGTGCCAATAAAACCTGATAAAGTTTTTTTCCAATCGCCTGTCCATGATAATGCTGATCTAAATAAATAGATAATTCACTCCCCCATTGATAAGCAGCTCGACTATGAAAAGAAGAGGCATAAGCATAACCAACAATCTGACCTTGAACTTCTGCAACTAAATAAGGATATGAATCTAAAGTTTGACAAATACGATTTGTCATATCTTCTAAAGAAGGAACATCATATTCAAAAGTAATATTGGTCGATAGAACATAAGGAGCATAAATATCTAAAATAGCACGCGCATCTTCTTTTTTAGCCACTCTTATATTTACAGACATTCTTTTCTCCCCTCTAAAAGCTTTAAATATTCTTTTTCATGAATAATTCTTAAATCTTGTCCCTGTTTCATTAACTGTAAAGCTTTCTGAACTTTTTTATTGTCTTTGCCAAAACGTACTTTATGATAACCTTTACCACCAATAACCAGATAATTGGTTTGGGTACTGACCTGATTGGTTGATAAGGCACAGACTTCTTTTGTTTTTTCTTCCAATAATTCTCGAGGCATAGATAATTTACCAGTAAAACAGATTGATTGATGATACAACAAAGCATCTTCTTTTTGATTCATTTCTAATAATTGCGTTGCTGATTCAGCTGACATAATATTTCGATAATAGTTTTCCTTCATCTCACCAAATTCTAAATGATACTTCTGATGCAAAGCATATAAACTGTCTACATCTTCACGTTCCATCATTTGAATCAACAGATAAGCACAAGCTTTCGCATCTTCTAAAGCATGATGAGCCTGAAATGCAAAACCATTCATTTGAGATAGATCTTTAAGATTATATTTTTGAAGATTTGGATAAACAAGATGTGCCAAAACATTTGTACAGGACATAAGTAATCGTGGATATGGAATATGATTCTGTTTCAAGGCTGCCCTTAAATTCATCATATCACCTTGAATATCATGAGAAACAACAATCGTATTTTCAAAATAATGATGAATGTCTTTCCATACTTCTCCAAATGTTTTTTCTTTATACAATGATTGAGGTCTAATTTGATGTATTTTATAGCGATAGCTATCAAAACTTAAATTTTTAGGTTTCACTAAGGCATAATATGTTGAAATGACTTCTTGATTTTGAATTTCTACAATACCAATGGCACATAAACTCGCGGGATCCTGATTTAAAACTTCAATATCAAAAACAGTTATTTTTTCACTCATGCTATACCTACTGCTTTTTTAGCCAACTGATCGGCCATCTCATTATAGAAGTCCCCACTATGTGCCAAAACCTTTATAAAGCGAATATCAATCTTTTGACGACTGGCATCAATAAATGACTGATAAGCCTTTGTTCCAGGGCGATTGGCCTGCCATTGATGATTGGCCCATTTTTCTATACCTTCATAATCATAATAGATACAAATCATAGAATAGCAATGTTCAATCGCATAACAGATTGCCTGATGTGCACCCGCAATTTCACCAGCGACATTACGCATACTGACATAATCAGGATGGTTGCCTTTACCATTGACTTTCAAAATCACTTTTTGTCCTTCAATTAAAATACAGCCATAACCATATTCTTTTGTCTTTTGATTATAACTGCCATCTACATATGCAATCAGTCCATAACCATCAAAAGATTGAGGCTGTTCATCTAAATACGCCTGAGCTTCATTGAATGTAGGAAATGATTTATATACTGCTCCCTTGAAACCATTCACCATTGACTGACATTCTTCCCATGTCGAAAAAACACCAGTTTTTCTTCCTTTTTTCACTGCATAATATTTTGCCATCTTTTTAACCTCCGCTCCCTATTATAATCATATTCATGACATTTGGCTAGTAAAAAATATGATTCCTATGATATAATCATGATAAAGAGAGAAGGTTATGAAAAATGAAAATAGAAAACAGATTTTTAAAATATGTCAGTTTCCCAACACAATCTGACCCATATTCAACCACTTCACCTTCTTCGGCCAATCAAAAAGAATTTGCTCAATTTTTAATAGAAGAAATGCGTATTTTAGGATTGGTTGATGTAGAAATGAGTGAATATGGTGTTGTTTATGGAAAGATTCCATCTAACAATGATCACCAAGGTGATGTTATAGGCTTTATTGCCCATATGGATACTTCCCCTGATGCCAGTGGTGAACATATTCATCCCCAAATCATTCGTCATTACAAAGGACAAGACATTCCTTTTCAAAATGACCGTTTATTATCACCAAGAGAATTCCCTGATTTAAATAAAGTGATTGGACATGATCTGATTACAACTGATGGAACAACACTTTTAGGTGGTGATGATAAGGCTGGAATTGCGATTATTATGAGTATGGCGGAATATAGGTATAAACATCCTGAATTTAAACATAATGATATTATGATTGCCTTTACTCCTGATGAAGAAGTCGGACGTGGCACTGAACATTTTGATCTTGATATTTTTCAGGCTGACTATGCCTATACAATTGATGGTGGCGATATTAATGAATTTCACTTTGAAAATTTCAATGCCTATCAGGTACTTGTTGAAATCATTGGAAAAAGCATTCACCCTGGCAGTGCCAAAGACAAAATGGTGAATTCACAGGAAGTGGCTATGGAATTTCACCACATGTTACCATCTGGGCAGAAACCTCAATTCACTGAAGGATATGAAGGATTCCATCATTTAACACATATACAGGGGAATTGTGAACAGACACGATTAGAATATATTGTACGTAACCATGATTATTTAAAACTGAAACAACAGCTTAATGATTTTTCGCGTATCCAAGCTTATTTGAATAGTTTTTATGGCTATGAAGCTATTCATATCACGATGCATGAACAATATCTCAATATGAAAGATGTTATCAAAGATCATCCCCATATTGTAGAACAGGTTGAAATTGCTATGCAGGATATTGGCTTACAGCCTCGTATTACACCTATTCGTGGTGGAACAGATGGTGCCCGTCTTTCATTTTCAGGACTTCCTTGTCCTAACCTTGGAACAGGTGGCTTCTATTGTCATGGTCCTTATGAATTTGTTTCTATTCATATGATGAAAAAAGGTGTTGAACTTTTATTAAGACTAATCCGTAATAATATCTATGCGAAAGAAGATATTCCATTTTAGGTTTATCTTCTTTTTGATTAATGGTAAAATAAAAATAAGGAGTGTTCATTATGAAATGTTTATTTATCATTAATCCCAGTGCCGGCACAAAGACAATTCAAAAAAAACTGGATCAGATCATTGGTCAAATGATTTTAAAAAAGCTGGTTTCTACAATTGATGTCTTCTATACGGAAAAGAAAGATGATGCTTATCAATATTGTTTAAAATTAAAAGATGATGATTATGATTTTGTGGTCAGTGTTGGTGGTGATGGCACAGTCAATGAAATCATTAATGGTTTTATTGAAAACCATTTACAGACTCCTCTTGCGATATTACCAGGAGGAACAGTGAATGACTTTGCCAACCATTTACATTTACCTCATGATACGGATGATTTTATTCAAATGATTGAAGATTTTCAGACAATGAAAGTAGATATTGGAAAAGTGAATGAACATTATTTTGCAAATGTGATTGCTGGAGGCATGTTTAGTGATATTAGTTTTCAAGTTTCAAAAGCTGATAAAGAAAGATTTGGTCCTTTAGCTTATTATATCAGTGGTATAAGACAGTTACCTACCCAACTGCATACTTCATTGCACTTAAAAATCACTGCTGATGATCAAACTTTTGAAGAAGATGCCAAACTGTTTATTATTACAAACACTTCACAGGTAGGTGGCTTTAAAGACATTACACCTCATGCGAATGTTCAAGATGGTCAATTAGATTTATTGATTATCAAAAAGTGTTCAGCAACTGACTTAATTTCTCTATTCAAAGATTATACTTTAAACAGTCATGAAAAAAGTCCTTTTATCACTTATATTCAAGCTAAAGAATTAATCATTGAATGTGATAAAAATATTATCTATGATGTTGATGGTGAAAAAGGAACAACCTTCCCTATTCATGTCACGGTTGAAAAACAATCTTTATGTGTCATTATTCCTAAAAGTCTAGAATATAAAGAGAAGCTATGAGTACAATAATACACATAGCTTTTTCATTTATTTGATTGTCATAAAAATGATTTTTGAAATATATACTTCATTTTTATATTTTGGTTCTCAAATCATATTATTGATTACGTTTTTGAATAAAGAATAGATATATGATTGGAATATAAAGTATGATTCCAAAAGGTATTATTTTTAAAAAATAAGATTGTAAAAATGTGACTGAAGATAATCTAAGTGCTAATTGAGCTATTTCACCAGAAAATTCATAATGTGAAAATTTGGCGGCGAATATAATGATAAAAAATATAAAATAATAAAGTAAAATGAATGTATCCAATAATGTGACAGTAGATAAAAGAATACTCATTCTATAATAGACAAAAAATAGAACAAGCAATAATAAACTGCTTACTATAAGAACATTTGAAAATTCATTAAATTGAATGATAGTGTCCGTTTGATCAAAAGCTCCTATTGGAGCTATATATCCCAAAAATTGATTTGCTTTTAAAAATATTGAAACAAATATAACAACAATAAAAAAACATATTTTCGTCAAAAAGTATATTTTTCTCTCCATAAAAACACTCCTTATTCCGTTTACAAAATTGATAATAACATGAATCAATTTTCAATGTTTTAAGATTTTTTATGATTTCTTTTAAAATTTCTTAATTTTCTTTAAGAACTGTTTTATTTATCACAAAAACATGTCATAAAATAATGAATAAAGAAGTAGAACTTATCAAATATTATGATTTATATAAAATGCATATAATATATCGAAGAAGAAAAATAAAGGTTTTTGTAGGGCTATGCTCTACTTTTTATATTATATAAAATAAAGATAAAAGGTTGGAATCTATAATGATTTCAACCTTTCTTTTATTGATAAGGGTTTTTAGGAATAATAAGCACTGCTATTAAATAAGCAAGAAGTCCTGAACCCCAACCTAAAATCAAAACAACAGCTATCAATCTTACAATTGTAGGATCAACATCAAAATATTCTGCAATTCCTCCACAAACTCCTGCAATCATCACATCACGTCTTGATCTATATAATCTTTTTCTCATTAAAATTCCTCCATTACCTAGATTATATTGATTTGATCATATGATTGTCAATAGACTTCATAAGAAAAAGGGATTTGAGTATCCCTATCTTGCTTTTGCCATTTTAGCTAGTGCTAAAGCACCACAAACCCCAGCATTATCACCTAATCCCGGATAAACAACATAATCTTTAATCGCATCTGTTGTAATTTCATCTTTTTGAATATAACCATTTAATCTTTCTTGAAGATATTTATGAATCATTGGGAATAATTGTTTTTGATGCATAACTCCTCCACCTAAGATAATTTTCTTTGGTGATAAAGTTAAAACATAAATAGCTAATGCTTGAGCAATATACCATGCTTCTAAATCCCATGCAGGGTGATCTTCAGGCAATTCGCTTCCTTTGATTCCCCATCTTTCTTCAATAGCTGGACCTGCTGCCAAACCTTCAAAACATGTTCCATGATATGGACATTTTCCTTTATAAGTATCGTCTTCTCTTTGTTCTAGAATCATGTGTCCCATTTCTGGATGTAGTAAACCATGAACAAGGTTTCCTTCCACAATGGCTCCTCCACCAATTCCAGTTCCGATTGTTAAATATAAAGCACTATCTAATCCTTTGGCTGCACCAAAGTATGCTTCACCAAGTGCTGCACCATTCACATCTGTATCAAAACCAATTGGCAAATTAGGGTAATGTTCCTGCAAAGCTCCTACAATATTATAGTTTGTCCATCCTGGTTTAGGTGTTGTTGTAATATATCCATATGTTGGACTCTTTAAATCAGGATCAATAGGTCCAAAACATCCTAATCCTAAAGCTTCAATGTCCTTTCCATCAAAAAATTTAAAAATATTTTCAACTGTTTCTTGTGGTGTTGTTGTTGGAAAAGCATCTCTTTCTAAAACATTTCCATTTTCATCTCCAATCGCAACAACAAACTTTGTTCCACCGGCTTCAATTGCACCTAATCTCATTTTTCTCCTCCTTATTATCTTCTTTTATTTTATCACAACTTGTTTCTAGTCAAAAGTTATTTCTTCATTGTAAGTGATAATTGTAATGACTGTGAAGATTCTGTTTCCTTTAACATACTTTCTAAATACTGTTGATAAAAACTTAAATCTTCATTTTGTAAATATTGATAACCATCGCTAGAGCGAAGTTCATCTACATATTGATTGATGTTACCAGTAAAATAGTAACGATTGGCTTTCACCAATACATCTTGAATCGCTGTTCTTTTTTGAGTATCTGATATTCCCTGTAAAGATTTACCAAATATATTTGCAGAAACTGTATCAAAATACTCATCTGCATTGACTGAAATTGATAATGACTGGGTATGATAGTTCATTTGATCCTGATTCAATTCAATAATGCCATATTGAAGTGGAGCATCCAATAATGATGAAGACGCAATATCATAGATTCCCTGAATCGTTTTGATATTTTGACAATGTATATGTCCACTTAATACAAATGGAACATGATATTGGGAAAACAGTTTTGCAATCTTCTCATGATCATTAATGGTATATCCATTATTTAACAATTCATTGTGAATTGCTAAATTATGATGCATCGCAACGAGTGGCGTTTTGCCATCTTTTTGAATATCCTGAAATTGCTTTTCTAACCATTGCATAGTTGAATCTGTAAAAAATCCACCTGCTCCTAGCGTCATTTCTGTTTGTTCATGTGCATTCGAATCCATCATCAACAAGGCAAAATCAGGATTCAAATCAATACGATAACTCAAAGATTCATCATGTTTCGAAGTTGCCAGATGATAACCTAGATTTTGATAAATATCCTGAAAATCCTTAGCATTAATATTATCCACATCAAAATAATCATCTTGACCATAACCTTTTGTATAGATATTATCAATATCATGATTTCCTGGTATAACAGCAACCTGAATGTTCTTTTCTCTTAATTGTTCTAGTTTTTGAGCCAATTTCTGATGACTGCCTTTTTCCCCATTAAAGCTTAAATCACCTGTCAAAACAACAAGATCAGGCTTTTCCTGGATAACCGCCTGTACAAAAGCATCTACAATCTCATCGCCATAAGTGACCATCTTGCCATCACCATATAACATGGAATCTTCAAACCATTCACAATCCTGATAATAATCCTTTAAAAAATAATGTATATCACTTGCGACAATGATTTTTAAATCTTCTTTTTCACTTAATGTTTTTGATTGACATCCCATCAGACAAAGACAAAAAATAAGACAATAAATAATCTTTTTCATAACACATCTAAAAAGAATGGATAGCTAAGCTATTCATTCTTGATTATTCCTATTATTTTTGACAAGCATCATATGCCATATCAAAAATCTTTTGTGCATTGAAATTCTTAAAATCATCATCGCTAATTAAAATGACTGGTTTATCAGGGTTGTCTGCTTTGATTTTTTCATATGATCCTTTTAATTGAGGTTCTACAAGAATAACATCAGCAAGATTACTTGAATATTCTACTGCATGTTCTGAAGCAGACCAAACTGTTGCGTCAACTCTCTTTCTTGAAGCAGCATCTTTTAATTTTGAAGCAAACAAAGTAGATGTTACACCAGCCAAACAACACAATAAGATTTTCATGATTATATTCCTCCTTTTTAGTTCCCTACTATTATTTTATCACATTTTGATATTGACTTCTATTTCTTTTCACTATCCATTATAAATTTATTTGCATCTTCTAAAGAGGCATAACCATAAGCTTTTACTGTATTCATTAATATTTTTTCAATTAAATTTTCATTCTTTTGAACCATATCCAAAACCATTTGACCATATAAATATAATGTTTCATCACTATAAGTCATTAATTCACCTCTTAAATAAGTTTCAAATGAGGTATCATCTTTTTCATCTTCCAAAGAATGAGTGAAACGGGCTTGAGATAATAAATAAGGATATTGATCATTCATATCTTCACGCATTGATACTTCAATATCACATAAAGCATTAATAAAGTCTTTCTTTTGTTGATCAACAGCAGGTAACTGATCTCGAATCGTATTAAAATATTCTGGATCCGTACTTTCCATCATATAGGCATATTTTTCCATGACTGGATTTCTCCCTATTTGTTGAGCTAGTTTTAAATCTTGTAGACAAGCTTTTTGAACATTTTGATAAAAAGCTTCAAACTGACTTTTTCTTTGTAGATAAAATGTTTCAAAATCATCCTGACAACTGGCACGGCCATCAATATGATGAACCTGTTGAAAAAAATCCCATTCTAATTGTACAATTTCATCAACCATTTTCTATCCCTCCATAACATGTTTCATGCGTATATGGTCATCTTGAATATGTGACATGACTTCCAGTGTGTGATTATCTAAAAAATCATCATCACTTGTCGATAAGCCCTGTCGATGAAGTTCACCAATGACTAACTGACATATTTTTTCAATCAGCACAACTTTTTGATCATCAGTATTAATAATATTGTTCTTTTGAGGCCAATGTTGCTTTTGAGATGGCAATTGAACCAATTGTAAAAGCAGTGGTGTGACTGCCTGTAAACATGTACAATCTTTTAATCCATAATAACTCCATTTATAATAAGGCTTATATTTTTTATTCAGTAAATAGAGAAGAGATAATGTCTGATCTATAAACTCATTCAATGCCAGCGTCGCAGCAACTTCATCTTCTCTTTGCATACATCTGGCATAATTATATTGACCAGATTGTGCCATTTTAGCTAAACAACGGGCTATTTTTTTAATACAGATATCTTCTGGATAATAACTTAAATATTGTCTGATTTGAGTCACTTGACCATAATTGTCCTCAAAAATACGTCCATTTGTACAAGCTAAAAGAGCATTTTCATCAGCATATAACCAATCATCTAAAGTTTGTGGTATTTGTCTTAAAAACTGTTTAAAAAAGCTTTCAGTTTCAAAAGCACCGACTCTTCCATTTCCATGAGCTGAGGTTAATCTTTGAATACCCATGAATTCTTGTGGTAGCTTTTGATAACTGGCCTGTATCTGTTTATAATACTGCTGATAAATATCATGAGGAAGCAAAATACAAAAACCAGGTCCAAAATCATGGTCATGAGAAATCTCATCATCATAGCCCAGACAATCTGATCCCATTCCCAATAATCCAATCGCCATATATGGTTTAATTTCTGAAAACTCTTCTTCTATCATGTTTCTGCCATATTGTTGATAAAAAGCTTCACACAAATCTAAACCTTTGATTGTCTCCATTTCTTTTTGAATTCTGTCGATATTCTTTTGAATTGTCTGATAATCTTTATTTTGTCCATAGACACTCTCTATGAAATGTAAGACACGCTGATAAATATCTAAAGCTTTTACATAATCTTTTTGCATATAATGGCTTTGTGCTAGCGTCGCTAATGAAGCAAAGTAGTGTGGATCATGAGGTCCATATTGTTGAAAAAGAGAGACCGCCTGATGTAAACATTTTTGAGCTTTATCATTTTGATTGATACTGAGATACATTTGTGAAAGATTTGTATAAGTAATAGCTTCTTCAATTCTATAATCATCCAGTTGTTCAACTATCGCCAAAGCTTTCTTTTGCATGTCAATAGCTTGCTGATAATCACCCATTTCCTGATATAACAGGCTTAAATTATTATAAAAGGCACTATAAAGTTCATCTTGTGGTTCTAATTCATGATGATAAATCTTTTCTGTCTTTTGATAAAGCGATAAAGCTTCCTGATATTTTCCCTGTACACGATAAAAAGTGGCTATATTGATATATGATGTAGCACCATCAATCGTTTCTTCAAGTCCACACATGTCAAGAATTTTAAATATCTGTAAAGCAATCTGATTCCCAGATTGAAACTGTGAAGTAACACGAAAGTAACCTATCATTTCATTAAGCAAAAATAAAATCGTTGCATTATCCTGTCTTTGAACAGCAAGATTGACTTGTTCAACTAAAAAAGCATAAGCTTCATCCAATTCATTATTGGCATACATTTCATCTAATTGTTTCTGTAATTCCTGTATAGTCATGAATATTCTCCTTTAAAAATAAATAGACACATGGGTGTCTATTTATGATTGAGTGCATCTTTCATACCTTTTAAAACAACTTCTCTTGCTGTGATGGCATCTTTTTTATCTAATGGTGGAATACCTTCCAATGGATAATCAATACCTAAGTTCTTATATTTAGCAACACCCATAGTATGATATGGTAAAACATCTAGAGCTTTGACATGTTTAAGGGTTGCGATAAATTGACCTAAACGATATAAATATTCATCATTTTGTGTAATTGTTGGAACAACAACATGTCTGATCCATAAATCAATACCCTTATCATCTACATATTTAGCAAATTTCAATATCATATCATTAGGTTGTGCAGTTAACTTTTTGTGTTCTTCAGGATCAATATGTTTAATATCTAACATAATTAAATTTGTTGAAGCTAACAAACGATCTAATTTCTTTAAGTATTCAGGATTTTCATGAAAAGTAATCCCTGACGTATCTAGACATGTGTGAATATTTTCTTCACGACATCTTTCAAATAATTCTATCAGGAAATCTAATTGCATCATGGGCTCTCCACCTGTACAAGTGATTCCCCCGTTTTTATAAAACTCTTTCTTTGTATTAAATTCTTTGAGAATTTCATCAACTGTCATCTGTGTTCCCGTATTTGGTTTCCATGTATCAGGGTTATGACAGTATAAACAACGCATTGGACAACCTTGAAAAAAGACTACAAAACGGATTCCAGGACCATCAACAGTTCCACAACTTTCTAAAGAATGAATATATCCTTTCATTATCTCACCAACTTTCTTTATTATTTTAACATATTTTCTATAAAATATCATTTCATATGTTTTATTTTTCAAACAAAAAGTAACAAAATGTAACATTATCGCAAGCGTAGAATAAAATTTGTTAACTTAAACAATGATAATATAACTACTTTTAAACATGTAAATAATATACTCATCATTATCAGTTAAAAAAATAATATTTAATTCTATTAAATAGGATTAAATATTATTTCAATTTTACTGATAAATTTAAATAAGCAATATCTTCAATAACAACAATCTTATTATCTTCAAAAATAATATATAGTATTTCTAAATTTCTATTTGGTATTTTTACAACTCTACAATTTTTATTACTAACTCCATGACGATTATATAGTGGATACATATATGGAAATTTTTCGATATTGTCTTTTAGATATTGTCTTTTATATGTTCCAATATATCAGATATAACTATATGATTTTCCTGAGCAAATATAAATATACTTTCATTATATTTGATATTATAC
>ERZ1643250.2432-NODE-2432-length-14029-cov-5.665021_pt1 | contig 14029 bp, 14 predicted proteins | sample MGYA00579262_ERZ1643250 | MGnify/ENA primary metagenome ERZ1643250 (study PRJEB29033, sample SAMEA4952265) | chicken gut metagenome | biome: Broiler Chicken; feature: Gastrointestinal Tract; material: Caecum | place: Ireland | collected 2018 | study: Broiler...
CAATAAGTATCTGGTGGAGGACGGCAAAATCCGTCTGCCCTTCTCGTCCCTGTCCGGTGTGGGCGAATCCGCTGCTATCAGTCTGGAAGAAGCCAGAGCCAGCGGTGGGCCTTATATTTCCATCGACGACTTGCAGGCTCGTTCGAAAGTCAGTAAGTCGGTGATTGAAACGCTGAAAGAAGCAGGGGCTTTGGCCGGTCTGCCGGACAGCAGCCAGATGACCCTGTTTTGAGGGAAAAAGGGATTGACAGAAAAGAAGCGTCGTGATATCATAGTAGCACGCTAAAGCAAAACAGCATCATTTGCGGAGAGGCGCACCTGTGTTTGCGCCCCGAAACCAGTGGATATTTCCCGATTGAGGAAGGGTGTCACCATGAAACTCTATAATAAAATTACTCCCGAAGGCACACGGGATCTTCTCTTTGAGGAATGTGCCGCCCGCCGTCTGGCGGAAAGCCGTCTGAAACAGGTATTTGTGTCCCACGGCTATCAGGAAGCGGTTACCCCGGGCATCGAATTTTACGATGTGTTCGAACCGGCCCGCTCCGGCATTCCCCAGGAAATCATGATGAAAATGAGCGACCAGAAAGGGCGGCTGATGGTACTCCGTCCGGATACCACCACACCCATTGCCCGGTTGGCCGCTACTCGTTTACAGAATATGGAGCGCCCCATGCGCTTCTATTATAACCAGCCCATCTACCGCAGCAATCCCGGTCTCACCGGCCGCAGCAACGAAACGGTAGAGTCCGGCGTGGAGCTGCTGGGCGTTGGCGGAAAGCGGGCCGACGTGGAGGCCATTGCCATGGCGGCAGAAGCTATGGAAAGCTGCCTGCCCGGTTTTCGTATGGAAATCGGCCACGCGGGATTTTTCCGGGCGCTGGCGGCTGAGCTTCCCATCAGCGAAGAAGAGCGGGAGGAAATTCGCAGCACCATCGAGTCCAAAAACTACGCGGCTCTGAATACCATTCTGGAAAAGCTGCCGGACAGCCCGGCCGTGCGGGCCATGGCAAAGCTGCCCCGTCTTTTCGGCGGCAAAGAGGTGTTCGAGGAAGCCTTTGCCCTGTGCAGCAGTCCGGAAGCAGTGGAAACCCTCCGCTATTTGCAGGAGCTGTATGAATCCCTGTCCGGCTTGGGTCTTGGCAGCCGCATGATGGTAGATTTGGGTCTGGTACAGCGCAACGATTACTACACCGGCGTGGTGTTCAGCGCCTATGTGGAAGAGTGGGGTGACGCGGTGCTTCTGGGCGGCCGCTATGATAACCTGCTGGCCCGGTTTGATTCCCCCATGCCCGCAGTGGGCTTTTCCGTCATCGTGGACGCCGTGGCACAGGCCATGATGAAGCGGGGACAGGGAGCAGAAGTGAAAAAACCCGATGTGTTGATTTTTGCCGAAGAAGGCATGGAGCTGGCAGGCATCCAGTATGCCCGGCGGCTTTCCAATGAGGAAGGGCTGATTTGTGAAAACGCCCTGTGCGACACGCTGGAAGAAGCCAAAGTGCTGGCCGGAAAAAAAGGCATTGCCCGGGTGGATCTTGTCGGGAAAACGGAAATCGTGAAAGGGGGCGAGTGCCAGTGAAACCGCTTCGCATTGCATTGACCAAGGGCCGCTTGGAAAAGGACACGGTGGCCCTGTTTGAAAAGCTGGGTATGGACTGCACCGCCGTTCACAATAAAGGCCGACAGCTGATTTTGCCCATTGGCGACGGCAGCATCGAAGTGGTGCTGGCAAAAGCCGCCGACGTGATTACCTATGTAGAGCACGGCGTGTGTGACATGGGTGTGGTGGGCAAGGATACCATCATGGAAAACGGCAGCCGGTTCTATGAGGTGCTGGATTTGGGCTTCGGCAGATGCCGTTTTGCTCTGGCCGGGCCCAAGGGCAAGGATTTTTATGAAGGCTTTTCCGAAAAGACGGTGGCCTCCAAATATCCCAACGTGACCCGTGCCTTTTTTGAAAGCAAGGCCATGGACGTTCGGGTCATCAAAATCGAGGGCTCTGTGGAGCTTGCGCCCCTGCTGGGGCTTTCCGACGCCATCGTGGATATTGTAGAAACAGGCTCCACTTTGAAGGAAAACGGGCTGGAAGTAAAGGAGACGGTAGCGGATATTTCCGCCCGGCTGATTGTGAACACTGCCAGCATGAAGCTGCGCAAGCAGGAGATTGAAGCTCTTTCTGCAAAAATGGAAGAGGCCATTCAAACAAAATAAAAGCGGAAAATTGCTTGCAATAAGGAGGTATTCCTGTGATTCAGACTGTAACCGGCAGCGCGGAAGTCTGCCGTGGATTTATTGAAAAGCTGAAAGAGCGCATCGGGGAAAACGACCGGAAAGTAGACGGCATTGTGGCCGAAATCATCGAAACCGTGCGGAAAAACGGCGATGCTGCGGTGCGTGCCTATACGGAAAAATTTGACGGCAAAGCTCCGGAAAAGACGGAGATTTCCAAAGAAGAGCTGAAAGAGCTGGCATCCCAGTGCGACCCCAAGTTCCTTTCCGCGCTGGAAAAAGCCGCCGCCAATATCCGGGACTTCCACCAGCGGCAAAAGCAGCAGAGCTGGCTCACCACCCAGAAAAACGGTGTGATGATGGGCCAGCGGGTGCGCGGCCTGCATCGTGTGGGTATCTATGTGCCCGGCGGCACGGCAGCTTATCCGTCCTCTGTGCTGATGAATGCCATCCCCGCCAAAATCGCCGAGGTGGGGGAGATCATCATGGTGACGCCTGCTGCCAAAAACGGCAAGCCCAACCCGGACATTATGGCAGCCGCATTGGTAGCTGGTGTTGACCGGGTGTTCCTTATGGGCGGCGCACAGGCAGTGGCAGCGCTGGCATTCGGCACCGAAACGGTTCCCAAGGTGGACAAGATTGTGGGCCCGGGCAATATCTTTGTGGCCACGGCGAAAAAGCAGCTGTACGGCACCGTGGATATCGACATGATTGCAGGCCCCAGTGAGATTCTGATTGTGGCTGACGAAACGGCAAAGCCCGCCTATCTGGCGGCAGATTTGATGTCTCAGGCGGAGCACGACCGGATGGCTTCCTCCATCCTCATCACCACCAGCGAAAAGCTGGCGGCAGAAACGGTGAAGGAGCTTGAAAAGCAAATGGCCACCCTGTCCCGGAAGGACATCATCGACGAAGCTCTCACGAATTTTGGCGCGATTATCGTTTGCGAGACCATGGACGAAGCGGTGGAGTTTGCCAACGACCTTGCCCCGGAGCATCTGGAAGTCTGCTGTGAGAACCCCATGGAGTATGTGGGGCGGATGGACAACGCCGGTTCGGTGTTTTTGGGCAACTATTCCCCCGAACCGCTGGGCGACTATTTTGCAGGTCCGAACCATGTGCTCCCCACCAGCGGCACTGCGCGGTTTTTCTCGCCCCTGTCGGTGGACAGCTTTGTGAAGAAATCCAGCTTTATCTATTACACCAAACCGGCTCTGAAAGAAGCGGCAGAGGACATTGTCTGTCTGGCCGAAACCGAGGGTCTGACCGCCCATGCCAATTCCATTCAGGTGCGGAAAAAGGACTTTTAAAGCGGCGCGGAGCGGTATACGGTTTCCAAAGGGGATTATCCCCTTTGGCGAGGGGTGTTGTTTGCCAGTGGCAAACGTTGAACACCGACCGAGCCGGCAGGCGAGAACTGGGGCGAGGAGTCCCAGAAATGCGAAGCGCCAGCGAGCTCGTAAAAGGATAACTGTTTACGCAAAACAGCAAGAGCTGCCAAGGGCAGCGCGAGCAAACAGAGCGCTAAACCCTAAAATACGCATAACCAAACCCGTGCCAACCTCAAGAGCAACGAAGAAGCGCACAATTTGTAATATATTTGAAACGAGGGAAGACCATGTACCAGCTCAACGAGAAAATTCGCAATCTAAAGCCCTATGACCCCATTTCCGGGGAATATGCCGTCCGGCTGGATGCCAACGAATCCTTTTTTGGCCTGCCGGAGGACCTTCGGCAGGAGTTTGCTCACATTGCGTCAGAGCTGGTGCTGAACCGCTACCCCGACCCCCTTTCCACCGAGGTGTGCAAAGCCTTCGCTGACTACTATCAGGTTCCTGTGGAAAACGTCACTGCCGGTAACGGCTCTGATGAGCTGATTTCCATTATCTGCAATTCCTTTCTGGAAAAGGGCGACGCGTTTCTGACGCTGGAACCGGATTTTTCCATGTACCGCTTTTATGGCGTCATTGCGGAAGGCGTGCCCGTCACCCTGCAAAAGCCGGAAAACCTGCGGATTGACGTGGACGAAGTTATCAACGTGTGCCGGGAAAAGGACATTAAGCTGCTGATTTTCTCCAACCCCTGTAACCCCACTTCGCTGGGACTGGGCCGGGAAGAAGTGCGACGGCTGATTACGTCTGTGGATGCCCTGGTGGTATTGGACGAAGCCTATATGGACTTCTGGGATCAGAGCTTGCTGCCGGAGTTCGACCAGTATGATAACCTGCTGATTCTCCGCACCTGCTCCAAGGCCTTTGGCGGCGCTGCCCTGCGGCTGGGATTTGCGGTGGGCGCACTGCCGCTGACCAACGCACTGAAAGCGGTGAAGTCTCCCTATAATCTGAACTCCTTTACTCAGGCGGCCGGAGCTGCGCTTCTTCGCCGGAAAGAGGAATCCAAAGCCGCGCTGGCTGAAATCCTCCTTTCCAAAAAGGAGCTGCTGGACGGCGTGAAGACGCTGGCGGAAAGGTTCCCCGGCGAAATGGAAGTTTTTGAGAGTGACACCAATTTTGTGTTCATCCGCACCGGCAAGTATGCGGAGATTTTCCGGTATATGCTGGAAAAGGGCATCGCCATCCGGAAATTTGCCGGGTATCTGCGAATTACCGCCGGAACCCGTGAGGAAAACCGGGCGGTGCTGGACGCGCTGCAAGAATTTTTCACCAGATAAAGAGGGGGCAGAGACATGGAACGCATTGCACAAGCGGCGAGAAAATCCAGGGAAACGGACATCAGCGTGACGGTTTCACTGGACGGCGGCTCGGTGGAAATCGAGACGGGTATTGGCTTTTTTGACCACATGCTCACAGCGCTGGCCGTTCACGGCGGCTTTGGCCTGAAGGTCCACACAGAGGGCGATTTGTATGTGGACTGTCACCACACCATTGAGGATACCGGCATTGTGCTGGGACAGGCTTTTGCCAAAGCGCTGGGCGATAAAGGCGGCATCTGCCGGTTCGGCAGCTTTTTCGTGCCCATGGATGAAGCCCTGGCCTTTGCGTCCGTTGATATCAGCGGGCGTCCGTTTCTGGTGTTTCAGGGGGAATTCCCGGAAGAGCGGGTGGGGGACTTTGACACCTGCATGACCGAAGAGTTTTTCCGGGCGCTGGCCTTTAATGCCGGGATGACGCTGCATCTGCGGGTGGAGTACGGCAAAAACTCCCATCACATGATTGAGGCCCTTTTCAAGGCGGCGGCCCATGCATTGCGGGAAGCAACCGCCCTTAGCGGCGGCGGGGTACTTTCCACCAAGGGAATTTTGTGATATACTGAATACAGAAATTGCCAATTGAAAAAAGAGAAGAAAGAAAAGAAAAATCTGTCAGTCCCACAAGGTGGGAACGGATTCGGCGGCTGGACCGCCGGGAAAGGAAGACTGTATGGTTATTTTACCTGCCATTGACCTCCATGAAGGACAGTGTGTCCGATTGAATCAGGGTGATTATGCCACTGCACAGAAGGTTGCCGAGAATGCGGTGGAGACAGCCCGGCGTTTTGCCAATGCCGGAGCCCGCTGGCTCCATGTGGTGGATCTGGACGGCGCAAAAGCCGCAAAGCCCCTGAATGACAGCACCATTTTTGAAATTGTAAAGGATACCCAGATGCATGTGGAAGTGGGCGGCGGTATCCGCGATATGAACACCGTGGAGTATTACCTGCAAAACGGCGTGTCGAGAATCATTCTGGGCTCTGCCGCTTTGAGAAGTCCCGAATTTGTCAAGGAAGCCGTGCAGAAATACGGCAAGAAAATCGCCGTGGGCATTGACGCCCGGGACGGAAAAGTCGCCGCGGAAGGCTGGCTGGAGACCTCCGATGTGGACTATCTGGAAATGGCCAAGCGCATGGAGGATATCGGCGTCCGGTATCTGATTGTCACAGATATCTCCCGGGACGGGATGCTCAACGGCCCCAATCTGGTCATGCTGGATAAAATCAACAACGCGGTTTCCTGCAATATCATCGCCAGCGGCGGTGTGAGCAATCTGAAAGACATCATTGACCTCCATGAGCTGAACCTGTACGGAGCCATCTGTGGAAAGTCTCTGTATGCGGGTTCGCTGGATCTGAAAACCGCCGTGCTGGCTGCACACCGGATTTCCGGTAAGCACATGCACTCCGAAGAGGCCATGGACGATTTTGTGGAGCAGTATTTTCAGAAGGGCGACCTGATTCCCGCAGTGGTGCAGGAAGCCGCTACCGGTGAAATCCTCATGCTGGCCTATATGAACCGGGAGTCTTTGAAACGCACTTTTGCCACCGGCTACACCTGGTTCTACAGCCGCAGCCGCCAGACTCTTTGGAACAAGGGCGCAACCTCCGGCCATGTGCAGAAAGTGGTTTCCATTCACGCAGACTGTGACGACGACGCGCTGGTGGTGAAGGTCATCCAGACCGGAAACGCCTGCCACACCGGTTCCCACAGCTGTTTCTTTAAAAATATCTGGAATCAGTAACAGAAAGGAATGAGCCCCATGAACAACGCATTACAGGCTTTGTATGAAACCGTTGTCAGCCGCAAGGAAGAAAAGCAGGAGGGCTCCTATACCTGCTATCTTTTTGAAAAAGGGCTGGATAAAATTCTGAAAAAGTGCGGGGAAGAGTGCAGCGAGGTGATTATCGCCGCCAAGAACGGGGATAACAACGAAACCGTGCTGGAAATTTCCGACCTGCTGTATCATCTGATGGTGCTGATGGTCAACGAGGGCATCACTTTGGAAGAAGTGGAAGCCGAGCTTGCCAAGCGCAGCAATAAGACCGGCAACCTGAAAACCTTCCATCAGGTGGACAAAAACTCCTGACCTGTTCCCTGTAATCTGCAAAGAAAATCCCCGAAGCCGTCCTGTCAAGGAACCGCTTCGGGGATTCTGTCTGTTCTGGTGGTTCTCAGCGGTGATACTTTTCGATAATATCCGCCACTGCATCGATGACGTACTGCACCTGCTCGTCGGTCATGGTGGGGTACAGGGGCAGGGAGATAATCCGGTCAAAGTGCTTTTCCGTGTTGGGGAAATCACCTTCCTGATAGCCGAACCGGTTGCGGTAAGCGCTCATCAGATGAACAGGGATAAAGTGGACGCTGGTACCCACATTGCGCTCGTTCAGCTCCACGATGAACTGGTCCCGGTCAATGGTCAGCATCTCCGGACGAATCCGCATCACATACAGATGCCAGCAGTGGGTGGTGTACTCCGGCACTTCCGGCATATCCAGCGCATCCATTTTGCAGAAGGTTTCCTGATATCTGGCGGCAATAGACAGGCGTTTTTCCTGCATTTCTTCCAGACGTGCCAGCTGGTGCAGACCCAGCGCTGCCTGAATGTCAAACATATTGTACTTGAAGCCCGGCTCGACAATGTCGTATTTCCAGGTGCCGCCCTTGGCATAGCGGTTCCAGGCGTTGCGGCTCATGCCGTGGCTGGTGAGAATTCTGGCCCGCTCGGCAATGTCATCCCGGTCCGTTACCAGCATACCGCCTTCACCGGTGCACAGGTTCTTGGTGGCGTAAAAGCTGTAGGAAGCAGCGCCCCGCAGCTGATTTCCAATGAGACGGCCTTTATAGCGGCTCCATAGGGCATGAGCGGCGTCCTCAGAAACATACAGGCCGTGCTTGTCCGCGATTTCATAAATCCGATCCAGGTCGCACACCTGTCCGCTGTAGTGTACCGGAACGATGGCCTTGGTTTTCGGGGTGATCTTCTTTTCGATTTCGTCCGGGTCAATACAGCCGGTGCGGTAATCGATGTCTGCAAAAACAGGAGTTGCGCCGGTGTGGATGATGGTGCTGGCCGTGGAAGCGAAGGTCATGGGGGTGGTGATGACTTCATCGCCGGGGCCGATGTCCTGACTGAGCAGGGACACATGAAGGGCAGCCGTGCAGGAGTTCACCGCAACGGCGTGTTTTGCCCCCAGATAGTCGGCAAACCGCTTTTCAAACTCGATGGTTTTGGGGCCTTTTGCCAGCCAGCCGGAACGCAGGGTATCGACTACCTCGTTGATTTCCGCGTCGGTAATGTCGGGCACGTTATAGGGAATAAAGGTATCTCTTTTTTGAAACTGACTCATGAGAGCACCGTACCTTTCTGTTTTCAAATCTGATAGCATGATAGCCCAAAATTATGAACATAATGTGAATGAATGGCCTTTGACTTTCCCGGTGGTTCAGGCTATAATCAGAAAAAAGAACCGGGCGCAATGACTGCGCCAAGCCATAAAGGAGATGCGTGCATGAAACGAATCCTGCCATTGATTTTTTCGGTTCTGCTGCTGTTGAGCGGGTGCGGCGGAAATGAATCGGCCAACCATTCCTATGAACAGATTTCCCAGCAGGAAGCCAAAACCATGATGGATACTCAGGACGTGATTATTTTGGATGTGCGGGAACAGGAGGAGTACGACAGCGGCCATATTCCCGGCGCTGTGCTGCTGCCGGTGGGAACCATCTCGGAGAAGACAGCCGCCGCCGTGATTCCGGAAAAGGACTCGGTAGTTCTGGTGTATTGCCGCAGCGGAAACCGGAGCAAAACCGCTTCCGCAGCGCTGGCGGAACTGGGATATACCGGTGTCTATGAGTTCGGGGGAATCAACACCTGGCCCTATGAAACGGAATGAGAAAAAGGAGGCTTTATCATGATTGTGACGGTGACTTTTAATCCGGCGCTGGATTATCTGGTGTATCTGCCCCGCTTTTTGCCCGACGAGCTGAACCGCACGGAAAAAGAGAGCGTTGTTCCCGGCGGTAAAGGGCTGAATGTGTCGGTGGTGCTGGCCAATCTGGGGGTTCCCAGCCGTGCGCTGGCGTTTTCCGCCGGATTTACGGGAAAAGAAATCCAGCGGCTGATGGAAAACGCAGGCTGCGAGACGGATTTTATCCCGGTAGAAGAGGGCTTTTCCCGCATCAATGTGAAGATCAAAGCGGGGAAGGAAGGGGAAATCAATGGACAGGGGCCGAAGCTGGATTCCCGCCATGTAGAGCAGCTGTTTCGCCGGTTGGAAACGCTGAAAGCAGGGGATTTTCTGGTGCTGGCCGGCAGTATTCCCGGTTCATTGCCGCCGGACCTGTACCAGCAGATTCTCCAGCGGGTAGAAAAGCAGGCGCTTCAGACCGTAGTGGACGCCTCGGGCGAACTGCTGCTGCGGGTGCTGCCCTATCATCCATTTCTCATTAAGCCCAACCATCTGGAGCTGGGGGAACTGTTTGGCCGAACCCTTCACACTACAGAGGAAATCTCCCAGTGTGCCCGGCAGTTGCAGGAAAAAGGCGCGCGGAATGTGCTGGTGTCCATGGCCGGAGACGGCGCATTTCTCCGGGCGGAGGACGGCCGGGAGTGGTTCCTGCCGGCCCCTTCCGGAAAAGTCATCAATTCCGTGGGCGCCGGAGATTCGATGGTAGCGGGTTTTCTGGCCGGATGGCTGAAAACCGGAGACTATGAAACTGCCCTTCGGCTGGGCGTTGCGGCGGGAAGTGCTTCCGCCTTTACCGAGTGGCTGGCAGACCGGCCAGCCATTGAAAAGCAGCTTGCCGCAGTGGAGAGCATGAATCAGGCCTGATAAAGAGAAAAAACAGAGCAGCCCCGCGTAGATTCTTTGTGAACCTGCTCGGGGCTGTTTGTCATTCAAAGGTTCCCTTTGCCACCTTTTTGCCCAGCAGTGCCGACTGGTTCCGGTTGACAAAAGAGCGGGTTCTGGCCCGCAGGAGCAGTTTGCGGCCTTCCGGTGTGCGGGTGTACTGAATCCGGTAGCTTCCAAGGACTTTCCGCATGTGCTTTTCAAACACCAGTGCCCGTTCCTTCTGCTTTCCGAAGCTGTCCGGAACCGCGTAAAATTCATTGGTTTTCCGGAAGCGGGTTTCCCGCATCAGCAGATAGCGGGGGTTGTCGATGATTCCCCAGATTTCCCCCATGCAGTCTGCAAAGGTGGTTTTGTCCCGCATACTTCCGCCGCTGAGCCATGTGCCGATGACAGCGCCGTCCTGGGACGATACTTCCGCTTTGCAGTGCGTACTATCATCCAGCTGTCCGGTTTCCACCAGCGCTTTCACAACGGCCTGCCCGAATTGTTTCATTCGCCGTTCCGGTGTGCTGAATCGGAACAGCTTCACGCCGTAGTTTGCGGCTAACACAGTGGAAAGCAGCAGTATAACTCCCAACACAGCCGAAATCGGACGATTTCCGACAGAGAGAAAGAGCCGTCCCAGCAGAGAAAAAACCATCAGGACAACGCTGAGAATTTCCATCCCCAGTGCATGAACAAAGACATATCCGGTCGGTGCTTCCTGTTCGGGAATCAGCTGGAAGTCATTGATTTCCATATCGCCGTGGATTTCCGAAAGGGCTTCCTGCCATCGTGTCCGCAGGCCTTCCCGGTCTGCGGCCCGGTCCAGCATCATCTGGTTGATTTCCTCCATGGCCTGCACAGAATCAAATTCCGGAATATCCATCCGGTCAATGCCGCTTTCGATGGTGCTGCTTTTCCAGGAGACCCCCAAAAAGGAATCAAACCGCCGGATCAGGGTTTCATAATCTCCGGAAAATGCCGATTCGCCGCCGGTTTCGCTCTTTTCCGGAAACACACAGGCCAGATGCCAGATGTTGCCGGTTTTTTTCGGATGCTCCCGGTCTGTGCGGATGGTGCGGCCCCGCATCTGGTTGCTAAGCATGAAGGAGCCCACATAGGTGGCCAGAATCAGGGAGTTGATGCAGGGAGCGTCCCAGCCTTCGCCCAGCAGGGACTTAGTCCCCACCAATGTGTTGATGCCGCCCTGACGGAACAGCTCTGTGACGGCTGCCACCACATGGGTGCTTTTTCCCCGAACCTGAAACAGCCCGTACCCGGTTTCTCCGATGGGGGAGAGGGTGCCTTCACATCCTCGTTCTTTCAGCAGCTGCTCCATGGTGTCCCGGGTGTCTGTGGGAAGAATCACCACGGTGCCGCTGAGACATCCCAGCCGGATTCCCTGAGGCCCCTTTCGCCGGAGAAACTCAAAAATCGGCACCGCTCCGATTTCCGCGGAAAGCTCCCGGTCGGTTCCCACCAGCGGCAGCTTATCTTTCTTGATAAAATCGCACAGGATCAGCAGCCGCAGCTCCGATCCCAGCACCCGATACTCGGTTTCTGTAATTTTTCGGATGCTGTCCAGCTTTCCCCGACTTTTTGCCAGCAGCTTTTCCATGGCTTCTTTTTGTGTCAGCGAGACTTTTTTCCGGGAAATGCAGCCCGCTTCCTTCAGTTCCGCCAGAATCTGCTGGCGCTGGCCTTCCAGTATCTGATAGGAGTCTGCATCATCGAACAGAAAGCCCTGTAAAAGGGTTTCCAGCCAGCTGTCGGTGAGTTTGGGCAGTTTTCCTTCGGTTCCGATCAGCTCTCTCAGATACTTGGAAAAGGGAATGCCCTGTGCTTCACAGAAAATCAGCAGGGAAGAGAAGTACCGGGGATTATCCAGAAATTGCTCGCTGTATTCCTCCGGCCACTGGAGTCCCTTGTGGGAGGCGATCATGTTGGAAAAAGAGCGGTCAGACAGCAGCCGTTCCCGCAGCCGGGAGACAGTTTGCCGGTGTGCTTCCAGCTCTGCCTGTTCCTCCGGAGAGGGCCAGTTGAAACAGATATAGTCTTCATGGGGACAGAGACTGCCTTCCCGGACCAGCTCCGGAGTGAAGATTTCCTCGTCAATGGGTCCGCACAGATCTGTATAGCGCTTCCATTGGCCCGGTGTACTGTCATAGGGCGGTGTAGCGGTCAGAGAAATCACGGTGACATCGTTCAGCTCTTTTAAAAAGCTTTCCAGCGCCTTCCACCATTCGCTTCTCAGATGATGGGCTTCGTCCAGACAGATGGTCCGAATACCGGCAGCCCGCACCGCGTCAAAAATGCGGAAGTCCCGGAAATCCACTGTTTCCTTTTCGGAGAGTTCTCCGGCCTCCGTTTCATCCTCTTCGCTCAATTGTCCCTGCATCTGCTTCATGGCGCTGTACAGAGCCTGATAGGTAATGGCCGTGATGGCTTTCATCTGTTTCAGGTCGTTGGAAAGCAGGGCGGTCGGATCATTTCCCGGAAGCAAAAAGCTGTCGGTAATGCGTTCCAGCCATTGCTGGCGGATGGTGATGCTGGGGGAGAGGATCAGGCAGGGAGCGCCCAGCCTGCGAATCAGTTCGATTCCAAGGGTGGTTTTTCCGGACCCCGGTGCCGCTACAATATGTACTTTATGGTCGGAAAGATAGGTTTCCGCATTTGTGAGAACCCGTTCCTGATAAACCCGCCATTTTCCCTTGAATTGTAAAATGCCGTCATATTGATTCTGCATAGTAAAGCCCTTCTGTTTTGATGGATTTGATGGCGATCACTGTCACCGAATTTTGGTATCATTCACATTATACCGGATTTTCTGGTAAAATCAAAAAATATTGCATTTCCCTGCAAGGAACATTTCTGCGGAATGTCAAAAAGCGGAGTCTGGAACGTGAACCGTATCCAGACTCCGCCAGTATTATGGAAAGACTTCATTTTTCATTTCTTTCCGGTAAACATTTCCGTGAAGAAATACTTCTTTGTGCTGCGATTGTAAACAGTGTGTCGGCCAGCTGTGTTAAAACCACGCCCAGCAGCTCCAATTTTCATCCGTCAATTGACAGGCAAGGGCATTGGCCAGAGCCGTAATGGAAGCGGTCAATTCACATGAGTTCACAAGAGATTCACCCCCAGCCTACTATATGAAGAAGCGGCGGGAAGTGTGCAGTCGGCTTCATTTAGAAAAGAAGATGATTCATATTGCCAAGGGCTCCGATATGCATCACATACTCAACCAATGCCGCCAGTGCAGGCGGAGCCGGATATGACTCGAAATGCCTTTCCATCGTCAGCATGGCCGTTCCGTCGTCACTGATAAACTGTGCTTCCCATTCATTTGGATCAAGCAGCCATTCTCTGTGTTCCTTCCAACTGCCATCTCTGAATTTTTCAAATATACGGGGGGCGGCCAGACGTTTGATATGCTGATACTGCCGTTCATTCAGTGCAACACCGTTTGTGGTGATACCACCGGTATTATTGGAATATTCCACGGAGAGTTCCCGTGTCAGCATGTTGATTTTGAAAGAATAGATGGGGTTATGCCAGGAATCCTTTGCGTTGAATAAAATCATTGTGTACGCCATACGCTTACCCTCCTCAAAAATAAACGTTCCCTCCGGCTAGGTTGCTGTCAAACAAAAATAAAGCAGCTGCACAAATTACAGCTGCTTTATTTGGCGGAGAAAGAGGGATTTGAACCCTCGCGCCGGTTACCCGACCTACTCCCTTAGCAGGGGAGCCCCTTCACCACTTGGGTATTTCTCCATGGTAAAGATATATAAAGTTATTCACTTGAAATCATCTGGCGGAGGGGAAGAGATTCGAACTCTTGGTCCCTTGCGAGATCACTAGTTTTCAAGACTAGCTCCTTAAACCACTCGGACACCCCTCCGGATTAACGGTTAGGCAATCACACCACGAAGGATGATCGTTTGGCGACGTCCACTATTATAATCGATAATCAGACGGTTGTCAACTGTTTTTTTGAAAAAAATTAAAATATTTCCGGAAACATTTGTGCAAGTCAGAGTTAAAGAAAAAACGGAGGAGATTCCGGTCCGGGAATCTTCTCCGCTTGTATACATATTTCAGGAATGCTTCAGAGCCTTGAGCAATTCCATCTGGCTGGCGCCTTCACAGACGGAAACCACTTCATCTCCCGCCTGAAGGATGGTGCTGCCGTTGGGGATAATCATCTGGTTGCCCCGTACGATGCAGACAATCAGCGAGCTGGAAG
>ERZ1643250.2433-NODE-2433-length-14026-cov-5.899291_pt1 | contig 14026 bp, 13 predicted proteins | sample MGYA00579262_ERZ1643250 | MGnify/ENA primary metagenome ERZ1643250 (study PRJEB29033, sample SAMEA4952265) | chicken gut metagenome | biome: Broiler Chicken; feature: Gastrointestinal Tract; material: Caecum | place: Ireland | collected 2018 | study: Broiler...
TAGAGCGTCGCCTTGGTAAGGCGGAGGTCGGCGGTTCAAGTCCGCTAGGCAGCTTTTCAGACAAGCAGTACAGGTAATGTGTATGAATTACTAGCAGGTTTGAACGAATGAGTTTTTTTTCGACTTATTTCAGGAGGGTTTGGAATGGAGAACGAAACAGTATCCAGGAATTTTATAGAAAATATTATTGATAAAGATTTGGCGGAGGGCGTTTATGACTGCGTTCATACAAGATTTCCGCCGGAACCCAACGGCTATCTTCATATTGGCCATGCCAAGTCGATTTTACTGAATTACGGACTTGCGCAGAAATACAATGGAAAATTCAACATGCGTTTTGACGATACCAATCCCACAAAAGAAAAAGAAGAATTTGTGGAGTCTATTAAAGAAGACATTCAGTGGTTGGGAGCCGACTGGGAAGACAGACTGTATTTTGCTTCTGATTATTTCCAGCAGATGTATGAAGCGGCATTGAAACTGATTGATAAGGGCAAAGCTTATGTCTGTGATTTATCTTCCGAAGAAATCAGAGAATACAGAGGAACCCTGAAAGAACCGGGAAAGGAAAGCCCCTTCAGAAACCGGAGTGTGCAAGAGAACCGAAAACTTTTCCAGGAAATGAAAGAGGGAAAATATCAGGATGGAGAGAAGGTTCTCCGTGCAAAAATTGATATGGCTTCCCCCAATATGAACATGAGGGATCCGGTTATCTATCGTGTTGCCCATATGGAACATCACAGGACCGGAGATCAGTGGTGCATTTATCCTATGTACGATTTTGCCCATCCTATTGAAGATGCCATTGAGGGGATTACCCACTCGATCTGTACCCTGGAGTTTGAAGATCACCGTCCGCTGTATGACTGGGTGGTACAGGAACTGGAATACCCGGTTCCGCCTAAGCAGATTGAATTTGCAAAACTGTATTTAACCAATGTGGTAACAGGGAAAAGATATATTAAGAAACTGGTAGAAGAGGGAATTGTAGACGGCTGGGATGACCCAAGGCTGGTATCTATCGCCGCTCTGAGAAGAAGAGGATTTACACCGGAGTCTATTAAGATGTTTGTGGATCTCTGCGGTGTTTCCAAGGCAAACAGTTCTGTGGACTATGCCATGCTGGAATATTGTATCCGGGAAGATTTAAAACTGAAACGGCCCCGTATGATGGCGGTTCTGGATCCGGTGAAACTGATTATTGACAATTACCCGGAGGATCAGATCGAATATCTGGATGCTCCCAATAATCTGGAAAACGAAGAGCTGGGAAGCAGAAAAATTCCCTTCGGACGGGAATTGTATATTGAAAGAGACGACTTTATGGAGAACCCGCCGAAGAAATACTTCCGTCTGTTCCCCGGCAATGAAGTACGTCTGATGAACGCTTACTTTGTAAAATGCGAAAGCTTTGTAAAGGACGAAAACGGCGTAGTTACAGAAATTCACTGTACCTATGATCCGGAGACAAAATGCGGAAGTGGCTTTACAGGCAGAAAGGTAAAGGGAACCATTCACTGGGTACCGGCAAAAGAGGCGAAACAGGTAAAAGTTCGTCTGTATGAAAACATCATTGATGAAGAAAAGGGCGTGTATAACGAGGACGGAAGTCTGAACCTGAATCCCAACTCCTTAAAAGAAGTGACCGCTTATGTGGAACCGATGCTGGCAGAAGCAAAGGCATTTGAAAGCTTCCAGTTTGTACGCAACGGATATTTCTGTGTGGATTTCCGGGATTCCGAAGAAAACGCTCCGGTATTTAACCGGATTGTATCCTTAAAAAGTTCTTTTAAACTTCCGAAAAAATAAATAAAATCCTGCCTACTTTATTTATTTTTTCAGTCGCATTTTCTTGTAAGAAGTCGAAAAAAAGGTTAGAATGAATAGGTAAATATATCTTACGAGGAGGATTAAGGATGAAAAAACTTGTTGTAGCAAAAAAGGATGCCTGTATGGCATGTAAGGAATGTGAAATTGCCTGTTCAGAGGCATTTTACAAAGAATTTGACGACAGGAAATCATGCATCCAGATTTCAGTGAAAAAGGATGGGGTGACTCCGAAACCGATGGTATGCGTACAGTGCGGAAAATGTGCCGAGGCCTGTCCGGAAGGAGCAATTACTCAGAATGCAAAAGGCGTATACATGATTAATAAGAAAAAATGCGTCGGTTGTGGAAAATGTGTGGATGCCTGTCCCTTTGGCCTGGTTGTTAAAGCAGAAGACAAGGAATATGCATCAAAATGTATTGCCTGCGGGATCTGTGCGAAAGCCTGTCCAATGGAAGTTCTTGAAATTAAAGAAGCCTGATAGAAAAAGATGTCTCCTGAATTCCTATGATTTCAGGAGACATCTTTTTGTTTTACTCGGAGCGATTTTTATAATTTTCTTTGATTTTTTTAGCCGTATCGGATGCCCTCTCCTTAGCGCGGTGCGCAGATTCTTTGGTGGAATCCCAGACCTCCTCGGCCATGCTTTTGGCTTCCTGGGCAGTACGTCCGAAATCTTCAAAGGTTTCTTCTGCAGATTCTCTCATATCCTCAAAAGATTCCTGTGCAGATTCTTTCAGATGTCCCAGGGTCTCTTCGGTTTCTTCCCAAAAAGGTTCTGATTCCTTCATGTTTTTAACCTTTTGTTTTGTGTGCTGTGCCACTTCTTTGACTTTTCCGGCGGTTTCCACAGCCACATCCTTCATTTCCCCGGCTGTCTCCGTGGCGATTTTGATGTATTTTCTGGTAGCGGAAGGCTGTTCATCCCCGGTGAGATCCTCTTGTACTTCTTCTGTACAGCCGGTACCCTGTTTGGATTTCCACTGATAAAATAGCGCTCCGGCGGCGGCTCCCAAAGCTGCACATCCCAGAATTTTACTGAATTTTAACATGCTGTAATCTCCTTTCCCAATATTTTCTGAAATATATTGTAATTATTGTAATACTTTTTCTGAAAAAAGAAAAGCATAAAATAGGTTGCGGGTGTCTTGCGGCAGGACTATAATAAAAAGTATTAACGAAAATAAAAGAACTATACATAAAGAAAGGACTCAGTCATGGGAAAGATTTTACTGGCATCTGCATCTCCCAGGAGGAAAGAAATTCTTCAGAAAGCGGGAGTCAGATTCTCCGTTTCTGTCAGTCAGGAGGAGGAAAGGATTACGAAATCGGCTCCGGATGAAGTGGTGGAAGAACTTGCAGGAAAGAAGGCATATGCTGTCTTAAAACAGAATCAGGAAGAGGGAATTCTTGTTATCGGTGCCGATACTGTAGTATCTCTGGATGGGGAAATTCTGGGAAAGCCAAAAGACGAAGAGGAGGCGGTTTCAGTTTTAATGAGACTGCAGGGACGCACTCATGAAGTTTATACCGGAGTGGCAGTACTTCGGATGGAGAATGGGGAAATAAAAGAACATGTGTTTTCTGAGTGTACCAAAGTAGAGTTTTATCCTGTGAGCAGGAAAGAGATAGAGGATTATGTGGCAACCAGAGAACCCATGGATAAGGCGGGAAGCTATGGGATCCAGGGAGCATTCAGCGCCTATGTAAAAGGAATCCGGGGAGATTACTATAATGTAGTGGGGCTGCCCGTCGGAAGACTATTCTGGGAAATGAAAAAAGCAGGAATATCACTGAGAGAAGAGGAATGACAGATGAGTTATAAGGCGTGTATTTTTGATCTGGACGGAACTTTGGCAGATACCGTAGAGTCTATGGCCTATATCGCTAATAAAATGCTGGGAGAATATGGACTTCCCGCTCAGCCGGAAGAAAAATTCAAATATTTTTCCGGAGAGGGATCCGATATGCTGGTAAAGCGCTGTTTAACAGCCGCCGGAGATCGGGAGCTGGTACATCTGGAAGAAGGTAAGAAACGGTATCGGGAATTATTTGAACAGGATCCCTTATATAAAGTAGAGCCTTACGAAGGGATTATCCAGATGCTGAAAGAGCTGAAAAAGAATCAGATAAAAACTGCGGTCTGTTCCAATAAACCCCATGAGGCTGCAGTAAAAGTAATTAAAAGTCTGTTTGGAGAGGAATTGTTTTCCATGGTATTGGGACAACAGCCAAAAATAGCCAGAAAACCGGATCCCCAGGGGCCGTTGAAAATCGCAGCAGATTTTCAGGTATCTCCTTCGGAATGTGTCTATGTGGGGGACACCAGGACAGATATGGAGACGGGACACCGGGCGGGAATGTTTACCGTAGGGGTATTGTGGGGATTTCGCGGACTGGAAGAACTGAAAAAATATAAGGCAGACAGGATTATATCCGATCCGCTGGAGCTGTTGGAATTATTTGAGTAATAGAAAGGAAAAGAAAATGATTCGTTTAATTGCAAGCGATTTAGACGGAACTCTTTTGGGAAAAGACAAAAAAGTGCCGGAAGAAATGTTTTCTCTTATTGGGGAATTAAAGAAAAAGGGGATTTTATTTGCCGCATCCAGCGGACGGCAGTATGCGAACATCCGAAGGCTGTTTGAACCGGTGAAAGATGAGATTGCATACATTTGCGAGAACGGCGCACTGACTGTCTATCAGGGAAAGGTGCTGTATAAAGAAACCATGGAGCAGGAGACAGCCAGGGAGATTGTGGAAGCCATCTGGGAAAAAGAAGGGGCAGAATTTACAATTTCCGGGGAAAAGCAGTATTATCTGCATCCAAAATCTGAGGAATACCGTTATTTAATTGATGAAATTGTAAAACCGGATTACACACTGATTGACAGCTTTGACCAGGTGACGGAACCCTGCCTGAAAATAGCCGTATATGAAAAAGAAGGAATAGAAAAAAGCTTTGACTATTGGTATGGTCGGTTCGGGGACAAAGCCCTGGTGGTTACGTCCGGGTTTGACTGGCTGGATTTTGCACCCAGAGGCGTGGACAAAGGAAATGGAATTACAGCCCTTCAAAAGGAACTGGGAATCAGCCGGGGAGAATCCATGGCATTTGGGGACGAGTACAATGATATTGGAATGCTGGAGGCAGTAGAGCACAGCTATGCCATGGAGACCGGGAAAGACAAGGTGAAAGCCGTCAGCAGATACACAACTTCCAGCGTGGTTTCTGTATTAAAGCAAGTTTTAAGGGAAGGAGCATAAAATGTACAAGAAAATAAGTGTGGAAACATTTCTGAAGGAACAGAGCCGGCTCTTTGACGAGCCGGTGGCCGGAACCTATGAAGAGGCGGAGGAATTTTTAGAAGAAGCCATGGCGGCGGAAGCTGACACATTAAAAGAAGTCAGGGCATATCTGGAAGAAAGCGGAGCTGATGTAAGCCAGATGAGTGATCAGGAGCTGAAAGAAGCTCAGGAAGTGTTCGCCCTCGGGGACGGCGGCTATCTGATTGTGGAAGGCTAGTTTTTATAGAATGTTTACTTGTGGAAGAATCAGGAATGGGTTATAATAAAACTGAATATAAAAGAGAGAAATCCGGACACAAAGAGCTGAAGGAGGGAAAAGAAAGTATGAAGAGAAAACGTATAATTGCAGTTTTTATGACGATCGTTCTGATACTGTCTTTTTTACCTGCCGTTACTTTTGCAGCATCTGAAGGGGGAGCGCAGGCATTGGGCGGAGAGCTTAGGATAAAAGGTTTTCCGGCGGTAGGAAATAAACTGGAGGCAGATTTGTCAGCCGTTACGCCTGCAGGTTTGACCAAGGATAAGTTTACATATACCTGGACCAAACAGGATGGCGCTCAGACGAAAACACTGAGCTCCGCAGACAGTTATACTCTGGCTGCTGCCGATGAGGGCGCGGTAATCAAGCTGACAGCTGTACCAAAACCAGAGACAGGTCTTACAGGACAGTTGGTAAAAGAATCAGGAAAGGTAAACAAACAGGGAGTAACGCCGACTCCTGCGCCCACAGGTACGCCTGGAGCGGCTGCAGGTACCCCGGGAGCGCCGACTGTGACACCGGCTGCAGGGGAAACCCAACAGAGCTCTGTAACGCCGACTCCCCAGGCGGCATGGAATGGAAATGAGCCGGAAGGAACCGGAAATCCTTCTGTTCCCGCAGGACAGAGCGGCACGGAGAATGTCACAAATCCGGAACCGGAAAATACCCAGAGTCAGGAATCTAATCAGGGAAATGAAGGAACAAATCCCAGTATTCCTGCTCCTGCAGCAGAGCAGCCAAAAACAGAAGAGCCTGTTGTGGGAAATACCGTACAGGGCACGGAAGGGACACAATCCTCTTCTGATGTTTTCCCTTATCAGAATACAAATGAAGACGAAAACAATACGCAGCCGGAAAAGAAAACCTTTGGTATGGAAGCAGAACCGGGAGAACTGGATTTCGGAAAACTGGAAGAAGGTTATAAAGATGTACCGGCTAAATCTGTGACACTTAAAAATACTGGAAATGTTGATTTAACTTTAAATTCCGTAACATCTCTCAGCTATTTTGAGGTGGAAGAGATTGGAGGGACTCTGCTGAAAGCAGGGGAAAGCAAGTCAGTAAAAATCAAGCCCAGGGAGGGACAGAAGGCAAAAGAAGGCTCATATAAAGAGACGATTGAAATAACTACGGTAGATAATGCACAGACGACAGTAACAGCTTCCTTCCAGGTGACAGAAGAGGAAGAAAAACCGGGCCTGACCATTGTTTCAGGAAAGAGTCTGGACTTTGGGAAAACTGAAGAAGGGGAAACAGCTCCGAAAGCACAGGAAGTTACAATTGAGAATTCAGGCAATGTGGAAATTTCAGTGAAAAAGCCTGAGAGTGATGCTTATGAAATCAGCGGACTGCCAAAGACGTTGGATAAGGGGGAAAAGTATACCTTTACCGTACGGCCGAAATCAAATCTTTCTCCGGATAATTACAGCGAATCTTTAGTGTTGACTACCAGCCCGGAACTGGATCCGAAGCTGTCCATTTCCTGTAAATATAAAGTGGAAACGAAAAAAGTATATGATTTTGAAGTTACTTCCAGAGATATGAAATTCCCGAATGCAGTAGAGGGATATACTTCTGTTGAAACTCAGGAAATGGTAATTACCAATACGGGAAATCAGGAATTGGATCTTTCCCTTTCAAATAGAGGGGATTTTATTATCGGTAAACTTTCCAGAAGCAAAATAGGTCCCAACGAGTCTGCAAGTTTTACAGTTACACCGAAAATCGGACTGGGTCAGGGACTGCATGAGGATACCATAAAGATCAAGGATAAAAATTCCGGAAAAGAAGTACCAATACTGGTGTATTTTACAGTAGATGCACAGACCTTTAAGGTTTCCGTAAGTCCCCGTTATCTGGACTTCGGAAGCAAACTGGTGGGATATACAGAAAGCCCGGCCACTCAGAGTTTCCGTGTAACCAATACAGGAACCGGAACGCTGACGCTGAAGAAACCGGCAAGCACAGACGTCTTTCATGTTACTGCAGAAGGCTTTGATGCAGAAGGTCTGAAGCAGTTAAAACCGGGAGAAAGCCTGACCGTAACGGTACAGCCTAAATTAGGTATGGGCTATAACAAAGATGCGTATGTCCAGGCGATTACCGTACAGAATAATAATAATTTGAAGATTGAGAGCCAGGCGGCTTTCCGGGTAAACAAAGCGACTCTGATTGGAGTGAATACCAATATGGGAGCTATTGAGGGACTGCCCAATGGAAGTCCTAAGACGGCAGAAGGTCTGAAACTTCCCAAGACAACCACCATTTATGTGAAGGAACTGGGAAAAGTGCCGGCCAGCATCAGCTGGAATGTGGAAGGATGCGATTACGATCCGTCCAGTACCAGAGATCAGAAGTTTACCGTATACGGAACCATACTTCTGCCGAGCAACGTGGGAAACCCCTATCAGCTTAGTCTGAGTACCTGGGTTGAAGTTTCCGTTAAGGCTTATGATGCAAAAGTTGCAAAAGCATCCGATAACCGGATAGAAGGAATTGAAAACGGGGCCACCTATAAAATGGATAAGAGCATTACCATGAAGTTTAAAGCCATTGGAGCCGGTATGACAAACACCAGCCCGAGGAAGGGCGATGTTCGTTATCTGCCCTATGACTGGAAGGTAGGCGGATACGGGGAGAAATTTGATAATTCCGATTATGAGGATTCCTTCAAAGTGACGAAAGCCAATAAATACACCCTGAAAGTGAATTTTATACGTCAGGAATATAACGGCGAACAATGGGTGAAAAAAGGAGAACCAGATACCAAGAAAGTGGAATTTATTATAAAATCCTCTGATACAAAATCAAGCAAAAACACAGGAAAAGCTACAGCTACTAAGAAACCAACCCCTACGCCTAAAACGAAGAGCGCGGTAAATACCGGAGACGAAACACCAATCGGAGCATGGGTAGCCGTGTTCGTAGTGGCGGTAGGATGTATCGCAGGGATTCTGGTTTACCAGACAAAGAAAAGAAAATAAATGAATCTACGGCAGGGCTGTTGTGAAGAATTTCGCAGCAGCCCATATTTATAAAGAAAATTTTGTTAGCACTCATTTAAAATGAGTGCTAAATTTTTCTTGACTTTTCAGACAAGTGGTATTACTATATCTTTTAAAGAGCGATTACCAATTTAAGGAGAGTGAATAAAATGGCTGTAAAGCATGGAAGTTTATCAATTAACAGCGAGAACATATTTCCCATAATTAAGAAATGGTTATATTCGGATCACGATATTTTTGCCAGAGAAATGGTATCTAACGGATGCGATGCAATTACAAAATTAAAGAAACTGGAAGTTATGGGCGAGTATTCTTTCCCGGATGATTATAAAAGCAAAATTGAAGTTGTGGTAAATCCGGAAGAGAAGACCCTGAAATTTATCGATAATGGTATCGGAATGGAAGCAGACGAAGTGGAAGAATATATTACCCAGATTGCTTTTTCCGGCGCTACCGAATTCTTAGAGAAATATAAAGATAAAACCACGGATGATCAGATGATCGGTCATTTCGGACTTGGTTTTTACTCTGCCTTTATGGTAGCAGACGAAGTTCACATTGACACCCTTTCCTATAAAGAAGGAGCAAAACCGGTGCACTGGACCTGCGACGGCGGTACGGAATATGAAATGCAGGAAGGCAGCAAGACCACAGTAGGAACGGAAATTACCCTCTTTTTAAATGAGGAAAGTGTGGAATTTTCCAATGAATACAGAATGAGAGAAGTCCTGGATAAGTATTGTTCCTTCATGCCGGTGGAAATCTTCCTTTCCAAGGCAAATGCACCTCAGGAATATGAGACGGTGGACGAGTCCGATTTAAAAGAAGACGACGTAGTGGTTGAGAGAATTCATGAGGAGGCCAAGACAGAAGAAAGAGAAAACGAAAATGGAGAAAAGGAAACCGTAGAAATCTCTCCGGCGAGAGAACGGGTAAAGATTAACAAACGTCCGGTTTCTATCAGCGATCCGCATCCTCTTTGGACAAAGCATCCCAATGAATGTACAGAGGATGATTACAAAGAGTTTTACCGCAAGGTATTCATGGATTATAAAGAGCCCCTGTTCTGGATTCATCTGAATATGGATTATCCGTTTAACTTAAAGGGAATCTTATATTTCCCCAAAATTAACACGGAATATGATTCTATCGAAGGAACCATTAAGCTGTATAATAACCAGGTATTCATCGCAGATAATATTAAAGAAGTAATTCCTGAGTTTTTACTGCTGTTAAAAGGAGTTATCGACTGTCCGGATCTTCCTTTGAATGTATCCAGAAGCGCTCTTCAGAACGATGGATTTGTAAAGAAAATCTCTGAATACATTACGAAAAAAGTAGCGGACAAGCTTACGGGAATGTGCAAGACAGACAGGGAGTCTTACGAAAAATACTGGGATGACATCAGTCCGTTCATTAAATTCGGCTGCTTAAAGGATGAAAAATTCTCTGAGAAAATGATGGACTATATTCTCTTTAAAAACATTGACGACAAATACCTGACCTTAAAAGACTGTATAGAAGAGAATCAGACAGAAGAAGAAAAAGCTGCTGCCGAGGAAGAGAAGAAAGAAGAAAACAGCGAAGAGAAAGAACCAAAGAAAACCACAATCTTCTATGTAACAGATCCCATTCAGCAGAGCCAGTATATTAACATGTTCCGTAAAGAAGGAAAAGATGCGGTAATCCTTCGCCACAATATTGATTCCGCCTTTATTTCTCATCTGGAAAGGCTGAAAGAGACAATTCAGTTTAAGCGGATTGACGCAGATCTCACAGAGGAATTTACAACAGAAGAGACTGCGGATGAAAACGTAGCGAAGAAACTGAAAGAACTGTTCCAGAAAGAATTAAAGAAAGAGAATCTGGACGTCCGGGTGGAAAATCTGAAAAACGAAGAAATTTCTGCTATGATTACCTTATCAGAGGAAAGCCGTAGAATGCAGGAAATGATGAAAATGTATAACATGTACGGAATGGATTCATCCATGCTTCAGGGACAGGAAACACTGGTACTGAACGCAAATCATCCTCTGGTAAAATATCTGGTGGAAAAAGAAGAGGCAGAAAATGCTCCGATTATCTGCGAGCAGCTTTATGATTTGGCAATGTTAAGCCATAAACAGCTCTCCCCGGAAGAAATGACAAAATTTGTGGAAAGAAGCAACAAGATTATGCTGATGCTTACAAAATAAAGAAATGAAAAAAGCTGCAAAGTCAAGGCGAAGTTGATTTTGCAGCCTTTTTTTATAATTGTTCGAAAGCAATTCCGTTCTGCTTAAAAAATGAGAGTACCATGAGATCCCAGGTATTATCTATGGTTTTATCCATTGTGAAGATACGTAGGGAAGTTCCGGTGGTGCAGGTCAGTTCTCCTCCATGAAACTGAAAATTCAGATACATCCCATTGACGTCTTCCGGATCTATGAGAAGTCCGCTGTCAGTTACAGCTAAACTGGTATTTTCCCGGGAAAGCTGGAATACAAATTTAAAGTGGAGGGGCGTATGTTTTCCACGGATAATGGAAAAACAGTAGGGCTTAACCTCACGCCACAGAGAATAGGTTCGCTGAGTACGGTCCAGGGCTTCCAGAAGGGGAGCATCAAAAAAGTCCCTGTGCAGACTGCCGTCAATGGTAAAAGTATTATACGTTGTAATGGATGCCTCCACCAGCCAGAAAGGATCAAAAGCCTCTCCCTTTAATAAACGGGACATAAAATCTTTTATATCCAGTATTTTAAGTGCGATCATAATGAAAACTCCTTTGAATACAAAGCCGGAGAAACCGGCGCTAGAGATATTATAAAACAAGTTGAAAAAAAAACATAGAAGTTTTTTAAAAATCCTTTTCAAACAGCGCAGGATATGATACTATATATCTGGTATTCGATACTACATATAATGGGAAAGAGGACGATATGCATTGAGTTTTAAAATTATTATAGATAGCTGCGGCGAACTGTTAGAAGAATGGAAGAAGGATTCCCGATATGAATCTGTGCCATTGGTTTTAACTGTGGACGGAGAAGATATTATAGATGACGAGACCTTTAACCAGAAGGAATTTCTGGAAAAAGTGGCCAACAGCCCCAATTGTCCCAAATCATCCTGCCCTTCCCCGGAGCGTTATATGCAGGCCTATGACTGTGACGCGGATCACGTTTATGCGGTAACCTTATCTGCAGAATTGAGCGGTTCCTATAACAGCGCTGTTCTGGGCAGAAGCCTGTATCAGGAAGAACATCCCGATAAAAAAATCTATGTTTCCAATTCCCGTTCCGCTTCCATAGGGGAAACTCTGATTGCTATGAAGATTGCAGAATGCGAAGAGGCAGGGATGGAATTTGACGCCATTGTAACAACTGTGGAAGATTATATTGAGTCCCAGAATACATTTTTTGTGCTGGAAAATCTGGAGACTTTAAGGAAAAACGGCAGATTAAGCAGAGTTAAGGCATTTGTGGCTTCGGCTCTGAAAATCAAACCGGTAATGGGTTCCACAAAGGAAGGGGCCATCTGCCAGCTGGATCAGGCCAGAGGGATTAATAAGGCTTTAATTAAAATGGTGGATTATATTGTGAAATCTGCAGAGGACAGTGAGAATCGGGTTCTCGCCATTTCTCACTGCAACTGTCCGGGACGGGCAAAAATATTAAAAGAAGCCATTGAAGAACGGATGAAAACAAAGAAGATTGTGGTTCTGGATACAGCCGGGGTCAGCAGCATGTATGCCAATGACGGCGGGATTATTGTTGTCGTATAAGAAAAAATGTGCTATACTTCTGAGAGGAACAAAAAAAAGGAGTAATCATCATGAGTCAGAAGAAAGTAGACGCCAATAAACTTAGAAAGAAAAATCTTACGAAAGAAGACAAAAAAGAGAGAAGAGATTCTATACTGGAAAAATTGTTTGTAGCTTTTCTGTGTATCTTTGCAGTATCCTGGATTGGATATTCTGTATATGTGAAAGTAGAGGAAAAAAGTTCTCAGGAAATAACGGAAACAGCCATGGATATGACTTCCATTGAGAATTACTTTAACGAAATGTCTGTAGATGCAGAATAAATGATGTAAGGTGAGAGAAAAGAAGGAGATGCCCGCACTGCGGACATCTCCTTTTATTGAGTCAGTTGGAAAATAGATCTCTCAATTATAATTTCGTAACATTGGCAGCCTGCATTCCGCGAGCGCCTTCTGTTAAATCATATGTCACAGCCTGACCTTCTTCTAAGGATTTGAATCCTTCTCCGTTGATTGCAGAAAAATGAACGAAAACATCGGCTCCGTCTTCACCTGTAATGAAACCATAACCTTTTTCTGCGTTGAACCATTTTACAGTTCCTTTGTTCATAATGTGTTACCTCCATACAAAATAAAAAAATAAATTAAAATTCCTACTGGCGAAAAAAATCACCAGTTTTTAAAGACTACATATTGTAATGTAATCCTTAAAAACTGATGATATTGTTACATTCAATAGGTTATCTGTAGTTTCATTATAGTTTCCGTAAAAGAAAAAGTCAAGAAAAAACTCTGAAAAGACGAAAAGAACAGCCAAGTCCTGAAATGAAAAAAACACTTTATTAATAAAGGGTTTTCGTGTATGATAAATACAGGAAAGATTTTGGAAAAGGAGAGATCCGAGGATGGATATTTTAATAAAAAATGGTCGAATTTTAGACCCGTCTTTACAAAAAGATGAAATTGGCGATCTTTACATCAGAGACGGCAAGATACAGAAAGCGGAAAAAGGCCTGGAAACCAAGGCCGACCGTGTAATTGATGCAGACGGATGCTTTGTAATGCCGGGACTGATAGACATCCATGTCCACTTAAGAGATCCGGGACAGGAATATAAAGAGACAATTGAAAGCGGTTCTGCGGCGGCAGCCAAAGGCGGATTTACCACAATCGTGGCCATGCCCAATACGGTTCCGGTGATTGATAATAAAGACAGAGTTTCCTATGTGAAAAATAAAGCAGAGATGGTTTCTCCCATACATGTGATTCAGTCAGGGGCCATTACAGTAGGCCAGAAAGATCAGGAAATAACAGATATAGAAGGAATGGTTCAGGCCGGGGCCGGGGCTCTCTCAGAAGACGGGAAATCCGTTATGAATATGAAAATTTACAGAGAGGCTATGAAAGAAGCTGCCCGACTGAATGTTCCGGTTCTGGCTCACTGTGAGGACAAGTCCCTGGCCGGAGGCGGATGCATGAATGAGGACCAGAAGGCAAAAGAGCTGAATCTGCCTGGAATCTGCAATGCCACAGAGGATGTGATTATTGCAAGAGACATTATCCTGGCCCATGACACAGGCGCCCGCCTGCATCTGTGTCACTGCTCCACCAAAGGTTCCGTAGAGATTCTGCGTCAGGCCAAACAGGCCGGGTATGATGTGACAGGGGAGGTATGCCCCCACCACTTCACACTGACTACAGACGATATTTCCACAGACAATCCAAACTACAAGATGAATCCGCCTCTTCGCAGCGAAGAAGACAAGAAAGCGCTGATTGAAGGGCTCAAAGACGGCACTATGGATGTAATCAGCACGGATCATGCGCCTCACGGAGCAAAAGAAAAACAGGGCTCTATGCGTAATGCGGCGTTTGGAATTGTGG
>ERZ1643250.2438-NODE-2438-length-14013-cov-5.405431_pt1 | contig 14013 bp, 9 predicted proteins | sample MGYA00579262_ERZ1643250 | MGnify/ENA primary metagenome ERZ1643250 (study PRJEB29033, sample SAMEA4952265) | chicken gut metagenome | biome: Broiler Chicken; feature: Gastrointestinal Tract; material: Caecum | place: Ireland | collected 2018 | study: Broiler...
CGACGCCGGAAGCGACGCCAACACCGGAGGCAACACCGACGCCGGAAGCGACGCCAACACCGGAGGCAACACCGACGCCGGAAGCGACGCCAACACCGGAGGCAACACCGACGCCGGAAGCGACGCCGACGCCGGAAACCACGCCGGCGCCGGAGGAAGAGCCGCTGCAGCAGCCGTCCGCACCGGCGACCGTGATTGTGCCGTCGAAAGTGAGTGTTGAGAATACGCCGTGGCTGTTTCATACAATCGAAAAACAGTATGCTCTGGTGCAGGTGAATACATATCTGAATGTCCGGGAAGGAAAAGGAACGTCTTATCGGATCGTCGGAACGATTCCGAAAAACGGTTTATGTTACGTCATTGCAGATCCGGAATCGGAATGGGTGTTTATTGAGTCCGGGGACGTACGCGGTTTTGTCAGCAGGCAGTATCTGCTGATGGGAGAAGCGGCGGGCCAGGCAGTGAAAACGGCCGGTGAGGACAGCTATCTGCTGGGGGAAATGCTGGTAGATCCCTGGGATAATGAGGCCTACACCTATTCCTATGATACGGTGAAAGTCGTGCAGTCCACAAGTGCGTTTCGCAATTCTGTCCTGACGTACGCGCAGCAGTTTCTGGGAAATCCGTATGTGTGGGGAGGCACCAGCCTGACCAATGGGGCGGACTGTTCCGGATTTGTACAGCAGATCTTTGCGAATTTTGGTTATACACTTCCCCGTACTTCCAGGGAACAGGCCAATGCAGGGGAGAAAATCTCTCTGGAAGAGGCACGGCCGGGCGACCTGGTGTTCTATCAGAGAGACAACGGTTATATCTATCATGTGATGATCTATATGGGCGACGGAAAAGTGATTCATGCCAGCAGTTCGACGACGGGTATTATTGTCTCCGACTATAATTACAGTCGTTCCACCGGATACGCAGTGCGTGTGATCCAGGAGGATCCGGGTGCGATTACCATCAACAGCGGCGAGAATTATGTGCAGCCAGGCGGCAGCTATCTGGGAAAATTCAAGCTGACCGCTTACTGCAACTGTGAAATCTGCTGCGGCAAATGGTCGGGAGGTCCCACTGCCTCGGGAACAGAGCCGACGCAGGGCCGTACCGTGGCGATCGCAGGACTGCCTTTCGGCACAAAGCTGAATATCGGAGGTCAGGTGTTTACTGTGGAAGACAGAGGAACGCCTTACGGACATGTGGACATCTATATGAACAGCCATGACGAGGCAAATCTCTTTGGCGTACAGTATGCAGAGGTATTCCTTCAGGAATGACCGTGCGGCAGCAGCAGAAAAATATGTGTAACAGTTCAGCGGGCTGAACTGTTACACATATATAACGAAATGGAACAGAAGCGTCTGAAAAGACATCTTTTCGCAGATACTCCGGATGTGGATTCTGCCGGTATGGCGGATCCGGACCGGACGGCGAAGAAGGTGTTTTCGGACGCTTTTTTTGTCTCTGAATCTGCACTTCTGTCTCTGGCGGAAAGGATTAATGTGTACTTCTGCCTCTGTCAGCAGAATGGCTGCGGGAATTTGTCCAAAATTTTATGAAATTCGCATAAAAAACAACGATTTATCATAAAATCTTTATTGACTTCTTCTATACCGATTGGTATAATATACGAAAAGCAGACGACAGGGAGACATGAAATGGATAACAGACAGGCAATCCTGGACAGCGCGCTTACGCTGTTCTATGAAAAAGGATATGATGCGGTAGGCGTCCAGCAGATTGTGGATTCTGCGGGAGTGACAAAGCCTACGCTGTATTATTATTTCGGAAGCAAGCAGGGGCTGTTGTCCTGCGTTCTGGAAGAGCATTTTTCAAAGCTGGAAGAGCAGATGGAATCGCTGAAAGAGTCGCCGGGGAAGATTCCGGATAAGCTGTATCGTGCGGCGCGGATTTTTTTCAACGCTGCATCTGAGGAGCCGCGGTTTTATCTTCTGATGCTTGCGCTGTTTTATTCCGGAAGAAAAAGTGAAGGCTTTCAGACCGTGTATCCCCTGATCGAGAAATATTATCAGATGTTTGTGGATCTTTTTGAAAATGCAAGCCATGAGCTGGGAAACATGCACGGACGGCAGAAGCAGTTTGCGGTGGGATTTTCGGGAATGCTGAATTATTATCTGATGATGGTCGCACGGGATATGGATGATCTGTCGCAGCTCACGATCACGGATCAGGAGGTCTACGGGATCGTGCATCAGTTTATGTATGGAATTTATTCCTGAAAAAGACAATGGCACCAAAATATATGACTGGGAGGTTTTACAACATGACACCATGGTACGAGGCAGCAGAATTTTATCACATTTATCCGCTGGGACTTTGCGGCGCACCTGCAAGAAATGAGCAGGAAGAGGTTACACATCGCTTTGATATTCTGAATGAATGGCTGGAGCACGCGGCGGATCTGGGATTTCGGGCGATTTATATCGGCCCGCTGTTCGAGTCGACCACCCACGGCTACGATACGAGAGATTACCGGACCGTTGATCGCCGTCTGGGAGACAATGAAGATTTCAAGGCATTTGTCGCCCATGCCCATGAACTGGGCGTAAAGATCGTAGTGGACGGAGTGTTCAATCACACGGGCAGAGAATTTTTTGCGTTCCGTGATATTCAGGAAAAGAGAGAAGGATCCCGTTACTGCGGATGGTACAAAGGAATCTGGTTTGGAGGCAATACGTGGTATAATGACGGATTTTCCTATGAGGCATGGAGAAACTGCTTTGAACTGGTGAATCTGAACCTGCAGAATCAGGAGGTTCGCGATTATCTTCTGGATGTGATACGTTTCTGGATTGACGAATTTGACATCGACGGAATACGGCTGGACTGCGCGGACTGCCTTGACTTTGGATTCATGGAACAGATGCGGGCGGCCACAGAGGAAAAGAAGAAGGATTTCTGGCTGATGGGCGAGGTGATTCACGGGGACTACAGCCGCTATATTCAGGACGGGAAAAGGCTCCTGCACAGCGTGACAAATTATGAGCTGCATAAAGGTCTTTATTCCGGGCACAATGACAATAATTATTTTGAGATTGCACATACCATCCGAAGAGAGTTCGACGAGAACGGCGGAATTTACCGGGGGATGAAGCTCTACAGCTTTGTGGACAATCATGATGTGGACCGGATCGCGTCAAAGCTGAACAGGGAAGCGTATCTGATTCCGGTTCATGCGCTTCTGTATTTTCTTCCCGGCATACCGTCGGTATATTACGGTTCCGAGTTCGGAATCAGCGGAAAGAAAGAGGGAGGAAACGACGCGCCTCTTCGCCCTGCCCTGAATCTGAAGGAACTGAAGAAGGATTCTCCCCACCCGGAGCTGGAAGAGTGGATCCGGGAATTATCGGAAATCAGGAAAAAACATCCTGCCTGTGTGGAGGGATCCTATCGGGAGCTGGTTCTGACCAACCGGCAGTATGCGTTCTGCCGCAGCAGTGATTCGGATTATCTTCTGGTTGCCGTAAACAATGACGACCAGGACGCACAGATTCAGATTCCGGTGGATCAGAACAGTACCTATACGGAAATACGTACAGGGGAAGAATATCTGCCGGAAAACGGCAGGGTGACCGTGACGATTCCGGCCTGCGGCTGTGTTCTTCTGGAACGCGCCTGAATGCTGCAGCCTGACGTATAAAAGCATAGCGCCTGTGGGCATCCGGTCCATTGCGAAGCGATTTTCAATGGCCGGATGCGGTAACCGTTCAGGGGAAGAAGGAGAGAGGATTATATTATGGGAGAAACAAAAAAGAAGACGACACGGAGAAAACGTACCGAAGGAGGAAAAGCATCGGAAAAACCGGAAGTGAAGGAAAAAAAACCGCGGTTTTCCGATCTGGATCAGTATCTGTTCGGTCAGGCAACTCACTATGAAATTTTCTGGAAGATGGGAGCTCATCTGGACCGTGTGGACGGAAAGGCGGGTACCTGGTTTACTGTGTGGGCGCCGCATGCACAGGAGGTTTCGGTTGTGGGTGACTTTAATAACTGGACTCCCGGCGTCCATCGGATGGAGCTGACGGGAAATGACGGCGTATACGAACTGTTTATTCCGGGAGTGACCGAGGGTGTGCTGTATAAATACTGTATCAAGGCCAGGGACGGCCGACTGCTGTTTAAGGCGGATCCCTATGCGTTCGCAGCGGAAAAGCGTCCGGGGACGGCGTCGAAGGTTGCCCGTATCGACGGCTATAAATGGGGAGACGACCGGTGGATGGAGAACCGGAAAAATTTTGACCCGAAAACCTCGGCGATGACGATCTACGAGGTTCATCCCGGTTCCTGGATGAAGCATCCGTGGTCGGAGGCCAATCCGGAAGGCTTTTACAATTACGTTCAGTTTGCCCACGCTATTGTGGATTATGTAAAAAAAATGGGATATACCCATGTGGAACTGATGGGAATCGCAGAGCATCCCTTCGACGGTTCCTGGGGATATCAGGTGACAGGGTATTATGCGCCGACTTCGCGGTACGGCACTCCGAAAGAATTTAAATATCTGGTAGATTATCTGCACAAAAACAAGATCGGAGTGATCCTCGACTGGGTACCGGCACACTTTCCGCGGGACGCCCATGGACTGGCGGATTTTGACGGCGAGCCGCTGTACGAATACGCAGATCCCCGCCAGGGAGAGCATCCTGACTGGGGAACAAAGATTTTCAATTACGGCATGAACGAGGTCAAGAACTTCATGCTGGCCAACGCGCTGTACTGGATCGAGGAATACCATGTGGACGGTCTCCGGGTGGACGCGGTGGCTTCCATGCTTTATCTGGATTACGGGAAACGGGACGGAGAGTGGGTTGCAAATAAATACGGCGGCAACCAGAATCTGGAAGCGATTGAGTTTTTCAAACATCTGAATTCTCTGGTTCTGGGAAGAAACAAGGGCGCGGTGATGATCGCCGAGGAATCTACCGCCTGGCCGAAGGTAACCGGAAACGTGGAAGATGGGGGCTTAGGTTTCTCCATGAAATGGAATATGGGATGGATGCATGACTTCCTGGAATACATGAAGCTGGACCCGTATTTCAGAAAATATAATCACAACAAGATGACTTTCGCCATGACGTATGCGTTCTCCGAGAATTACATTCTCGTGCTCTCCCATGATGAGGTCGTGCATCTGAAATGCTCGATGATCAATAAGATGCCGGGAGAGCCGGAGGAAAAATTCAAGAATCTGAAAGCCGGCTATGCGTTTATGTTCGGCCATCCGGGTAAGAAACTTCTGTTTATGGGACAGGAATTCGGACAGCTGAGAGAGTGGAGTGAGGAGAGAGAACTGGACTGGTATCTGCTGGAGGAGGACAGTCACAGGCATCTTCAGGAGTTTGTCAGTGATCTGCTTCATATGTACACGAAATATCCGGCGCTTTATGCAAACGATAAGGGATACGAAGGGTTCCAGTGGGTCAATGCAAACGATGGCGACCGCAGTATTTTCAGCTTTATCCGCTGGTCGCCGACCGGGCGGAATAATCTTCTTTTTGTATGCAATTTCACGCCGGTGGCGCGGCCGGATTATATGTGCGGCGTGCCGAAACTGAAACAGTACCGTCTGATTCTCGACAGTGAGGATGAAAAATACAGCGGGAGTTCCAAAGACCGGCCGAAAGTGTACCGGAGTAAGAAGGGCGAGTGCGACGGCCAGCCGTACCGGATTGCCTATGAGTTGCCTGCGTTCGGAGTGGCAGTCTTTACGTTTTAAGAACGAAGAGTTCCGCTGGCGGAATTCTCGCGCCGGGCGCGATCTCCTTAACGAAAAAATCAGACAGAGCCGACAGCGGAAACGCTGCGGCTCTGTCTGATTTTTTGCGGAAAACGTTGTGGCAGTTTATTCGTCAGAACTGTTATGAGAACGGCAGGGTCTTTCCAATTATGTCAGTGACACATCTCCCAGACCGGCCAGCAGGACGATAAGATAAAAGAGAATCAGAGCTGCCGGGTAGACTGCATAGAAGATGTACTTCTTCCGGATGCCCCGCTCTCCGTTGTAGAACAGAACCGGAAGGATGTCAAGAAAGGTAATAAAACCGAAAAGCTGCGAGGTCATGGACGTCAGAAAGCAGGCCAGCGCCATACCGAATACCTGGCGATTCCGGAACATGTATAAAACAAGGATCATCAACGCGGCGAAAATTCCGGAATCAACATTCAGAACCACGGAGATCACGCAGGCGGCGACGGCGATCAGCAGCTTGCTGCTGCTCAGCTTCCAGGGGGAAGACTGTGCCAGAGATACCTCCGCCTTTTCCATCAGAACCAGAATGCCGAGTCCGATCAGCAGAGAAAACACAGGATTCTGACGGTAGGGATTCCATACGCTGCCGCTGTAGACGAGATCAAAAGGAACCTCGGAAACCACGGCGACAACGGCCAGCCCGATGGCATATTTTTTCAGGCTGCTGGTGTGCATGAAACCTTCTGTGAGAAGAAAACAGAACAGGGGAAGTGCCAGGCCGCCGATCAGCTGCATGACAAAATCCGCAATAAACAGAGTGCCGTTGCTCTCCATGAACGCCTGATAGGCTTCCGTGTTGTTTGCCACGTCTGCCAGACCGTTTTTCATCAGCATACGGTCAAGAATCGCGCTCGCGGCGATACCGATGAGCATGGTGATAATTGCAATGATTTTGATTGTACTTCCGGATATTTTTTTTCTGGAATCGGAAGAACGGGTTTGTGTGTTGTTCATAGCAGTGAGTCCTTTCTGTTTATAGTATAAAGTGAGATAACAGTTTCGTTTTACAGTCCCGGAATCTGTGCCACAAATCCGAGCAGCAGCAGGTGTACCGGGTAAAAGGCGTAGAATACGTACTTCAGGGAAATTCCCCGTGTTCCGTTGTACTTTCCGACCAGAGGCAGCGCGAAGTAAGAGAACAGCTGTGAGGATGACAGGAGGAGCAGCGGGATACATCCCGCGGCAAACGCCCGTACCCGGTGGGAACGCAGCATATACATCAGGCCGATGCAGAGAACTCCGCAGGCGGCGTAATCGGTCCGCAGAAGAAAAGCCAGCAGACAGCCGGCGGCGGTTACCAGTGCTTTCAGCAGCCACGCGGCGGCATAGTGCAGATTTCCAAAGCGCTGTTCGACCCATCGGATTCCGGTCAGAGTCAGAAGGCCGAGAAACAGGGTGAAGAACACATTCTGCGATGTGAATTCCAGCCAGGTGCCGTTCAGCGCCAGGTCAAAGCAGGGCTCCGAGAGCAGCGCGAACAGACCCAGATTTCTCAGGTAGCGGCCCAGGTGACGGGTATGGAGAAAGCCTTCCACCAGAAGGAGGCAGAACAGCGGAAATGCCAGCCGCCCGACCAGACGCATCAGGTCGTAAAGGGTAACCAGCCAGGAATACTCCGACATAAACGCCTGGTAGGCTTCTGCAGTCATGGCAGTGGTGCCTCCCCGGTTTCGGATCATCCGGAGGACAACGATGGCGCCGGTGTGGTCTATGAGCATGGAGGACAGTGCGATCAGCTTTAAAGTGCTGCCGGACAGTCCCCGTTTCAGATCTGATTTCACAGTATAATTCCTTTCTGCGTTTCGTTTTCTCTCATTATAAAGAGTTGTCCGCGGCAAGTCAATCATGAGGCGAAGCAATTTTCAATGGCCGGATGCCGTAACAGTTCAGCGGGCTGAACTGTTACGAAAAAATCCTTTACAATAAAAAATTTGAATGGTACCATAGTTTTATGAAGAACTAATTTCCCGTATAAGCCACACAGAACAACCGCAGGTTGTTCTGTGTGGCTTATACGGGAAAAAGGAAAGGAGAGAAGTACATATGTTAAAGACCCTGGGGGCACAGGTAAAAGAGTTCAAAACCGCCTCCATCCTGACGCCGATTTTCATGATTCTGGAAGTAATCATGGAGACGGTCATTCCGCTGCTGATGTCATCCATCATTGATGACGGTGTTGAGGCGGGCAATATGCAGCATATCTATCAGGTGGGAGCCCTGATGGTTGTGGCTGCCGCCATAGGTCTGTTTTCAGGAATGATGGGAGGAAAGTTCGGCGCCAGGGCGTCCACGGGATTTGCGCGAAATCTCCGGGAGGCAATGTTTATCAATATTCAGAGTTATTCTTTCTCGAATATTGACAAGTTCAGCACCGCAGGTCTTGTCACCCGACTGACCACGGATGTGACAAACCTCCAGAACGCCTATCAGATGCTGCTCCGGATGTGCATGAGAGCTCCGTCCAGCATGATCTGCGCGATGGTGATGGCGTTTACAATCAATTCCAGACTTGCCAGCATTTATTTGGTTGCGGTTGTGATCCTTGGCATCTGCCTGTTTCTGATCATGAACAATGCGACCAAATATTTCCAGCAGGCGTTTCCAAAGTATGATGACCTGAATGCATCCGTACAGGAGAACGTGTCTGCGATCCGCGTGGTAAAGGCCTATGTACGTGAGAATTATGAGACGGACAAGTTCCACAAAGCGAGCCAGAACATTTACAAAATCTTCGTAAAGGCGGAGAAAAACCTCAGCTACAATGCCCCGCTGATGCAGTTTACGGTTTACGGCTGTATTCTTCTGATCAGCTGGCTGGGAGCGAAGATGATTGTCGGAACCTCGATGACAACGGGAGAGCTGATGAGCCTTCTGGCTTACTGCATGAATATTCTGATGAGTCTGATGATGCTGTCGATGGTCTTTGTCATGGTCACGATGAGTATCGCGAGTGCGCGGCGTATCACAGAAGTGCTTAACGAGAAAAGCGATCTCTCCAATCCGGAGCATCCGATTATGGAGGTTCCTGACGGAAGCATTGTTTTCGATCACGTATCGTTTGCTTATAAAAAAGAGGGACAGGAACCGGTGCTCCGGGACATCAATCTTTCCATTCGCTCCGGTGAGACCATCGGTATTATCGGCGGAACGGGAAGTGCGAAGACCAGTCTGGTCAACCTGATCAGCCGTCTTTACGATGTGACGGACGGAAGCATCCGGGTAGGAGGAAACGACGTCAGAAGCTACGATATGGAAGTGCTGAGAAATCAGGTGGCCGTGGTGCTTCAGAAAAACGTGCTGTTTTCCGGAAGTATTCTGGACAACCTTCGCTGGGGCGACAAAAACGCGACGGAGGAGGAATGCCGTCATGCCTGTCGGCTTGCCTGTGCAGATGAATTTATCGAAAAAATGCCGGACGGCTATAACACGCATATTGAGCAGGGCGGAAGCAACGTTTCCGGCGGTCAGAAGCAGAGGCTGTGTATTGCCCGCGCGCTTCTGAAAAAGCCGAAAATCCTGATTCTTGACGACAGTACCAGCGCTGTGGATACAGCGACAGATGCGAAAATCAGAAAAGCCTTCGCCGAGGAGATTCCCAATACGACGAAGCTGATCATCGCCCAGCGTATTTCCAGCGTGGAACACGCGGACCGGGTAATTGTCATGAATGAAGGCGTCGTGGACGCTTTCGATACGCCAGAGCATCTGCTGCAGAACAATGAGATTTACCGTGAGGTTTACGAATCTCAGACCCAGGGCGGCGGAGATTTTGATGAAAAGGCAGGTGAAGAATAATGCCAGGACCAAACAGAGCGCCTGCCGGGGTGAAATCCCAGGTAAAAAATCCGATGGCGATTTTCCGGCGGCTAATGAATTATGTGACGAAACAGTATCTGATTCAGTGGATCATTGTTATTGTGCTGATTTTTGTCAGCGTACTTGCCAATGTGCAGGGAACCATGTTCATGCAGACACTGATCGACGATTATATCATGCCGATGCTTGGCCAGGACAATCCGGATTTCGGACCGCTGGCGATGGCGATCCTGCGGGTGGCCGGATTTTATCTGCTCGGAGTAGCGGCTACGTTTTCCTATAACAGGATCATGATTTATGTAACCCAGGGAACCATGCGTGCCTTCCGGAACGATATGTTTGCCCATATGGAAAAACTTCCGATCCGGTATTTCGACACCCACGCACACGGCGACATCATGTCAATCTATACGAACGATATCGATACGCTTCGCCAGATGATCAGCCAGAGTATTCCGCAGATCGTCAACAGTCTGATAACGATTGTCAGTGTGTTTGTCAGCATGGTGATTCTCAGCATTCCGCTTACGGTTCTGACCCTGGTCATGGTAACCCTGATGCTTTTCGCGACAAAATCTATCGCGGGGCGAAGCGGAAAATACTTTATTGAGCAGCAGAGAAATCTCGGTACCGTCAATGGATTCATCGAGGAGATGATGGACGGCCAGAAGGTTGTCAAAGTATTCTGCCATGAGGAAGAAAGCATTGAAGACTTCCGGAAGCTGAACGACCGTCTGTTTGAGAGTGCGGATCGTGCAAACACCTTTGCCAATATTCTCGGACCGGTCAATGCGCAGATGGGAAATATCAGCTATGTGCTCTGCGCCATTGTCGGCGGAGCGCTGGCTCTGAGCGGCTTTACAGGTCTGACGCTCGGCAGTCTGGCCAGCTTTCTGACCTTCAACAAAAGCTTTAACATGCCGATCAACCAGGTCAGTCAGCAGCTGAACGCCATCGTTATGGCGATGGCGGGAGCAGAGCGTGTGTTCCGCCTTCTTGATGAAGAACCGGAGGAGGACAATGGCTACGTGACTCTGGTCAATGCGACGGAAAAGGACGGAAAACTGGTGGAATCCGAGAAGCGTACCGGCCATTGGGCGTGGAAACATACCCATCAGGCGGACGGTTCGGTGGATTATATTGATATGAAAGGCGAGGTTGTCTTTGAAAACGTCAACTTTGGGTATGATCCGAAAAAGATTGTGCTTCATGACGTTTCGCTCTACGCAAAGCCGGGACAGAAGATTGCGTTTGTAGGTTCTACCGGTGCGGGAAAGACGACGATCACAAACCTGATCAACCGTTTCTATGATATTCAGGAAGGAAAAATCCGGTATGACGGCATCAATATCGGAAAGATCTGTAAGGACGACCTGAGACATTCTCTGGGCATCGTGCTTCAGGACACCCATCTGTTTACCGGAACGGTAGCGGAGAACATACGCTTCGGAAAGCTGGACGCCACCGATGAGGAAGTGGTTGCGGCGGCGAAGCTTGCCAACGCAGACGGTTTTATCCGGCGTCTTCCCGACGGTTATGACACAGTGCTGCATGGGGACGGCGCGAACCTGAGCCAGGGCCAGAGACAGCTGCTTGCGATTGCCCGGGCAGCGATTGCGGATCCGCCGGTTCTGATTCTGGACGAGGCCACCAGTTCCATCGATACGAGAACAGAGCGCATTGTTCAGGACGGCATGGACAAACTGATGAGCGGACGGACGAGTTTCGTCATCGCCCACCGTCTGTCCACTGTGCGCAATGCGGATTGTATTATGGTTCTGGAGCAGGGCCGGATCATCGAGCGGGGAACCCACGATCAGCTGATCGAGCAGAAAGGGCGCTACTATCAGCTTTATACCGGCAATGCAATAGGAGAATAGAGTCGGAAACGTCTGATCCGATCTTACAAACAGGAGCCGGGATAGCCAGCCGCAAACGCGGCGCGCTGTCCCGGCTCCGCTGCCGTTCCGTCAGAACTGTGCATTCACTGCACAGACCGTATGAAAGTAAAGTGCATGGGCATCTGGCTCCGGCCGCTTTTTTCTCTTGCTTTTTTGTTATATGGTTGCTATAATAAGCAGTATCCGGGGCGGAGGTCTTACCTTCGTCCCTTTTGGTGACAATGCAGACAGGAATTTCAATTTGGAAAGAGGTTGAGTAAAATGACGAGAATAGACATTATTTCCGGTTTTCTGGGCGCCGGAAAGACGACGCTGATCAAAAAGCTGCTGATGGACGCGCTGAAGGGTCAGCAGGTAGTTCTGATCGAAAATGAATTTGGTGAAATCGGAATCGACGGAGGATTTCTGAAAGATGCGGGAATCGAAATTCGTGAGATGAATTCCGGCTGCATCTGCTGTTCTCTGGTGGGAGATTTCGGCAAAGCCCTTACGGAAGTGATTACCAAATATCATCCGGACCGGATCATTATTGAGCCGTCGGGCGTAGGCAAGCTGTCAGATGTGATCAAAGCGGTCAACGATGTGGAGAAAGAGGCGGGCGTTGCCCTGAACTCTGCGACGACGGTTGTGGATGTGAATAAATGCAAAATGTATCTTCGCAATTTCGGCGAGTTCTTTGAGAATCAGGTGGAAAGCGCGGGAACCATTATTCTGAGCCGTACCGATACGGACAAAGCGACGCCGGAAAAAATCGAGGCGGCAGTGGAGCTGCTCCGCGGTCTGAATCCGTCGGCGACAATCATCACGACTCCTGTGGAAGAGCTGGGCGGCAAGAAGGTTCTTGATACAATGGAAGGGGCGATTATCCGCCTGGATGAGCCGGAAGAGGAGCATCATCATGAGCATCACCACGACCACGACGGCGAATGCTGCCACGACCACGAGCATCACCACGATCACGACGGCGAATGCTGCCACGACCATGAGCACCACCACGATCACGACGGCGAATGCTGCCATGACCATGAGCACGACCACGACGGCGAGTGCTGCCACGGCCACGAGCATCATCACCATGACCATGACGGCGAATGCTGCTGCGGCCATGATCACCACCATCATCACGCGGACGAAGTATTCACCAGCTGGGGCAAGGAGACGGTCAAGGCGTTTACACAGGATGAGATGGAGAAAATCCTGAAGGAGCTTTCCGAAAACCAGGAATACGGTGTTGTTCTGCGCGCCAAGGGAATGGTTTCCGGCAAGGACGGACACTGGATTTATTTTGATATGGTACCGGAAGAGTATGAGATCCGCGAGGGCGCTCCGGAATATACGGGACGTATCTGCGTGATCGGTTCCAAGCTGAATGAGGAAAAGCTGGCGGAACTGTTTTCACTGTAATGGAAAAAAGTAACAGTTCAGAGCCAGCTGAACTGTTACGAAGAACAGCGGTCCAGGCGCCTGAGCCGCTGCAGAAAAGGAGTAAAGTATGGGAGAAGACGAAATCGAAATTCCAATTTACCTGATCACCGGGTTTCTGGAAAGCGGCAAGACCACTTTCATCAACTTCACGGTTGCTCAGGAATATTTTCAGATTGACGAGCCGACGCTTCTGATCACGACGGAGGAAGGCGAAGTAGAGTATGACGAGAAGGAGCTTCTGAAGTACAATACCGTGCTTGAGGTGGTGGAAAACCAGGAGCAGTTTACTGTGGAATATCTGAAAAAGCTGAAGCGCAAGTATCGCCCGGAGCGTGTGATTCTGGAGTATAATCCGCTCTGGAGCGTAAAGAAGCTGGAGGAGATGGAGATGCCCAGAGGCTGGGGCATCGTCCAGGAGATTGTGACGGTGGATGCCAGCTGCTTCCAGATCTACATGCAGAATCTGAACCTGAAATCTATTTTTATGGAAATGATCCAGCATGTGGATATGGTAATGTTCAACCGCTGCCGTCCGGAAGATCCGCTGCCGTCCTTCCGCCGCAGCATCAAGGTGGTAAATCCGGCCTGCGATGTTCTGTTTGAGAATGAGGAGGGCGAGATCAGCAACATTTTCGAGGATTCCATGCCCTACGATCTGGATGCGGATATCATCGATATTGAAGACGCGGATTACGGTATCTTTTATGTGGATATGGAGGATCATCCGGAGCGGTATCGTGGAAAAACTGTCCGTTTCAAGGGCAGAGTGCTGAAAAGTGAAGATGCGAAGGCGGAGTTCTTTGTGCCGGGACGCATGGCGATGACCTGCTGCGCGGATGACACCACGTTCATTGGCTATATCTGCGAGTTTCCGAAAGCCAAGTCGCTGCTGATGGGGCAGTGGGTGGAGGTAACCGCCCAGGTGGACTGGAAATATATGCCGCAGTATGAGGGCGAGGGACCGGTGCTGATTGCAAAGGATATCAAATCCGCCAAACGTCCGGACGTTGATCTTGTGTATTTTAACTGATTGTGAGAGCCGCCGCAAAGCTTTTTTTGCGGCGGCTTTTTCTGCCAACATATTTCTGGAGGAAAAGATGTATA
>ERZ1643250.2440-NODE-2440-length-14003-cov-6.697089_pt1 | contig 14003 bp, 19 predicted proteins | sample MGYA00579262_ERZ1643250 | MGnify/ENA primary metagenome ERZ1643250 (study PRJEB29033, sample SAMEA4952265) | chicken gut metagenome | biome: Broiler Chicken; feature: Gastrointestinal Tract; material: Caecum | place: Ireland | collected 2018 | study: Broiler...
AATTATATCTAATATAGTATTATCTACATAACTATCAATAATTATTAATTCTTTTTTAGCACATAGATTTGCCCATCAAAATAAATTTCATTTGTTTTCTTCTTTTCTTCAAATTGTTTAAAAGTATTTTCTAGCTTATCAATCCTTTTGTGATCGTCTAATACTAAATTATAAAGGTTTTGATGTTTCATTAAATTAGTTGATATATATTTACGCATAGCAACAAAAGCATCCATAATGGCAATGCTTACTTTAGTAGCAATTTTTGATTTTAATACTGTGGCTAGCATGGCAACACCCTGCTCTGTAAAAACTGAGTGACCTTTTCTAGATCCACCTTTTGAAGTCGCAATTTGCGGCTTCAAAGAATTAAATTCTTTTTCGGTAATTCTAAAACAAAATCTTTCTGGAAATTTATCGATATTTCTACTAACTGCTTCATTGATTCTTTTTGTTTCTACTTGATATAATTTAGCTAAATCACTATCAAGCATTACTTGAACTCCTCTTATTTCATAAATTAGATTTTCAATCTTTTCATCATTATTTAATATTAATTCATTCATATTTTCACCCCGCTTATTTTCTTAACTTAATTATATCAATACATACTATTGTATGTCAATGATTTGCTTGTTTATTTTATCTAAAAATTAAAATCTTGTACTTTTATATTAAGTATGTTATAAATATAAGCAAGAAAGAAGGTATATTTATGTATTTAGAGAAAGCGCGAGACTATTTAAGTCAGTATGGACTAGATAAAAATATTATAGAGTTTAGTGAAAGTACAGCAACAGTTAAAGAAGCAGCAGAGGCGTTAGGTTGTCATGATGCAATGATTGCTAAGACGATGGCTTTTTTAGTAAATGATGCTCCTATATTAATTGTTGCTTCTGGGGATAAGAAAATAGATAATTCTAAATTTAAACAAGTATTTTGTACTAAAGCAAAAATGATTCCTTTTGATCTATTGGAATCTTTAATTGGATATTCAGCTGGAGGTGTTTGTCCCTTTGGAATTAATGAGGGAGTTAAAGTGTATTTAGATGTTTCCCTAAAAGAATTTGATACCGTTTATCCTGCGGCTGGAACTAGTAATAGCGCAGTTAAACTTACTTTACCTGAATTAGAAAAAACATCTAATTATGTAGAATATATAGATGTATGTAAAAAGTCCGAGAATTAATTTCTTGGACTTTTAATAATTTGCTAATTTTTTAACTTTTAAATAATAATTTCTATTTTTAGCTTTTAATGCATTTTTCTTGCCACATCTCATTAGTTTCATGATTAATTTTTTATCTTTTGATTCCATAGGTTTGCTCCTCTTCTTTAATTTCCTCTAATCTTTTTAATACTTCTTCATAGCTACCAATATTTAATTCTTCAATTTCTTCTATTCCTGTATATATTTCTATTTTGTCATTTTCTTCTTTCTTATAAATTCCTATTTCTAATTCATTATTAAACATAGTATATAATCTTTTTACTGCTTCATATAGGCCACTGGCTATTTTAGCCATTGTCTGAATACTTGCTCCTCTTCCTGATTCTTTAATCCTTGTTAGAACATTTTGATAAGCTAATTCTAAAGTTGGATTTATGACTATTATATGAACTCTTTTATTATTTTCTCTAGCTAAAGATATTTTATCTATAATAGTATCAGTGGTAATACTTTCTTCATAAATCATGACATTATCTGGTATTTCTCCTTCTAAATTTAAAGATTGAACAAAGAAAGATTTACCTGCTCCAGGTATACCAGTTAAGAAAATACAATCTGTTATGTTTTCATCTTTTACTTGTTCTTTATATAGTTCATTAGTTAGTGTAGCAGCAGAATTATGAACTATATAATTGTAAGCATTTCTTGTTTCTCTACTTTCTGTATAAAAAGCAAATGTTTCTTTCATTAAATCAGAACATATATATCTTCCATTTAAAGAAGATAGAAAGTTTTTATAAGTTTCTACATGTTCTTTGGAATGTAATGTTGCTTCTTTGATAAAATACTCTTCTAATTTTCTTTCTTCTTCTGTTAAATTTTCTCTTCTTATAATTCTATCCATTTATCTCTCCTATCTTTTAAATTTTAATATATACTCTTTCATTTCTTTACTTACCCGATAACTATCTCTTATTTTACTAATACTTTTGTTTATTGTAAATTTATTTAGTTTATTCTTTTCTAGATATTTTAATCCCTTATCTTCATACTTAACAAATATTTCACATAACAGCCAAGCTTCAGCCATATTTACATAATATTCATCACTTTTAATACTATCTAAATAATTAAATATTAAGTCTAAATATTTTTCTTCAACATAATAGCACAACAATAATATTAATCCTACTCTTATATCATATGTTTTATCACTCTTTATTAATTTATCTATTACTTCTAAAAAATATTCTTTGTTCTTAGAGACTATCTTTAAACTATTACAAAAAGTATCACATAAAGCCCAATTATCAATTAAAGATATATATTTATAAAAATACTTCATTAATTCATTCATATCTTTAATACTTGCTATAACTAAAAGACTAATCATTACTTCTTCATAATAACTATGTTTAACTACTTTTAAGAAAGAAGCAATATCTCCTTTACTTATATCCTTAGCTATACTTCTTAATTTAGGAAGTCTTATTCCTAACATTTCATATTTAGTAAAAGTAATTTTTTCACTAAACTCTTTATATTCTTCTTCCCTTATACTTTTTAAATAATCTATAAATAATAAATAATTGTCTTTATTCCAATTCATACTCTTCAAATCCATAATTATTACCTCTAATTAGATTATAAACAAAAAAAGCAAGAGTGTAAAGGAAAAAACCTCTTGCTTAATATCTTGCCTATACATATATAAAATATAAAATATATAACATAGAATTTCAAACATTTAAGAAAAATATTAGTCAATTTAAAAATGAGTTTTAGCTGTATAGGCAAGAATATATTAGGAAACTACAGTGTATGGATCTTTTGTTGTTCCGCTTCCTGTAAATCTAGTATCAGCTTTTAAATTTATGACAGGACGCACACCATATTTTGCGCTTATTCCTGCCCAAGTAGGACCATGCCCAAGTTGCCCAACTGATTCCATAACAAACTCATAAACCCTGGATTGTCCACACTTTTGTGTCCATATATCTATTCTAACACCACCTGAATATGAATTTATCAATGCTGAATGTTGCCAACATTTACTTAGAGATTTAAAGAAAGTAGAGATGAATCTTCCCAACAGAACATGGTGTAAAGAAATGATTAAATTATTTCAAGAATATGATCACAAAAGAAAAGAATTAATTGATAATGGGATAGATCATTTTGATAATGATGAGATTAATGAGTTCATTTTAAATATAGATACGAATTTATTAAAGGGATTAGAAGAAAATGAAAATGAACCTAGTCCCTACTATGCAAAAAATGAATTAACTCTAATTTGGAGAATCATGGAGTATAGAGATAACTACATATATTGGATCTTTGACTTTTCCATACCATTTACTAATAACTTAAGTGAAAGAAATTTAAGAGGAGTAAAATCAAAGATGAAGATATCAGGTCAATTCCAAAATATAGAAAGAGCGAGAGATTATGCCAATATTAGAAGTTACATTGAAACATGTAGATTATATGGTGTTAATGAATATGAATCTCTAACTAGATTAGTAGAAGATAATCCCTATACTTTTACAGAATTACAAGCATTAAAAAAATAAGTGAACTACACTTATCTTTTGTCATGGCTGTAAATACTAACATACTAAGAAATTAAATCTATTTCCTTAGTATCTAAATTAATTGATGAAGTATCATCATAGTATTTCTTGGTTATAGGATTAGCTAGTCTATCTTCTAAATAGTTTAAATCATATAAATCTTTTAGTGTTACTACACTTTCACACTCATCATTTAAGTAACATTTTTTAGCATAATATTCAAATTCTTTTTCTACTACTAATAAAAGTCTATTATTATGTTCTTCATGAATTTTATATATAGTTGGTATAATGATCATACCAGCGATAATAGCAATAGATAAGCCAATTACTTTTTTATTACTCATTTTTTTCTCCATAATAATCTTTGATAAATTGTTCTCTTAATTCTAAGATATTATCATTTTTAATTGACTCTCTAATTTCTTCCATTAAATGAGTTAAGAATCTTATATTATGGATAGAAAGTAATCTTGCTCCAAATGTTTCATTGCTAATAATTAAATGTCTAATATAAGCTTTGGTATAATGTTTACAAGCATAACAATCACAGCTATCACTTACTGGAGTAAAATCTTCTTTATATTTTGCATTCTTTAAATTGATTTTTCCATATTTCGTATAAGCATGGCCATGTCTAGCAAGTCTAGTTGGCAATACACAATCAAAGATATCAATTCCTCTAATTGTATTTTCAATTAAATCTATAGGATCTCCTACTCCCATTAAATATCTAATCTTGTCTTCTGGTAAATATTTAGTTGCATAGCTAACCATTTGATACATTGTTGGTTTGTCTTCTCCTACACTTGTACCACCTACAGAATAACCATCAAAATCCATTTTGGTTAGTTCTTCAGCACAATAACGCCTTAATTCCTCATAATTTCCTCCTTGAACTATGCCAAATAACATTTGATTAGGATTATTATGAACATCTTTTCCTCTTTTTGCCCATCTAAGTGTTCTTTCCATACTTTGCTTGCAATATTCATATGTCGCAGGAAAACCAATACATTCATCAAAACTCATCGCTATATCACTATCCAATTTATTTTGGATTTCAATTGATTTTTCTGGAGTAAGAAGTAAGGCATTTCCATTCAATTGATTTTTAAAATGCACTCCTTCTTCCGTAATATCTTTTGGTTTAGCTAGGGAAAATACTTGGAATCCTCCACTATCAGTAAGTATTGGCTGATCCCAATTCATAAATTTGTGTAATCCTCCAGCATGATCTATTACATCTTCCCCAGGTCTTAACCATAAATGATAAGTATTAGCCAATATTATTCCAGCATGAACATCTTTTAATTCTTCTGGAGATAATGTTTTTACTGAGCCCTGCGTTCCTACTGGCATAAACATGGGCGTTTCATATTTTACACCATTATAAATAAATGATCCTAAACGGGCATTTGTATTTTTTTCTTTCTTTTCTAATTTATATGTAAATTTCACTTTTACCACCTATCTAATTATAAAATAGAAAAGTGAAAATTACAATTAAAAAAGCATCTATACTTTTATAGACACTTTAATATCTAATTCTTATAAATGTTTTTGCTTAAATTATTTATATCTTGTTCACTTAGACCAGTTGCTTTACTTATATTAGCTACAGGAATGTTCATATCTAATAGATTTTTAGCTGTTTCTTTTTTGTCATCTTCACGACCTTTAGCTTCTGATTTAGCTTTTTCATACTCTATCTTATCTCGAAATGTTGTACCTTCTTCTTTTAAAAACCAATCTATATATTTTATTACATCTTTCATTGTCTTATCTCCTTTCCCAATTTCTTTCATTTCTTCCATGCTTTTTGATTTCGTTAATTTTAACCACCTTATCAATCTTGATTTATTTTTATTGTATACCATTTTACTAACTTTATCAAGACTTACAATATTATAAGTATTTACAAAAAACACCTATAAATATTTATAGATGCTTTATTAAATTATCATTTTAAATTGGATATATCTGTTTCGCTTAAGCCTGTGTATTTCATGATGGCCTTACATAAAATTAATACTAATTACTTTTTTAGACTCTATAAATTTCTGCCCCTTTTTAAGTTGATTACCATATAACCTAGATAGATAAGAAGTACTTTTGTTGTATTCCTCTTGTCCGAATTCTTTATACATCTCTACCGAAATTATAGTTTCGTCTTCTAAAATTGCTACAATATCTCCGTAAAAGATCTTACTATAAATATTAGTTCCATGCATAGATTTATCTTTTTCTAAGCGAATATTTACTATCTTCTTATTTTCTCCAATATATTCAAAGAAGGAATTAAGTAAATCAATCATAATATGAGGGCAAGAAAAAACATGTTTAAACATAATATCATCAGTTAGACTTACAAAAGTATCTGTTTTCATGATGCACCTCCTTCCTTTTTTAGATTTAGTTTCTATCATAGCACAAGGAGATGGCGAAATTTGTCAAACGGTGGAAAAGCCTTTGATTTTTTTCAGTAAGTATATTTTGAAGCATTAAAAAAGGAAGATTACTCTTCACTTCTATTTGCACAAATAATTTCTCTATTTTCAATGAATTCGTCTGTATCAATCTCATCAACCATTTCTTTGGTAAACTCACCATCTTCATAAGTATACGTATAATAACCTTCTACTATAGCATCATGTGGTGCATTACAAATACTTTCACCATGATAGTTTACATCCCCCTCTACTCTTGTCGCATAAATTGTAATGGTATTGTCTTCGTAAGTAATAAATTCTGTGTAATCTTTGATGATCATATTATCATCATCAATTTCATATTCTTCTAAAACATAATTTCCGTCAGTATCCATTGCATAAAGCGTTGTTGAACCACTGTTTGTTCCATCAGTAAAAGTAAATACGATGATATCATCAATTACATGGAAGTTTAAAAATATCTTATAATCAATACTACCATTTTCTTCAATGTTTAAGCCATCTTCATAATGGAACTCTTTTCCATTAATTGTGGCTCTAATAGCATCTGGATAACCATTTTCTTTAAAATTTAAGAATTCAAAATATAATTCTTGTTCCTCTTTATTTACTTCTAAAGTCTTTTTACAATAGATTGCATTTCCTTCATCACATTCACTTACAAGTAATGCTCCTTCACCCACTCTTACTCGTACTCCTTCTGCTCTTAAGTGTGAATCACTTAGTTTATAAGTACTAGCAAAGATAATTAACCCAATTAAAACAAGGCTAACTACAATTATTGAAATTATTTTTTTCTTATTCATCTTATCCCTCCTAATAAAATTATAAGAAAAGATACTTAATTTTTCAAGTATCAATTTTTACTTCTGGGATGAGTTTTGTTATAAACTTCTTTTAAGCGATCAGCGGTTACATGAGTATATATTTGAGTAGTGCTTAGTGATTCATGACCTAAAAGTTCTCCTACACTTCTAATATCTGCTCCTTCATTTAATAAATCTGTTGCAAATGTATGTCTTAATGTATGGGGAGTTACTTTACTTTTAATATTCTTTTTTAGGGCATAATTCTTAACAATTTTTTCTACACTTCTTGTTGTTAATTTTCCTGTAATACTCACCAGTAAATAGTCACTAGGTGTCCCATTTAAAAATTTATCTCTAACGCACAAATAATCATTCCATAATTTGTCATCTATAGCTTTATAAAAAACAATTCGCTCTTTACTTCCTTTTCCCATTACTTTAATCTTTTTTTCACTAAAACTAATATCTTTCATTTTAATATTACATAATTCACTAACTCTAAGTCCTGTTGCATATAAAAACTCAATAATAAAATCATTTCTTATATCAAAAATATTTTTTTCTTTATCCATTTCTAGTAGAGATTCACTTTCACTATGATTTAGAAAATTAGGTAGTTTTTTTATTACTTTGGGATTTTTTATTCCTGAAAAAGGATTAGCAGCAATAGCTTTTATTTCGACTAAATAACGGTAAAATGTGCGGACTACACTTAAATATAGTGATGATGTTTTTGCTTCATAGTTTTTACTTACTAAATAAGCTTTGTAACTATTTGCTATATCTTTATTTATGTTTAAAAATGTGTAGTTGTGTTCTTGTAAAAAAATAGTAAATTCTTTTAAGCTTTCTATATAGGTTTTCACTGTCTTTTCTGAATAATTTAATTCATCATTTAAATATTCACTAAAGGAATTAATGTAACTATTCATATAAGTATAAATATAACCTTCTTTGTACTAAATATGGTAAATAACCAATATTATTTAAAAATTCATTTTCACTTTTACTATTTTTAATCTTTTCTAAAACACTACTGTCTATTCTTTTATTTAAAAAATTTACTACTTTATTTACAAATACTTTATCCCTATATTTTTCTTTTAATAAAGACCACATATCATAATTATTGTCTTTTACTAAAGCATTTATTTTTCTAGTATTTTTATTCTCATAATAAATTACTACTAAAGGCATAGAATCATTTATTTCAAGTAAGTTAGCTTCTTTAATTGAGTCCATAATTTCTTTTTTGCTAAACTTTAACGTAAAAGCATCTAATTCTTCTAAGTTTGTTGTTGTAAAATGATTCGCAATTTTTAAATCTAATAAATTAATTGGAAAATAATTCTTTGGTTTTACTTCAACAGCTAAATAATATTTATTTTCCATAAAAACCACTCCTAACATAATTAAAGTATATCACGGATTTTTTTAAATGTATAGAAAAAACAGTGGTTTATTTGCCACTATTCCTTTTAATATTACATCTTTTTTTAATAATATCTTCTTCTTTATATGATTTATTACATCGGTCTAAATTAGGCCCATAATTATTAAATAAACCATATTTGAGATAATCTAGAGAATTATCTGTTTCTGTATAACTTTTGTGATAATTATTTTCTTCTTTCAAAGTTCTTCACCCATTAATAGTATGGGAAAGTTCTCTTTTTTTATACTGTTTCTAGAGTTACTTCTAAAGTTTTAGTTAAATCAATTATTTCTCCTGCGGTTAAATTAAATTCTTTTACTACCCCATAACCACTAAAAGTATATTTTAAGCCAATTAGATTACAAAAACTCATTACTTCACTGCTACTCCATCCTGTAATATCTGGCATTGTAAATTCTGTATTATCCGTAAGTAAAAATACTTTGCTACCAGAGAGAACTTTAGTATTTTTGAGTGGATATTGGTTGATGATTGTATTTCCATTTCCTAATTTAATTACTTTTAAATTTAGTTTTTCTAATTCTTCAATGGTAGTTTCAATATTACTGCTTATATAGTTGCTTAAATTGATTATTTTTGTTAAATCTAAATCAGATTCAGTGTTGGTGATGTTGGCATAGTTAGCAATAGATTCTACTGCACTAGTTACCGCTTTGGCAACCGCTGCAGTTCCCCCATCAATTTGTTTTACAGATACATAAATAATATATTCTGGATCTTCATAGGGAAATACTCCTGCAAAAGAACGGATATAATTTGTATCTCCTCGAAGATATCCTCCAGTTGGACTCGCTATTTGGGCAGTTCCTGTTTTTCCTGCTAAAGTAACATTATTCGGTTGCCAACTTTTAGATAAGCCATTATAAACCACATCATACATTAATTCATATACTTTATTAATTGATTCACTAGATACTTTTTTCCCTAATTCTGTACGACCGCCTTCATACGTTACTTCACCATTTTCGTCGACGATTTTATCGACAATATATGGCTTTAACATTACACCATCATTAGTTAATATACTTAATGCTTGCAATGTTTGGATTGGAGTTGTGGTAATACCTTGGCCAAAAGATGCACTTGCTAGTTCAGATTCATAGGTAAGTCTAATGATTCCACTTTCTTCTCCTGGAAGTTCTATTCCTGTTTTAGAGCCAAAACCTAAAGATTCGTAAAAGCTTCGTAATTTTTCACTACCTAATTTTAAAGCTAGATTGGTCGCCCCTACATTTGATGAGTAAGCAAAACCTGTATCATAATTGATTTCTCCCCATCCACTATTGTTGAAGTCATATATGGTTGCTCCTGCAACATCAATAGAACCTGACATAAACGTTTCTTCTCCATCATAAACGCCATTTTCCATCGCTGCTAACCAAGAAAATATCTTCATTGTTGATCCTGGTTCATATGTGTATCCTACTAAAGGATTGACATAATTAGTTAATCCTTCTAAAGTATTTGGATTAAAATCTGGGCTTGATGCACTTCCAACTATTGCACCTGTATTTGCATCCATTACCGTGAATGTTGTCCAAGAGAATTCATAGTTTTCTTCTAAAGAGTTCATTACATCTTCTAATATTAATTGAATTTGAGAATCTAATGTCAAATAAATATCACTACCACTTACTGGTTCTTTTGTATAATAAGCATCTCCCATTTGGTAACCATAGGCATCTTTTGCATACATTGTTTCACCGTCAGTACCTTTTAATTCCTCATTATAATAAGATTCTATACCCATTTCGCCAACTATTTCTCCTACTTCATTCATTCTTGCATAACCAATAATGTAGGATGCTGCACTACCTTGTTTATAGTACCTTTTACTTCCACTGATAAAGCCAATACCATCTAGGTCTAAAGCTTCAATTTCTGCTTTTTTGTTTTCACTTAAGTCACGACCTGCATTACCAAATTCTACTTGATATGCTCCCTCTACATTCAGCCTAGATAGAGCATATTCATAATCCATGTCTAGTACTTCCGATAAAGCTTTGGCAGTTTTCTCTTTATCTACTACATGTTGGGGATTATCTGGATTAGTTGTTCTGGATTCGCTAAGATAAGCCACTAGAGTATATGAATTTACATTTTTAGCTAAAATTTCTCCATTTGCATCATATATGTTACCACGAGAAGCATAAAGAGTTTCTTTGGTTGTATTTCTGCTATCTGCAAATTCTGTTAAATTCATCCCATCAACAACTGGGCTTAAAGCAACATAAGAAAGTTTAAGTATGGCACATATAAAAGCGAAAAAAAAGATCACGACAAAAAATTTATTTACTTTTACTCGCGATTTTTTCTTTTTCATATTTCACTTCCTATTCATTTATCGTTTTGATATTACTATTATTATACGACAGTCCACTAGCGCTGGCAATACTTTGAATGTTTTCTATGGAAGCTAATTCATCTATTTGCATACTTAATGCTTCATTAGCATCATTTTGAGAATCTATTTTATTTTCTATTTGTTCTAGTTCAATACTAGTTTCAGAAAGTAATGCTTTTGTATATACCCATGATGTAGGCATAATAATACAGCCAAATAAAACGATTAAGAAAAACATCATTTTCTCTCCTTTTAATAATTTTATCCTTTTAATCTTTTTTGTCCTCATAAAATTAGATCCTTTCTACAATTCTTAGTTTTGCACTTTTACTTCTGCTGTTTATCTTTATTTCTTCATCACTTGGAGTGATTGGCTTTTTATTAATTAATTTGAGTATTGGTTTATATTCTTCAGGAATGTTTGGCATACCTCTAAATATTTCATTAACCTCACTATATTCTTTAAATATGTTTTTTACTATTCTATCTTCTAGAGAATGAAAAGTAATTACACATATTCTTCCTCCTTTATTAAGTCTTTTGATTGCTTCAGTTAAAGCTACTTCTATCGCTTCTAATTCATTATTTACTTCAATTCTTAATGCTTGAAAAATTACTCTTTCTGGATGATGCTTATAAAAATAATTTGCTCCTACTCCTTTTTTTATGATATCTACTAATTCTAGAGTATATATGATTTCTTTAGACTTGCGATAACTTATGATTTCTCTTACGATTTCTCTGCTTCTTGGCTCTTCAGCATATTTATAAAATATGTTTAATAAGTCTGTTTCATTATACTTGTTTACGATATCTTTAGCAGTAAGAGATTCACTTCTGTTCATACGCATGTCTAACTCAGCATCTTGCATAAAACTAAATCCTCGCGATGCATCATCAATTTCTGGACTAGATAAGCCTAAGTCAAATAAAAATCCATCTACCGTTTTTATTCCCTCTTCATCTAACTTTTCTTTTAAATGAATGAAGTTAGCATGAATAATCTTAAAATTAGAAGCTATCTCACTTAAGTGTTGATGCGAATAGCTTATTGCTTCACTATCCGCATCAAAGGCGAATAATTTACCCTTTTTTATTCTTTTTAAAATTTCTTTACTATGGCCAGCATATCCTAGTGTGGCATCTACATACACGCCGTCCTCTTTAATATTTAATCCCTCGATTACCTCTGGCAGCATAACACTGTAATGTTTCATTTTACTCTCCATTAAATAGATTTTCAGCGACACTTTCTAGCGTTTCCGAATATTCTGAATTAAATTTGTCCCAATTTTCTTTAGACCAAATTTCTATACGGTCATTTGCGCCGATTATTACGCATTCTTTTTCTAAATCGGCGTAAATGGCCTGTTGGGAAGTAATATTTATGCGACCTTGGCGATCAAGATTGCAACTAGCAGCAGCAGAAAAGAAGGATCTAATAAATACACGAGCATCTTTTTTTGTGAAAGGTAAGCTGTTTAGCTTATCTACTATTTTTTGCCACTCTGCTTGTGTGTAGATGTATAAGCATTTTTCTAGGCCACGTGTAACAATAAAAGTCTCACCCAAATTACTTCGATAATTTGAGGGAATTACTAATCTTTGTTTATCATCAATATTATGATGATACTCGCCCATGAACATTTTAGGTCCCCCACTTTCTACCACAATGTACCACTGCTTACCATAATCTTACCAAAACTAATTTATTTTGTAAAGCTTTAACTGTTCGCTTTTTTTAGTTTTTTTCATTCTTTACAAAAATTTTACGTATTAAAAAAGAAGCCTTTAAGCTCCACGTTTTAATTCTTCATTTCTTCTTTGATGTAAGTCTTTGATTTTGGCTATTCTTCTCTTTTGTATTTCTTTGCTTTTTTCATATTCTTCAGGGTTACTCTCCATGAAATCTTCAACTTCTTTTAAGGATGATAAAATATCTGCAGGGGTTACTTCAGCAAAATAATCAAAAGATTCTTCGGTGGGTTCTAAAAATTCATATAGCTCTTCCCTGCTTAGCACGCTTAAACTTAAGAATTCATCAATACTAATTGAATTGTTTTTAACAAGTAAAGCTGCACTAGTAAAATACTCTTTATTTTGATAGAGAGCTGATGAAAATATTAAATCTTTTTCTTCTTCACTTAAAACTTTACCACTAAACTTTAAAATATCTTTTAATATTTGTAATTTATATTTTTCTTCCATTATTTTTCTTCCTTATTTCCAAAATCAGTGCATTTTATTTGTCATAAAATACTTTACCTTTGCTTATATATTACTATATCCTTATATTTTTGTCAAAAGAAAAAAGAGGTGAAGCCTCTTTAATAATATAAAAATCCGCCAAAGATAATTGCTAACAAAATAAATAAGACAATTATTAAAAATGCACTACTTTGAAGTCCGCATCCTCCATTATTTGAAGGACACTTGTCTTTACAACATCCCATGGGACACCTCCTTAAGTTTATCAAAGACTAAATGAATGCTCCTACTATGATGACTAATAGGATAAATAATACTAAGATCATAGCAGCACTTAAACCAGCGCCACATCCGCAGTTATTCATAAATCATTCCTCCTTTATTTGTCTTTTCACTTATATATTATGGTTAATGTTTTATTTGGTGCGGGATAAAAACCCATATATTTTTTAGTTTTCTTCTTCTCATTCTCGCTTTTTTCTTGTAATTTTCATATTTAATTGCTATAATGGTCTTATTAGGAGGAATATTAATGAAGAAAAAAGTATTGATTTTAGGAGTATGTTCACTACTTCTTTGTGGTTGTGGGAAAATCCCAACATTGTCTAATGGAGATGAAGCTGTTGTAACTTTTAAGGATGGTACAATGATTAGTGCTAATGATTTTTATGAGGAAATTAAGAATAGTTTTGGATTGGATACTCTTCTTAATATGATTGATAAGTATGTTTTTGAAAGTGAATTTCCTGATGAAATTGAAAATGGAGAAGCTTATGCGAAGGCTATGGTAGATCAACTTAGAACAAATGCTGGTTCTGAAGAAGAGTTATTAAGTTATCTTCAATATAATGGTTTCCAAACAGTTGAAGCATATCAAAATTTTGCTTATATTGGATATATGCAAAATATTGCTATAGAAACTTATGTACAAAATAATATTACTGATGAAGAATTACAAGAATATTATGAAAATGATGTTTATCCAG
>ERZ1643250.2442-NODE-2442-length-13994-cov-4.555205_pt1 | contig 13994 bp, 15 predicted proteins | sample MGYA00579262_ERZ1643250 | MGnify/ENA primary metagenome ERZ1643250 (study PRJEB29033, sample SAMEA4952265) | chicken gut metagenome | biome: Broiler Chicken; feature: Gastrointestinal Tract; material: Caecum | place: Ireland | collected 2018 | study: Broiler...
TCCGCCTACCAGACCTACAGGAGATATATAGTAAGTCTCGCCGCACATTAAAGTTGGTTCACACCACAGTCCTTCACTACCAATGTTTATTTCGTCATCGTTAACATTAAAATCTTCAATTAACACACCGTTAATATACAATTGTGGGTGGATAATTTCATCTCTTTTCATCGTGACTTTGCCGTCCACTACCTCTTTACCGTCGACAACCCATTCCACAATGTTTGTGTCTTTGTCAATGGTCAGACTAACGACGATATCTTCTTCGCTCCTTGACATAGCACCGATATAGACTGTCTCGCCCTCATCAATATGCATTAAATATGTTGTAATTCCGCTTTCATGGTCATAATTTTTTGTTGCGGGGAAAGTTTCATTGTTAATATTTTTAAAATCAAATGAAGTATCCGGTGTTACTCTATCTATTGCCAAAAGGTAATATCCCGTTTCAGGTGCGGTAAATTTATAATACCGCTTCGGGTCGCTGACAAGAGAGTTTTCAGACGGCGCCGCGCATTGGTTTTTGGTCAGCACGATTTGCCTTTCCTCACCGGAGGTATTTTTCAGTTCTACGTACATCGGCTTTTGCGAATCAACGTAAAAATCTCTGTATGTATCGTCTGTCACGTCAAATTCATAATTCGGGTCCGGTATTTCATACACGGCGCCCACCAGACCGCCGTCGGACACTGTGAAATGGAAAATACCGTTTTCAGATGACAATAATTTGACGCGCCGCGTGGAATTCGGCGCCATAGTGACGCTCACGTTGTCGATATACGTCCTGAGATCCAAATTGACCGTGCCGTCCACCATGGCGAATCTGTCGTCGGTCTTGATACAGATGTTGTAAGTTTCGCCTTCGTTCATCTCGACGAAAAACTCGCCGTTCTCTTCCGTCACGGGAACGACCGCGCCGTTCAGCATAACGCCCACGGCGAAATCATCCCTGCCGTTAGGCGCAATCAGATATTCGCTGGTATATTGCGGGGTAAATTCAAAAAACACTTTGCCGAACGGCAATTTATACAGTCTGTTGCTACCCATTTCCAGCGGCACATAGTCTCTTACATTGCGCAGCAACATTGCCGACGTGGCGGGCCGACTTTCAAAAACGGCGGAATCATTCACCGAGCCGCCCGCACCGAGCGAAACGATTTCTATGGCGTAACTGCACATGAGCCGCGTCTGCCAGGCTTCGTCGGCGCTATGTGAAATTTTAAATTTGGCTTCGAGCACATCCGTGCCCGCCGTGCGGAACAAAACAGGGTCATCATCCGTCGACAGCAATCCGGCGTACGCCGTTTTTATCAGCTGGCCATAGTTATCGATTTGCGATTGTTTTGAATTGAACATTTCGTTGGACAGCGGCGAGTATGTCTCCTGCCCCTTGACGTTTGTGACAACCGTTTCACGCTCGTCGTCGATTTCAGCCAGATTGTTTGTAAACTCGACAAAACTGACGCCGACATCCAACGCCGTGGAAAGCGGCAACACGTCCAGAATAAAACCCAGCGTAGCGCCAATGTATTCGGCCGCGTTGCCGCCGCCGTTATTGCGCGACGCGGTAAAAACGGTTTCGACCGAAGTAAAAAAGGAGCCGTAGTCCGAATTGACGTTGTAGTCGTCGTCGCCGTAATTCGGATAATATTCATTCATCAGGTTTGCCCCGATGACTATGTCTTTAACCGCGTAGTTGGTGTTTTCAGTGAAAGACGGCGTGGAAGCCTTTGCCGCGTCGCAGAATTTAGCCGCGACGACGATATCGTTTTTGTCCGATGAAACCGGCAGGTATGTTTTGTCCGACGGCGATTGGTCGGGCTGCAATTCACCGTTGCGGTATACTTCCTGTCTATATTCAAAATTGTTTTGACCGGTCAGATAATAAAATTCATAACAAAACAACGGCTCTATCCTGATTTTCGCGAAATCGTTGTCACTGAGAGACGTATCGGCGCAAACGTTAAGCACAAACACCGTGGAAACGTTTCCGTATTGAGTATTTGCCCTTGTGTTAACATAAAACCCGTACTCCTTGCCCATGTAGAAGTACTCGCCCCTGTGCGCGAACAATTCTCTCGGCACTAACTGCACGATGGGATTATCACGAGTGTAATTTTCCGTGAAATCCGGATAAACAAACTGCTTATAGTCTTTGATTTCGAATACTTCATCCGAAGTTTCAACGGAAAGCGCCTCGTCGCTGTCGGTATATTCGTCAAACTGCCCCGGCTCTATTGTAACGGATTGCGTAATGTCGCCCGTTTCCGCAGCGTAAACATCGCTTGACAAACTATCCGCCCCGTATACGGACGAAACGCAAATCAACGCGAAGATAAATATCGCCAATTTCTTTTTCATGTCCTTTCCTCCCTCAGCGCGGCGCGCTTTTACACTATAAACAGACGGATGTAAAACCCGTAAACGGGAACGCCGTCGATATAAAATGAATACGTCACCTTGTATTCGCCGCGTTCACTCGGCGGTTCGTACATCAAAATCGTGTCCGAACCGCCGAAAGGGTCGGGACGGTACCACGTTACGCCGATATCCAGCTTGCCGACGTTTTCCGAAAGCATAATGTCGGTATCGGCGTTGTAAACGTCGCATTGCGGCAGGCGTTCCACCCCGGACCGATATTCATAAGTTACGTTGCGTTTTCCGTCCGTCGGGTCGTCCCTCGTGTCAAGACGAAAATCCACTCTGTCGTCATGGATGATGAAATAAACGCTTTTCGGCACGGCATCGGGATCTGTTCTTCTGAAAAAAACAGCGGCGCCCACTATCACCAACACCACCGCGGCGAGAGCGGCGACGGCTGCCCATCTTTTATGATTTTTTGTCATTGCCTCACCTTTGTTTTTGTTGATTTTGCGGTATATAAAAATACCCATAATCAATATAATCCACGCGCGGCATAATTCAAATAAATTTTCCGTAAAGAAACTGTAAGTTTTTTGTAAAAGCGCGCTTCGGACAGTTTTGATTTTCGAATAGTCTTGACAACGATATTTTATATTTGATAACATAATTACAGGTGTTGAATATATTACAAAAGAGGTAAAGATATGGCATATTGCAGAAATTGCGGAAGCAAAATCAGTGAAGAAGCGGCATATTGCCCCAACTGCGGCGCGCGCTGCGCAAAAGAAGACCCTTCGGTTCAGCAACAACCGGTTGTGGCTAAAACCGAGCCTATGGCGGTAGCAGCGCTTATCATGGGGCTTTTGACAATATTTTCTTATTATGGCGGCGTGCTCACCGGGATACTCGCGATAGTATTCGCAAAATCGGCAAAAAGGAAAATCGAGGCGTCAAAAGGTTTGCTTGACGGAACGGGAATGGCCACCGCGGGACAGGTGATAGGTACTATCGGCCTGATTTTCTGGGGTGTTATACTGTTTTTGGCGATTATCGTTGCCTGTGGTACAGTAACATCGTCTTTATAAAAAAAGACGGCTTACGCCGTCTTTTTTTGTTTCATTTTCATTGCCGTTCGGCAATCATATCCTTGACTTTCATGAGGCGCACCAGCGAGCCTCTTTCGTTTTCTTCGAGTTTCAGCACGATATATTTGATGGTTTCGCGCAGCTGCGGAATCATGACGTGTTCCAGCGCGTTGACCCGCCTTTTGTTTTTTTCTATTTCGTCCGCCAGCATGTTGGTGGTTTTTTCCACTTCGGCGAGTTCTATCAGTTTGACCAGCAGCGTATTGAGCGTTGCGATGGAACTGTCCATTTCGTCAGTGACCGATAAAAAGCCGTAAGGATACAGCGCGCCGTCGCCCCCGCTGACTTTGATAGACGGCACCATGACGCTCATGACGCTTTTCTTGTCGCAAGCCAGAGTGACGGTGCGCGACGGATAAACCAGCGCTTCTTCCGCCTGGCAAGGGCTCATTACGGCGCGGGCAAGCACGAAATTTTTCATGGCGTCGCCCAGTTCGCGCTCCAGCTCTTTGCGCAGCCGCCTGTTGCGGTTGGCGTAAATTATAAACTGCCGCACCATTTCGTCGGTTTTGTCTTTAAGCAGTTTGTGTCCCCTTTCCGCTGTTTTCAGACGGTTTTTGAGCCGCTTGAGTTCCATACGGGTGGGGTTTACCCTCATAATCGCCATATGTTACCTTTGTTCTCTTGGTTTGTAATATTTGTCGAGATACTTGTCGTCGATACGTTTAAGTTCGCCGCGCGGCAGAATGCCCAGCAGACTCCAGCCGAGGTTCAGCGTTTCCTCAATGCTTCTGTCGGTGTCATAACCCTGCGAAATATATTTTTCCTCAAACTCGGCGGCGAATTCCGCGTAAAGTTTGTCTATGTCGGTGAGCGCGCTTTCACCGAGAATCGCCGCGAGTTCCTTGGACTCTTTACCTCGGGCGTAACAGGCGAAAAGCTGGTTCATCACGTTGGAGTGATCCTCGCGGGTCTTGCCTTCGCCTATGCCTTTGTCTTTAAGACGCGAAAGCGACGGCAAAACGTCAATCGGCGGATTGCACCCCTTGTTGTACAGTTCGCGCGAAAGGATAATCTGCCCCTCCGTGATGTAGCCCGTAAGGTCGGGTATCGGGTGCGTTTTGTCTTCTTCCGGCATGGTGAGGATAGGTATCTGCGTTATCGAGCCTTTTTTGCCCTTTATGCGCCCCGCCCTTTCGTAAATGGTGGCGAGATTGGTGTAGAGATAGCCCGGATAGCCCCTTCTGCCCGGCACTTCTTTTCGCGCGGCGGAAGTTTCGCGCAGCGCTTCGGCGTAGTTCGTGAAATCGGTCATGATGACCAGAACGTGCATATCCTTTTCGAAAGCGAGATATTCCGCCGCCGTCAGAGCCATTCTCGGTGTGGAAATACGCTCGATTGCGGGGTCGTTTGCCAGATTGACGAACAGCACCGCCCTGTGTATGGCGCCAGTCTTTTTGAAATCGCTTATAAAAAAGTCGGCTTCCTCAAAGGTGATGCCCATCGCCGCGAAAACCACGGCGAACTGCTCGTCGCCTCCGCGCACCTTTGCCTGGCGGGCAATCTGAGCGGCGAGGTCGGCGTGCGGAAGTCCGCTTGCCGAAAACACAGGCAGTTTCTGCCCCCTTACCAGCGTATTGAGGCCGTCGATTGCCGACACGCCCGTCTGTATAAACTCGTTCGGGTAATCCCTGGCGAAAGGGTTAATCGGCTGGCCGTTGATGTCCATTTTTTTGTCCGGAATAATGGCCGGCGCGCCGTCTATCGGTTCGCCCATGCCGGAAAACACCCTGCCCAGCATATCCATGCCCACGCCGAGTTCCAGCCCCCTGCCGAGAAATCTCGCCTTGGCGGTGGAAATTTTCAGCCCCTGCGTGCCCTCGAACAACTGCACCAGCGCCCTGTCGCCGTTGACTTCCAGCACTTTGCCGCGGCGCACTTCGCCGTTGGCCTGGGTTATTTCCACAAGTTCGTCATAAGAAGCGCCGTCAACGCCTTCCACAAGCATCAAAGGCCCGACGACTTCTTTTATGGTTTTATATTCTTTGAGCATCATCGTTCTCCTTTGTCTTTGAGTTCGGCTATTTCGCGCCTGAGCTGAGCCGCTATGCCGTCAAATTCCGCCAGATTGTCTTCGCCGATATACTTTGCCCTGCCGATTTTTTCCCTGACAGGCATTTTGAGTATATCGTCGAGTTCAACGTCGCCGCCCAGCAGCGACAGGCTGAGTTTGTAGCAATCGAGAATAAGCCTCAGCATTTTGTATTGTTTTTCAAGCGATGTATATGTGTCCACTTCATGAAAAGCGTTTTGGTGCAGATAGTCTTCCCTGACCGATTTTGCGGCTTCCATTGTAAGGCGGTCTTTCGGCGAAAGGGCGTCCATACCGACAAGGCGGACTATTTCGTCAAGTTCCGCTTCTTCCTGCAAAAGACGGTTGGTTTCGGCTTTCAGCGCCGAAAAATCCGCCGCCACGTTGTCGTTGAACCATTCGTCCAGCCGCGCGGAATACAGCGAGTAACTCTGCATCCAGTCGATTGCCGGGAAGTGTCTTTTATACGCCAGCGAAGCCGACAGCCCCCAAAAGACCTTGACTATGCGCAGCGTCGCCTGCGAAACAGGCTCCGACAAGTCGCCGCCGGGAGGCGACACGGCGCCAATCGCCGTTGTCGCGCCCGTCCTGCCGCCGAGGGTTTTGACCACGCCCGCGCGCTCGTAAAACTCCGCCAGCCTGCTTGACAGATAAGCGGGATATCCTTCTTCGCCCGGCATTTCTTCCAGCCTGCCCGACATTTCCCTGAGCGCCTCCGCCCAGCGCGACGTACTGTCCGCCATGATGGCGACGGTATAGCCCATGTCCCTGAAATATTCCGCTATGGTTATACCCGTATAAATCGAGGCTTCCCTCGCCGCGACGGGCATGTCCGACGTGTTTGCTATAAGCACGGTGCGTTTCATAAGCGGCTGACCGGTTTTCGGGTCGGTCAGGGTAGGAAACTCGTTGAGAACGTCAGTCATCTCGTTGCCGCGCTCGCCGCAGCCGATATACACGATAATCTGCGCGTCCGCCCACTTGGCGAGCTGGTGCTGCACCACGGTTTTTCCGCTGCCGAAAGGCCCGGGCACGGCGGCGACGCCGCCCTTGGCGATAGGAAACAGCGTGTCTATCACCCTTTGCCCCGTTATCATCGGTTCGCCCGGGGTGAGTTTTTCGACATACGGTCTGCCTTTTCGGACAGGCCATTTCTGCAACATGGTGAGTTTTTTCACGCCGTCCGCCGTTTTGATTTCGGCGATTACCTCGTCGACGTTATACATGCTCTTTTCCGCTATTGCGCACACCGTGCCGCTTACGCCGTAAGGCACCATCATGCTGTGCTTGACAAGCCCCGTTTACTGCACGGTTCCGAGAATGTCGCCGGTGCCGACCTTGTCGCCCTTTTTGACCTCAGGCACAAACTCCCACAGTTTCCTGTGGTCGACGGCGGAAACGGTAACGCCGCGGCCTATGCGGTCGCCCGACAATTCGTAAAGTTTTTCCAGCGGACGCTGTATGCCGTCGAATATGCCTTCTATAAGTCCCGGCGCAAGTTCCACCGACAGCGGCGCCCCCGTCGACACGACGGCGTCGCCCGGTTTAAGCCCGGCGGTTTCTTCGTATACCTGTATGGACGCCCTGTCGCCCCTGAGTTCGATAACTTCGCCTATAAGTTGTCTGTCGGAAACTTTGACGACGTCGTACATTTCAACGTCGGCCATATTTTCCGCAACTATGAGCGGTCCGGATATTTTAACTATTCTTCCTTGCATTTGTCAGTCCTCTCTATTAAACAGTATATCCGCGCCGATTGCCTTTTCCACGTCCTTTCTGACGCTTTCCAGCCCGTAACCCGTCGAGCCGCGGCTGGTCGGTATCGCCACTATCGCGGGGAAAGGTTTTGTCTTTGCCTTCTGAAGCAAATCCTCGTTGGCGGCGGCGTACTGTTCGGTGATAAACAGCACGGCGAAGTCCTGCTTTGACAACTCTTTGAGCCATTCCCTGGCCTGCTCGCCGCTGTCAGCGGCGAAAACTTCCATGCCCACCGCCTTGAACGCCAGAATACTGTCTCCGTCGCCTATGACGCCCACTCTGTTATACATAAGATTCACGCAGCCTCTTGACAATTTCTTTTTTGTCCACACGGTTTTTCAGACAAACCAAAATAAGCCTTATGTTTTCCGTCTCGGTCTGTTTGCCGAGATAATAATACACAAGCGGCTCTATGCCTTCTATGTTGTCCTTTGCCGAATACATTATTTTCTTTTTTAAATCGGCGGCGCGCGCCTCGCTTTCAGCCATGGCTACGCCGCTTTTGTATTCGCGCAGCAATATTTCCAAAAAGTCCCTATACTCATCGCAAGGCAGGTTTTCCGCCGCTTTTTCGCCGTTTGAGGCAAACATCTCGTCAAAAAAACCGCGCTGGATTTTTCCGCATGCGGCAAAAACGCCGTCAAACGTCTCTTTGCCGAACCCCGCTTTAAGACACCTGAAAAAATTGATGAGATTTTTAGTGTCCGCCTCGGCGGCGAAATAATCTTTCACCGCTTTGCTGCCGCAGTTTTTCAGCAGGGCCGAAACATGTCCGTAATACGCCGTGTCGAGAATGTCGTCCACAACCGCCGGGTTTCTGTCCCCTTCGAAAAACTTTTCGTCGATTTTGCCAAGTGCCTCCGCCATTTCGGGCGGAAGAGCGGAGTAATCGTCGCGCGAAAGGCTCTCGAACAGTTTCTGCCCGTCAAACAGTCCGCCGTAAGCGTACGCCGCCGGTGTTTTGCGCGCGTATTTACATTTCATCGCCATTTTCGCGTTGAGATAATCGGCGCGCAGCAGAAAACAATCGGTGGCGGCTCTGTCAGCCGTGTTTTCCGACACAAACTCCGCCGCCTGCCTCATCTGCGCGGCGAGAGTGTCTTCGAAATCGGCGGAAGTCATGGCGACGCCGTCGGCGTAACCCGCTTCAAACAGCAACCGCAGTGCTTCATCCGTGTCTTTTGATTCGGCGACGCGCCTGATTTTTTCATCGGAAAGCAGTTTTGTCGTAAGTATCGCGGCGCTTCCCGACGCGTAAAGATAACTCGCCTGCATTATTTTTCCCCGAACAGAATCTCGGCGACTTCACCGGCGCCGTCTTCCCTCATTTCTGACAACAGCGCCTCGAAAGTCAGGTTGACGTCGTATTTGTCGGAAGACAGAATTACGCCGCCGGTAAAATCCCCCTCCGCCGACAAAGTAAACTTCTTGCCTTTGAGAACGCTTTCCACAAACTTCCCGGTGATGAGCCCTTTGTCCCTTTTAGCGATAATAATTTTTTCGCCGCCTTCCGCCTCGGTCAGCAGCGCGCCGATAACCGAAAGATACTTTTTATCGTCAAGGGCGCGCAGTTTTTTCAGGGCAGTTGAAAAACATTCGTCCATCAGCCCCTGCTTCAGCGAAAGAAAATATTTCGACGCTTCCGCCGACGCGGCGGCTGTTTTCCTCTTTGCCGTAAGCGCGGCGTTTTCGGCGGCTTTCGCAACAACGTCCGCCGCCGCTTTTTTGGCTTCGGCGGCCGCCGCGGAAGTTATCTCCCGCGCTTTGGCGTCGGCTTCGGCCTTTATTTCGGCGGCCTGTGCCTCGGCGTCGCTTATTATGCTGTCTATTATGGCTTCTTTACCTTTCATAAACGCTCCGTATCGTTACTGGATAACTCCCATGAAGCACAGGAAGAAGGAAATGATGAGCGAGAAAATCGCGTACATTTCCACTATGGCGGTGGAAGTCATGGCTCTGCCCAGCATTTCAGGGCGTTTGCCCACCATAACTATGCCCGCCGCGGCGACTTTGCCCTGATAAATGGCGCTGACGAGCCCCACCAGGCCGACAGGTATGCCGCTGATGAGAAAACCTATGCCCTGCTCGACGCTGAGTTCGGCAAGACCGCCCAGCACGCCCATTCTCAGAAGAATAAGAAAGCCGATGATGAAGCCGTAAAGGCCCTGCGTCGCCGGAAGCAATTCCAGCAAAAGACATTTGGAAAATCTGTCGGGTTTTTCGGCGCACACACCCGCGAGCGCCTGACCCGCCTTGGCGACGCCGAGAGCCGACCCGAAGCCCGAAAATACCACGGCGATTGCCACGCCGAGAAATCCCAGATAATGGCCAGTTGTAAACATAAGTACCTCCGTCAGTTGATATTGGTGTATTTCGTTTCACCGACAATCGGGCTGAACAGATAGCCCTCGCCGGTGTAAAACCTCGAAAAGAATTCAATAAATTGCAGTCTGCTGTCGTGCACATACGCGCCCAGCACGTTTACCGCCACGTTGAGCGTGTGCCCCACAAGCAGCACGATAACGGCGCAGACAACGCCTATCGGTCCTGTAAAAATACCGGCGATTTCGTTGAACACCATGCCGATGACGCCCGTCGCCAGACCGAGACCGAACAGCCTGAGATAACTCAAAAGGTCGGAAACAAAACCGATGACTTTGTAAAGTCCGCCAAGGCCGCCCACGACTTTGCCGAAAAAGCCTTTTTTGTGCCGCCCGGCCGTAAACAGCACCAGCGCCAGACTGCCCAGCATTCCGTACAGCCCGACGTCTCCCAGCACGCTTACGCCAAGAGCCATGCCCACGGCAAGCACCCCGCCGAAAGCGAAAAACAGCACCCACAGAAAATCATCCAGAATGCCGTCCAACGGGCTGCCTTTCTGCCACTTCGCCACTCCGCTGAGCACCATGCCCGTGCATATCTGCACGGCGCCCAGCGCCAGAGCCATAGCGACAAACCCTATCGGATTGTCGAGCGGGCTGAACAGCAGCGGCTCGAATACCGTGCCCGACGTATCGATGGAGAACCATCCGCCGAACATAATGCCCCAGAACACGGTGCTTATGCCGCCCATTGCTATAACATAAATAAGATTGCGCATGCCTTTGGCGGGTTTTATGATTTTCGCCAGGAGCAGCGCGCCTATCGTCAGCAGAATTCCGTAACCGGCGTCGCCCAGCATCACGCCGAAAAACACAAAGAAAAACACAGCGACAAATGAGTTCGGGTCGCGCTCTCTGTAATCCGGCACGGAATACATGTTGGTTATTTCCTCATACGGCGCCACGATTTTATTGTTTACCGTGAGAGTCGGCGGTTTTTCGTCGTCCAGCGGATCGCGGAAGTCAATGACTTTCACGTCCAGAATTTCGTCCATTTTCCGCGCGACGACGTCTTCTTTGTCAGCCGGCACCCACGCTTCCAGCAGAAAAGTCTTTTTGGTTTTGCCGAGATTTCCGTCGGCGTCGCTTTTCCTGAGCGCCACGTCGTAATAATCGTGCAGAATTTTCAGGTCGGACGACAACGCGAAATAGCCCGCCGCTTTTTTCACCGCTTCAACCGATTGCCTGTCAAGTTCGCCGTATTCGGCTTGCAGGCGCGCGGTCTGCTCGGACGGCGTCGCGTCGTATTCGAGCCTGCACGGCGTCAGCCCCGCCGCCGCGAGTCTTTCGCCCGTCTTTTGCGCGTCGGTTTTAAGGCACACGGCGTAAATTACGCTGAAAGATTTGCCGTCCGTGTCTATTACGTCAATCTGCGCCCCGACGTCTTCCAGAAGGGTTTCCACCTTATCGCCGGGCAGCGGAATCACGCCGAGATAAGCCGACGTATGCGCCGTGTCTTTTACCGCCGAAAACGGCATGTCCATTTTCAGATACGGCGCGATTTCCGCGATTTCGGCTTTTATTTTCTGCTTTTGCCCTTCGGCGGCGAAATACGTTTCCGACAGACTTTCCGCTTCGGCGACAGCCGACAGCAGCTCTTCTTCCCTTGCCCTGAAAGCGGCAAGGTCACGGAAAGAAATGTCCACCCTGTGCCCCTTGTAAGGATTTTTCGCTTTCTTTTCAAGACCGAGGGAAACGGAAATTTCCCCGCATAATTTAATAAAGGACAAGCAATCACATACCTTCGACATTTTGCTTCGCATCTCGTCGCGGCATTGCTCGTCCACGTTATTAACGATATTTTCGTATCTTGTTTCGATAATATGAGCGCAGGACAAATCCGCCAAAGCGTCCACCGTATCGGCTCGCTTCGCGTCAAGACCTATCAGCGTCATTCTGCGCATTTTGGCTATTGCCATCTGTCAATAAATCTCCCGACCACAAAATCCGACGCCTTGCCGAGATTGCGCCTGTATTTTTCCGCCGCTTCGTCGGCTTCGCTTTTGCCCTTCGAATATACTTCCGCCGCTTTGATGTCGGCTTCCTTTTCCGCTTTGACAGCCAGCGCCTTTGCCGTCTGCTTGTTATCGGCTCTCGACGCCTCCCGCATATTGTCGGCGGCGTTCTGCGCCTCGAACAGCGTGTTTTTCGCCTCTTCCCTGGCGGCCGCTATCATTTCTTCGGCGGTTTTTTCCGCGTCGACTATGCAATCAACAATTTCTTTGACCATAATTTTACTTAGTCCCGAACAACCTTGCTCCGATATCGCCGAAACCGCCCGCTATAAAGCCGTTTTCGTCAAGTCCGTCAACCATGCCGGCACAATAAACCGTAACGTCGGGATGGGCGGCGTTCACACGCTCGACGCCCTGTCTGCTGGCGATGAGCGTAAGAAATTTTATGCTTTTGCAGCCCGTTTTTTTAACGTGGGCGATAGTTTCGCACGCGAGCCCGCCGGTGGCGAGCATCGGGTCGCATATAATGACTTCTCTTTCTTCCACGTCGTCGGGCAGTTTTTCATAATACACAACGGCGTTTTTCGTCTCGGGGTCGCGGTAAGCGCCTATGTGCCCAACTTTAGCGTTCGGCATAAGTTCCAGAAGACCGTCCAGCATACCCAGCCCGCCGCGCAGAATCGGCACAAACGCGATAGCTCTGCCCGCTATAATCTGCGTCCTGACGATGCCCATTGGCGACTCGATTGCCGCCTCGCGGAGCGGAAGTTCCCTTGTCAGTTCATAGCACATCAGCATGGAAATTTCTTTGACAATGGACTTGAAATCTTTCGGCCCTGTCTGTTTGTCTTTAAGCAAAGACACCTTGTGCGTTATGAGCGGATGGTTCATGACAATACAATTCATCGCGTTTCCCCTTTATCGGTAAAATACCCTATTTATTTTCTATATCCATCATTTTTCTGACGCGGCGCTCATGCCTGCCGCCCTCGAAAGGCGTGTCGAGAAAAGTGTCCACAATCTGAAGAGCCAGTTTTTCGTCTATGACACGCGCGCCCATCGCCAGCATGTTGGCGTCGTTGTGCCGTCTGGTCATCTCGGCGGAAAACAAATCGCCGCAAAGAGCGCACCTTATGCCTTTGACCTTGTTTGCCGATATCGATATGCCTATACCTGTGCCGCATATCACAATGCCGGCGTCGGCGTCACCGTCGGCGACTTTTTTCGCCGCGGCGTAACCGTAATCGGGATAGTCGCACGAGTCTTCCGTGTAAGTGCCGACGTCCGTCACTTCACAGCCCCTTTCTTCCAGATGCCTTATTACCGCGTTTTTGAGTTGAAGAGCGGCGTGGTCGCAGCCTACGACGATTTTTTTCATGAGCGTCTCCATAGATATCCAAAGTAAAATAACTACAATAAATTATACCTTACACTAAACCTGAAAGTCAAGTCAATATTCAATTTTTCGTTTTTGACTCTTCCGGCCAAAGTGTTTCCACAAGTTTTTCTATTTCGGTTTTCAGCTGGGCATAGCACAGAGTGTACACGGCCTCGCCGCCGCCGTACGGGTCGCCGATATCGGGCATATCCGTCACTTCGCCCAATGTTTTGATTTTGTCCATTTCCGGCAAAGCGTTTTTGTGATTTTGCGTCATGCACAAAACCATGTCGGCTTTTTCCACCATTCCGCCGTCAATCTGTCTGGACTTGAATTTTCTCACCGCCACGCCGTTTTTTCTGAGCGTTTTTTTTGCCAGTTCGTTAATGGTGCCGTACTCATCGGCGCAGAGCCCGGCGGAAGCCACTCTCACGCCTTTTACGCCTTTCTTTTTGAGGGCGTCTTTAAGCATAAATTCCGCCATGGGCGAACGGCATGTGTTGCCGGTGCACACAAACAATATGTTTTTTATCATAATTCACCTAAATGACTTTTCCGCCGCAACTTTTGATGACTCTGTTGTACACGCTGTCGGCCTCTTCGCCTTTTTCGTCCCATACAATCAGAATTTTGCCGCACGATTTTTCCGCGTCGCGCAGCGCGGCGAAAATCTCATGGGCACCGCCCGCCGCCCCGTCGCCCAGCGTAAAGAATTTGTCCGTCATACCGCGGTATTTTTCACTCGCCACAAGTCCCGCGCCGGCGTCGGCGTCGAGAAAAGCGCGGATTTTTTCTCTGTCGCCGTCCACGTTGAGGTATGTGTCGCACTTCGGGGCGTAATGTTTGTATCTTATGCCGGGCGAATTCATGCTTTTGTCCACGGCGTCGGGAAAAAACACTTCTTTGCCCAGCACGCTTTCTATTTTGCTTTTTGTCACCATGCCGGGGCGCAGAATGAGCGGCACCTTTCTCGTCAAATCA
>ERZ1643250.2450-NODE-2450-length-13961-cov-4.732633_pt1 | contig 13961 bp, 11 predicted proteins | sample MGYA00579262_ERZ1643250 | MGnify/ENA primary metagenome ERZ1643250 (study PRJEB29033, sample SAMEA4952265) | chicken gut metagenome | biome: Broiler Chicken; feature: Gastrointestinal Tract; material: Caecum | place: Ireland | collected 2018 | study: Broiler...
GCGTAGCCAGAATGACAGACTTCGGCGCATTTGTGGAGCTGGAGCCGGGCGTGGACGCTCTGCTTCATGTGTCTCAGATTTCCAGAGAGCATGTAGAGAAGCCGGCTGATGTCTTAAGCATCGGGCAGGAAATCGAGGCGAAGGTTGTAGATTTCAACGGCGATGAGAAGAAGATTTCTCTGAGTATGAAGGCTCTTCAGAATTCCCAGGAGACCCATGCGGCTGACGAGGATGTGGCCGATGTGGATGTTGACGCAGTAGCTGCCGAGACAGAAGAGTAAAGATAAAAGAACGTAATTATTCAGTACAGTCAGAAGCAAAACTGAAAATGAGCTAAGGATGACGGGAGGACAGGCACTTGAGCGTGCATGTCCTCGCGCCTTGTCCGGGCATTTTTGGCGGAAGGACTAGAAAAAAACGGCAGACAGTGCGGCGGGAGTGGCTATGTGGAATGCAGCGGTTGCGGGAACGGATTTCTATCATATTATCAACTGGTTTTTCATTTACAGCTTTCTGGGATGGGTATGGGAAAGCGCTTATGTTTCTATAAAAGAAAAGAGGTTTGTAAACCGTGGATTTGTGACAGGGCCGCTCTGTACGATTTACGGCTGCGGCGCTGTGGCTGTCTACCTGATTCTCAGGCCTGTATCAGAAAATCTGCTGCTGCTGTTTCTGGGAGGAATTGCAGTTCCTACGATTCTGGAATACCTGACAGCTGTGCTTATGGAGTATATATTCCACACGAGCTGGTGGGATTACAGCAAAAATAAATTTAATTTTCAGGGACGTATCTGCCTGGGCGCTTCTCTCGGCTGGGGCGTATTTACTGTGATTTTGTTTTATGTGCTGCAGCCCTTTGTGGAATGGATTGTGTCCCTGTATCCGGAGGCCGTGGGCAGAGTGATGGTCTGTATTGCCGGCGCCCTTTATCTGGTGGATTTTGGGATTTCCTTTGCCAACGCCATGCAGATTGGAAAGAAGCTCCGCGGTATGGACGAAGTTATGGATGAAGTGTACGAATATGTGCAGTCTACAAGACTGTATGAAAGTGTTGAGGAACTGCGGGGCCGTCTGGCTTCCTACCGCCTGTCTGAATACGGAATGGAGCTGAAAAACCGTCTGGAAAACCGGGTCAATGCGGTGATTGCGTTTGCTTCTGAGCTGACGCCTGAGGAGCGGAAAAGCAGACAGGAAGCATGGAAAGCACAGATTGAGGAACGGATTCTTTCTGTTCAGAAACGTTATGAGCAGCTTAAAGGCCATGGAAATCTCTTTATCCGCCGTGCCATGAACGCGTATCCGAATATGAAGTCCAGAGCGCAGGCGCTGAAGGAGCGTACGGCCAGGCGGCTGGATAAAAAGTCAAAGAAACAGTAAACGGAATTTTAAAAGACAAAGGATGTGAGAGCAGATGGCTCATGTGACCTTCAAAGGAGGGGTATATCCCCATAAGAGAAAGCGCTTTACAAGAGAAAAAACGCTGGAGGAGTATCTACCGAAGGGAGATCTGGTGTACCCTCTGCTCCAGCATATCGGCGGCATGGCCGTTCCGGTGGTGGAACCCGGGGAACGTGTTCTGGAGGGACAGCTGATTGCGAGGGCCAGCGGGGATATTTCCGCGCCGGTACATGCGTCTGTCTCGGGAATTGTGCGTTCCATAGAGCCCAGACTTACGGTTTCCGGGAAAATGATTCCTTCGATTGTGGTGGAAAATGACGGAGCGTATGAGAAATATCCGGCAGAAGAGATTGGGCCATGGAAAGAGCTTGAACCGGGAGAGCGGCTTCGGCGTATCCGGGACGCAGGTGTTGTGGGCATGGGCGGCGCAGGTTTTCCCACCCATGTGAAACTGGCGGTCCGGAATCCGAAGAGAATCCGATATGTGATTGTAAATGGCACAGAGTGCGAGCCATATATGACAGGGGACTACCGCCGCATGGTGGAGGAACCGGAGCATCTTGTGGAAGGTCTTGAAATCGTGCTGGGGTTTTTTGAGCGGGCGGTAGGTATCCTGGCCCTGGAGGACAACAAGCGGGACGCTATCACGGCCCTTCAGCTGGCAGTGAGGGAGGAGCCGCGCATGGAGGTCCGCGTCTTTGAGACAAAATATCCCCAGGGCGCGGAGCGTATGCTGATTTATTCTGTGTCAGGGATGGAGATTGATTCTACGCAGCTTCCGGCGGACGCGGGCTGTATTGTGCTGAATGTGGAGACGGTCTGTGCCATCCGCCAGGCTCTCGTGGAGGGCCGGCCTCTGATCCAGAGAGCGGTTACGGTGACTGGGAAGGCTCTGAAAAACCCCAGAAATCTTCTGGTCCGCCTGGGAACCAGCTTCGCGGAGCTGCCTGAAGCGGCAGGCGGTTTCGCCAGAGAGCCCAGGAAATTTGTCTGCGGAGGTCCCATGAGGGGAACTGCTCTGCCGGATCTGGACATTCCGGTCGTCAAGACGTCCGCAGGACTTCTGTGCATGAGCAAGGATTATCTTTTTAAACCCAGCGCCTGTATCCGGTGCGGCTCCTGCGCGGAGGTCTGCCCCATTCATCTGCTGCCGGCCAGACTGGCAGAGCTGGCGTCTCAGGATAAGGAAGAGGAGTTCCGCCATATGCACGGCATGGAATGTCTGGGCTGTGGAAGCTGCAGTTACGTATGTCCGGCCAGAAGAGCGCTGGCCCCTGCCATTCAGGGAATGCGGAAAAGTCTTCTGGCTCAGGGAAAGCGATAGGGAGGAGCGTTATGGGAGAAAAAAAGTATGCCTGGACCTTTCCGCATGTGAAAGGAACCATGTCTACGGCCAATCTGATGCGGATGGTGCTGGCAGCTCTGCTTCCGGCAGCCGTATTCGGAGTGTTTCATTTTGGCCCGGAGGCCCTTGCGCATATGCTGGTCTGCGTTGTGACATGTATGCTGACGGAATTTGTATTTGAGGCTTTCGCGGATCGTCCGCTTGCGGTCACGGACTGTAGTGCCGCGGTGACCGGTCTTCTGCTTGCGCTGATGCTCCCGGTGGGAGCGCCTCTCTGGCTGGGGATCATAGGGAGCGTCTTTGCTGTCGCTGTAGTAAAGATGGCCTTTGGCGGAATCGGAAAGAACCGGCTGAACCCGGCTCTGTGCGGCTACTGCCTGCTTCTCTGGCTTTTTTCTGATATTATGAGGGATTACAGCTTTGGCGATTTCGGAGCAGAGACGCTTCTGGGACAGCTGCTGCAGGGAGAGACGGTGGACCCGCTTCCCATGATTCTGGGAAACACAAACGGCGGAATCGGCCAGACCTCTTCTTTGGCGATCCTGGCGGGAGCGCTTCTCCTTCTGGCCTTTGGAGTCATCCGCCTGCGGATTCCCGCAGCTGCGGCAGTATCCTTTGTGCTGACGCTGTTTCTGTTTGGAGGCCGCGGTTTTGATCAGCTCTGGCTTACTACGCAGATCTGCGGAGGCGGCTTTCTGCTGGGAATCTGGTTTATGGCGGTTGACTGCGTGACTTCGCCTATAAACAGGCAGGGGCAGGTCCTGTACGGGCTTCTCATCGGCGTCCTGGCGGCGGCTCTGCGGCTGCGGGGAATTGAGGAAGCTATTGTGTACGCGATTCTTGTAGGAAATATGGCGGTGCCGCTGATTGAGAAAATTACAGTGCCCAGAGCCTTCGGACAGAGAAGACTGGTGAAGGTTCATAATGATAAAAACAGCGGTACGGCTTAAGGAGACAGAACAGAAATGATTGCTTATATCAGAGGCAGACTGGAGTATGTGGACCTGGAAGAAGGAATGGCAGTTCTGGAAACGGGCGGAATCGGTTATCAGATACTGCTGTCCGGACGGGACCTGGAGCTCCTGCCATCTGCCGGTGAAGAGGTACGGCTCTATACCTATCTGCAGGTAAGAGACGATGCCTTTGTTCTCTATGGTTTTTTTACCAGAGAGGACAGAAAGCTGTTCGGCCAGCTTCTGGGAGTCAGCGGTATCGGGCCGAAAGGGGCGCTTGGCATTCTTTCGGGGCTTTCCGCGGATGATCTCCGGTTTGCAGTTCTGGCAGACGATGCCAAGACTATCGCAAAGGCGCCGGGAATCGGATTGAAGACAGCAAAAAAGCTGATTCTGGAGCTTCGCGATAAGCTCAGCCTGGAGGAAGCTTTTGAGGCCCGGCTGGCAGGAGAAAAGGCCAGAGAGGGGGCAGAGCCTTCTGCGGGGCTTACAGCGGCCAGAAACGAGGCTGTGGAAGCTCTGACGGCTCTTGGATATTCTTCTTCAGAGGCATTGAAGGCTGTGCGTCAGGTAGAGGCCGCGGACGGCATGGATGTGGAGGAGATTTTGAAGGCCGCCCTGAAATATATGAGTTTTTAGGGTTTTTAGATTTTTTGGATTTTAAGGAAGAGTCCGGAGCATGTGAGCTGCTCCGTTTCAGGAGTGACGAAATATGGGAAGACGGATTATTACAACGGAGATCCAGGAAGAGGATATCCGCACAGAGTACAGTCTGCGTCCCCAGACGCTGACGGAATATATCGGGCAGGAAAAAGCAAAAGAAAATCTGAGGGTATATATTCAGGCGGCAAAGGCCCGGGGGGAAGCTCTGGATCATGTGCTTTTTTACGGCCCTCCGGGACTTGGAAAGACTACCCTTGCAGGAATTATTGCCAATGAGATGGGCGTGCGCATGAAGGTGACTTCCGGCCCAGCCATCGAAAAGCCCGGTGAGATCGCGGCGATTCTCAACAACCTTTCAGAAGGCGACGTTCTTTTTGTGGATGAGATTCACCGGCTGAACCGCCAGGTAGAGGAAGTGCTTTATCCGGCCATGGAAGATTTTGCTATTGATATTGTGATTGGAAAAGGAGCCTCTGCCCGTTCTATCCGCCTGGATCTTCCCCATTTCACGCTGATAGGAGCCACAACAAGAGCAGGACTGCTCACAGCGCCTCTGCGCGACCGGTTTGGCGTCGTACACCACCTGGAATTTTATACGGAAGAGGAACTGCAGACGATCGTTCTGCGTTCTGCGGAGGTGCTGAACGTAGAGATCGATCCCCAGGGAGCCCTGGAGATTGCCAGCCGTTCCAGAGGAACGCCCCGTCTGGCCAACCGTCTTTTAAAGCGGGTGCGTGATTTCGCCCAGGTAAAGTATGATGGGAAGATTACGGCAGAAATCGCGGTCTTTGCGCTGGATTTGCTGGAGGTGGACCGCTATGGACTGGATCAGACAGATCGTCTGATTCTGAATACCATGATCGAGAAATTTACCGGCGGGCCGGTGGGCCTGGATACGCTGGCTGCAGCGATTGGGGAGGACGCGGGCACCATCGAGGACGTATACGAGCCTTACCTTATCAAACGGGGCTTTATCAACCGGACCCCCCGGGGAAGAGTCGTCACAGAACTGGGATACCGCCATCTCGGAGTTGTGCAGGGCGGATGAGATATGGTATAATGTCGTCAGACATTATACCGCGCCGCATGGCAGAATAGAGGATGAGAACCTATGGCTATGAAAAATATGGTAGAAGTGGTGATTGCCGGCAGAGTGTACAAGATCAGCGGTTACGAAAGCCCGGAATATCTCCACCAGATCGCTGTTTACCTGAATGATAAAATGTCGGAGCTCCAGAATATGGACAGTTACCGGAAGCAGAATACAGACCAGAAGCAGCTTCTGCTGAATATGAATCTGGCGGATGATTTTTTCAAGGCCAAGCGTCAGGCGGATAAGCTGACCGGAGACCTGGAAAAGAAGGAACGGGAGCTTTATGGAGTGCGCCATGACCTGATTGAGGCGCAGCTGGCTCTGGAGAATCAGAAAAAAGAGCTGGAAGATCTGAAGGCAGAGAAAAAAGCCCGGGAGAAAGAGCTGGCGTCCCTGAAAAAGCAGAAAGAGGAGCTGGAATCACTGCTGGATCAGAAGACGGAGCCGGATACGGCCGCAGGGGGAGCCGGGGGATCGGATACAGCTTCAGAGGCTGGGATACCGTTCATGGTTCAGAACCAGTCAAATCAGCCAGGCCAGCCGCGGCAGAATCACAGCACAGGCCGGCGGTACAGCGGAAATAATCGAAATACAAAACAGAACTGAGGAAAAGAGCGTCAGACGCATATTGATGGCTGGCGCTTTGTTTTTATGTGACTCTGAAAAGAAAGGCGGAAAGACCATATGAGACATCAGATAGAGCTTCTTGCGCCTGCCGGTTCCTTTGAGAGCCTGCGGGCCGCAGTAAACGCGGGCGCGGATGCGGTTTATATCGGGGGCAGCCGTTTCGGCGCCAGAGCCTATGCGGACAATCCGGATGAAGAAGGACTGTGCCAGGCGATCCGTTTTGCCCACCTGCATGGCTGCGATCTCTATCTGACTGTGAATACGCTTTTAAAGGATGAGGAGCTGGAAGACCTGGGCGCTTATCTGAAGCCCTATTATGAGAGCGGCCTGGATGGAGTGATCGTGCAGGATCTGGGCGTCTTTTCTTATCTAAAAGAAGTGTTCCCGGATCTGCCTCTCCATGCCAGCACGCAGATGACAGTTCTGGGAGCGGATGGAGCGGCTTTCCTGAAGGAGCAGGGAGCGGCCCGGGTGGTGACCGCAAGGGAGCTTTCCCTGGAAGAAATCCGCCGGATTCACGATACGGTAGAGATCGAGATCGAGAGCTTTGTGCACGGAGCGCTTTGTTACTGCTATTCCGGGCAGTGCCTGTTCAGCAGTATGCTGGGGGGAAGGAGCGGGAACCGGGGAAGATGCGCCCAGCCCTGCCGTCTGCCTTATCAGTGGAAGGATGGCAGCCGTGTATTGAACAGCCCAAAAGAAAGTTATCTGTTGAGCCCAAAGGATATGTGCACGATTGAGATACTGCCTCAGATTCTTCAGGCCGGCGTCTGCTCCCTGAAGATTGAAGGACGCATGAAAAGGCCGGAATATACGGCGGGGGTAGTGCGTATATACAGAAAATACCTGGACCGCTGTCTGGAATACGGAGAAGAAGGGTACCATGTGGAAAAAGGGGATTATGCCGAGCTTCAGGCCCTCTATAACCGGGGCGGGTTTTCCAGAGGCTACTATCAGCTCCATAACGGCCGAGAGCTGATGTCCCTTTCCCGTCCGGGACATTTTGAGGGAAAAGGACGCCAGGAGATGAAAGCCAAGCAGGAATATGAAAGCCTGCTGGAATGTCTCCATAAGGAATATCTGGAAAAAGATAAGAAAGAAAAAATTCAGGGAATTTTCAGAATTTCTACGAAATTCCCCACAGAATTTGTGGTAAAGTATAAAGAAACAGAGCTCTGCGTCACGGGAAAACCGGCTCAGAAAGCGGAAAAGAGACCCATGACGCGGGAAGATCTGGAAAAACAGCTCCGAAAGACTGGAGATACGCCCTTTGAGTTCGAACAGCTGGATATAGAGCTGGAGGAGGAGATTTTCTGCCCGGTAGGGGAATTGAACCGCATCCGGAGAGAAGCGCTGGAGCAGCTGCAGGAGGCATGTGTGCGGAAAAATTTCCGTCCGGAAAGACAGATTCCGGAAGCGCAGACCGGTTCGGAGGACAGAAAAAAGACGCGGCCCATTCTGCGGGTGCAGCTTGAGAACCCGGAATTTCTGCCGGACATTCTGGCGGTCCCGGAGGTAAAGAGCATCTATCTGACAAGCGAAAGGGTCGAATTTGAAAAGCTGGATCAGTACGCGTCCGCCTGCCATGAGGCGGGAAAGGAATGTGTGCTGGCGCTGCCCTCTGTGTTCCGCCTGGAAGCAAAGAACTGGTTTCTGGATCGGATGGACCTGCTGAAGAGGGCGGGCCTTGACGCTGTGGCAGTGAGAAATATCGATGAGCTGGGCTTTCTGAAGGCTGCCGGCTGGGAGATTCCCGTGATCGGGGATCACAGCCTTTACAGCTGGAACAGGAAAGCAGAGGAATTCTGGAGAAGCCAGGGGATCTGCAGGGATACGCTGCCTCTGGAGCTGAACGCCCGGGAGCTGGCAAGACGCGGCTGTGGAGAAAGCGAGCTGATAGTTTACGGCTATCTGCCTCTTATGACTACCGCAGGCTGTATCCACAAAAACCTGGAGAAATGTGACAGACGCCAGGCGCGGCGCGTACTGGCAGACCGGTATCAAAAAGAATTTCCGGTAGTGAATTACTGCCGATACTGTTATAATATCATATATAACTGCGAGCCTCTTTCTCTTCTGTACAATACAGAAGAGGTAAAAAGACTGGCGCCGGACAGTCTGCGTCTTTGCTTTACCCTGGAGAGCCGGGAAGAGGTCCGCAGGGTTCTCGATGATTTTGTGCAGGCATACTGCCATGGTAGAGAGAAAAAGAGGCCGGGCTCCGGCTATACAAAGGGACATTTAAAACGGGGAGTTCAATAAGACCGTATGATCGATTTGATTGTGGAATTATCCAGATATGCGTTTATTATCTTAATAGCCATGTATACCTTTCTGTCCTTTTCCGTGCTGAGAAAGAAAAACCAGGAGGAAATCAACCACGGCTGGAAGGTGCAGAACCTGATTACCTTTCTGATCCATCTGCTGGCCTTTGGAGTGATTTTTATCCAGACCTGGCAGATCCGGATTCTGATCTTTTATCTGCTGCAGTTTTTCCTGCTTCAGGCGGTGCTGGTATTTACCAGGCTGATTTATCCGCAGATCAACCGGCTGGTGCTGAACAATATGTGTTTCCTGCTGATGATTGGCTTTGTGATTCTGACGCGGCTTTCCTTTGACAGGGCGGTCCGGCAGTTTCAGATTGCGGCAGGAGCCCTGCTTGTTTCTCTGATCGTGCCGGTGCTGATCCGCAAATGCGCGTTTCTGCAGCGGATTCCCTGGGTGTATGGGATCGCGGGACTGCTTCTGCTTCTCGCGGTGGCCCTTGTGGGAAAAGAGGATTCCGGAGCAAATCTGTCTCTGGTTCTGGGAGATTTCAGCTTTCAGCCCATGGAGGCGGTAAAGCTCACCTTTGTGTTTTTCGCCGCCGCGAGGCTTGCCGGGAGTACTGAATTCAAAGATGTGGTGCTGACGACTGTGCTGGCGGGACTTCATGTACTGGTTCTGGTATTCTCTACAGATCTGGGCGGCGCGCTTTTGTTTTTTGTCACCTACCTGGTGATGCTGTATGTGGCTACAAAAAAGCGGAGATATTTCCTGAGCGGTCTGGGCGCCGGCGTACTGGCGGCCCTTGTGGGCTACCGGCTGTTCTATCATGTGCGGGTCCGGGTGCTGGCCTGGACAGATCCTTTCAGCGTCATTGACAATGAGGGATACCAGATCACCCAGTCGCTTTTTGCCATAGGAACCGGCGGCTGGCTGGGCATGGGACTGTATCAGGGAATGCCGAACAAGATTCCTGTGGTGGAAGAGGATTTCATCTTTTCGGCCATCGCAGAGGAGATGGGTGGAATCTTTGCCATCTGCCTGGTGCTGATCTGCATGAGCTGCTTTATCATGTTTATCAATATTTCCATGCAGATTAAAAATAACTTTTATAAATATACAGCCCTGGGGTTTGGAACGCTGTATGGCTTTCAGGTCTTTCTGACCATAGGCGGAGCCATACGCTTTATTCCTTCTACGGGAGTGACCCTTCCTCTTGTGAGCTACGGAGGAAGCTCTATCGTATCCAGCATCGTGATGTTTGCGGTGATTCAGGGCATGTATCTTTTGAAGGAAGACGAGGAGTTAAAGATTGAGAAAGAACGGGAACGGGCAGCCAGAGAAAGAGCAAAAGCCCGAAAAGCCAAAAAAGAAGGAACAGCTCCGGAAGGGAGACGGCGAAAAGCAGAGCCGCAGCAGCGACGGCCAGCAGCAGGCGCAGCCCGGAAAAAAGAAAAATCATGAGCTGGCTGTGGTAACCTATATGTTCATCGGCCTGTTCACACTGATGATCGGGTATTTTGTTTATTTCGAAACGGTGCTTCGGGAAGATGTGATCAACAATCCCTATAATTCCCGGCAGGACGCTTTTGCGGAAAAGGTAGTCCGCGGCAGCATTCTGGCCGACGACGGCACGGTGCTGGCGGAGACGGAAGTTTCGGACGACGGCACGGAAACCCGGGTATATCCTTATGCGAATGTGTTCGCCCATGTGGTGGGATATTCCACAAGAGGCAGGACGGGAATCGAGAATCTGGCGAATTTCAGTCTTCTGACCTCGGATATTTCCACGGTGGAACAGATTCGGAACAGTATCAATGAGCGTAAGGATCAGGGCAACAATGTGGTGACCACATTGAATGTGGAGCTGCAGCAGACCGCTTATTCTGCTCTGGGAAACAGCCGGGGCGCAGTGGTAGTGCTGGAGGCCGAGACGGGAAAGGTGCTGGCTATGGTGTCAAAGCCGGATTTTGATCCGGGGACAATCAATGAGGACTGGGAGAGTCTGACCTCGGAGGACGATACGGACAGCGCTCTTTACAACCGGGCCTCCCAGGGACTGTATCCGCCCGGCTCTACCTTTAAGATCGTGACGCTTCTGGAATATATGAGAGAAAATCCGGATTACGCGGATTTCAGTTTCCGCTGCAGCGGAAGCCTGACGGAGGGCAATTATACTATCAACTGCTATGGAGGGACTTCCCATGGACAGGAGGATCTGACAGAGGCTTTTGCCCGTTCCTGTAATTCCGCGTTCGCGTCCATAGGCCTTTCGCTGGATGAGACGGCTTTTGGGAACACCTGTGAAAGTCTTCTGTTCAATTCAGATCTTCCCTTTGACCTGACCTATTCCAGAAGTTCATTCACTCTGAAAGATGGCTCTACGCCTGCGGAGCGGATGATGACGGGTATTGGACAGGGAGAGACGCTGGTGTCGCCGCTCCATATGGCTATGATTGTCAGCAGTATCGCCGATGACGGCGTCCTGATGGAGCCGTATGTGCTGGATCATGTGGAATCTTACAGTGGAACCGTAGTAGATACTTACAATCCGGTGCAGTATGGGGAACTGATGACTGCGGAGGAGGCGGAGACGCTGACCGAGTATATGAAGGCTGTGGTGGAGGATGGAACAGCCAGAAGCCTGAACGATTTGGGATTTGATATTGCCGGCAAGACGGGAACTGCCGAGTATACCAGCAATAAGAATAAGAGCCACGCCTGGTTTGTGGGCTTTTCCGATACAGGAGATTCAGACATCGTGGTCTGTGTCCTGGTGGAAGAGAAAGGCTCAGGAAGCGAGTATGCGGTGCCTGTGGCAAGACAGATCTTTTCCACATGGTATGCGCAGCAGAATTCACTTTGGTAAAAAAGTTTCAGTACGAAGGAGTGAAAGGACAAAAATGGACATTTTGACAGGGCTTGTCAGACTGGCGGCGGTTATTGCGCTGGCGTTTCTGGCAGGCAGGCTTGTGGCACGGTTCCGCCTTCCTGCGATTCTGGGCTGGCTGATAGCGGGGATGATTCTGGGACCGAATGCGGTGGGGCTTTTAAGCAGCAACATGATGGACTCCGGATGGTATGGAGCGGTGGAAGGCCTGATGGAGTGCACTGCTGGCATGATGATTGGCACAGAGCTGATTCTGGGTAATATGAAGAGAACCGGCGGACAGCTTCTGGTCATGACAGTGGCGGAGTCTCTGGGAACCTTCCTGGTGGTCAGCCTCGCTTTTGGGATTCTCTTCTGGATGACCGGAATGCCCGTGTATCTGGCTTTTCTGTTTGGAGGGATCGCTCTGGCTACGGCACCGGCGCCTTCCCTGTCCATAGTGAATGAATTTAAGACATCGGGGCCTGTGACCCGGCCCCTGATTCCCATGGCTGTACTGGACGATATGGTGGGAGCCATCGTCTTTTTCCTGGTCATGGCGTTTGTGACAATATCCTCTTCTACCCGGGAGGTACCGGTGGCGGCGGTGATTATCGTAGTTCTCCTGCCGCTTTTTATCGGAGCGCTGGGAGGATTGGCAGGAGGGCTGATTCTGCGCTTTGTCCATAAAAAACAGGGAGAAATTGCCGTGACGGTTCTGCTGCTTCTGGCAGTGACAGGAGCCGGCTTCTGGGTGGACAGCCTGCTTCCGGTGCAGGTGATGAATTTTATGCTGCTTGGAATGGCTTTTTCTACGGTCTATTCTAATCTGATCAATGGGGAACAGCGCAGAGAGATTATGGAGGTTATGAACCCGGTGATTGGCGGAGCGCTGATTGTAGTGATCTTAAATCTGGGCGCGCCGCTGGATTATCATCTGGTATTTGGAGCCGGTCTGTATACGGCTGTCTACATCATTTCCCGGGCCCTGGGCAAATATGGAGGAGCCTGGACGGGTGCGGTTCTCACCCACGCGCCGGACACAGTCCGCAGATATCTGGGTTTTACCCTGCTTCCTCATTCGGGAATTTCATTGATTTTTACAGGAATCGCCGTCTCTGTGCTGGAGGGGACAGCTCCGGAGTATGCTTCTGTGATTCAGGGAACGATTGCGGCCGCGGCGGTGATTAATGAGATTATTGCGGTTTATATGGCGAAAAAAGGGTTTGAGTGGGCCGGAGAGCTTCAGCAGGCCGGCAAAGAGAGAAAAGCAGGAGGCAGAGCAGCATGACGGCACAGAGGAGAGGCAGCCGGCGGCGCAGAAAGAAAAAGAGTCTGCCGGCGGCGCCAGTGCTGTTCCTTCTGCTCTTTTTTCTCTGCGCAGCTGGAATGACACTTTGGTTTTTGACGGAGACAGGGACTCCGGGAGGACAGGAACAGGCTGGGCCGGCTGAAGAGCAGGACGAAGAAGAGCAGAACGGCGAAAAGCCGCAGAACAGCCAGGGGCCGCAGAATAGCGATGGATTGCAGAACAGCCAAGAGCCGGAAGAAAGTATCTCTGAGGAAGAACGGATTTCGCAGGCAGCCCGGAAGATTCTGGAGCAGATGTCCCTGGAGGAAAAAACGGGGCAGATGTTTATTGCCCGCTGTCCGGAGGAGGACGCGGCGGCAAAGGCAGAACAGTATCATCTGGGCGGGTATATTCTGTTTGCAAGAGATTTCGAAGGAAAGACAAAAGAACAGGCGGTTTCTGCTATCCAGTCTTATCAGTCGGTATCGGAGATTCCCATGCTGATTGGCGTGGATGAAGAGGGCGGGACCGTAACCCGTGTCAGCAGATATCCGGAGTTTCGGGAAGAACCCTTTCCTTCTCCCCAGGAGCTTTACCGGGAAGGCGGCTTCGAGGCTGTAGCGGAAGACACGGAGGAAAAATGTGCGCTGCTGAAAAGTCTTGGAATTAATGTGAATTTCGCGCCGGTCTGCGATGTGTCGGAAAATCCGGAGGATTTTATCTATGAGCGCAGTTTCGGCCAGAACGGGGAGCTGACGGCGGAATATGTCAGGACTGTCACAGAGTCCATGAGCGGCCAGGGCGTGGCCTGTGTGCTGAAGCATTTCCCTGGATATGGAGATAATACGGATACGCATACGGGTGTTGCCTATGATGAAAGGTCTTATGAGACCTTTGAGACCTCGGATTTTCTTCCCTTCCGGGCAGGAATCGAAAGCGGGGCCCAGATGGTGCTTGTGTCTCACAATATCGTATCCTGCATGGACAGCCGGTATCCGGCGTCCCTGTCCTCGGAGATTCATAAGATTCTACGGGAAGAGCTGGAATTTTCGGGGGTAATTGTAACGGATGATCTGGTGATGGACGGAATCCGTGATTTCACAAGTGACAGCCAGGCGGCGGTACTGGCAGTGCAGGCGGGCAACGACCTTTTATGCTGTACGGATTTTGAGACGCAGATTCCTGCGGTAACTGCGGCTGTGGAAAAGGGGGAAATTTCGGAAGAGAGAATTGACGAATCCGTCCAGAGAATTCTTGAGATGAAGATTTCCCTGGGCCTGATTGAGCCGGAGAAATAGAGCGCCAGGCAGAAAATTTTCAGGCGGTCAGCGCGTCACAGAATAAGCAGGCCGCAGCGGAAACCGGAAATCAGAAACCAGAAACGGCGGGGAGAAAAACTGACAGGATGTTCAGTTTTCCTCCCCGCCTGGCCGTATACGGCTGTATATAGCATGTAT
>ERZ1643250.2456-NODE-2456-length-13929-cov-6.220701_pt1 | contig 13929 bp, 12 predicted proteins | sample MGYA00579262_ERZ1643250 | MGnify/ENA primary metagenome ERZ1643250 (study PRJEB29033, sample SAMEA4952265) | chicken gut metagenome | biome: Broiler Chicken; feature: Gastrointestinal Tract; material: Caecum | place: Ireland | collected 2018 | study: Broiler...
GCTCGAGGGGGCGGCAGCCCGCCTCGAGTGGGATCGAATGCCCTGAATGCCTTGCAGGGCAAGGCGTTCAGCGAGCGCAGCGAGGACTTTTCCGCCGTTGAACGGCGGGAAAGTAACGGCATTTTTCAGGCTGTCGGAAAAGTCCTTGGACTTTTTTGACAGCCTGACAGGGACGGTCCGATGGACCGTCCCTGTTTTGGTTGTGCTAATTTTCTGTTGTCACACCGCCAAGATGTCCAGCCAAAACCGCCACAGCAGGACGGCCACGAGCAGCAGCTGGAGCGTCAGGCGGAGGATGGTCTGCCGGGAGGAGAAGGGGCCGGGGCGGGGCGGGAGGGGATCGCCCTCCTGCAGCCGCCGGCGCAGGTCCTGGAGCACCCGGTTTGCCCGTTTAGCGTCCCAAAGGTTTAGAAGGGCCAGTGGGATGAAGCATATAAAAAGTGCAGGAATGCCGTTCTCCCAAAGCCGTGGCATGAAACAGGGGAGCTCCAGGATACATAGAAACAGAACAAAAATCCCGAATGACATCTCCCACCGCAGGTTTCGGGCCGCGGTACGGATGAGGGGCTCCAGGGCCAGCTCCAAGGTCTGGGGGTCCGGATTGGGCTCCGGGGCCTCCGGGTCGCCGGTGGAAAAGAGGACCAGGGAGGAGGAGGCCCAGCCCTCGCACTGCCAGCCGAAGCTGGCGAACAGCTCCACCAGGTCCTCCGGCGGCTTTTGGAGGAGAAACTCCCGCTCACGGCCGCAGCAGGGCTGAATGCGGAAACGCAGGGGCCGGGGTTTCCCCCGCCGGAATCGGGCGGTCCATGATTTCAGCCGCTCCAGATACAGTCCCTTGCCGGCCATCTCCTCCAGCCATCCCTCCATGCCGGGCAGGTCATAGGGGGGAACAGGGAGCCATTTTCGGACATGCTTCATGGTGAGAATACACCTCCTACGAGTTTGGCGTGAGCATGGCGGCAATTTCGCCGTACCAGTCCGTCAGGTCCAGCGCGCCGGAGTACCGCAGAGCCAGCACCCGGTCCCCCTCCAGGGCGACCACATCCCAGTTCTCTCCCTCCCGGCGGACCAGGAATTCCTCCGAGCCCGGAACGATCTCAGTCTGGAAAAACGGCTGGTTTGGAAAATCGGAATTCCGGTCGTTCTCAGGGCTCTGGAGGTCCTGAACCAGGTCGTCCAGCAGGTCTTGGGCGGCCTGGGGGCCCTCTGTGAGATAGTAATCGGTCTCCATGATGGAACGTCCGCTGGAGCCGGAGCCGCGCTGGTTGATGTAGTACTGTTTCTCAATCTGCTGGGAGGGGTGGTTGTAAATATCCGCTACATTGAAGCGTACATGGATTCTTCCTGCCTCCAGATCCCGTGAGGGGGTCCAGCCGTTGTCCCCATCCATTTCCTCTAAAGTGAGCAGATCAAAGTCCGTCTCAAGTTTGCTCAGGGGGATGTCGGTGCGGGGGAGCTGGACCACCAGGAGGACGATCAGGACTGCCGACAGGGCCAGGTCTGCCAAAAACAGCGCCCCGGAGGCCAGGGTGAGGGCTTTTTGGGCTGGGAACAACCTATCAGGCAGGGTGGGGCGGGCGGCCTGCATCTGCTGGATCTGCTGCTGGATCAACCGAATGGCCCTCAGGTCCAGGAAAAAGTTGACCAGAACGGACAGGGCGAAGAGAAGAGCGAGTATCTGGCAGATAGTGCCGCCCCAAGCGGTCAGGAGGGCGGGCAGACCGTCCGAGCTTGCAGACCCGCCTCCCACAAAATCCAGGACTTGGTAGAGCACATCGAAGCCCACGAACAGCAGGAGCACGACCGCCAGGCCGCGCACAGGAAAGCGGTAGGCCAGGCGGAAGGAGTCGGGGTCGGTGTAGGGCTCCAATGCCCCTGGATCGTCGGAGAAAAACAGCAGGAAGGAGGCGTAAAACAGGTCAATAAAATCCACGTACTGCCAGCCGGAGTGGGCATACAGCTCCAGCTGTTCCGGAGAGGGGCGCTGGTTTTTCGGCGCGGGGACCAGGCGGTACCGGCGGGAGATCTGAGGCTCCTTTTTCTGGAACTGCGCAAGGAAAAGATGGGGAACCGTACAGAAAAATTCTCCCAGCAGTGTGTTCCAGCTGGACTGCCTCTGGTAGATCAGTCCCCGGGCGGCCATGTGTTCCAGCCAGGTCTCTGTCCGGCGGATGTCCAGGATGTTCACAGGGGCCCATTTTGTGATGAGGGCTTCTTGTTTCGATTTCATATTGCACTCCTTTCTACGCTGTTTCGTTCACTGGCGTGAGCATGGCGGCGATTTCGGCGTACCACTCGGTCAGGTCCAGGGCCCCATTGTAAGTCAGCCGCAGCACCCGGTCCCCCTCCAGGGCGACCACATCCCAGTTTGCTTCCTCCCGATGGACCAAAAACTCCTCCGCGCCGGGAACCGTTTCCCGCTGAAAGTCCAGTTGGTCCGGGGCGGAATCACCGAAGTTCCGCTCCCGCGCCACCCGCTGGGTGAGGTCGGCCAGCTGGGCCCAGGCCTGTTCCGAACCGGCCGCTATGTAGTAGTACAGGTCCATCTGCCCGTACCCCGCGGCTCCGGTGCCCCCCTGCTGAACGATGTAATAGGTCTGAATGGGGGAGAAGATCGGGTTGCGCTTCATGGTCGCCGCATTGTAGTAGATGGTGATGTCGGCCTGCTCGGCCATCTCAGGGGAGAGGTCTACATGCTCGCTGGCGGTCCAATTCTCCCAAGGCGTCCAGCCGCCGTCTCCCGCCATCTCCTCCAGGGTGAGCAGAGAGAAGTCCGGCTGAAATTCCTCCAGAGGGATGTTCTTCTCAACTTTGTCGGTGAGAGAGGCCAGCAGGGCGGCCGACACACCCGTCAGCAGCAGGACCGCGGCGGCGCGGGCAAATAGCCGCTGGAGCCGGTAGGGCCAAAGGGGGAGGCTGGGCCGTACCGTCTGGTCTCTGCGGGCCCGGCGGCGGAGCAGGGCCACAGTCAGGAAATCAATTCCCAGGACCAGCGCCAGCAGGACCCAAAGCAGGACCAGAAGGACCTGAACTAGGGTGACCAGGGGGATGGCCAGGTGGGGAGATTGCTGGAGGTCCATCTCCATGGCGGCGATGGATGCCCTCAGCCCCAGGTTCAGGGCAATAAGGAACAGAAGGAGCAACAGGTTGCCTTTTGGAAAGCGCAGGGCGTACCGGAAGGAATCCGGGTCGGTGTAGGGCTCCTGGGCCTCCGGATCGTCGGTGGAAAAGAGGTACAGGGTGGTCCAGGGCCGGCCGATGTCCCCCTCGTAGGTCCATCCCGCGCCGGCATACAGCTCCAGCAGCTCCTGGGACGGCTTCTCCTGAGACTGCTGCTGCCCCTGGGCGGGACACACCCGGTACCGGCGGTGGGGGTGGGGCTCGTCCCGGCGGAATTTGACCCGGGCCAGGGAGAACAAGTTCTGCTGAACACGGTGCACCAGAAACCCCTTCCCGGCCATCTCCTCCAGCCAGGACTCAAAGCGGGGAAAGTCCATGGGGCTCACCGGGGACCACTTGGTGACCCGATTCTTTTGTTTCCCCATCGTTCGTCACTCCTTATTTCAATTTGATTTTTGCCCGTAACATGTTTCCCAAGGTAGAGGTTCGGGGCGCGGCGGCCCGGCGCGCCCTTGGCATGGGCGCCTCTTGCGGCCGCCTATGGCCGAACTCTTTGGGATAAAACGAGCTGGGCAGGGCGGGGGCTTGCCCCCGCCGCCGGTTACCCCTCCGGCGTGAGCATGGCGGTAATTTCGCCGTACCAGTCGGTCAGGTCCAGCGCGCCGGAGTACCGCAGGGCCAGCACCCGATCCCCCTCCAGGGCGACCACATCCCAGTTCTCTCCCTCCCGGCGGACCAGAAACTCCTCCGCTCCGGGAACCGTTTCCCGCTGGAAGGGGAGGGAATCGGGGAGATAGGAGAGGAGGTCGCCGTCCGGGCTCTGGAGGTCTTGAACCAGGCCGGCCAGGAGCTCCCAGGCGGCCTGGGCGTCGTCGGAGACAAAGTAGTTCAGGTCCATGCTGGAGTCCCCGCTGGTGCCATAGCCCGCCTGGCTGACGTCGTACCACATCTGGACGCCCCGGCCGGGGTCCTGGTACACGTCCGCTGCGTTGAAGCGGAGGAGCTGGTCCGCGACCTCCAGGTCGGGCTCCGGGGTCCAGCTGCCGTCCCCCTCCATCTCCGCCAGGGTGAGCAGGTCAAAGTCGGGGTCGAACCGCTCCAGGGGCAGGTTCAGGTCCATGCGGACCAGCTGGAGGAACATCAGCAGGACCATCGCCAGGAACCCCGTCTGGACCAGAGAGCCGAGGGTGGAGAGCAGCCATCCAGCGGCCGACAGGGGGGACGGCGGGGAGGGGCGCACCGTGCCGGTGGCCCGGATGTTCCGCCGCAGGGCCCGGACGGTGAGCCAGTCCAGGCCTTTTTCCGCCAGGCCCAGGACCCACCGGGCGATGATCAGCCAGGCGGCTGCGGCGATCACCCAGTTGGGCAGCAGCGCCAGCTTCTCGTCAAGAATGTTCCGAACGCTGATGAAAATTGCGGTTGCCATGAAAAAGGCGCCCAGGAACAGATCGTTGACCAGGTCCTTCTTGGGGGGCCGGAGGGCCTCGTACAGGGAGTCCGGGTCGGTGTAGGGCTCCAGCGCGTTGGGGTCGTCGGTGTAGAACAGGTAGTAGGACACGCAGGAGGTGCCCCAGTACCGGAGAAACTGCCAGCCGGACTGGGCGTACAGCTCCAGGGTCTCCTGGGTGGGCTCCGCCTCCTGGGGGCGGGCGGGGCACAGCCGGTACCGCCGCCGGGGCTTGGGGACGTCCACCTGGAACAGGACCACCCAGAGGGGGCCGGGGGCCAGGATGCTCCACCGGGAGAAGGAGTGGAAGAACAGCCCCTGGGCGGCCATGTCCTCCAGCCAGGTCTCCGTGCGGGCGATGTCCTTGGCGTCCACCACGGCCCATTTTCGGATCAAATTGCCGGGGGCTTTTTTCTCAGATCGGTTCATAGGATCAGCTCCTTATGGAAAAAGTCTGTGCCCTGTCTTGCCAAAGGAGAAACCACTCATCCCTCCGGTGTGAGCATGGCGGCGATCTCGTCAAACCACTCACTCAGGTCCAGAGTGCCGTCGTAGCGCAGCTCCAGCAGCCGGTCCCCCTTCCGGGCCAGGACGAACCAGGCGGGGGAGACATCCTCCTCGGGGGTGAGTCCCACGGAATCGCACCAAAATTCCTCGGCCCCGGGGACCTCAATGGGCTGGTAGTCGTAATATTCAGAGGAGGTCCGTTCCCGCTCCAGCCTGGCCTGGGCCGCCTCGCCGTCCCGGGCCAGGTAGTAGGAGATGTACAGGGAGGACGTTCCGCTGCTCCCCGTGCCGTCCTGATTGATGGTGTACCAGATAGGAATGGGCTGTTCAGGGGCCTCGTGCAGGTCCACTACGTTGTAGTGGATTTCCTTTTCCATAGAGGGTATGCCGGCGGCAAAGGTGAAGTCCTCGCTGGGGACCCAGCTTCCGTCCCCCTCCATCTCCGCCAGAGTGAGCAGGTCGAAGTCGGGCTCCCAGTCCTCCAGAGGGACGTCCTCTGTGACCTGCTCCTGGGGAACCACGGCCTGGACCTCGTGCCGGGCGTCCAGAAGGCGGTCCATCCGCCGGAAGAAGGAGCCGCCCGGCAACAGTACCGCCGCCAGAAAGGAAACCGTCTCGATCACCGCCAGGACCCGCTGGGCCATGAGCAGCCATCGGGGCAGGGAGGGCCGGGTGGTGTGCTCCTCCCTGATCTTGCGGCGGAGGAGGAAGTAGGTGAGCCACTGGAAGCCGCCGGAGATCAGAAGACTCAGCAGCAGGGCCAGCAGGAGGAGCCCAAACACCTGGAGGGCGGGGGAGAGCTGCTGGGAGGACTCCAGCCCGCCCCAGGACCCGGAGAATATGATCCCGTACACAAGAATCAGTATCAGCGTCGGAAATGCCAGGATCAGCAGATTCCGAACGGGGAAGCGCAGGGCCCGGTAGAGGGACTCCGGGTTCGAATTGGGCTCTGCCGCGCTGGGGTCGTCGGTGGCAAAGAGAAAGTAGGAGATGCAGCTGGAGGGGATATAGTCCACATAGGTCCAGCCGTATTGCCGGTACTGCTCCAGCAGGTCGGCGGGGGGCTCGGTGAGCATCTCCGGGGCGGGGTACAGGTGGTAGCGGCGGTTGGGGTCGGGGGCCTTCACCTGGAACCGGACCATGGGGAAGCCGCCCGGACTGAATCTTATGACCTTGTTGGAGTACCAGTGGTAAAAGAGCCCCTGGCGGGCCATCTGGTTCAGCCAGTCCTGAAACCGGGCCCTGTCCATCAGGTTCACCGGGCTGAGCTTCCATTTGTATGAGGCGTTTTTGGGTGTTTTCATGGGAGAATCCTCCTCAGTAATAAAGTAAAAGGGAAGGCATGGGAGGCGCTGATACTTATGAGGCTGCGCCCATCCGCTCCAACAGCAGGTCCAGAGCCTCCTCCGGCGGGACGGTGCCCCGCACCGTCAGGCGGAACACCTGGTCTCCCGCCTGACCCAGCCAGTAGTAGGTGTCCGCAAACTGGTTGACGGTGTAGTGGTGGTCCCCCACGTCGTACCCTGCCGGCCCCTCGGGGACTTCTATGTAGGTATACAGGCGGTCCAGGCCGGGGCGGCTGGCCTCCTGCCAGGGGATGCCGTCCTCCACCTCGTCGGTGCGCTTCCAGCTGTCCAGCACCCACCCGGCAAAGGTGGGGGAGACCGCGTCCACATAGTCGATGGAGATGGAGGCGGAGGGGTCGTCCGGCTCCTCCCGGTAGGTCCACTGGTTCAGGTCCTGCTTGACGGCCAGGGGGGAGAAGGAGGTCTCCGCCAGATTATAGCCGTACTCCGGATTCTGAATGGCCGGGTCCAGCTCCAGGTCGTACAGGGAGACCAGGGGGGCGGGGGTGGGCCGGTCCGGGGTGAGGGTGGTCTGCTGATAGGGCGGAATGAAAACGCCCAGAGTCCCGACGCACCACAGGGTGATGGGGACGGCGAAGAAGGCCACCGTGCGGGCCAGGGAGCGGGGGTGCCGCTGTCCCTCCTCCAGGGGGACCCCCATGGCCAGCTTGTCCCGCAGCTTCCAGAGCTTCCAGAACCGGAAATAGACCACGGGGGTGATGACCAGCAGGGACCACAGGTCGGCCAGCAGGAAAGGGACCACATACTGGGTATCCAGCACCAGCTGCTCCAGGAAATTGGGCAGCATCAGGGTGAGAGAATCCCGGTCAAACCCGATGGTGTAGACCAGCTGGCCCAGTGCCAGGACCAGAAATGCGAAGAAAGCCCGGAGGTGCCGCTTGAGATACCGGTCGAACACGTAGCTCTGGGTCATGGGGTCGGTGTGGAGGTCCTCCGTCTCCGGGTCCTCCGCCCGATAGATGTAATAGTAGTGGCCGATAAAGTCCACGTACTCCCAGCCCATCTCCGCGTAGGCCTTGTTCTTGTCGTAGTCCAGGGACTGATCCCAGTAGGTCTGGGGCTCCAGGCGGTAGCGCACCCCGGGGGCGGGCTCCCCAACCCGGAAGATGCCGGTGCGGATGCCGAAGCTGTCCAGCAGGAACCCCTTGGCGGACATCTCCTCGAACCACTGCTGAAGGCCCGCCATGTCGTAGAGCTGATAGGGGATGGCTTTGCGGACCAGTTTATTTCCATATTGATCGTACATAAACCAGCGCTTCCTTTCTCGTTTCTTTTTCATAAGTGCTGTCAGACGGCCTCCGCCGCCAGCCGATCCGCCAGCAGGTTCAGGGGTGTTTCCAGGTCGGGGCCCCGGACGGACAGTACGAATACCTGGTTTTCCAGCCGCCCGACGTAGCAGGCCCGGGGCCAGTCCTCGTCGCTGTATTGGTAAGAGAAGCGGGTGAGTTGGTCCAAGCTGGGGTGGGTGACATCCTCCTCCCGGAAGAAGACAAAAGCTTGGGCGTTGTTGTGAATATAGGGAGTATTTTTCTCCCAGTTTTCCCGGTACTCCTCCATCTCCTGTTTCCATTCCTGCACTTTTCCGGTGTACACCCACTCCGCCAGCTCCGGGGAGCGGGTTTTTATGTAGTTCAGGGACAACTGCGCCTCCCGGCTTACCCCGTTGGGAAGGCGGGCCAGGCCGGCTTGTTTGGTGTCGTACTGTTCCGGGGCCAGCCAGGAGTGGGCGAAGGTGCTGGGGTTGAGATAGAGATAGAGCTCCTCCTCCTGACGGATCTTCAGCGCTGTCCCCTCCGGCAAAATCTCCGAGAGGGTGACATGGGGGAAGTCCCACTCCGATTCATCGGACAGCCCGCGGATGTTTTCTCCGCCGAGCTGGTATCGGAAGGTCAGGATCAGGGCGGCCACGATCAGCGCTGCCCCTGCCAGAAGGGACAGGGGTTCCCGCAGCTGAGAACAGACGAGCCGGCGAGAGGGAGGAACCTCCCCCTGGACCAGCCTCCGGCGCAGGCGGGCAAACTGCACCGTCCGGCGAAACACCGGGAGCACACAGGAGACCACGGCGGTGATCAGCAGAAGGTAGAGCAGGGCCAGCTCATTTTGCAGGATGAGGCGCATGGGCAGCACGGCGGGGGCGGTGATCAACAGACCCAGCAGATCCCGCAGCAGCCAGCAGGCCCAGAGCAGGATCACCATAACCCCCAGCCACTGCCGCCGGATGAGCTTTTTCATAGCCCAGCCAAAACTCTCCGGGTCGGTGTACAGCTCCGGGGCCTCCGGGTCGTCACAGCGGTAGACGGCGTACAAATTGCCGATCTGCTCCACAAAGCGCCAGCCCAGCTCCCGGTAGTTGGCCGCCCGCTCCCGCAGCTCTTTTGTCCCCTTTCCAATGGGCTCCAGGCGGTAGCGGCAGTGTTTAGCCTCCTCCGAGGGCTGAAATTCCGCCCGGCCGTACCAAAACTTGGAAAACTTTTTCAGTTCATAGCCCTTTGCGGCCAGCTCGTTGAGCCAAAGCTCGATCCCCTGGATATCCCACAGGGAGTAGGGAAGCCAAAACTTTTTCATAGCGGAACCTCCAAAATCAGAAGCGGGAGAACTGCGATGATCAGGGCCAGGGTGAGGATCAGCAAAAGGAGACCGGCCAGCGTCACCGCCCCTTTCAGCAAGCCCAACCTGCGGGCAGGAGGCAGGGGAGCGGTCTCGCCCTCCTCCAGCCGGCGGCAGGTGCGCCTCATCCCCCGCCACTCCGCCACGTCCAGGAGCAGCTCCAGCGCCAGAGAGGCCAGATAGAAGCACAGCAGAGGGGCGGAGAGGGAAGCGGATACTCCAGAGAAGAGCTTGGGGAACAAGACAAAGAGGTACAGCCCCGAGAGAAGGTTGAGGACCGGATTTTTCCACAGACTGCCCCAGAAGTGCCGCCACAGCCCCTCCAGAGCCAGGGCCTTGGTCTCCGGGTCGGGGTAGGGCTCCGGGGCCTCCGGGTCGTCGGTGTAAAACAGCTCGCCCAGTTCGTTGGGGAGGCGGCGCAGATAGGTCCAGCCGGCCTCCTGGTACAGGTCGGTGAGCGCCCGGGCGGGCGGGTCGGAGGCGCTGGCCCAGGTGCGGGCGGGCTCGATGCGGAAGCGGCGGCCCGGGCGGGGCTCGCCCCGGTCACACAGGGCCAGCGGCCCAAACCGGCACCGGACCGAGAGCCCCTCCCGGGAGAGCTCCTCCAGCCACCCCTCCTGGGCGGAGAGCTCGCAGTCTAAGTACGGGTTCCATTTGAGGACGGTTTTCATAGAAACACCCCCTGAAAATTAGGAGTTAGGAATTAGAAAATAGGAGTTGTTTGGGGCGGGGTTACCGAACCATGGCGGCCAGCTCCTCTATGTGGTCCGCCAGGTTGCCGGAGCCGGTGTACTGGACCACCGCCGCCCGGCCGCTGCCGGAGAGGGCCGCCAGGTGGAAATAGCCGCCCGGGTACTCCGCCACGGCGCACCAGTCCAGGCCGTCCACGGCGTACTCGGTGACCGTCCAGTCGTCCCAGTCGTCCCAGGGAATGGTCCACCACTTGCCGTCTCCCGGCCATTTGGCCCGTTCCAGAAGGCTCCGGGCCACCGGCTCCGCCAGGGTGGGGAGTACCGGACGGTACCAATGGATATCCATTCGTTTCCAGAAGATCCCGTCCCCCACACGGCCCGCGTCTCCGATCTGGCAAACCTCCCACTGGTCCCAGCACAGCAGGGAGTGGTGGGCGTTGCAGACGTCGGCGTATGCTCCCCGCTCCAGCGAGCCCAGGGGGAGGGGAGTAAAGTCCTCAATTTCCTGGGTGGAGCGCAGATACTCGCCGGACACATCCCAGAACCAGGTGACGGCCAGCAGACTCAGCAGAACCACAGCGGCGGAAAACTCCGCCAGAGATTTCCGGTTGCGGCGGGAATAGGGGACCTGGTGGTCCAGGGGGGCGCCCTCTCTCAGCTGGCGGGCCAGGCGGATGGTCCTTCGCCAGCTGCGGAAGGGGGAGGGCAGGCCCAGCAGGGACAGTATCAGGCACAGCAGAAACACCGGCAGCTGCGGATGGGTCACCAGTTGGGCCACGGGGGCCGGTCCCATCAGAACAGCGCACAGGACCGCCAGGACCAGGGTCAAGACAAGCTGGCCGAAAAAGCGCCTGCCCAGCCGCCGGGCCAGCTTTTCCAGCAGCTCCCCCTGGAGGGGCGGGTCGGTGTGGAGCTCCTCCGCCCGGGAATCCCGGGTACGGAAAATCAGCAGGGTGCTGTCCCACGCCCGTCCCACATAGTCCCAGCCAAAGTCCCTATACAGGTCCTTCAGGTCCTGGGGCGGGCCGTCCCGGTCTGCCTCTTTGCAGAACTCCACCCGGTAGCGCACCTGCCGGGGCGTGTCCTGGACAAAGGTGGAAAACAGAGGCCGGAACCATGCCAGATACAGCCCCTGGAGGGCCAGATCCTGGAGCCAGCTCTCCAGCCCCTGGATGTCATAGGGGGACACCGGGGTGAATTTTCGGATGCACTTCATAAAATCCCCTCCTCCTCCGCGTCCATGAGGCAGGACCGCAGGCGGTCCACCTCCTCCTGGTACACCGCCCGCCCCTTGGGGGTGATGCGGTAGGTGCGCTTGCGGCCGTCCACCTCGGTCTCCTGGATGAGCTTCTCATCCTGAAACTTGCCCAGCAGGGTGTACAGGGTGCCGGGGCCCAGCTTGACCCGGCCGCGGGTCTTTCGTTCAACAAATTCGGTGATCTCTGTGCCGCACATGTCCCGGCGCAGGAAAGACATCAGGACATAAAACATAGGTTCGGTCAGAGGACCGCGGCTGTTTCCGCCCATCTGAACACCTCCTTGGGATGCAATATCGCGAGTCGATATCGTCTAATGATATTGTAATATCGCTTGGCGATATTGTCAATCCTGTGGGGAATATCTTGAAATATTCGGAGAATGATACAACTTTTTGAGGGGCTTTTTGTGGAGGCTGACCGGCCGGAAGGGCAGAAAAAAAGCAGCCCCAGGAGGGGCTGCTTGGATATGGAGGGAGAGGGGGCCGTCACGACCCGGCCGGCATGGCCAGCCCGTGGAGAAAACCGTCCATCTGGGGGGAGAGGACCTCGCCGCCAATGACCGTGTTCCGGTAGAGCATCAGATTGGCCTGGACCCCCGCCTCGCCGGTGGGGTAGTTGGTGATCTCATAGGTGTACCGCTTCACCCGCTTGCCGGCGTACTGCTCCAAATCGAAGCCCTGGCTGGCCTGGAGGGCCAGGTAGTCGTCGTAGCTCTCGTCCATCTCCTCCGGGATGCGCAGCTCCTCGGTGGCCAGGGGGTCCTCCAGCACCTGCCAGCCGTAACCCTCCAGGTAGGCCACCCGGTCCTCGTTGGACTTCACGCCCTTGGGGCTGGGGAGGCCGGAGGCGGAGGCCGAGGCGGCTTGGAACGCGCCGCCCCCCAAATTCAGCGCCAGAGCCGCGCAGCACACCAGCGCGGCGGCGGCCACGCTGAAGGCCAGCTTTCTTCTGGGCAGCTTTGCGGTCATAATCAACACAGCGCATATCTCCTTCCCGTTCCTGGTCTTTGCTTCATTCTTATGCGCCCCGGGACAGGGGTATGCCGGAGAGAGAACAAAAAAGTGTTGAATTTCCTGGAGCCTTTTGGTACAATAGACCGACGTGTGAAAAAACAGTCCAAATTTTCAGGAAACGGGGGCGGCGGTATGGCGCTGGAGCGGCTGGATAAGCTGCTGGCCTCCACCGGGCACTGGTCCCGGCGGGAGGTGAAGGATCTGGTCCGGCAGGGCCGGGTGCTGGCGGACGGCCGCCCTGCGGCCCGCCCGGAGGACAAGTTCGACCCGGAGCGGGTCCGGCTGTCCGTGGACGGCCAGGAGGTGGACTGCGCCCCCTTTGTATATCTGATGCTCCACAAGCCGGCGGGGCTGCTGTCTGCTACTGAGGACCGGAAGCAGAAGACAGTGCTGGATCTGCTGCCGGAGCACCTGCGCCGCCGGGGCCTGTTTCCCGTGGGGCGGCTGGACAAGGACACCGAGGGCCTGCTCCTCCTCACCGACGACGGGCCCCTGGGCCACGACCTGCTCTCCCCGAACAAGCATGTGGACAAGGTGTACTACGCCCAGGTGGACGGGACGGTGGACGCGGCCGACGTGGAGGCTCTGGCCCAGGGGATGGTGCTGGGGGACGGCCTTGCCTGCCTGCCCGCCGGTCTGGAGCCCCTGGGGGACGGCTCGGAGTGCCTGGTCACCCTCCGGGAGGGGAAGTACCACCAGGTGAAGCGGATGCTGGCCGCCCGGGGGAAGCCGGTGCGGTACTTGAAGCGCCTGTCTATGGGGCCCATCCGGCTGGACCCGGCCCTGGGACCGGGGGAGTGGCGGCCCCTCACCCGGGAGGAGGTAGCAGCTCTGCGAAGGGGACAGTGAGTTTCTTGCAAGGTTTTGGTTGTTTTTCACAAAAAAATTGGGAAACCCTCTTGCCAAACCGGGGGGTCAACCGTTATAATGTCAATAGTTGTTTCAAGAGTTTTACTTGGGAGGGATCCATGTGTCCAGCAGGATGTTTCAGGGAGTGGTACTCCAGATGAAAGACAGCGTCGACCGCACTGTGGGTGTGATCGATGCAGACGGGATCGTGGTGGCGTGCAGTGAACTGACCTGCATTGGCGAGCATTGGTCCGGCGCGGTGACCGCCGTCAATGCCGCGGACCACGCCGCCGCCCATTTTGAGGGAAAGACCTTCAAGCCCCTGGCGGGCTGGGGGGCTCAGTTCGACTATGCCGCCTTTGTGCAGGGGGAGGACGAGATGGCCGGCTCCCTGTGCGCCATGGCGGTGGTGGCCTTCAACGGGGCCAAGGCCTACTATGAGGAGAAGCACGACAAGGCCACCTTTGTGAAAAATATCATCTCAGACAATATTCTTCTGGGTGATATTTATACCCAGGCCAAGGAGCTGCACTTCGTCTCCGAGGCCCCCCGGGCCGCCTTCCTGGTGCGCCAGCTGGGCCCCGCCGACGTGAGCACCATCGACGTCATCCAGAACCTGTTCCCGGACAAGCAGACCGACTTCGTCATCTCCATCAACGAGACCGACGTGGCTCTGATCAAGCAGCTGCCCGAGGGGGCGGACGCCCGGGAGCTCCAGCGCATCGCCAAGCAGATCGCCACCGCCGTCACCCAGGAGCTGGGCATCAAGGTGGTCATCGGCATCGGCACTGTGGTCAACCACATCCGGGATCTGGCCCGGGCCTACAAGGAGGCCGGCGTGGCCATCGACGTTGGCAAGGTGTTCGACACGGAGAAGACGGTCATCAACTACGAGAACCTGGGCATCGGCCGGCTGATTTATCAGCTGCCCACTATCCTGTGCCAGATGTTCCTTCAGGAGGTTTTCAAGAAAAACCCCATCGACGCCCTGGACCAGGAGACCCTGCTCACCATCAACAAGTTCTTCGAGAACAACCTGAATGTGTCCGAGACCGCCCGGAAGCTCTT
>ERZ1643250.2458-NODE-2458-length-13924-cov-61.202971_pt1 | contig 13924 bp, 16 predicted proteins | sample MGYA00579262_ERZ1643250 | MGnify/ENA primary metagenome ERZ1643250 (study PRJEB29033, sample SAMEA4952265) | chicken gut metagenome | biome: Broiler Chicken; feature: Gastrointestinal Tract; material: Caecum | place: Ireland | collected 2018 | study: Broiler...
TCTGGAGGAAAAGCAGCTGCGCGAGCAGATTTACTCCGCCGTGATGGCTTTGCCGAAGAAACAGGCAAGGAGAATTTACGCCCGGTACTATCTGGGGATGAGCGTAAATGAGATTGCCAGAGCCGAAGGCGTAGATCCGAGCCGTGTTCGTGACAGCATCCGGCGTGGGTTGAAACAGTTAGCAAAATATTTTTGATAAAGTTTCATTTGAAGCGCCTGTTTTTCACTCTTTTTGTCAGTGTTAATAAGAAGGACAAGTTTCTCCCCTTCGATGTACTTTGACAATCGAATAGACGGCATTTCTGGTACATAACCCATGTACGAGCGAATCAGGCGCGCCGCCAAGATGGACAGCCCAAGGAGGTGATAAACAAGGCTGTTCCCAGCGATCAACGCCAGCCTGAGACCCGGAGGTGGCACTTCGGGCGCGAGGACTCCATGGGGGCTTAAAGATACTTGTTCACACCCGCCCACGGACTTGAGGCGGAACCCTGCGGCGCACGAATAAAACGACGCTGCGGAGTTATGACAGCCGCGCCAGCGGAGATCAGGAATGTCCCCATCGTCAGGGATGCGTGGCAAATGTGGCGAAAGCAAAACTAAAATTCAAGAGAGCTGCGTCCATTTGTTGTAAACAACAGCTCAGTATTCAGATGCAGTTTTCTTTTCAAAGTTAGATACCATGCACTGGCAGTTTCGGCTGCCAGTGCATTCATGTGATTTTGAAAGCACGATGACAACCTTGACAGAATGGAGGGAATATGATTTATGGAAAAACTGATTACACGAAAAGAAGCTGCCAAAATCTTGGGGATCAGTATTACGACCTTAGATGCAGCCCGTAACAATGGCTTGATTTCTTATGTTCAGTATGTGCAGAACGGTTGTGTATATTTTACTGATATGGGCCTTCAGGAGTATATCGCAAAATGCACACACCGGGCAAAACCGATGGAAAAGAATGCGACTTACCGCAAGACCCGGAACGCCGGAGCATGAGCCAATCCGTATCCTTGCTGGAATTGAAGAAGTTTGATAAAACAAAGATACAGCGCTGGAGATTATTTTTTGGAGGTGACGGAATTGGCAAAAAGAAAAATGATGATTCCAGAATACGGTACAGTGATGCTCAATGGTATTGAGTATTACAGAACAAGGATTGAAGATGCAGATGGGAAGCTCGTAGCCCTTTATGCAAGAACGCCCGAAGAACTTTATAATAAGGAAACAAATGCGTTGGAGCAGATCAACAACGCCACATTCCATCGGAAATCGCCCACGGTTGCAGAATACTGTGAGAAATGGCTGCTGATGCAGTCTGTCCATGTACGGGCAACTACTTTGACGGATTACACCTCAAAGGTCAGGCGGCACATCATTGCGGAATTGGGAGATAAGCGGATGGGAGAGGTTAGCCTGGATGATATTCAGCTTGCGCTTGTCCCTGTCTCAAAAAAATCCGCATCGGTATATAAGTCAGTCGTGATTCTGTATAAATCTATTTTTCGTGCAGCAAAGGAAAGCCGAATCATTGATGATAACCCGACGATTTATCTTACGACAAAAGGTGGCGGCGTTCCGCAGAAAGATAAAGCGGCACTGACAGACGATCAGGCCGCGCGCTTATTGGATACCGTACAGGGACTTCCCCCTTATGTATTTGTTATGCTTGGCCTGTACGCAGGCTTGAGACGTGAAGAAATACTTGCCTTGAAATGGGATGCGGTTTATCTGGATGGAGACTTCCCTTACTTAGCAGTGCGGCGGGCATGGCATACTGAAAATAACAGGCCGGTGATTCTCGACGAATTAAAGACAAAGGCTGCGGAGAGAAATATCCCCCTTCCGACCTGCTTGGCAGAATGTCTGAAAGAAGCAAAAGCAAATTCGACTTCGGAGTATGTGGTCGCAAACCGGGATGGAGAACCTCTGTCTTATACGCAGTTTAAGCGGCTGTGGCAGTATATTGTGACGCGAACCGCGAAACCGAGAATGGCCCGCAAACTGGTGGACGGAAAATATGTGAAGTATATGCTTTACCCGGAGCTTGGAGAAAAGGCCCGAAACAACGGCCATGTGGTTTACAGCTTGGACTTCGAGGTTACACCGCATCAGCTGCGGCACACCTACATCACGAATCTTATTCATTCATCGGTAGACCCCAAAACGGTTCAATATCTGGCAGGCCATGAAAGCAGCAAAATTACCATGGACATCTACGCAAAGGTCAAATACAACAGACCGGATGAGCTGGTCAGAACGATGGGCAATGCATTTGCTCAATGGGATGCTGTACGAGCATAAGGCGAAACAATAAAATAGGAAATGGAGCAGGAGCGAGGCAAGGATGTCTCGCTCTTTGTTTTACATAGGCCGTATCTTTGATTAAATTTGGACTTTCTGATAAAAAGAGAGTGTAGATACGGAAACTGCACGTAATCAAGAAAGGAAGGTCAAAGATGGCTAAGAAAAAAACGGAGGTTCCGCAGTACGGAACTGTTATGAGAAAAGGAATCCCATATTACAGAACCCGGATTCTGGATGCGGATGGCAAGCAGGTGAGCTTGTATGCTGCCACCTGCGAGGAATTGTATGAAAAGCAATTAGAGGCGCGGCGCGAGGTAGAGGAGATTATCTTTCGCCGGCAGCATCCGACGGTGGCTGAGTATTGCGAGAAGTGGCTACTGATGCAATCAGCAAAGGTATCTACGGCTACATTGAAGGGATATACCACCGACATGAAGAATTACATCATCAAACCTTTGGGAGAGATGTATATGGAGGAAGTGACGGCTGATGATATTCGACTGGCACTTGTGCCGCTGTCGAATAAATCGGAGGGGTTATACAGTACGGTGAATATGCTTCTCAAGTGTATTTTCTACTCGGCGGAGCGCAGCCAAATACTTGAGTATAACCCCTGTGTAGGAATATCGGGAAAGGGCGGAAAGCCAGCGAAAAAGAAGGATGCACTGACAGACCAGCAGGTAGAGGTGCTTCTGGATACGGTCCGGGGACTTCCACCTTATCTGTTTATTATGCTCGGCCTGTATTCGGGCCTACGCCGGGAAGAAATCCTTGCACTGCAATGGGACTGTGTATTTCTGGACGAGTCTACGCCTTATATCTCGGTGAGGCGGGCATGGCGCACAGAGCATAACAGGCCCGTGGTTTCTACGGTGCTAAAGACTAAGGCGGCAAAAAGAGATATTCCAATCCCCAAGTGTTTGGTTGATTGCCTGCGGGAAGCCAAGGCAGTCTCCAGATCAGACTATGTGATTGCGGACAGCGAAGGACAGCCTTTAGCTGCATCGCAGTTTCAACGGGTGTGGCAGTATGTAGTCGTCCGGTCCACCAAACCCCGCAATTACTATAAGTATGTGAATGGGCAGAGCATCAAATACACAGTGGAGCCAACGCTGGGTATGACACAGAAGAACAATCCCAATATCCAATATACGCTGGATTTTGATGTTACCCCACACCTGTTACGGCACACTTACATCACGAACCTTCTTTATGCAGGCGTTGATCCCAAGACAGTTCAGTACCTTGCAGGACATGAAAACAGCAAAACAACTATGGACATTTACGCAAAGGTGAAATATAATAAGCCAGAGGAGTTGTTCGAGGTAGTGAACAGCGCGCTTTAACTGGCGGGATGCTGATTGAAAATGCACCATTTTCCTTGGTTAAGGAATAGGACAACTGAACATTGAAAAGCCGGAAAAGCCCGGAATACCAAGGAAAATCGGCGCTCAAAGGAGTTTAATACGGTCTCAAAGCTGCACGTCGTGCACCACAGTTCTCCAAGAGATAATCAAAGAGCCTGTGCTCGATTACAAAAGATTTTTATCCCGGAAGTTTCGGCTTCCGGGATTTTTTCAAAGGTAGAAGCTTCATTTAAATCTAAATTCATTTCTTAATTTTACTTTTCACTGACGGCAGGAATACTGCTGACACAAATCCAATATTCAAAATAATTCCAGACAATAAAGTTTAGAGAAAAATATGCTTAGATATGAAAATATTGATTCCAGGGGTGTAGATTTCAGAATTACTGTGGCCCAGATATGAGGAATATTGATATCTGTGAAGTTCCATTAGAGAACACAAAGCAAATACCCTCATATCCGAAGGTACAAGGGTATGCTTAACGGTCATGCGTTTAGGTATTTCTTCATCTCTGCCTTTATCTTTTCTCTTGCGGCAGTTACAGCACGACCTACGGATTGTTGGCTGCAATGCTCAATTTTCCCGATCTCCTTATAAGTCATCTCATACTCATAGTGGAGCAAGAAACGCCGCCTCTGCATTTCTGGCAGTTTGCTAATAATCCTCTGGAGCAGTTCTGCCCGTTCTTCCTCAAGAATGACCTCCTCAATGCTTTTAGGTTGTCTTACCGCCCGCCAGTTCAAGGTTTCCTCCATAATCTCCGAAAACTCTCTGTGACGGTAATCCCAACCTTCTAATTTCCGTTCATCAAGTTCCAGTCTCCGAAACGCCATATAGAAGTCATAAGATACGCACAGCTTTTGGATTTTTCCCTGCCCGTCACGAAAACTGATATGATAGCTTGTTCCTGCCTCTGTCACTACTTCCCGAAGCCAGTATGACCGTTTAGGTATCGCCATTGCCTTGTCCTCCTGCTAAAAAATGGGTGAGAGGGGTTGTCCTCTCACCCAGTAGCCCGCAGGAAACAGCAGGGCTTTAGATACTATAAGAGTTTTCTCAGCTTTTTCCGCAGATGGTCTAACCTCGCATAGACAGCACCCGCCGATAAATCAACCATCGGCGCAATCTCCTTTAGGGAATATCCCTGCATTTTCAGCAGGACAATTTGCAGGGTACGCTTGTCCACCGTAAGCAATGCACGGTACAGGTTTTCGTCCTCGATTTCATTCAGCATATCCCAGACTGTATTGACCTCCATGGGCGGCTCCTGCATGGCAGTTTCCGCTATGTATTCCCCAACATCATTCAGGCGTGTGTAAAACCGTCTGTCAGAATTAAATTCTTCTCTATCAAAAGTGCGAATTTCCTCAATCGTTTCTTCATCAACTCCGCACTCCCGTAAAATCTTTTCTTCTTTTTCTTTCCAGAGCCGCCATCTGCGCTCTGCCTTTCCGTGGTTGTATGCCACTGTTCTTTACCTCCAATCTGAATTTTTTTGAAAATCCAGATTGGCAGGCGGTGAGCGACACCCAACGCCAGAAGCGGGCTTATCCTGTCTCTTGACAAAAAGCGACAAAAGAAAAACCGCAAAGGCTGTCAGACCATTGCGGCTATGAGAAGTAAAAGCTCTTTTATGTAGATATTTGTCCTCTGCTTTTAGTGCATAAAAGAGCCATATCAAAACAAGGAATTTTTTAACAGATTATCCTCGTTTCTGTCTGGTAATATGTAGAACGCCGCACGGATTAGCGGCAGGATAGGAAGTGAAGAAAGACGCAAAAAATCCCTCCAAACTCAAAACGGGTTTAGAGGGAGCGTTAGGGCATAACAATACAGTCCGTCAAAACTCCGTTTTTTTATATGGCGGACTGATAAACACTATCCGAAAAAGAAAGAGCCGATGATCTGTGAAATATCTCACAAGTTCATCGGCTCTGCGTCTGTGCGTCTGGCTCTTTGATGACAGTTATATACAAATCTTTAGCATTGATTAAAGTCTCTTGCTTGCATTTAGGACAGTAGAGAGGATAGTTCTTTAATACAGTATCTTTTCTAATTCTGTCACGGGTTTTATTGCCACAGACAGGGCATATTATCCATTCATTTTTCATCTATTTTGAACACCCCATCTTTCTTATTTTCAATAATCAGTAAAATACAAAAGACTATTTCTATGAGAAACATAAATGCTGCAATTAAAATTGTAGAGTTGTATATACTAAGTAGCAATGCAACGAATGGTATTATGATAGAAAAAGCATAATAGCATTTCGATTGATACAACCAACCATATGGTAAAAGATGCGCCCCAAAAATCATAGCATAAACCATCAGCATTTTCTCAGGCATAGCTGTATATACCCACATCGCAATAAGTATGTACAGCAATTGATTAAGCGAAATTAACAATCCTAATCCTGACAACGGATTTCCTTTATTCTGAAAATCTATCTTTAAAATCAATGAAAGTAAATACGCTAGAAAAGTCAATGGTGTTGAACAGCAAAAAGTAAATAAATTTTTTGTAATAATTGGCAATGGAGATAGATGAATAATCAGAACAATTATCCAAATAAAAACCGATGCCATAATAAAGTGTAATCCTCTTTTTTGTTTTCTGATATTATCTATTCGTAGCTCTTGCAATGCTAAAATAAATTCTTTTTTACTTTTCATGTTCTTTGCTCCTTTTTTCTTGATATTTTTGCAATGCTTGCGTATAGAGTTCTCCTTGCCTTTTGCTGTAATTTTGGTATATGACAATACATATCAGATATAAGGCTAAAATTATCACTACAAATACGATCCATTGAGTAATTACTCCTTCTGCTGAGAAAAAATCCAGATAATAAAACCAGAAGCTTTCATATATACTAATCGCAATCATAAAGCCAGTTAATCGCTTTATAAATGTGAGTTTTGTTATCAACAAGTGTGTAAAAAACAAATTAAAAACAAAAACACCTCCTATAACTAAAAAGACCATTTTAGTTAGGTTCACAGTTGAAATCGTTTGATTTCCACAAATATAATTGTAAACTAAAATAAGAACAAGAAACCATGACGTGCAAAAAGCAATTCCATTTCTCATCCATACAAAGAACTGAATAATATCCTTTTTACGACTTCGCATAAATACCTCCTATATAGACAACATATTACGAATGATTTTTACATATTTTCTGGATATGTAAAGTCGCTCTCCGTTAAACAATGTCACTAAAATTGTGCGATTTAATTCAGGTTTTAATGATCTGATTTGATTTATATTCACTATCTGAGATTTTGAAATTCTAACAAAATCTTTATCAGAAAGAATATCTTCCAATTCATATAATTTCTGTTTTATTTCCATGACATCATCGTTGGTATATAAAAAAGTGCGATTATCCACGGAATCAAAATACAAAACATCTGATGAATTAATCAAAAACATTTCGTTATCTTTTTTGGCATATAACTTTTTATCAAACAGTTCAATATGTCTCCTTAAACGAAATACCTCCTCATTAATTATTTTACACTTTATAATTACCTGAAAAGAACTTTTTATATCTTCAACAATCTTAATATTCATCTTGCACCTCCAATTACAATTATACGCACTAAAAAATCTTTCTCAATTGTTAAGTGATAAGAGGTACATTTTTCATAATTAAGAAGCCATCTCCTAACCAATTAGGAAGATGATTCCCTACCTTTTAACTATGCAAAAATAATCTCCCTCTCCACAATCTCCCTCGCACACGCCCTTATGTTATTCATTCTCTGCACCCATTCTAAGGCGTTTTCCTCCTTTAGCTGCTCTGTGATACCCTGCGCCCGTTTCATCTGCTCCGTGAGCCTTTCCATGCGCTCCTGCGCCTGCCTGTCGATGTCAGCAAGGTAAGCGTTCAGCCTGCCGCTTGTGAGCAGGGTTATGTAGGTGGCTCTGCGGTATTCTTTCAGATACCGCAAGTGCCGCTGCCCCCATACGCCTATGGGCTGTTCTTTTTCGTCTGGTACTGTGAGGCAGGGGAGAAGATAATCCCCTTGATGTTCATAAGTGCCGCCCAACTGTTCAAAGATTGGTTTTGTCATTGTCATTCCCTCCATTACCGTATTTTTACCCTTGTCGCCTTTGCGTACATGACCTTTATCAGCAGCTCGTCCACACAGTCCGCATATCTGCCCGCCGCAATCAGCTTGTTGCGGAAGTCAATCAGAGCGTGGAGAACAAGCTGCCTTTCTTCCTCGCTAAGATACAAGTGATATTTTCCCATAGCCTTTCCTTTCTTTGAGGGGGCAGGCGTTTTTCCTGCAAGGGTGTTTCAGCACCTTTGCGGAAAATACCCGTTCCCCTATGTAGCCGCCGAAGCGGTAACAGATTTTAATCATCTGTTCTGCCCCGGCATTGGTTTCCGTGCGGTCATAGACCTCGATCCTCTCCACAAGGAGATTGAGGTTTTCAGCAGTCAACTCCTGTATTCCCACATACTGCGCCATCAGTTCCGCCCACCTGACAGCGTTCTGCTGATTGTCCTTAACCTCCTGCATGGCGGTTTCTAAAGCCTGTATCTGCCCTAAAAGCTGTTCCTGCTCGGTCTGGTACTTATCCATCAGACGGTTAAAATTCTCATGGGAGATACGCCCCGATACACTGTCCTCATACAGACGGTCAAACAGTCTCGTCACTTCCTCGTACCGTTTCTTTGCCGCTTTCAGTCTGTCGGCGTTGTTTTTCCCCTTGCTCCCGTCCGCTTTGGCGTTCATCTTCACTGCCAGAGCCACCGCTTTCTCCCTGTCCTCATAGGCAAGGCAGGCATGGTACTGAATATCCGCAAGCACCGCCTTGTATAAATCCTCATAGAAAATACGGTGGTCTGTGCAGGCTTTGGTGTTGTGAGCGTAAGTGGTACAGATATAGATACGGTGTTTTTCCCTGCCCCAAAAGCGTAATCCTAACGCCTTTCCGCAAGTGCCGCACTTCACAAGCCCCGCAAAGGGAGAGACAAAGTTATCGGTGGTATCCCGCCTGCGGTTCAAAATCTTCTCGTTTGCCCCGTCAAAGACCTCCTGCGTCACAAGCGGTTCATGGGTGTTCTCCACGGTAATCCACTCCTCCTGCGGTACTTTCTTTGAGGCGTTGACCTTGAAGATACTCTCAGTCTTGCACATCACGCAATGCCCCAGATAAAGGGGATTGGAGATGATATTTCGTATGACGGTGTGCGACCACTCATATTTGTTCTCTGGATTTTCAAACCGCTTGGAGTAGTCTTTTTCGCCCCGGCTGTGCAGCCACCATGACGGGCAGGGTACTTGTTCCTCACGGAACACGGTAGCGATTTTATGCGCTCCCATGCCTGTGTTGGCAAGTTCAAATATCCGTTTTACAATCCACGCTGTTTCCTCGTCCACGATCAGCTTGTTGTGGTTATCGGGGGATTTGCGGTAGCCGATCGGGTTAAAGGAAGAACGGTACAGCCCCGCCTTTGCCCTCGCTCGGATAGAGGAACGGATTTTGCGGGAATTATCCCGGCTGTAAAACTCGTTCATCACATTTTTCAGAGCCGCTATATCGTTGTTCTTGTTGGCGGTGTCCACACCGTCATTGACTGCGATATACCGCACATTCTTCATCGGGAAGTAAATCTCCGTGAAGTGTCCGACTTTCAGATGGTCACGCCCCAGACGGGATAAGTCTTTCGTAATGACCACATCAATCTTTCCCGCCTCGATGTCATCAAGCATACGGTTAAAGCTCGGACGGTCAAAATTTAAGCCACTGTACCCATCGTCCACATAGATTTCCACCACCAGAAAGCCATGTTCCTTTGCGTACTGCGTCAACATGGCTTTCTGCGTTTTGATACTCTCGCTGTCGCCCTGCAGCATATCGTCCTTTGATAAGCGGCAGTACAGAGCCGCCCTTAACATTGCCATTCAGCTCGCCTCCTTTGTATCTGTACTGCCCTCATTGTATTGCGGAAGTTTGATTATCTCAAAGGTGCGGGGAGAGGATTTTCTCCTCCGCACCTCGTTTACAAGCAGGGAAATAAATAATTCCCGCATATCTGCGCCGCCCGTATAAGCCGCCTGCACGATGATTTTCGGGCGCACCGCTGTCTTTGCCATAGGCATACCTCCCTTCAAAATCTCACTGTTCCAGTTCTTTTTTCAGAGCCGCAAGGAGTTTCTCCGCCTCCGCCCTTGTCAGCGTAATGCCCTTGCCGCATTTCTCACGGGCAGGGGAAAAGCTGCGGATGTCGTACTTCGGCTCGTTCCCGTTCCACGCAATCAGGTTGATTTCTTTTGTATAGCTGCTGTCACTTGTGGAGAGGACAGCGATTTCTCTCACGATTTCATACTGGATTTCTTTCATCAAAGACCTGTCCTTTCTGTCTGTTACCCGCCGAAAAAAGAAGATTATCGGCTGTCACGGTTTCGTTTTCTCTGCAATTCACGCTCTAATAAGCGGATAATAAAATCCTCCATCTGCTTTGGCGTTGTGCCTCTGGGGAAATATTTCCGCAGCTTGTCCATACCGATTTTCACGGTTTCCCTCTGGTTTGCCTTTTCCTCGGTCATAATCGCAAAGATGGTATCCATATCAAGCCGCCCCATCTGGCTTAACTTTTTCATGCGCTGCGCCTGCGAAAGAGAGGGAGTAGCGTCCTCACTTTCCATCGTAATCCGCAGGTTTTCCTGCTCGTCTTTCTTCAAAAAAGACAGTTCCACCGCGGGGGTAAGGGCAATCTGCCCCTCGTCCACCATCTGCAAAATCGGCGGGATTAACTCGGTCAGACGGATATATCGCTGTACCTGTGTGCGGCTGTCTCCCGATTGCTTTGCCACTGTCTCCACGGAAGTCAACTTCTGCCCAACTTGGTCAGAAGTTAAATCCGTGCGGTATCCCTGCCTTTTCATCGCCTCCAACTTCATCTTATAGGCAAAAGCCCTCTCGCTTGGCAGGATATTTTCTCTCTGGATATTGCTGTCCACAAGGGTAATAATCGCCCGGTCACGGTCTAAGGGCAAAACAAAAGCAGGGATGGTCTCTATCCCTGCAAGCTGTGAGGCACGGACACGCCGCTGCCCTGCGATGACTTCGTACCCGTTCCCGTCCTCCTTCGGGCGGGTTATGATGGGCGTTACCACACCAAACTCTTTGATACTCTCCGCCATTTCCATCAGCAGTCCGTCCTCCACCAGACGGAACGGGTTATCGGGGAACGGGTGTAAATCATCAATCTTCAGCACGGTAAAATCCTGTTTTTTCAATGGCTTTCCTACCTTTCTCTTGACTTATTTCTGTTCTGTTTCTGCAATTCTTCCAACACCTCGGGCGGGATTTTCTTAAGCAGGCGTTCCAACTGCTGATTGGTGCGCTGCAGCTCAAATATCTTCTGGTTGGCTTTCCGCACCTTTAATTCCTCTGCGTATTTCTCGTCACGCAGCCGCCCCGCATAGTCGCTTTCCTGCCCGATTTTCTTTTTTAGGCTGTCGATATAGGCGCTCTGTTTCCCGATTTCCCGTGAAAACCTTTCCGCCTCCGGCAGCCATGCGGAAAGCAGGGAGAGCGCCTTATCCCGTTTCTTCCCTGCGTTAAAGGCGTTAATATCGGACAGGGCTTTGACGATTTCCTCATACTGTTTATCCAGCCTGCCGCCTAACTTAAAGAGCCATGTGGGGATATGCTTTCGCCCCGTAATCATCGAGGACTGCCCCCGTTCCAACTCATTCCACCGTGCGGACATACGCTCATGGTAGGCGGTCTGCCACTCGGATAAAGACTTCTGGTTGCCTAAAAAGTATTTGGCAGACAGCTTTCCCTCTGGCGTAATCGGCACAAAGCAAAGGTGCATATGGGGTGTTTTCTCGTCCATATGCACCACAGCAGAGAGGATATTTTTCTTTCCCACACGCTCCGCTATGAAGTCCAAAGCCATAGCAAAGTAGGCTTTCTGTTCCTCCGGCGGCAAACTGTTCATAAATTCGGGAGAGGCGGTAATCAGGGTTTCCACCATCATCACACTGTCTTTCCGCACCTTGCAGCCTGCCGCCTGCACCATGCGGTTGATCTCTTTTTTATAGGTGTAGCGTGGCGGCGGCACAAGATGATAGTTGTACTTGGAGTGTTCCATATCAATATCGGGATTGCTCTTGTACGCCTCCTTCTTCCGTTCATTGTGGCGTTCACAGGCAGCCACGGAGCCTGCCTTGCGTTTCTGAAAACGCAGGATTGCGTAAGGCATAAGCGTTCAACTCCTTTCTTTTTTCGGCGGGTGTTCTTTAGGCAGTGACGGTGGTGACAGTGATGACGGTGGTTATGGGATACCCTCCCAGATGGCACAGCACTGTCACCGGCACCGTCTTTCCCCGCAGCCGCAGGCGGCGGGGAGCAGGGCGTAAGCCCTGTCGAAAGGGAGTCCAGAGGGAAAGTCTGGCACACGACCTTGCTTGCAAGGTGTAGTGTGTTACACCCTGCAAAAGCGGGCTGAAAAAACCGGGTCGGTTTTTTCAGCCGCAGGGGTGGCTTTACGAGCCGAAAGAGGCGAGAAAAGCCCACGCCTGCACGGAGCGTTTGCGGGGTGTTCTCCCGCGGGGTGGCAGGACGCATATCGAAAAAGCATTGTCATCGCCGCCACGCCTGCCACCCGAAGGGCAAGACCGCCGGATTTCACTTTGCTGTGTCGTCAGTGACAGGCGCAGGGGGTATCCCAACATCACTGTCACTGCTGTCATCACTGTCATCCGCCTGCTTTGTGAGCGCAATCAGCCTGCCCTCTTTCTTCCTGCGGTACGCATAGCCGATATGGTTGTCCGCTAAAAAAGTTGTGCGGTACTCATTGAGCCACTTGGTAATGACCGTGGGCGGGGTATCTGTTTCCGCCATCGCCGCCAGTAGTTCCGTGGCTGTGCCGCACCATTTCTCTTTGTCCCGCATAAACTCCACCAACCGAAAAAGGGCAGGCGGTATGCTTTCCCTCGCAAGCTGCTCCTGCCCCTTACGCTCCACCATCTCCCAACTGCACTCCCTGAAACGCAGGACAAACTCCTGATACTCAATATCCCTGCCGACACAGTAGAGCCTTGCGGTATCGGACGCACGGGTTTCCTTTTCCAGTACAAAGGTGGCGTCTGCGCTCCCCGTCAGCCCCGTTGTCCCCGATACCTTGTTGAACACATCGCTGTCGTTCTGTTTGCGGATATGGTGGACAACGATGACCGCAAGGGAATGTCGGTCGGCAAACTCCTTAATCTGGGAAATATCCCCGTAATCACTGGCATAGGCATTGTCCTTCGAGGCAGTGCGTACCTTTTGCAAGGTATCAATCACAATGAGCCTGCTGTCGGGGTACTCCTTCAGATAGTCCTCCAACTGCACGATCAGCCCGTCCGTCAGCTTGCAGCTTGCCACAGCGAAGTGCAGTCGGCTGTCCGCCTCGTCCGTCAGACGAAAGAGCCTGTCCTGTATGCGGAAAAAGGTATCCTCAAGGCACAGGTACAGCACATCGCCTGCCTGTGTTTCCATCTCCCAGAATGGCAGTCCCTCCGACACACATAAGCAGAGTTTCAGCATGAGCCAGCTTTTGCCGATTTTCTGTGAGCCGCAGAACAGTATCAGTCCCGTGGGGATAAGACCGTCCACCACAAAACGGGGTTTATCAAGCGGCTGATAGAGCAGGGTGTCTGCGTCTACCATGTTCAACTTTTGCATGGATGTCCTCCTTCCGCTTTCGTCTGGTTGTTGCATACTTGTCCATAGGCATTCGACCTCCTTAAAATTTTTATATCCCTGCCACAAGGACGGGGATCTGTAAGCACAGCCATTCCATACGGTTCCACGCTTTCCCAAAGCGGCGTTGTCACTGTCAATGCTGTGCATGGATTAAGCAATGGGTGCGCTCGTATCATGGCGGCACTGTCCGTTGCGGCAGGTATCTCTCCGGCGGCTGCTGTGAAGTTGTCAAGGTACAGACGGGCAGACTGCCCCCTACCTTACAGCCCGTGCGGATAGCCGATTTTGGACACTGTGTTCTGATTTTTTGAAAAAGAAAAGCACCTGCATATATCCGTTCTTTTCTCGGATAGTTGCAAGTGCTTGCCATCAGACAAATCCGTATTCAGTTGTATATGTTCTCTAACAGAAATTCACATCGGTATAGAATCCCGAATTACTGCGGCCCATATAAGAGAAATGCCGATTCCAGGGGTATAGAATCTCGAATTGCTGTGGCCCATATAGGGGAATCGTTGATACCGG
>ERZ1643250.2463-NODE-2463-length-13904-cov-6.679616_pt1 | contig 13904 bp, 12 predicted proteins | sample MGYA00579262_ERZ1643250 | MGnify/ENA primary metagenome ERZ1643250 (study PRJEB29033, sample SAMEA4952265) | chicken gut metagenome | biome: Broiler Chicken; feature: Gastrointestinal Tract; material: Caecum | place: Ireland | collected 2018 | study: Broiler...
TTACCGCACGAATCGGATCGCTGTGGAGAAAAACGGCGAGATCGTTCCGAAGAGCGCCTATGAAAGCACTGTCATAAAAGACGGCGACAGCCTGGAAGTGGTGAGTTTTGTGGGAGGAGGCTGAAAAAATGGTTACGAGACAGGAACTAAATGATGCTCTGGCAGAAAGACACGGAGGGAAATTGCAGGAGATTTTTTCCCGGGCGGGAGCTGCCATTGCAGGCCTGGGAGGATTGGGGTCTAATGTTGCCTTCAACCTTGCCAGAACAGGCATCGGGCATCTGCATCTGATCGACTTTGACAGGGTGGATATTACAAACCTGAACCGTCAGCAGTATTTTATTCATCAGATCGGGATGTATAAGACAGAGGCGTTAAAAGAGAATCTGCTCAAGATCAATCCCTATCTGGACATACATACAGATTGTGTGAAGGTGGAGGAAGGCAATGTCAGAGAACTTCTGGCTGAAGACCGCTATATCTGCGAAGCATTTGATAAAGCTGAAAACAAGGCGATGCTGGTAAATACGGTCCTGGAATATTTCCCGGAAAAATATCTTGTGGCGGCCAGCGGGATGGCGGGGTTCGGGGAAAGCAACCGGATCCGCACAAGGAAGGTGACAGAGCATTTTTACCTCTGCGGAGACGGGACCTCCGACGCGGAGGAGGGCATCTGCCTGACGGCTGCCCGGGCGGCGCTGTGCGCGGCACATCAGGCCAATCTGATCGTAAGCCTGATATTGGAAAATGAAAGTTAAGAAGAAAGATAAGGAGAGGATAAATCATGTTTACTGAAAAAGATACCTGGAAATTAGGAACACACGAATTTACATCCAGATTTATTCTGGGCTCAGGGAAATATTCCCTGGAACTGATACAGGCGGCCGTTGAAAATGCCGGCGCCCAGATCGTCACAATGGCGCTTCGCCGGGCAAACGAGGGAGGACTTGCCAATATTCTGGATTATATACCTGAAAATGTGACCATCCTTCCGAATACATCTGGGGCCAGAAATGCGGAAGAAGCAGTTCGGATCGCCCGTCTTGCCAGAGAAGTCTGCGGAAGCGAATTTATCAAAATCGAGATCATGCGGGACAGCCGCTATCTTCTCCCGGACAATTACGAGACGGTCAGAGCGACGGAAATCCTGGCAAAAGAAGGTTTTGTTGTAATGCCGTATATGTATCCTGATCTGAATGTGGCGAGAGACATGGCGGATGCGGGCGCCGCATGCATCATGCCCCTTGGAGCGCCCATTGGTTCAAACAAGGGGCTGTGTACAAAAGAGTTCATTCAGATCCTGATTGATGAGATCGATCTTCCGATCATTGTTGACGCGGGGATCGGAAGGCCTTCGCAGGCGTGCGAGGCAATGGAGATGGGGGCGGCGGCAGTGATGGCTAATACAGCGATCGCCTCATCTGGTGATGTAAAGGCAATGGCAGGCGCAATGGGCCAGGCGGTTCAGGCCGGGCGCACGGCATATCTTGCCGGCCTGGGACAGACAAGAGCAAGAGGAGGCAGCGCTTCTTCGCCGCTGACAGGATATCTGCGTGATTAGGAGGCAAGGAAGATGAACACAGATCAACATATTAATGAAAGTATCTTAAATGACGAGATCAGAGAGCATCAAAAAGAGAACCGGACAGATCATATGGCGTATCTGCCGGATATGGAAAATATCGGGTCAGAGATGCTGGAGCAGGTTCTGGCGGAAACCAGGGCATATAACTATCATGCGTTTACTGCGGAGGATGTAAGACATGCGCTCAGACAGGACAGGAAGTCCCTGCGGGATTTTCAGGCGCTGCTTTCTCCTGCTGCAATGCCTTTTCTGGAAGAGATCGCCCAGCAGGCTCAGGCTGAGACACAGAAGTATTTCGGCAATTCTGTCAGCATGTTTACTCCGGTATATATTGCAAATTACTGTGAAAATTACTGCATTTACTGCGGATTCAACTGTCACAATCACATCCGCAGAGCGCAGCTTGACACAGAGGAAATACGGAGGGAGTTTGCAGCGATCGCAAAGACCGGCCTGCAGGAGGTTCTGATACTGACCGGAGAGAGTCGGAAAAAATCAACGGTGGAATATATTGGCGAGGCCGTAAAAATCGCAAGGGAATATTTCCGTGTGATCGGTCTGGAAGTATACCCCATGAATTCGGATGAATATGCCTATCTCCACAGATGCGGAGCAGATTATGTGACTGTTTTCCAGGAGACCTATAATCCTGATAAATATGAAACCCTGCATCTGGCCGGCCATAAGCGGGTGTTCCCCTATCGCTTTTACGCGCAGGAAAGAGCTCTGATGGGCGGCATGAGAGGCGTGGGGCTGGCGGCGCTCCTGGGTCTGGACGATTTCCGGAAAGACGCATTTGCAACAGGAATGCATGCGTATCTTCTGCAGAAAAAATATCCTCATGCAGAGATCGCATTTTCCTGTCCCAGACTCCGGCCCATTATCAATAATGACAAGATCAATCCTATGGACGTGCATGAGGCCCAGCTTCTGCAGGTTGTATGTGCGTACCGCCTTTTTATGCCATTTGCAAGCATTACGATTTCCAGCAGGGAATGTGCAAGAGTCAGGGACAATCTGGTTCAGATCGCCGCCACGAAGATCTCGGCAGGAGTCAGCACAGGCATTGGGGAACACGGAGAGGAAGTGCAGGACAAGGGAGACGAGCAGTTTGAGATCTCAGACGGACGCACGGTAGACGAGGTTTACCAGGCGCTTGCAGAGCATCACCTTCAGCCCGTCATGGCGGATTATATTTATGTATAATGGGGAGAGAAGATGATCAAGGACAGTACATGGAATCATATTGTGGCCGTTACAAACCGAGATCTGTCCGCGCGGCCGTACCTAGAGCAGATTGAAAGAATTTGCCGGAAACATCCCAGGGCGATTCTGATCCGGGAGAAAGATATGACAGCAGAGGAATACGCAGGACTGGCGGATGCGGCGGCGCAGATCTGCCGGCAATATGGCGTTCTCTGTGTATACCACAGCTTTGTGGAGGAGGCACGTTGTGCCGGAGCGGGGCAGATCCATCTGCCCCTGCACCTTTTGAGACGATATGCGGGGAGTCCCGTTTTGGAGGGGTTTGATAAGATTGGCGCGTCTGTCCACTCGGCAGAGGAAGCCCAGGAAGCAGAAGAACTGGGAGCCTCTGTTCTGACAGCAGGGCATATTTATGTGACAGACTGCAAAAAAGGGCTTGCCCCCAGAGGGATGGGTTTTCTCCGGGATGTGTGCAGAGCGGTGAGGATTCCCGTTTATGCTATCGGCGGTATCCACACGGAGGAACAGATCTGGGAAGTGATGGCAGCAGGGGCGGCGGGAGCGTGTGTTATGTCGGAGGCCATGGCGGTTACTGTGTGACATTCCCGGAAAAGAGTCTGAGTTGTGCATGAATTACCGAATCAAACCCTGTGGAAATAAAAGATGGAAAAATAGAGGTTGCAAATCCTTATAAAGATCCGGACGGAAATGCGATCTCGTTTGAGAACGCCCGTGTGACTCAAAGTTTTAATGAAAATATTGCTTTGGAGTATGACAAGAAGACCAATATTATCACAGTTACTGGTGCAAATCGGGGCAGGATAGAAATTATGACGGAATACGACATCCCTCTTCACAAAGGCGATAAAAAAGTAGGAGAATTATATATTACGATATATGCGGATAAGGAAAAAATCAGATAAATATTACGATTAACGGATTCTTTACCCGCGGGCAGCGAGCCGAGCGGCCATGTTTATATGGCTCTCTAACTGCTCCGCGGGTTTTTGATTTTAATTTTTTATATCTGGATTATTTCCATGGCTTTGTGATTTATGCTATAATTGTTCATAGCGCGATGCAGCTAAAAAAGTACAAGCAGGAGGAAAAACAATGTCTGATTATGTTGTTACGACGGATTCGAATTCAGATGTGCTGCCGGCATTTATAAAGGAAAATAATCTGACGATCATACCGCAGTATTATTCGTTCGGCGATACGGTCTATGGAGACCAGCTCAATATGGAGCCTCATGAATTTTATGAGACTATGCGCAACGGCGAACTGCCGAAATCAATGGCGAATAATCCCGAGGTCATCCGGGAACGGTTTGAAAAGCTGCTGAAAGAAGGGAAAGATATTCTTCATATTGCATTTTCCAGCGCTCTAAGCGGAAGCTGCAACAATGTGATGATGACTGCAAATCAGCTTCTGGAGGACTATCCCGAGAGAAAGATCATGGTCTTTGACTCTCTGAACGCATCTCTTGGAGAGGGCGTGTCTGTTTACCGGGCGGTCGAGCTGTGGAAAGAGGGCAGAACGATGCAGGAAGTGTACGACATCCTGACAGAAGAGCGGGATCATGTCAATGTGTCCTTTACGGTGAATGATCTGAACCATCTGCAGAGAGGAGGCAGGGTTTCCAAGACGACGGCGGTGGTGGGCAGCCTTGTCAATATTAAGCCCATACTGACAGTGACGGCATCGGGAGAGCTGAAAGCCGACGGCACGGTGAGAGGAAGGAAAAAATCTCTGAAAACACTTGTGAGCAGGATGGAGGCGGCGCTTGAAACAGACTCCTACGGAAAGGACCGTATGGTGGCTGTGCTCCACGGAGACTGCCTGGATGAAGCCAGGAATGTGGCGGATATGGTCAAAGAACTCGGGTTTACCAATGTTGTGATCAACGATGTAAGTCCCAGTATCGGCACCCATGCCGGACCGGGCGTGGTAGGACTTGTATTTTACGGTAAAAAACGGTCGTAAAGGCAGAAATGAGATTTAGGATATTTCCAGATTTGAGGCGTGTATGCCCTTGGATAGAGAGGGTATAAAATTAAAATCATCAGAAAAATAAAACTGCAGGAACAGTTCTGGGCACATTCCCAAACTGTTCCTGCAGTTGTTTACAGCAGCCCGAAATCCTGCATTGCCTGGCGCAGCGTCTCTTTGTGGGCATCTTCGATCTCCGTCAGAGGAGCGCGGAGCGGTCCGACATTTTTCCCCATCAGATTGAGGGCGGCTTTTACCGGAATCGGATTCACTTCGCAGAAGAGGGCGCTGCACAGCGGGATCGCATCCAGCTGCATCTTTGCGCTGCCCTGTACGTCGCCGGAAAGATACTTCATGACCATATCGTGTACATATGTGGGAGCTACGTTGGACAGAACAGAGATCACGCCGATTCCTCCAAGAGAGAGAAGCGGCACGACCTGATCGTCGTTTCCGGAGTACAGATCAAGTTTTCCGTCGCACAGATGCATGATCTCCGCTACGCTGCCGATATTGCCGGATGCCTCTTTTACGCCTACAATGGAATCTACATTTTTTACAAGGTGTGCCAGAGTTTTCGGCTGAATGGAACAACCGGTGCGGCTTGGCACGTTATAAAGAATCGCTGGAAGCGGCGCTTCTGTGCAGATTTTTGTATAGTGTGCTATGAGTCCGTTCTGGGTGGCTTTGTTGTAGTACGGGGTTACAAGGAGCAGTCCGTCCGCGCCGTCCTTCATGGCATCCTGAGAGAGCTGGACTGCCGTTGCAGTGCTGTTGGAGCCTGTTCCTGCGATGACTGGGATCCTGTGTTTTACCCGCTCAACGGTAAAGCGGATTGCTTCGCTGTGTTCTTCTTCAGTCATGGTCGCCGACTCACCGGTGGTGCCGCAGATAATAATTGCGTCTGTGCCTCCGGCGATCTGCTCTTCCAGCATTTCATCCAGCTTATCATAATTGATTTCCAGATTTTCTTTCATAGGTGTAACGATAGCCACACCTGCGCCTTTAAAAATTGCCATTCTTTTCTCCTCCTTAAATGGTGAACGCTCCGGGATCTGCCTTGGGCTGATGTCCCCGGGTACACTTATGGTGAACAATAAAAGAAACGGCAAGATGCGCCGTCTCTGATATACCTCTCTCTGTGAAGCTGTATATATTCAGATAGCTCTCCATCCTGCGATGACAGTCATGACGTTTTTCACGCCATGCCCAAGAATAAGACCTCAGGATCCTTACCCTTTCGGCATTTTCCCCTTTCAGATGAATTCCTCTGTCCCTGATACATCCTTCACCTTACTCATAAAAAATGCAACCTCTATCTACGTTTCTATATAAAGAAATGATACCATTGGCGCCGGGGGATGTCAACTGGTTTCAGGCATGTTCCGATAGCACGGGAACGGAGGGCCATTACCGTTCACACCTGACCGCTGCCCGCCATCTTATTTTTTTGTTTGCTATATTTTATGTGCTGTGATAAAATTGTTGTCGTTTTTCAGAAACGAATGAGTAAAACAGCGGCGGCGGCCATGATAAGCACGAAGTGCGGTTTTATGAATGGAGCGGCTGAACTGTTATGTAAAATGGCCGAATGAGAGAAAATGTAATTGCACTTTCATGCGCCCGGTTTTACAATGGGAAGAGAGAAAATACAGCTGGTATGGTATCCGGCGGATATCCCGGCAGACATTAAGTGCGAATTGCGGAATATCAGGCAGGTGGCGTATCGGGAAAGGAGAACTGTCGTGCTGACGATCAGTAATTATGTAAAAGCGAAGACGCTGGAGGAGGCGTATGAGCTGAATCAGGCCCGCAGCAGCCGCGTGATGGGCGGAATGATGTGGATGCGGCTGAGCAGCGCAAAGGTAAAGACGGTGATCGATCTGTCCGGTCTGGGACTGGATCAAATCGAAGAGACGGACAAGGTATTTAAGATCGGAGCTATGTGTACGCTCCGGCAGCTGGAGCAGTGTGAAAGGCTCCGGGAGGAATATGGAGACGGGATCAGGGAGGCTGTGCGCCACATTGTCGGGGTACAGTTTCGCAACCAGGCCACCGTGGGCGGCAGTATTTACGGAAGGTTCGGATTCTCAGATGTGCTGACGGCCTTTCTTGCCCTGGATACTTTTGTGGAGCTGTATGACGGGGGGATCATCCGACTGTCAGAGTTTGTAAACCGCAAACCGGACCGGGATATTCTTGTTTCCATCATTATCCGCAAAGGAAAGAGGAAATTCCGATATTCTTCTATCCGCCAGACGCAGACGGACTTTCCGGTGATCGCCTGTGCGGTGGTGACAGGGATCGTACACGGAGAAGAGTCCTGGTATTTTTCTGTCGGGGCAAGACCCATGAAAGCGGCACTGACCGAGAAAAAGTGGCAGCTCAGGCCGGATGAGACGAAGGAGGCGATCGCGGGCTATGCAAAAGAGATCGCTGCGGAATTTGATTATGGGACAAATATGCGGGGGAGCGCGCAGTACAGACAGCATCTTGCGGAAGTGCTGCTCGGCAGGTCTATAAGCTCTATTTTGACGGAGGAAATGTAAATGGAAGTACGGTTTATCTTAAATCAGAAAGAAACTGTCGTGGAGGCTGCGCCGGATGCGGTTTTACTCAATGTGCTTCGGGATCTGGGATGCAAGAGTGTAAAATGCGGATGCGAGACAACCAACTGTGGACTCTGTACGGTATGGATCGACGGGAAATCCCGCCTGTCATGCTCTGTACTGGCGGCCAGCGTGGATGGTCACGAAGTGACGACTCTGGAAGGTGTGGAGAAAGAGGCGGAAGAATTCGGGCATTTCCTCGCAAATGAAGGAGCTGAACAGTGCGGCTTTTGTTCCCCGGGATTTATTATGAATGTTCTTGCCATGATGAAAGAATTTGAACAGAGGGCGGAAACTTCCGGGAGAACAGAGGACGCGGTTCCGGATGTGGAGGAGATCAAAGAGTATCTGGCGGGAAATCTGTGCCGTTGTACCGGATATATGGGGCAGATGCGCGCCATACAGAAATACCTGTCGGAGAAAAAGGGGGTGCGGGTAGGATGAACAGAGAAAATATTTCTGACCTGAGTTATGTAAACCAGCCGGTTCCAAAAGTGGACTCAGGGTCTCTGGTGACGGGAAAAGGGGTTTATACCAACGACCTTGCGCCGTCAGACTGTCTGATCGTAAAGATTGTGAGAAGCCCCTATGCACATGCTCTGATCCAGGAGATAGATACATCCAGGGCGGAGGCGGTTCCGGGAATCGTGTGCGTTCTTACTTATAAAGACTGTCCGGACAAGCGTTTCACTCTGGCGGGGCAGACATATCCTGAGCCAAGCCCCTATGACAGGCTGATCCTGGATCAGAGGATGCGGTTTGTGGGAGACGCGGCTGCGATCGTGGCCGGCGTTTCCGAGGAGGCTGTCAGAAAAGCTGTGAAACTGGTGCGTATACGCTATGAAGAACTGGAGCCTGTGCTGGATTTCAGGAAGGCAAAGGACAATCCGATCCTGGTTCATCCAGAGGATAACTGGAGGAGCCTCTGCCAGGTAGGGGCGGATAATAAGCGAAACCTCTGTGCTCACGACGAATGCGGCGCAGGAGATATCGAGGCAGTGCTTGCCTCCTGCGATCATGTGGTGGACCGGGTGTATCACACAAAAGCCAATCAGCAGGCTATGATGGAGACATTCCGAACCTATACATATCTGGACGCGTACGGCAGGCTGAACGTGGTTTCATCCACCCAGGTTCCTTTCCATGTGAGAAGAATTCTGGCAAATGCTCTTGATATTCCCAAATATAAAGTGAGGGTGATCAAGCCCCGTATCGGGGGAGGGTTCGGCGCAAAGCAGACTTCGGTATCAGAGATTTATCCGGCGCTTGTGACCTGGAAGACGGGCCGGCCGGCCAAGATCATATTTACCAGGGAAGAATCCCTGATCGCGTCTTCTCCGCGTCATGAGATGGAACTGCATGTCCGGGTAGGCGCGGATAAAGATGGAAGGATCAGGGGGATCGACCTGTATACTCTGTCAAATACAGGAGCCTTCGGCGAACACGGTCCGACTACGGTAGGATTGTCCGGGCACAAATCGATTCCTCTCTACGGACAGACAGAAGCGTTCCGATTTACATATGACGTTGTGTATACCAATGTGATGTCCTCGGGAGCCTACCGCGGATACGGGGCTACTCAGGGAATCTTTGCGGTAGAGTCTGCGGTAAATGAACTGGCTCAGAAGCTGGGCATGGATCCGACTGTCCTGCGGGAGAAAAATCTTGTCCGGGAGGGCCAGGTGATGCCTGCGTATTACAATGAGAGAACAGACAGCTGCGCTCTTGACCGCTGCCTTGCACGGGCCAAGGAAATGATCGGATGGGACAAAAAATATCCGTTTTACGAGTGCGGAAACGGGAAGGTAAGAGGCGTGGGAGTCGCGCTGGCCATGCAGGGCTCGGGGATTTCCCATGTGGATACCGGGGCGGTTGCCATTAAGATGAATGACGACGGCTTTTACAGCCTGATGGTGGGCGCGACAGATATGGGAACCGGATGTGATACGATCCTGTCTCAGATGGCGGCGGAATGCCTGGAATGCAGCATGGATGAGATCGTGGTCCACGGAGTTGATACCGATATTTCTCCCTATGATACCGGCTCGTACGCGTCAAGTACAACATACGTGACCGGTATGGCGGTAGTAAAGACCTGCGAGGCTCTGCGGGAGAAGATATGTGCTACGGGAGCCGGATATCTGGGCTGCTCTGTGGAGGATGTTCAGTTTGACGGACAGAATGTAACAAATTTAAAAACTGGCGAGTCCATCTCCAGAAAAGAAATTGGAAATAAGGTTATGTGCTTTAGTAATGAGGCGCTTTCGGCCAGCGAGGCCTTTTCCTCCCCCACTTCACCGCCGCCGTTTATGGCGGGCATTGCCGAAGTGGAGATCGACAGGGAGACCGGCACGGTGGAGATGGTGGACTATGTGGCAGTGGTAGACTGTGGCACTGTGGTCAACCCGGCTCTGGCCCGCGTTCAGGTGGAAGGCGGTATCGCCCAGGGAATAGGCATGGCTCTGTTTGAAGACATTGTCTACAATGAAAAAGGTAAAAATTACAGTAATTCTTTTATGCAGTACAAGATTCCCAGCAGACTTGACGTGGGAAAAATCCGCGTGGAGTTCGAGAGCAGTTATGAACCTACCGGACCTTTTGGGGCAAAGTCCATTGGAGAAATAGTAATTAATACTCCGGCGCCGGCTATCTCAAATGCAGTCCAGAATGCTGTGGGCGTTATTGTACGGGAACTGCCGATCTCAGCGGAAAAAGTATACTGGGGCATACAGGAAAAAAAGGACAAATAAATTTCTACATAACAGGATGATCTCCCCGGCGAGGAAGGGCAGAAAGCATGTTTTCCCGCCGGGATTTTTCTGCGCGGCCGGTTCGGTTATTTGGAGAAAGCTGTACTGGTGTAGCGCGATTAGGAGAGACTGCAGAGCTGCTTTGGTCTATGCAGGTTTATGCAGAAAGAGCAGCTGGAAGAGAGTATGTATTGAAAGAAAAGGCGGACGAGGGATACAAGATATGTGGACAGAAATGTTTTAAGGCCATGTATATTGTATAAAATTAGAAACAAGCCAGTTTTTGAGAATGATTATCGGAATAAACCTTGTCATTTTTTTAACGGGATGTTATACTAGCGCATGACAGGTGGAGGAGTAATCCGGCACCGATTCATTTTAAATAGTAAAAAGATTTCACGGAGGAGGTTTTCAAGAAATGGCAAAAGCAAATTTTGACCAGTGGGCAGGCTTTAACGGAAAGCTCTGGAAAGAGGAAGTCAATGTTCGCGACTTTATTCAGAACAATTATACACAGTATGACGGAGACGAATCTTTCCTTGCGGGTCCGACAGAAGCAACGGATAAACTGTGGGGAGAACTGCAGAAACTTCAGAAAGAAGAACGCGCGAAAGGCGGCGTTCTGGATATGGAGACTGAGGTGGTGTCAGGGCTGACAGCATATGGCCCGGGATACATCAATGAGGAGATGAAAGACCTGGAGCAGGTTGTGGGCCTTCAGACGGACAAGCCGCTTAAGAGAGCGTTTATGCCTTACGGCGGGATTAAAATGGCTGAGCAGGCTTGTACGACATACGGTTACACACCAAGTGAAAAACTGCATGAAATCTTTACAGTATATCATAAAACACACAACCAGGCTGTATTTGATATTTATACACCGGAAATGAAAAAAGCCCGTCACAACAAGATTATCACAGGACTTCCGGATACATACGGAAGAGGCCGTATCGTCGGCGACTACCGCCGCGTGGCTCTCTACGGAATTGATTACCTGATCGAGAAGAAACAGTCTGATTTCGTTGAGTACGAGAGACACGGAATGAAGGGAACAGATTTCCGTCTCCGCGAAGAGATCGCAGATCAGATCCGGGCTCTTCAGGGGATGAAGGAGATGGCTTCCGTCTACGGATATGATATCTCCCAGCCGGCAAAGAATGCGAAAGAGGCAGTTCAGTGGCTGTACTTCGGTTACCTTGCGGCGATCAAGACGCAGAACGGCGCGGCAATGAGCGTAGGACGTGTTTCCACATTCCTTGACATTTATATTCAGAGAGATCTGGAAAACGGAACTCTGACTGAGGAGCAGGCACAGGAACTGATCGATCACATGGTTATGAAGTTCCGTATGGTAAAATTTGCAAGAATTCCGTCTTACAACGAGCTGTTCTCCGGCGACCCGGTATGGGCGACACTGGAGATGGCAGGAATCGGAATGGACGGACGCCATATGGTAACGAAGAACGATTACCGTTTCCTTCACACACTGGAGAATATGGGACCGTCACCGGAGCCGAACCTGACTGTACTTTATTCTTCGCACCTTCCGGAAAACTTCAAGAAATATGCGGCTTATATTTCTGTTAAGACAAGTTCCATCCAGTATGAGAATGACGATGTAATGCGTCCGGTATGGGGCGACGACTACTCCATCTGCTGCTGCGTATCCGCAACAGAGACAGGAAAAGAGATCCAGTTCTTCGGAGCCCGCGCAAACCTGGCAAAATGCCTTCTCTACGCGATCAACGGCGGCGTTGATGAAAAGACAAAACAGCAGGTATCTCCGCTGTACAGACCGATCACATCTGAGTACCTTGACTATGACGAAGTTATGGAAAAATACGATCAGATGATGGAGTGGCTGTCCAAGCTGTATGTAGATACACTGAACATGATCCACTACATGCACGATAAATATTATTATGAGGCTGCGGAGATGGCGCTTATTGACACAAATGTGAGACGTACGTTCGCAACCGGTATCGCAGGATTCTCACATGTGGTCGACTCCTTAAGTGCGATCAAATATGCGAAAGTAAAAGTAATCCGCGACGACGACGGACTTGCCGTTGACTATGAGGTAGAGGGCGACTTCCCGAGATACGGAAACGATGACGAGCGTGCAGATGAGATTGCGGTATGGCTGCTCCGCACATTCATGAGCAAGCTGAAAAAATGCCATACCTACAGAAATTCCGAGCCGACGACTTCTATCCTTACCATTACCTCCAACGTTGTATACGGTAAGGCTACAGGATCTCTTCCGGACGGAAGAAAAGGAGGAGAGCCGCTGGCGCCGGGAGCGAATCCGTCCTACGGCGCAGAAAAGAACGGACTGTTGGCTTCCCTGAACTCCGTTGCAAAACTGCCTTATGAACAGGCGCTTGACGGAATTTCCAATACGCAGACTATCAGCCCGGGAGCACTGGGACATGACGATAGCGAAAGAAAGAACAATCTCGTTCACGTGCTTGACGGTTACTTCGATCAGGGGGCACATCACCTGAATGTAAACGTATTCGGAACAGAAAAACTGATCGACGCAATGGAACATCCGGAAAAAGAAGAATACGCAAACTTCACAATCCGCGTATCCGGATATGCCGTGAAGTTCATCGACCTGACAAAAGAACAGCAGATGGACGTAATCGCAAGAACCTGCCACGATAGAATGTAATTTTCGGGGACGTAGTAAAATTCGATTTTACTACGTCCCCGTTGAGGATTTGCCCTGTCCCTTTTTGATAGTCACCGTGTCCCTTGATAAAAAGTGTACAATTATGAAGCGGTTTATCGGAGTATTTTAACAATGAAATTGTGCATTTTGCTGAAGGGGACATGGCAAAAGTAAAAAAGGGACAGGGCTGATTTCAGTTAGGGACGTAGTGAAATTCAACTTTACTACGTCCCCGAAAGGAGAAAAGATGCAAGGTTTTATTCATTCTACTGAGAGTTTTGGCTCTGTGGACGGTCCAGGAGTGCGTTTTGTGATTTTTGTGAGCGGATGTCCAATGCGCTGTCAGTTCTGTCATAATCCTGATACGTGGAATATGATGGATGGAGAGAAGCGCAGTGTGGATGAACTGATTCAGATGGCGCTGCGCTATCGGACCTACTGGAAGGACGGAGGAGGGATCACAGTGAGCGGAGGCGAGCCGCTGATGCAGATGGATTTTCTGATTGAACTTTTTAAAAAGGCCAAAAAAGAGGGAATCCATACTACGATAGACACAAGTGGTGCGCCGTTTACCAGGAACGATCCCTTTTTTGGAAAGTTTAACGAATTGATGAATTATACAGATCTTCTTCTCGTTGATCTAAAGCATATAGATGAGGAACAGCACAGAGTATTGACCGGGCATACCAATGTAAATATTCTGGATATGGCACAATATCTGTCAGATATAGACAAACCTGTCTGGATCCGCCATGTGCTTGTTCCTGAAAGAAATGACGAAGATAAATATCTTAAGCAACTTTATAATTTTATAAAAGGGTTAAAAAATATACAAAAGGTGGAAGTGCTCCCATATCATACACTTGGAGAATACAAGTGGAAAGAACTGGGCTACGATTATCCGCTGGCAGGGATTGAGCCACCCACAAATGAGCGCGTCAGGAATGCAAATGAACTGCTTCATACCGGAAAATAAGCAGATCCTGTACGGTGAAATTATCTGAAAATATTGCTAAAAAGGGACAGACCCCTTTCGCTGGAATTGTCTGAAAACATTGGCGAAAGGGGTCTGTCCCTTTTTAGCA
>ERZ1643250.2464-NODE-2464-length-13901-cov-50.630507_pt1 | contig 13901 bp, 19 predicted proteins | sample MGYA00579262_ERZ1643250 | MGnify/ENA primary metagenome ERZ1643250 (study PRJEB29033, sample SAMEA4952265) | chicken gut metagenome | biome: Broiler Chicken; feature: Gastrointestinal Tract; material: Caecum | place: Ireland | collected 2018 | study: Broiler...
CAAAAGCCGGTTCCCCGGCCTTGTGCAAAGTGATGGTTTTGTGCAGGGTGCACAAAAAACTAGTGAAAGCTTGTATACAATTATAATCCCGCTATGCTATAATGTAATAAGGAGGTATAGTATATGGCGAAAAAAATTTTCAACTTTCCAGCGGAATTCTATGAAAACGTCGATGATAGTTTTATGACATGGGGACAAAAACGCTCAGAGTTGCGAAGGCTCCAGCATATCGCAAACGACAGACTACAAAAATTTACGGGAACTGAATGGGAAAAGTCCGATGTATATAAATCAAATAAAGGGCAGTACGATAAAAACGTAAAGAAAATGTCGCGCGAAGAAGTCGATATGAAATTAAATCAGGTATACCGATTTTTAAAGTCAAAAAGATCAACCGTTAGAGGAAATCAGATAGCACGCGCGAAAACAATCCGTTCCCTTCAACAAGCGGGCTTTACAGGAATAAATAAAGGAAACTTGAAACAATTCGGGGAATTTATGGACAAGATACGCGCGGCAAATCTTGACGCTATCTACACAAGTGATGAAGTAGTGGATATGTTCGAACTGTTTGAGAAAAAAGGGATAAAAGATAAAGACGCTCTAATAGAAGATTTTGATAATTTTTATGATAAGAAAAAGGAACTTGATAAAATACCACGACCAAAAGACAACAAAAAACGAACAGCTGAATATTACCGAAAGAAGATGAAGAAATGATTTACACACCACAAGAATATGATTTTACAAAACTGGAAAAAATGGAAGTCATAACCGACAAGAGAGGCAACCGTGCAGGACGTGAAAAGACTCGATATAAAAACGTCGTATGCGCGTTTGATATTGAAACCTCCCGTGTAGTCACAGGATGGAAAAAAGATAGAGGAGAAGATAAGCCTATATACAACTCATTTATGTATGTCTGGATGTTTCAGATAGGAAAAGAGGATACCATCATAGGCCGCACATGGGCAGAATACAAGGAATTTATAGAGAAAATCGAAAACGCTATAGGCACCGCAAAATTAGTTGTATATGTACATAATCTGGCGTTTGAATTCCAATTTTTGTCCGGAATATATCCATCTGATAGATGGGAAGTCTTTGCTCCGAAATCCCGCCGCCCATTGAAAGCAACGTACAATGACAAGATTGAATACAGATGCAGTTATTACCACTCAAACATGTCCTTAGAAAAATTTCTGGAATCCGTCGGAGTAGAGGACAAGAAAAAAGTCGGAGACCTGGACTATGATATCGTAAGATATCCATGGACAGAATTGACGGACAAGGAATTAGGCTATTGTATCAATGACGTGAAAGGCTTGGTAGAAGCAATATATATCGAAATGGAAAGAGATCACGACACGCTGTTATCTATCCCTCTCACGTCCACCGCATACTTGCGTCGAGAAGTAAAAGCCCTGCTAATGCCTATGAGAGACGCATACAAAAATACTATCCCCCCGTATAAAGTCTATCAGGTTTTGCGAAAGGCTTTTCGTGGCGGGGACACGCACGCAAACAGGTGGTACGCCGACAGAATTATCAATGACATATATAGTGACGATAGAGTAAGTAGTTACCCAGCAGTACTACTGAACGAGAAATACCCCATGGGGGCGTGGCGTAAAGTGGAAACCAACTGCATAGACACGCTGTTTGAGCAGAAAAAGAAAGGCTATGCGTATGTCTGCACAATCCGCCTCTGGAATGTCCGTCTATTGGATGAATACTATCCAGACACATATATCCCTATTGCAAAGTGTGAAGCAATTGGGGATCACATTAACGATAATGGACGAGTACTTAGCGCGGATTATCTGGAAATCAGTGTAACAGACATTGACATGGAGATCATCCTATCTATATACGACTTTGACAGCCATGAAGTGATAGAGGCATACAAGAGTAAGTATGATTATCTCCCTCAACCACTCCGGGACAAGCTGAAAGAATTGTTTGAGTTTAAGACGCAATTCAAGGGAGTTGACGGGCAAGAGTATTATTACGCCAAGTCAAAAAATAAATTCAATGCGTCGTACGGCATGATGGCACAGAATCCCATGCGGGAAACCAATATCTATGTAAATGGAAGGTGGGAGGTTCAGACACCCACAGAAGAAAACTATATACATGAGAGGAAGAATGCTTACTTGTCCTACGCTTGGGGTGTCTGGTGCACCGCATGGGCACGAAAACGGTTGATTGACGGAATCAATATCGCATACGAGACCGGGGAAAAAGTGGTATATTGGGACACGGACAGCGTGAAGCATACGGGCGATATCAGATCAGCATTTGCAGACTACAACGCCGCACGTCGAGAGGAAAGCACAAAAAACGGTGGTGTCGCCACGGACAAAAAAGGCGTGACGCACTATCTTGGTGTATACGAATACGACGGATATTATACAGAATTCAAAACGATGGGAGCCAAGAAATACGCCTATAGAACCGAGGACGGCGTATTACACACGACTATCGCCGGAGTAGTCAAAAAGCTAGGCGGAGCAGAATTGGATGAACACGGAGGTCTCCCCGCCATGAAGGAAGGGTTTACCTTCCACGCCGCCGGAGGGAAGGACGTTGTTTATCAGGACGAAGATTTCGGAACATGGAACACGCCGGACGGAAAGAAGATATACATATCAAAAAACTGCTCCATAGTGGATAGTACCTATCGTCTCAGTGTGACGGATGAATATCGGAGTATACTTGACGGCACGATGAAGCGCAGGGGTGTGTTGGCATAGTGCACAAAAAAATACGCTAATTTTTGTTCATATTTTATCTGTAATCTAGGTTGACATATTAACTACTGTATGTTAATATATAATCATAGAAAGTATATGAACAAGAAAGAGAGGAAATGAACAATGAGAAATATGACAGTAAGTGAAGTTCTTATCGCTTTTGTACCAATGTGGCATGCTATTAGGGTTATGCATTTCCCCGAAACGGATGAAGATGAATACGCAGAAGTACTATATGAAGGTGGCGCAAACTTCGACGATATACCGGATGAAGTGGAAAGGCGTATCGTTTCTTGCATAACCGCCATAGATAGTGTATTATGTATAGCTGTTTATAAGGAGGATGAACAATGAAACCACTTTGCGAAGTAACCTTTTCAGATATGGACATTATCGCCGAATACATGGACGATTGTTTGAGAGAGTATGTAGAGTTCCACTTTTCCCCCTGCACCCCGGAGAAATTTCTCCGGGAGTATATCAAGCGGGAACCGAGTTTTGAGGACGTATTAAGAAATGAATTTTCTGTGGAGGTGTAGAAAATGACCGTAAGAGAAGTTAGAAGTTTATGTGTACAATCTCTAGTTGTAACGATATACCCATTAGGTTTGTACGGAACCGGTCTTGTATATTTTAAGGGGCTTGCGTCAGATATTCCCGAGATTCTTTTTGATGAAGAAGTACTTAGTATTATGCCCCTTTCCCGGTTTGAGCAAGGTATTTCCATCGAATACGATGAAAATATAATGAGAGACTGTCAAAGTAGTAAATAGAGGAGGATGAACAATGACAAGAGCAGAAAGACAGACAATGTATCTGGAAACATTCCAGAAGCTGAAAGATCAGGCGGCGGGGCAAATTTCGCCAAACCTGTTGGCACCATGGTTAGGAGGGGCGGCGTCCATGTGTTTAGCACTGGCACAGATGGATGATGAAGTCACAGATATCACTTGCAAGTTGATGGAAGAATTTTTCCGGCAGACTTGTAATGAGAAATAGAAACACACAATGATAGGAGGTAGACATGAAAAGAGTAACAAGAACAGTAAACGCGGTAACATGGAGAATGGGTTACATTGACCCGGAAAGCGGCAGAACGTCCGAGAACGTCATTACCATCTGCGACGGAACGGACATGACAAAAGAGATTGGAAAAGTCAGGGCGGACAGAGGAATGTGCTATTCCGCAAGTGTGGACAGCGAGACAGAGGTGCTCATGGCAATGGATATCAACGACTTTGTTCGTTACGCAACGCCTGTCGCAGAGAAAACAGAAGAGGAAGAGGAGGATAACATCTAATGAAAGTGACAAGAGTGAAAATTTTTGAAGGAAGAGGAAGCATTCTGGCAAATATGAACATTACCCTTGATGGCTGTCTTGCCATCAATGGTATCAAGGTTGTCGAGGGAAAAAAAGGAAGATTCATCTCCTTCCCGCAGACAAGCTACGAGGACAAGGACGGGAACACGCAGTACCGGGATATCGTCTTCCCCTGCACGAAAGAAGCCCGGGAGGCGCTTGACAAGGTGCTGATGAAAAAATATGAGGAGTGGACAGGCAGCGGAGGAACTTACTCCTCCGCCGGAGGAGTTCCCTTCTCCGAGTGATAAGGGAGGGCGAAAGCCCTCCTTTATGTTTCACGTGAAACATTAAGGAGGATGAAATGGCAAAACTAGAATTATATCAAGACAACGGATATGTTAATGTGCGAAGTATCATAGAATACGCAAGAGAAAAAAAGATTATGTTTGTCCTCACGTATGGCGGACGAGGGGCAGGAAAGACATACACCACACTTTTAGAGTTGCCCCGGCTTGGGCTCCCCTTTTTCCATCTTCGCCGGAGACAGGACACCATAGATATCTTAAACAAGCCCGCTTTTAATGACTACGTCACGAAGATCAACCCCGCCGAAGGGACAGACATTGAACCTTTCCCGCTCACGAAAAAATCGGCGGGCTATTACCACACAGAAACCGACGAAAACGGAAAGCGGTCTCCCGTTGGGGAGCTGTTAGGAATGACAATCAGCCTGTCAACCTTTGCAACCTATCGGTCGGTGGGCTTGTCCGAATGGCCCGTGATTTTTTATGACGAGTATATCCCGCAGTTGGAGGAGCAGAGAATTAAGCACGAGGGGACGGCATTTTTTAATCTGGTGGAATCCATCAACCGAAACCGGGAACTAAAAGGAATCCCTCCCGTGATTGTCTTCGGAACCGCAAACACAAACAACATTGCCAATCCGATATTTATGGAATTGCAAATTGTGGAAAACGCCATGAAGATGAAAGAAAAGGGTCTGGAGTGGATGGAGATACACCGGAAAAACGGACAGTCCATCTTATTGATTGACTTTTTCAAGTCGCCTATCTCGAAAAAGAAAGCGGAAACCGCTCTGTATTCCGTCAGTCAGGATGAAGATTTCAATGCCATGGCTATCGGAAACCAGTTTTCGTACAATGACACGTCCGAGGTGCGGAGCGAAGACTTAAGACAATATAAGCCCGTAGCGCAACTAGGGGAAATGGTATTTTACCGGCATAAGTCAGAAAAAGGATTCTGGTATGTGTCGTTTCATAAATCCGGGAACATTCCGTATTACAATCTGGACACACTTGGTGCACGGCGTTTTAAGCGGGATATGACCGGATTTTTCCGGGCGTACCTGAACCAAAAAGTTAGTTTTGAGAATTACACCCTAAAGTCCATGCTTGACAATACCTATAAATTCTGATAGAATTAGTAGGGAAGGGCAAGGCAGACGCAACTTCCGAAAGAAGTGCCACGAGGGGGCGCCCTCATGAGTGCCCTTCCCTCTTAAAGTTGTAGTTCATTCTCCTATCCTCTCTTATAGTATAGATGGGCGCTCCCTATGGAGAATGAGGAAAGGAGATTGTGATGGATATAGCAACAATCAGTCAGTTGATTGATAGCGTCGGCTTCCCTATCGTCATGTGCGGTCTGCTGATTTATGTAATCTATGACATGCAGAAACGATATGCAACGGCTATCAATGACGTGACAGCGGCGCTGAACCGAAACACAGAAGTCATGAAAAAAATGCTAGACAGTCTCGAGGAGGTGGAGAAAAATGAAGATCAGTGAAAATGGGCTGAAGATGATTGAGCAGTTCGAGGGTCTCCGGCTCACAGCCTATAAAGCGTCGAGAAGAGACAAGTATTACACGATTGGCTACGGTCATTACGGCGCAGACGTAAAACAGGGAATGACGATTACCGAAGCCCAGGCAGAAGCCTATCTCCGGAAGGACGTAGCAGAAGCCGAAGCGGCGGTAAATAAATATTCCGGCTACGGATGGAATCAAAATCAGTTTGACGCCTTGGTATCTTTTGCCTACAACGTCGGCAGCATTGACGGCTTGACGAACAACGGCAAGCGAAGCGTTGCGGAGATCTCTGCCAAACTCCCGGAATATGTATATTCCGGCGGGGTAAAACTGGAGGGGCTTGTCAGGAGACGTGCGGCAGAGAAAGCCCTGTTTGACACTCCCGTTACTTCCGCAGTTGACACCGGGGAGAAAAGCATTGACACCCTTGCCCGGGAGGTTATCGCCGGACAGTACGGAGACGGGGGCGCAAGAAAGAGCGCACTCGGAGATCAGTTCAGTGCCGTGCAGAACCGCGTTAACGAGTATTATGCTGTTGCTACCGCTTGCATTCGTGGCGATTATGGCAATGGCAATGAACGGAAAGAAAAAGTGATCGCCGCCGGTTATGATTATGCCACCGTGCAGGGCATTGTAAACCAGATGCTATGACCTGGCACGCAAAACTAAAAGGAGCATACACGCCGGGTTCCGTCGAGTGGAACGATAATGTACAGGAAATATGGAATCAGCTGTCCGGCACCTGGACAGCCGAAGCGGTGGCCGGAATGGTGGGAAATATGCAATCGGAATCAGGGCTAAACCCTTGGCGGTGGCAGTCCGACCGTGACGATATCAGCGACCGGCTCAAGGGTTACGGCTTGCCGCAGTTTACGCCGGCCAGTGGATATATCAATGACTACGGTAGAGGAGTTGAGGGTTATGCTCCCTCACTTTCCACGTCCTATCAATCGGAAGGAGCCAATCCTTCCGACGGTCACGCACAGATTATTGTGATTGACGAAGACCGGGCGGGGAAGTATCTCAACCGTACACGCTACTGTGACTATTGGGATATCTCGGCGGCATATCCTTTTAGCGCATACAAGAGGTTGACCGACTTGTACACCGCAAGCACGGGTTGGCTTTTTGACTACGAATTTCCCGCAGACCGCTCAAAAGCGGTGGCGGATGCCAGATATCAGAACGCAGTTGCTGTTTATGAATTTTTGAAGGGGCACCCGCCGGAGCCTCCCGGCCCCGGCCCCGGCCCCGGCCCCGGCCCCGGCCCCGGACCCGGCCCGTCCCCGGTATACGGAGACACGTTCCCCCGGGGGATGGGGTGGAAAAGATTACGATTTGGTAGAAGGAGGATACGAGAATGAAGTTGGAAGATATTGTAGCACTTGCGAAAGCGGGGTACACCGCAGATCAGATTGACAAGTTTGTGAACTATCAGGAGCAACCGGTTCAGCCGGTACAGCCAGTTCCGCCGGTTCCTCAGGCACAGCCAGTACAGACTGTTCATCAGGTTCAGACGGTTCCGCCGGTTCAGACGGTTCAGACGGTTCCTCAGGCACAGCCGGTACAGACTGTTCATCAGGTTCAGACGGTTCCGCCGGTTCAGACGGTTCAGACGGTTCCTCAGGCACAGCCGGTTGATATGCTTGCCCGTGGGGGGAGCAGGGAGATAAAGTCTTTCGACGATGTTTACAATATGATGCGGGAATTATCTAACCAAATCATCGCTAGCAATGTCGTCGCAAGCCGGCAGCCGGAGCCGGAATATAATCCGTCCGACGAGCTTGCAAAAATCATCAATCCATATGACGATAAGGAGGAGTAAAAATGGCAAATGATTTGACCGTAACACAGATTGCCTCAATCGTAAATTCGATTATGTCGGAGGTTACAGGGGAGCAGGCAACTACCACTACCATTGATACAGCGCAGTTTGTCAATGTGGCACAGACTGCCTTGAAAACGGGATATGACCCTCTCGCAATCGGAATCTCTCAGGTGCTTTCCCGGACAATCATGAGCGTGAGACCATACGACCGCAAGTTCGCCGGGCTGATGCGTACCAACGAGCAGTGGGGAAATCATACCCGTAAAATCCAGTTTGTCGACCGGGATGCTACCGACAACGACGCTTTTAAGCTCGTTAACGGGCAGTCCATTGACATGTATAAGGTTGCTCTGGAGGACGTGCTCCAGACTAATTTCTATGGACAGTCCACGTTTGACTTTTTCGAGACGTTTACACGGAAACAGTTGGCGAGTGCTTTCCACTCCCCGGAAGAGTTGGCAAGGTATTTCTCCGCGAAAATGCTCCATATTAAAAACCAGAGAGAGCAGAGACTGGAGAACCTCAACCGGTTTACCCTCAACAACTTCATCGCCGGCAAAACTTTGACCGACCCGGGCAACGTCCTGCACCTGGTTACCATGTATAACACAGAGAAGGGAACAAGCCTTACGTCCGCAACGGTCATGCAGCCGGCGAATTTCGAGGACTTCGCCCGGTGGATGTACGCCAAGTTAGAGACGTTAGCGGGATATATGAGCGAGCGGACGATTAAGTATCATATGAATATTACCGGCTCTCCCATCCACCGGCACACACCCGCAAGAAACCTCAAAATGTATATGCTGTCCTCATTTGAGAATGAGGTTAAGACCGAAGTTCTGGCGACAACCTACAATGAAAGTTATCTCCGCTTCGCAGATCACGAGAGGGTAAATTGGTGGCAGAACCCGAATGCCGTTGCGGAGATCAATGTGACTGCAAGTTACACCGGCACGGATGGAGCCGTGAAAACGTCAGAGGAAGAGACAACAGTTGATAATGTGATCGGCGTCCTGTTTGACGAGGAGGCCATCGGCTCTACCATTGTTGACGAGCACGCAAACACGACACCGCAGAACGCTTTTGGCGATTACTACAATATGGCGTGGAAGGGAGTCTATAAATATTGGAACGACTTCACAGAGAATGCGCTCGTTCTTTGCTTGGATTAAGATCATAGGGAGATCATAGGGGGGGTAGTCATGGAGATTGTGTTTTATCCCGCTTTCAATAAGCGGCAGAATTCGACAAAAATTCCAACGGATGGAGGGCAGTCCTTCTCCGGGGAAATGGTGGAACCTTTTGACATGACCGCCCCCTCTGTACGTTTCAGTTTTCCGGCAGGTTTCGCCCCGTATTCTTATGGATTCTGTTTTATCAATTCCCTTGGTGGGCGATACTACCATGTGACAGAATGGACTTATGAGAGCGGTTTTTGGATTGCTTCCCTTGTATGTGACGTTCTTGCTTCTTTCCGGGATGACATATTCAATACGTCTGCATTCATAATCTATTCAGCAAGTAACTATAATCAGCTTGTCCCGGACGCAAGACTGTCAACATATGCGACCCCCGTACACTCCCAACAAGTGGCAAACCTTTCCCCGGGCATATGGGGCGGTGGATGCTATGCGGTCACTGTGCTTGGGAAAGGCGGGGGAACGCAAACCTACGTTTTGAGCTATTCCGCTCTTGGAGATCTGATTGATGCCATGTCAATAGCGGACGCTTCAGAGTTTCAGGATCAGATGCAACAACTCTTTGCCGGAGCGTCCATAAACGCAATCCTCACGGCGTGCTGGATTCCTTTTGACATCAACACGGCGGGCGGGGGAAACCCCGACACAACAATATTTATTGCTAATTGGAACAGCGGCGTAACCGCTAAATATGCGGCGTTAACCGTCCAGGCAAAAGCGACAATCCCGCTTAACTTCGGCGGTGCGGATGATTTCCGAAAATCGTCTATGTATCTGTCGGCGGAGTTGTGGCTTCCGTTTATCGGCAAAACCGCTTTACCAATTGACGAGATCAGCGGTTGTTCATCTCTGGAGGTGGCATATACGTTTGATGTTTCCACTGCTAATTTTATTGCCATCATCAGTGGCAACAATGGCGGGCGTTTTTCCTACTCTGGAAAATTCGGTCACACCATTCCGATTTCCGCAATATCAGTCAATCCTTTACAGGGAGCGATTGACACGGCAACGGCGGCGGCAAGCGTTGCACACCTAAATTTCGGCGGGGCGGTTTCTTCGGCTTTCGACGCTTTTCAGAATTTCTCTTTTCCGACAGCCTCGACCGTCGGAAGCGTGGACAGTAAAGCATTGATAGGCGGATTTAATTCTAGTTACAACGCTTTCTTCGCCGGACAGGTTGTACTGGACTGGTATCTGATAAGCACCGTGACAACTCCGCAGGAGGTGGCCCCCGTGATTGGTTATCCGCTTGGTCAGGTGCGAAGAATTGGCTCCCTGTCCGGCTATGTGCAGACCGTACAAGCGAGTGTGGCGGCGGGGTTGGAAAGCGAAAATGTGCAGATCAACAGTTTGCTAGATGGAGGTGTATACCTTGAGTAGATTCTATACATATGACTTTATCAACTCTGTTTATAGTCAGCATAGTCCCTCTACCATCCACACAAAAAATAACCAGTTGTTCGCGTTTTTTGCGAAGTACCTGTTCAATATCCTGATGGGTGTATATAAGATTTCTGTTCCGAAAACGTGGGACAAAAACTTTACGTTGTCGGTCATGATGTCGGAAGGGTATATGTGCGTCTTCAAAACCAATAAGTTCGGTGTTATCGCACTGAATACCACCTTATCAGGATATAATGTATTCTATCGCCCCTCCGAGTGCGTGATTGCCAACCCTCTGATTGACACCACAACTCCTCTGGTTATCGGCCAGAATTGCGAAGTCATGCAACTCATGCCGAATTACGGAAGTCCGATTGATTTAGTTTTCTATTATGCGGATCAGATGGCAATCTGTGCGGAGACGGCTAGCGTGAACACGTTTGGATCCGCGCTTGGTTATGTGTTTGCGTCGGACAGCAAGCGGACGGCGGAAACCTTTAAACAGATGGCAGATGGTGTGTTTTCCGGTAACCTTGCGGTGGCAATGGACAAAGACTTGTTCGACGACGAAGGTAATATCAGGATGCAGATGTTTAACACGGACTTGAAAAACACGTTCATTGCTCCTGATGTCATGGAGCTGTTGCGGAATTGGGAATATGCTTTTTGTCGGGAGATAGGAATACCGACAGCAAATGAGCAGAAAAAAAGCCGCATGGTGGTCGACGAGGTTTCATCCAATAATGTTGAGACCGCTACAAAACTGGAATTATGGTTGGAGACGTGGAAGGACAGCATTGACCGAATCAAAGATATGTTCGGGAGAGACGTGGACGGGTTAAGCGTGTCCATCCGCCACAATCCGATGGAGCAGAGTTTCCACGGAGAGGGAGAAGCCACTCCTATGACGCGGGAAGGTGGTGGAACGAATGAGTAGAGGCGCTAAGGTATCGCTGCTTGGTATGTATTATGCAGATCAGACTATCCTTGACGGGGTGCAGATGCCGGAAGGGGTTGACTTGGATGCGTTCAAGACATACCTTCTGGGGGAAACATCTTCGCAGGAGATTTTATACCCGGAGCCGAACGTTCTGAAAAAAATGATAGCGGCGTTTTATAAGCTGAATATTGACCGCTACACCCGGATTTATGAAACTACGGTTTACGACTACAATCCTTTTGAAAACTACGACATTACCACGGAAGAGACACGAACGCCGAATCTCGTGCAGACATCGGAGAACTCCGGCACGGATACAAGTGATAGTTTCGTCAAGGCATTCAATGACGGGGAGTTGACGCAGAACGGACAGGCAAAAGCGACGCTTGGCACAAAAAATGAGGTTAAAAACACGGGGTCTGAAAAAATCGAACGCCATGAGCATGGAGACGCTTCGGTGCGGTCGGCTTCGCAGGTGGTCATGGAAATGCGGCAGGAGAGACTTTTCAACTTCTGGAAACTTTGCTTGAACGAGTTTTCGAAGGAGTTTTGTTTAGGCGTTTATAATTAAGGAGGTGCTAAAATGTTTGATATTGGCACGATATTTCCCTACAGTGATTTGCATAAGTTAAATCTGGATTGGATTCTACAAAAGGTATCGCAGTTGGATGATTTCGAAAAAGAGATCAATGACTACATAGACAATACATTGCCGGGAGTAATTCAGACAGAGGTTAACAAACAGATCATTCAGTTTGCTATTCACACTTACTATAGCGAAGAAGATCATTCTTTGAATTTCGGTATAGACACTGGCACCGTTGTATACGATGCAGTGCACTATATAGATGATGAAACGCTAAATATCATTGAAAAAAAGGAGGGCTAAATTATGGCAAATGTAACAAAAATCAACCTTGACGGAACCGCATATGATATCGCTGATACCAGCGCCCGGAGCACCGCAAGTGCGGCACAGTCAACAGCGAATAGCGCTAACACTACCGCGGGACAGGCAAAGACAGCGGCGGCGACTGCACAGTCAACAGCCGATGCCGCTAAAACCGCCGCAAGTGCCGCAGACACGAAAGCGACCAATGCCGCAAGTGCCGCTAGCAAGGCTCAGACAACCGCAGATTCCGCCAACACTGCCGCAAGTCAGGCCAAGACAGCGGCAGCGACTGCACAGTCAACAGCAGACAGCGCCAAGACTAGCGCAGGACAGGCAAAGACAGCGGCTGATGCCGCTCAGGCAGATGCAAATACCATCGCCGCCAAAGCGGTTACAGTAAAATACAATAGCGAGAATACTTCGATTGTGGTTACTACTGGTATTCCTCTTAGCTAAGGAGGTTAACATATGGCTGATTATATTGACAAGGTAAATTTTTACAATGAGGGAGGCGGACTTCAAAAGTCCGTCCCCATTAAAGATAGTGACACGGCTACCGCAGTCGCAAACCTTACCAGTAAGGTTAACACAAACACGACTAATATCAGTGCGCTAAATACCAAAGTCGCAAACCTTACCAGTAAGGTTGACACAAACACGACTAATATCAATACTCTAAATACCAAAGCGACCCAGGCGGCGTCTGACATTAGCACTCTCAAAAATCAGGTTTCTGTGCTTAATAACAACACGTTCAAAAAAATCTTGCTTCTTGGAGATTCATACCTTGCAGGCTTTGGGTTGTCTGCACCGTCAACGCAAAACTATGGCTATCTACTCAAACAGATGTTGGCAGGCTCAGGGAAAACGGTAGACTACAAGGGAGTCAATGGAGCAGGGTTTTCAACTACGTTGGAAAACAACTTTTACAGCATTTTACAGACATATGCGAGCACGCTGTCTTCCTATGACTTGGTTATTTTTTGCGGCGGTTTCAATGACGCTCAAAACAGCGGGCAAAATTGGGCAAGCATTACGAGCGGAATCAATCAATGCGCAAGCTATATTAAGTCTCATGGTAATGCCGCTATTTATGTCATGTTTGTGGGGCTTGGCTCCTCTTTTGGATATTCAGCCAATGCCGGTAATGCTTTCTCGGCATATGCTAGCAATGTCAATGTGTGTTCAGTCGCCGGCTCGCCGTGCGTTTTGCACGACTACCGTAGCGACTACCTTTCAGACACGATACACCCTAGCGTGGTAGGACAGCAAAAACTTGCGAAAGCGGTTTACTCCGCTATCTTTTCCGGCTCCTGTTATAATGGAGGTTTTGCACTCCTTACTTCCGGCACTTATAGTCTGATGGAGACGATAGAGGGCGAGACGGTGCGGGTTTCTGTACTCGGCAGTTACAATAGGACGTGGAAAGGGCAGACAGGTACCACGCTCCTGGACTTTGGATCAATTCCGGCAGGATTTTTCAAGGCGGGAGCAGAATCCAGACTGTACGAGTTTTCATGTATATTACAGTGTGATACCAGTATGGGAGTTATGTGGATGCCGGGACACTGCTCGTTCGGAAAAGTTGGCGACGCAATCCATTTTGTAGTTAGTCCTTGTATTACCAATCCGAATCAGGGTGCGCTTGACGTTACAAAAACTAGTTTGCTAGGTGCTTCTTTTACGGTTCCGGCAGTTATCTGTTAGTCCTATCTAATTGTGCACCCTGCACAAAACCATCACTTTGCACAAGGCCGGGGAACCGGCTTTTG
>ERZ1643250.2466-NODE-2466-length-13896-cov-5.666570_pt1 | contig 13896 bp, 8 predicted proteins | sample MGYA00579262_ERZ1643250 | MGnify/ENA primary metagenome ERZ1643250 (study PRJEB29033, sample SAMEA4952265) | chicken gut metagenome | biome: Broiler Chicken; feature: Gastrointestinal Tract; material: Caecum | place: Ireland | collected 2018 | study: Broiler...
ACAATAAAATAATGAAAATTTCAATAGCTTTTTCGTTAATTTTTAATATTTTTCGAGATAAAATTTTACAAAGCGTGCTAATCGGGCAGTTTTTTTAATAAAATTTAGTATGAGCGATAATTTTTTGTCTCATTTTGGCAGTTTTTACTTCATCGGAATATGCGGAGTGAGCATGAGCGCGCTCGCCAGATTTTGCGTTCTCAATAAAAAGAAAACGGGCGGGAGCGACCGCGACTTGTCGGGCGCGGATGTTCTGAGGCAGTTCGGCATAAAGGTTTTTCCCTCGGGAACGACCGCGCTTGCCGACTACGACGCCGTCGTTTACACCGACGCGATAGAAAGAGGCGACGAGGAGCTTAAACTTGCCCGCGCGCTGAAAAAGTCTGTCATTCCCCGCGCCAGATTTCTTGCGGCAGTGGCGGATTGTTTTTCGCAGGTCGTTGCAGTGGCGGGCTGTCACGGCAAAACGACTTGCACGGCAATGCTCGCTTCGATTTTTTCTTCTGCGGGCAGAAGATTTTCCGCGCACATCGGAGGAAATTCCGTTCAGTTTTCCAACTTCTGTTCGTTCGGAAACGACTGGTTTATTACCGAAGCGTGCGAATATAAAAAGAATTTTCTTGCGCTCCGCCCCGATATTGCCGTCGTTACGAGCACGGAGCCCGACCATCTCGAGTGTTACGGCGGCGCAGACGACCTCTTTTCGTGTTACCGTAAATTTGCCTCCCGCGCGCGCAGCGCCGTGGCCATGTACGGCGACAGGCTAGCAGGTGAGGTCGGCGCGGTAACCTTCGGCGGCGACGAAAACGCTGATTTTTCCGCTGCGGAAATAAGCGGCGGAAAAGGCGCGTATTCCTTTACCTTGTCAGCTTTCGGAAAGGAGACGGGCAGAGTCAATCTCAGAGTTTTAGGCAGGCACAATGTTTTCAATGCGCTTGCGGCGGCCGCCGCGGCATATTGTTCGGGAGTGGAGGGCGAAGATATAGTGCGCGGTTTGGAGCAGTTTGAAGGAGTGGAGAGGCGCATGCAGCTTTTGGGAAAGTACGGCGGCGCGAGGTGCGTTGCCGATTATGCCCATCACCCCACGGAGATTGCCGCCGCGCTTAAAACGGCTGAGAAGATTACCGAAGGCAAACTTTTCGTCGTCTTTCAGCCGCATACATATTCGAGGACGAAAAATCTGTTCGGCCAGTTCGTCAATGTTCTTTCGGGAGTGCGAAGGCTTATGATTTACCGCACGTTTGCCGCGCGGGAATATTTCGATGAGGAGGGGTGTGCGTTCACTCTCTCCCGTGCGGTTAAAAAGAGCCGCTACGGCGACAGGCCGGAGGATATCGAGCGATTCATTTCTTCGGCGGGCGAGGGAGATACTGTGCTCTTTCTCGGCGCGGGCGACATATATTTTATTGCGCGCGACATCGTCTCCGTTAGCGGGGACTGTGCGGGCAGATGAACCGAAATTGTAAAAAAGTTGTAAAATTTAAGCGAATTAAAGCAAAAAACGCGCTTTTTTGCGCGTTTTCCTCCGATGAAATATTTCCGCCCGCCTGAATTTTTCAGGCGGGCGGAAAACTTATCGTTATTTTATCTTTATCAGAAATCTATTTCGGTTCCCTTCTTTTTGCACGAAACTGCCAGGTCGATGAACTGCCTTGCCCTTCTCGGCGAGCGTCCGCCCTTTGAAAGCGCCCAGCGCTCCGCAAGTGCGAGCAGCTTTTCGTCGGCGTCGAGTTTTTCGTCGGCCGCAAGGCTCTTTACTATTTCGAGATATTCGTTCTTTCCCGTGGAGGAGAAGAGCACCGTTATCCCGAATCTGTCCGAAAGGGAGAGCTGTTCCTGGAGAGAGTCGTTCACGTGCACGGAATTGTCCCTGTCAGAAAAGCTCTCTTTTACTATGTGCCGCCTGTTGGATGTGGCTACAATCATAGTGTTCGAGGTGTTCCCGGCAACAGAGCCTTCGAGCGCGGCTTTGAGTCCCGAGATTTTGTCGTCGCTCTCGCTCAATGAGAGGTCGTCGATAAAAATTATGAATTTGAGCGGGTTTTTGAGTATGAGCTGCCTCACCTTCGGAAGGTCGAGCATGTTTTCCTTGTTGAGTTCGATTATCCTCAGCCCGTCCTTCCAGTACTTGTTCAGCATTGCGTGAATGGTGGAGGATTTGCCCGTGCCCCTGTCGCCGTACAGAAGCATGTTGCCGAAGGGAAGCCCCTTTAAAAAGTTTACGATATTCGAATCTATCGCAGATTTTTCCTGTTCGTAACCTTTAAGGTCGGCAAGAGTAATCGAGGAGGGGTTTTCGACGGGCACCAGCCCGCCGTTTTCATAGCCGAACGCGCGGTATTTTATAAACTGTCCGCAGCCGTATCTCTTATAAAACTTTTTTATCCGCGCAATAAATTTCTCTTCGCCCTGCGAAAGGTCGAACAGCGGCGCAGGCTTTCCGGCCGCAAAATATTTGCCCTGCCCGCACGCGGGTTCGGAAACGTATTTAAGTATCAGCTTAATGTCGCGCAGATACGCGTTTATAAGGAATGGCGAAGGCGTTTTGCCGTTTGCGCAGCATACCGAAAATGCGTTTTCGTCGTACAAAACCGCGTTGCAAACGTACTGCATGAAGTTTGTTTCGGCTCCTTCGGAGTAGAGGGTGTTCAGAAACTCGCCGTAGAGCGAACAGGCGTACCGTTCGTCCCCGTTTTCTCTTGCCGCGTAAAATGCCGAAAAGAGATTATCGTCGAGCAGACCTCTTAAAACCGTGAGCGAAAGTAAATTGTTTTCTTCCATAAAAAACCGTCTTTGTGTGAATATTTTTAAAATATTATATACCGATTTGCATAGTTATGCAAGATTTTAACGGTAAATTTTCAATATCGCTTGACTTGAAATTTATGAAAGGATATAATTGGGAGTGTACAAAAATTGGAGGATATACTCTTATGGCAAAGATATACTATCAGTCGGATTGCGATATCAACGTTCTCAAAAACAAAACGGTCGCCATCATCGGTTACGGCAGTCAGGGACATGCCCATGCGCTCAATCTGCGCGACAGCGGCGTAAAAGTCGTTATCGGTCTTCACGAAGGCGGCAAGTCCTGGCCCAAAGCGGTTGCGGCAGGTTTTGAAGTTTATACCGTTGCAGAGGCGGTTAAAAAGGCAGACGTCGTTATGATTCTCATCAACGACGAGCGCCAGGCAAAGGTATATAAAGAGAGCATCGAAAAGAATCTCAAAGACGGTGCGGCGCTCGCTTTCGCGCACGGCTTCAATATTCATTTCAAGCAGATTATTCCGCCCAAGAATATCGACGTGTTCATGATTGCGCCCAAGGGCCCCGGCCATACCGTACGTTCCGAGTATCAGGACGGCAAGGGTGTTCCCTGCCTCGTTGCAATCGAGCAGGACTACACTGGCAAGGCTCTCGACGTTGCCCTCGCCTATGCGGCAGGCATCGGCGGCGCGCGCGCGGGCGTGCTCGAAACGACTTTCAAGTGCGAAACCGAAACTGACCTCTTCGGCGAGCAGTGCGTGCTTTGCGGCGGCGTAACCGCCCTTATGAAGGCGGGCTTCGAAACGCTCGTTGAAGCAGGTTACGACCCCAAGAACGCATACTTCGAGTGCATTCACGAAATGAAACTTATCGTCGACCTTATTTACAAGGGCGGCTTCTCCATGATGCGCTATTCCATCTCCGATACCGCCGAATTCGGCGACTACGAGACGGGCAAGAGGCTTATAACCGACGAAACCAAGAAAGAGATGAAGAAAGTTCTCGAAGAGATTCAGGACGGCACGTTTGCCTCCAAATGGATTGCCGAGAACAACAACGGCCGCGCGCACTTCAACGCAAAGCGCGCGCTCGAGGCAAGCCAGCCCCTTGAGCAGGTCGGCACAGAGATACGCAAGATGTATAGCTGGAACGACGAAGGCAGCATAATTCAGGCAGAAGAGGGCAAAACCAAGTTATAAGCAGATATTTTAAGCGCGATAAGGCGGACTGCATGCAGTCCGCCTTAATTTTTATGCGTGCGCGCACATATGCGCGCACGCATAACTAAAAATATAATTTCTTAAAAATAATGCTCAATTTGTTGCCCTGAACAAACCAAAATGATATAATAATCAAGAGTATATATTATTCGTTCAAACGCGGGGCGTCGCGTTCCCGCTACGGAGTTTTTTAAAGTGAAAGATAAAAAATCATGCAACAGAAATTCTTTGATTTTTACGAGGGAGACCCTCGGCATGACGGTGCTTCTGTTCTGCTTTATCGTGCTTCTGGCGCTTTTCAGCGGGAGCGCGATATTTGCGGGATTCGGCAGCGCCATCTGCACGTTTATGTACGGTACTTTCGGCTACGGCTGCTTTCTGGTCGTGGCTCTCCTTGCGTATCTCGGCGTATGGCTGGCATTTGAAAAGAAAATAAAAGTAAAGGCGCGCCCCGCGGTGATGCTTTCTCTCACCGTGTACGCGCTCTTTCTGCTTTTCCACGCCGTTTCCACCAGGGGTTTCGTGCTCGACGGCAGCTACATATCGCAGTGCTATCTTATTGCGGCGGAGGGATTCCCCTCATACACGTTCGGCGGCGTGCTGTCGGCGATACTCGTCTATCCCGTAGCGCTCGTCACTACGTTTGTGGGCGCATATATAATTTTCGCCATTCTCGCCGTGCTCGGCGGGTATTTCACCGTGCAGTCCTTCCGCAAACACTACGGCAAAAGCGTAAAGGGCAATGCGGAGGCATATGCCGCAAACGAGGTCGCTGCCGACCGTTCCGATACGGGTTACGGCAATGAAAATTATGCCGCAAGCCCCGAAGCGCAGCAGTATCAGGATACCGCATATCCTTCGGGTCAGCAGTATCCCGCCCGTCCCGTTCAGCCGCAGTACGCTCCTGCGGACGGAGCTTATTCAAACGACTATGCGAACAACTACGCCGACCATTCGCAGGGGTATGTTCAGCCCGGGCAGGAGCAGTTTCCTTCGCGTGCGGAGCCCGTACCCCAGCCCGCGCAGACTTATTCCGACCCGTTCGCGCAGTATTATGCGCAGCGTAATGCCGCAGAAGAGGAGGAAGAGGACAAGTTCTCTCCCAAAAAGCTCGGCAGGAAAATTTTATTCGAGCGCGACGAATTTGCCGCAGAAAGTTACAGAAGGAACGGCATTTTCGACGAAAATTCTTATTTCAATCATCCCATAAGAAACGATAACGACTATCTGAGAGGTTTCTCCGACGGCAAGTCAAAGCCGAAGGGGACGACCATAGAGCCGACGACTTATACCTCGGCATACCAGCAGAGCGTTCAGCGGCAGACTAACTCCGTGCCCGACGTGCTCTACGGCGCGGCGCCCGCGCAGAAGCTCGAGGACGACAGCGCGCAGAATGCGGCGCAGGCTCCTCAGACGACTTCGCCATATACCGCGCCCGAGACGCCGTCCGCAGATTCGTACCCTGCGGCGGACGTTTCCGAAAGCGGAAGTTATTCTTCCGACGAACCCGATTTCGGCGCGCCCGAAACGGAGTTCGACCAGCGCGACGAAATCGATTACGGCGAGCCTTCTTTCGGCGGAACGCAACCGCTTGGCGGTACGACGGAGAGCGTACAGCCTTCGTCAGACGCCCCCGCGGAGCAGTTCGGACGTCGCGATTCGCGCAGGCTCGACGATACGCTCTTTCCCTCTTCCGACCGCCGTTCCGATTCCGAGCTCTCCCGCAGGGACAGTTTTCTTTCCGATATGTCCCGCGACGATTCCGAGCGCGCCCGCACCGATTTTTCAAGACTCGATTTTTCACGCGGGAACGAAGAAAACGACGCGCGCACCGACGATTCGTCCGTCGGAGATTCATCTGTCGACGACGATTTGAGGCGGGGCGATACCGAACGCAGGGTAGTCGGCTTCGGCGAACCCTCCGACGATATCTCCCGCAGGAGCGAGGAGGTTTCTCCCCCTGCCGAGAGCGGGGCGCAGCCCTCATCCGATTTATCCCGAGGCAGGGAACTGTCCGATTTCGGCCGCGGCAGAGGCGAAAGCTTTTCCGGCAATGCCGCGCCTTCCAACGACATTTCTTCGCTCTTTTCTTCGTCTAATTCCCGTCTGGGCGGAGATAACAGAATCGAGCCCGACATATCCAGGCTATCTTCGCGCAGGAGCAACGCCAACCTGTTTGACGACGAAAGCAGCTTGGGCGAGCCGCCCATATTCGGCGTCAGAAGGGGAGAGGAGCCCCCTGTTCAGAGTACGACTCCTTCCGAACCCGTATTGCGCGAACAAATAGTCCGCGAGCCTGCAATGCGCGACTCCGCGGCGCCCGTTCAGCCTTCCGTACCGCGCGATATAATGCCTGCTGAACCTGCGGCGGCGCAGCCCGAGGAGGAGAAAAAGCCGCCCCACGTATGGAAAAAGTACGTGCGCCCTTCGCTCGACCTTCTCGACGATTACCCCGAATACAACGCGGCGGATACCGCCGAAATTGAGGAGAGCAAGCGCATAATCGTCGAAACTCTCGAAGGATTCAGAATAGGCTGCGAAATTTCCGACGTGGTGGTAGGCCCTGCCATAACGCGTTTCGACGTAATAATTCTCGACAGAACCAACATAAAGACCTCCCTGCGTTACAGGGAGTCCATTGCCATGGCGCTAAAAAAGGAGAACGTGAACGCCTACCTCAACTATTCCAAGGGCGCGCTCTCTATAGAGGTGCCCAACGCAAAGCGCGCAACGGTCGGGCTCAAAACGATGATGCGCTCTACGGCATATTCCAACGCAAAGACAAATTCGCTCACCTTTGCGCTCGGCAAAAACGTCGAAGGCGCCTGCATCTGCCCCGACATAACAAAGATGCCCCACCTGCTCGTCGCAGGTACTACGGGCAGCGGTAAATCGATATGTTTAAGCTCGCTCCTTATCAGTCTTTTGTATAAGTACGGCCCCGAAGAGCTCCGCTTTATCCTTGTCGACCCCAAACAGGTTGAGTTCATAAGCTACGACAAGCTGCCTCACCTCATGATAAACGAAATTATCTACGACGTAGACAAGGCAATAAAAGCGCTCAACTGGGCAATAAAGGAGATGGAGCGCAGATATACCCTGTTCAAGGACATGACCGAAACGGGCGCAAACGCAAAGGGGCATCTCAAGATTGCCACCAAAGACATCAACGAGTACAACAGCCACTTGGAGGAGGGGCAGGAGAAGCTCCCCAAAATCGTGATAGTGCTTGACGAGTTCGGCGATTTGATGCTTCAGGCAAAGAAGGATATAGAGAGCAGAATTATAAAGCTCGTGCAAAAGGCTCGCGCGGCGGGCATTCACCTCATTCTCGCCACACAGCGCCCCTCGGTAGACTGCATTACAGGTCTTATAAAATCCAACCTGCCTACGCGTATAGGCTTCAAAGTAGGCTCGTTCGACGACTCCCGCACGATATTCGACGTCGGCGGCGCCGAAAAACTCCTCGGCAAGGGCGACATGTACTTCCGTTCGGCGGAGCGCCCCGAGCTCATGCGTATCCAGGGCTGTTTCGTCGATACCCCCGAAGTGCAGAGGGTTACCGACTTCATCAAACAGAACAACGAAACCTACTTCGACCAGAGCGTTTCCGACTTTATCAACAAAGTTGAGGAGCCCGAGCAGGCGGCAGGCATTTCCGACTCCGAAAGCACTGAGGAGACCAAGATTGACGATACCTTCATAAGGGCGCTCAAATACTGCGTAATGTCGAACGCCGCGTCTGTTTCGATGATACAGAGGCGCTTCCCGATAGGTTACATCAAGGCGTGCAAGATAATCGACTGGATGGAAAACATGAACTACATAACAAAGTCCGAAGGCTCCAAATCGAGAAAGGTTCTCCTGTCGCAGGAGGAGTTCTTCAATACATACGGTGACGTCGATGACTGATTTTACGCAGAAGAAGTTCGGGCTTATCTCGCTCGGATGCGATAAAAACAGGGTAGACGCCGAAAAGCTGCTCGCGCAGATTAAGGCGCGCGGCTGCGCGATAACAAACGACATAGAGGAGGCGCAGGTGCTTATCATAAACACCTGCTCCTTTCTCGAAGCTTCCCGGAAGGAGGCTATCGAAACGATTATCGAATGCGCCTCCTATAAAGAGCAGGGCGGGCTTGAAAAAATTGTCGTAACGGGCTGTCTGCCCCAAAAATTTATCGGCGATATTTATGAAGAGCTCACCGAGGCGGACGTCTTTCTCGGCACTTACGACTACGACGTGTTTTTCGACGCGCTCTCGCGCGCATATGAAGATGGCAGGTGCAATATGGTTGGCGCGGGCAAAAACCCGTTTACCTGCGAAAGAGTGGTAACTACGCCTCTGCACTATGCCTATCTTAAAATTGCCGACGGCTGCAACAACCGCTGCACATACTGCCTCATTCCAAAAATACGCGGCGCGTATTTCAGCTATCCCATGGAGGAGCTTGTTAAAGAGGCTGAAGGGCTTGGTGAAGTAGCCGAGCTAATTCTCGTCGCACAGGACGTCACGCGCTACGGCATTGACCTGTACGGCGAAAAAAAACTTTGTGAAATTTTGCAAAAGTTGACAGCACTTGACAACATTAATAGTGTAAGATTGCTGTACTGCTATCCCGAGATGATAGACGACGCGCTCATTTCGGAGATACGCGACAACAAAAAGATAATAAAATATCTCGATATTCCCTTCCAGCACAGCGAAGACCGCATTCTTAAAATGATGAACAGGCGCGGGACGAGGCAGTCGTACCTCGACCTTATCGCAAAGCTGAGAAAAGAGATTCCGGGCGTTGCAATTCGCTCGACCTTTATCTGCGGATTCCCCACCGAAACGGAGGAGGAGAGCGCGGCTCTCGGCGAATTTTTAAAACAGGCCGAGCTTGATAACTGCGGTTTTTTTGCCTACTCGCGGGAGGAGGACACTCCTGCATACAAGATAAAGGGTCAGATTGCCGCCGCGGTAAAAAACAGGCGGGTAAAAAATATGTACGCTATACAAAAGAGCGTTTCTCTCAAAAAAATGCACTCGCACGTGGGCAAAACGTTAAAGGTGCTCTGCGACGGCATCAGCGAAGAGAACGGTTGCTTTTACGGCAGGGCATATTTTTCGGCGCCCGATATCGACGGAAACGTATATTTTAACGCCGCCTTTGCCGAACAGGGCAAATATTACGACGTTATTATAGAGGATTGCGACAACTATAATTTATACGGCAGAACGGAGGACTACGCAGAATGAACGAAGAACCCGTAAACGAGCGCGAAGGCGAAGTTGCCGAAGGCGCGGCGGAGGACGAGAGCTTTAAAGACGATAAATTTTATAAATTTGCGAAGGGTAAGGGAATCATGAACCTGCCCAACAAACTCACGATAAGCCGGATGGTGCTCATTCCCGTGTTTGCGCTCTTTTTCTATCTGCAGTTCACGGGTCACTTTTTCGTTGCGCTCGTCGTGTTTGCCGTCGCGTCGCTCACCGACCTTTTCGACGGGAAAATTGCGCGCAGATACCATCTTGTAACCAACCTCGGCAAGTTCCTCGACCCGATTGCAGATAAAGTGCTCGTTGCAACGGCGTTTATCCTCATGCTCACTATGTCGGGCATATTCACGTTGTTTACGGGCAGCTGGGCGCTCATTGTTGCGGGTTGCGGCGTCGCGCTCATTCTCGCAAGGGAGATAATAATCAGCGGCTTCCGCATGGTTGCCGCCGATGCGGGCAAAGTTATCGCCGCCGATATGTTCGGCAAGTATAAAACGGTATTCCAGGACGCATCGATTGTCATTCTTCTGATAAGCGCGGGCATTACCGAGCTTATGATGGCCAACTATTCGCAGGCGTTTTACACCGCGGCGCAGGTCATAAACTATATCGGCCTCGTTCTGTTCGCCGCCGCCATAGTTCTAACGGTGCTTTCTGGAATAAATTATATAGTTAAAAATATCGACGTATTAAAAAAATAACGCATGAAAAAATGAGAAATTGTCTCGTTGTTTTAAAAAATAAAAAACTGTGTCCCGATTCGGCCGAATATGCGCCCTGCGTGCGCGCGTTTGCCACGGAGGGGCTGTATTTCGATAAAATTGCCGTCATCGCGTACGACAGTCCGCGCGATATCGTCGCACAGCTCAAAGAGTGCCGCGAGAGTTACGACAACACTCTGATATACTGCCCCCGTTCGATGCGCGAAACGCTGAGGGACTTTTTGCAGCCGCTCTACGGCTCGGCGTTCGATATGGCGGAGACGCTCGATAACGGGACGCGCACGGTATTTTTATATTTTTCCGACGGCGGAAACACCGCCGACTGCAACCGTTTTGCCCGTTATATAAGCGAAAAGCACGGAAAAAAGTTCGGAAGGGCGTATGTAAAAACGGTGGGCGCGCCGCCCGCGGAAATTTTAAAGGCGGCGGAGAGCGCGAAGAAGATTAACCCCGCGCTTGAATGTAACATTTACGACAGTTACGGCGACTGTACGATAGAGATTGTGTATTCGGAGAGCGACCCGAAGATGATGGTGGACGAAGTTGTGCGCACCTTCGTTTCCGCGCTCGATAAATATGTATACGCGCTCGAAGACATAACGCTCGCGCAGAGGCTCTATCAGCTCTTAAAGCTGCGCAGAATGAAAATTTCCTGTGCGGAGTCGTTCACGGGCGGCGGGGTAGGGCAGCGCCTTGTGGAAGTACCGGGGATAAGCGAAGTTTATTTCGAGGGGCTGAATACCTATTCCAACGAGGCGAAGATAGCAAGGCTCGGCGTCGACGAAATGACGATAAAATCGACCGGCGCCGTATCTGCGGAAACAGCTTACCAGATGGCGGACGGGCTGATTGCGCAGGGGCACTGCGACGTATCGGTTGCGACCACGGGAATTGCCGGGCCTAAGTCAGATAATACCTCTAAGCCCGTAGGCCTGTGCTATATAGCAGTCGGGCTCAAAGACGGAGCAACCGTATATAAATACAACTTTGCGGGCGACAGAAAAACGATAACCGAGACGGCGATAAACTACGCGCTGTTCCTCGTTTATAAACATATCAAATAGTGAAAAAACCTTTTCAGGAGAACATAATGAACGAAGAAAAACTCAAAGCTCTGAACTCTACCGTTGCAATGATTGAAAAGCAGTACGGCAAGGGCGCAATAATGAAGCTCGGCGACGCCACGGTAAACACCGACCTCGAAGTTATTCCCACGGGTTGCCTCTCGCTCGACTTGGCGCTCGGCGTGGGCGGCGTGCCCCGCGGCAGAATAATGGAGATTTACGGCCCCGAATCTTCCGGTAAAACCACCGTCGCACTGCACATAATCGCCGAAGCGCAGAAGCGCGGCGGCATAGCCGCGTTTATCGACGCCGAGCACGCTCTCGACGCCGTTTATGCCGCAAACCTCGGCGTAAATATCGACGAGCTCTATATCTCCCAGCCCGACACGGGCGAGCAGGCGCTCGATATATGCGAGTCGCTCGTTCGTTCGAGCGCGGTCGACGTAATCGTCGTGGACTCCGTTGCGGCGCTCACGCCGAAGGCGGAGATAGAGGGCGATATGGGCGATACGCACGTGGGTCTGCTTGCAAGGCTCATGTCGCAGGCGCTGAGAAAGCTCACGGCGATAACCAGCCGTTCCAAAACCTGCGTAATATTCATAAACCAGCTTCGCGAAAAGGTGGGCGTTATGTTCGGCAACCCCGAAACCACCCCGGGCGGCAAGGCGCTCAAATACTTTGCGTCGCTCAGGCTGGATATCCGCAAGTCGGATACCCTCAAAGACGGCGACGGCATTATAGGCAACAGGGCGAAGTGCAAGGTCGTTAAAAATAAGGTTGCGCCCCCGTTCAGGGTTGCTGAATTCGACATAATTTATGGCAAGGGAATCTCGCAGGAGGGCTGCCTTATCGACCTCGGCGTAGAATTCGGCGTGCTCAAAAAGAGCGGCGCATGGTTCAGCTACAAGGACGACAAGGTTGCCCAAGGCAGAGAGAAGATGAGGGAATACCTCGTAGCCAATCCCGAAGTAAGGGACGAAATCGAAGCGGCAATCAGGCAGGAATATAAACTCATTCAGGAGAAAAAGGCGTGAATAAATACGGCTTCGTGAGGGTATGCGCCGCCACTCCCGAAATAAGGGTGGGCGATGTTGACTTCAACGTAAAAAACATACTTTCCGCCGCGAAAGAGGCGGCTGAAAAGGGTGCGCAGGTAATCGTGTTTCCCGAACTTTGCATAACGGGCTATACCTGCGGCGACCTTTTCAACCAGCGCGCCCTCATAGACGCCGCCGCTGACGCCATAGAATACCTTGCCAAAAACTTGCCCGAAGGTCCGCTTATCTTTGTGGGCGCTCCCGTGGAGGTATACGGCAGGCTTTATAACTGTGCTGTTGCGTTCAACGGGGGCGGGATAGAGGCATTTATCCCCAAAAAACATTTACCCAACTACGGGGAATTTTATGAACAGCGGCACTTTTGTTCCGGCGAAAATGTTGGCAGAAATCATGTCGAGTGGCGGGGCGGCAAAATAGTCTATTTTACGGGAGACGTCGTATTTTACGATAGGAAGATGCCGCAACTTACGGTATCCGCCGAAATATGCGAAGATTTGTGGGTGCCCGATTCGCCTTCTGTAAAACAGGCGCTCGCGGGAGCGAATATAATAGTAAATCTTTCGTGCAGCGATGAGATTGCGGGCAAGGCGGAATACAGAAGAAACCTCGTTAAAATGCAGTCGGCAAAGCTTATCTGCGGCTATGTTTACTGCGACGCGGGCGACGGCGAAAGCACTACCGACATGGTATTTGCAGGTCACAATCTTATCTGTGAAAACGGCTCTGTGCTCGCCGAGAGCAAACTGTTTGAGAACGGTCTTTTGTTTGCGGATATCGACGTCGATAAACTCGATAACGAGAGGAAGAGGTGCGCAAGCGCCTTTTACGAAGGATATAATGACAACAATGCCGTGTTTATACCTGTAAATGTGTGCAAATGCAACGGTGATACGAACAGGACTTTTGCAAAGTACCCCTTCGTGCCCAAAGAAGGAACGCGCCTTTCAGAGCGCACCGAACTTATTTTGAATTTGCAGACGATGGGGCTTGTAAAGCGCCTTAAACATACGAATGCAAAGACGGCGGTCATAGGCATTTCGGGCGGACTTGACTCGGCGCTGGCGTTGCTCGTCACCTGCCGTGCGTTCAAAAAACTCGGCAAAGAGCTTACAGATATAATAGCCGTTACCATGCCCGGTTTCGGCACCACGGGCAAGACGTTCAACAGCTCCAAAGAGCTTTCGTCGGCGCTCGGCGTAACGCTTAAAACCGTCGATATTACGGGCAGCGTTTTAAAGCACTTCGAAGATATCGGGCACGACCCGAAAGTGCTCGACGTCACTTACGAAAATTCGCAGGCGCGCATGCGCACCATGATTCTCATGGATACGGCGAACAAGACGGGAGGGCTGGTTATCGGCACGGGCGATTTGAGCGAACTCGCGCTCGGCTGGGCGACCTACAACGGCGACCATATGTCTATGTACGCCGTAAATTCGGGCGTGCCCAAAACGCTCGTAAAGCACCTTATAAAGTTCGAGGCGGAAAGGCTGGGCGGCAAGGCGCAAAAGACGCTGGAAGTCATTTTATCCACCGAGATAAGCCCCGAACTGCTGCCTCCCGACAAAGCGGGCAATATCGCGCAAAAGACCGAGGATATAGTCGGCCCCTACGTTTTGCACGACTTTTTCCTGTATTACGCGGTGCGCTGGGGCTTTTCGCCCGAAAAGGTGCGCTATATCGCGCGTAAAACCTTTAAAGACGACTTTTCGGAAGAAGTCATAGACAAGTGGCTCAAAAACTTTTATAAGAGATTTTTCTCGCAGCAGTTCAAACGTTCGTGCATACCCGACGGCGTAAAGG
>ERZ1643250.2468-NODE-2468-length-13886-cov-9.116333_pt1 | contig 13886 bp, 13 predicted proteins | sample MGYA00579262_ERZ1643250 | MGnify/ENA primary metagenome ERZ1643250 (study PRJEB29033, sample SAMEA4952265) | chicken gut metagenome | biome: Broiler Chicken; feature: Gastrointestinal Tract; material: Caecum | place: Ireland | collected 2018 | study: Broiler...
AGGAAAGAAAATACGGCGGAACCCGCACAGAGCAAGGTTCCGCCGGATACTGTCTCTTATTCCTCTACCCAGGCATCGAGAACGGCTCTAGACCACTCCCAAACGGAGGTGGACTCCCATCCCTTCAGCTTTGTGGAGTAGAAATCGTGATATTCGTCGGAATACAGGGGGATGTCAGGCATCTTCTCATTCCATACCTTCATGAAGTTCTGCCATGCGGGCAGCCATGCCTCGTCATCGTCATAGGGGATAGCCTTCAGGGCCTCAGCAGCAGCTTCCAGCTCCTTATCAGCGATCCAGTTGCTGTTGTAGCCGCCCTGCATCCACACCGGGTCGGTGGAGTAGTAGTACCAGGGGGAGCTTGCCAGAGCAAAGCCGGTAGCCAGGTTGTACATGTTGTAGATCTTATCGCCAGTGTGGTCGACACCCTTCAGCAGGGTGGGGAAGTCCATGGTGGTAGCCTTCAGCTCCATGCCAGCTTCCTTCATAGCCTCGGGCAGCATGGTAGCCAGCAGCTCGGAAACGGGGTTGCCGTCGGTGTTAGCCCACTCGATTACCAGGGGCTTCAGCTCGCCGTCAACTTCCTTGTAACGGGTGCCGGTGCCGGAGTAAGCGCTGCCGTCCTTGTTCTTGTTCCAGCCGTCAGCTTCCAGCAGCTTCTTGGCCTCGTCGATGTTCTTCTCATAGGTCTCCAGGTTCTGGTCGATCCAGTCCTTGGACTCCTGATACTCCCACTGGCCCAGGCCATAGTAGCTGTGCACCACAGAAGCATAGCCGCCGCTGTACTGGCGGACGAACTCGCCGCGGTCCAGGCAGTAGGCGATCGCCTGACGGACGTTAGCGGAATCGGTGGGGAACTGGCTGCAGTCGAACTGGATCTTGCCGTAGCCGTTACGGAAGTAGGTGTTCTTCTGGGCCTTGCCTGCATCCACCAGATCCAGGCCGGCATTGATGGTGTCGGCGCCGCTGGTCTGGAACAGCAGGTCAACGGAACCGGAAGCCAGCTCGTTCATCATGGTGTCGTCCTTAACGGTCTTAATAACGATCTTCTCGATCACGGGCTTCACGCCGCGATAGTCGCCGGCATACTTGGGGTTCACCACGAGGGTGCCCTGACGGCTGGCAATGTCGTAAGAATCAAACAGGTAGGGTCCACAGGTGACCGTGGGGTGGTAACGATAGCCGGTATCGGGATCGTTGATGGTCTTCTGCAGCAGCTCAGCGGTAAAGTCGCCGGTAATGGTAGCGCCTTCCTCGGTGTCCTCTACGTCGCAGTCCGGTGCGATCACGTGCATCGGGCGGGGAGCAGCGCTGGCATAGGTGATGTCATAGTGGTAGGGCAGCTCCTCGGCCTTTACGGTCACGGAGTAGGTCATGTCGTCTACCAGGTGCACACCGGCAAAAGCCTTGGTGTCGCCGGCAAAGAACTCGTCATAGCCTACCAGAGAATAACCAGCCTGGCTGGGATAGCCGTCAACCTGGTTCATCTCGGGGCTGCTCTCCAGCAGCAGCTGGAACACATAGTCCTTAGCGGTAATGGGGGTACCGTCGCTCCATACCAGACCGTCGTTGATGGTCACAGTATAGGTCTTGGTGCCGTCCTCATTCTCTTTTTCCTCGTGGCTCTTTACCACAGTGGGATCATAAACGAAAGCGCCTTCCTTGTCGGAAACAACGGTAGCCAGACCATGGAGCAGGTCATACAGCTTATAGTTGGTGGCGTTGTTGTTGAAGCGAGCGTCATAGAAGTCGCTTTCCAGGTCGGTGGTGCTACCAATGACCAACTGGCCGGAAGGCTCGGTGGGGCGTTCAGATTCCTCTTTGCTCGTGTCTGAGCTGGTCTGAGAGGATTTGCTTGCATTCGGATCATTGGTGACACCCTGATCCTGTGCGCAGCCTGCTACGGAGAACGCCATGGCGCCTGCCAGCAGCAGAGCAAGCAGTTTCTTCAGTTTCATGATCTTCTTCCTTTCTTGGTTACCCGGTATAAATTTGTTCCGCAACACGAAAATGCCCACTCCATAAAGGTGCGGACACAGGAAACCCAGAGGCTTCCTTCCCGTTTCACAGGACAACCGGAAACATACGTCCCCAGCTCAATCAACGTTCTTCCCTTTGAATTGGCGGTGGATACGGAACTGACCCAAGGACGTAATATTTCTGTTATTATATCAAAAATAAGACAAAATATCAATATGTTGGGACAAAAATATTAACTGGTAATGAAACAAAAAATAACCAGTACCACTGATTGCGAAATGTTTTTTCAAGCCTTTGGCTTATTCGGCTGTGAGTTCTTCCATTTCGCCAATCAGCTTGTCAAACAGCTTTAAGGCCTCATTCACCGGAGCAGGAGTGGAAATATCCACGCCGGCGCCACGCAGCAGCGAAACCGGGTCGCTGGAACAGCCGCCGCTGAGGAATCGGATATAGTCGTCCACAGCCGGTTTACCCTCCCGCAGAATACGCTGTGACAGCGCAATGGCGCAGGCAAAGCCGGTAGCATACTGATATACATAGAAATTATAGTAGAAGTGCGGGATTCTCGCCCATTCCAGCGCAATCTCCGGGTCAGGCTCGATGTCCTCGCCATAATACTGCCGGTTCAATTCGCCATATTTGGCACACAGAGCCTCGGCGGTAAGGGCTTCACCCTTGCGGGTCTGCTCGCTGCACCACAGCTCAAATTCTGCAAACATGGTCTGGCGATAGAGCGTTGTGCGGAACTGCTCCAAGAAATAGTTGATGAGATAGGCACGGCGGCGAGGCTCTTTGGTCTGTCCCAGCAGATACTGCATGAGCAGGGCTTCGTTACAGGTGGAAGCCACTTCTGCCACAAAAATCACATACCCGGCATAGGTGACGCTCTGGGTGTGGTTGGAGAGGTAGGAGTGCAGGGCGTGGCCCATCTCATGCACCAGCGTAAAGGTATCGTTCAGGGTGTCGGTATAGTTCAGCAGCACAAACGGGTGTACGCCATACACACCGGCGGAATAAGCGCCCGAACGCTTGCCCTGATTCTCATAGACGTCGATCCAGCGGTTGTCAAAGCCCTCGTTCAAAATCTTGAGGTAGTCTTCGCCCATGGGAGTCAGTGCCTTTTTGGCCAGCTCCTTGCCTTCTTCAAACGTCACCTTCATATCCTCGTCGGCCACAATCGGGGTATACAAATCATAATAGTGCAGCTTCTCCACCCCCAGCAGGCGCTTACGCAGCCGCACATAGCGGTGCATGGCGGGGAAATTGTCGTGTACCGACTGAATCAGGTTGTGATAGATCTCCACCGGCACTTCGGTATGGGAAAGGGCGGCATGCAGGGCGGAGGGATACTTGCGGACATCGGCAAAAAATTGCAGCTGCTTCATCTGGGCGCTGAGCACAGCAGAGGCGGTGTTGCGGTATTGACCATATACTCCATAGAGGGAGCGGAAAGCCGATTCCCGCAGGGTGCGGTCGGGCGACTGCATCATGGCGATATAGGTGCCGTGGGTAAGGGGATGTTTTTTGCCCTCGCTGTCCACTGCGTCCGGATAGGTCATATCTGCATCATTAAACAGGGAAAAAATCTCATGCGGGCTTTCTGCCATCTGTCCGGCAGCGGCCAGCAGCGCTTCTTCTTTTGTAGAAAGGGTGTGCTCTTTCTGGCGGCGGATGCGGGTCAAAGCCAGACGGTAATGCTCCAGCTCCGGCTCCTCACGGTAAAAGCCTTCCATGGTTTCATCCTCGATTGCCAGCACCTCAGGCGTTTCAAAAGCGGCAGCCTTGTTCAGCTCCACAATAAAGTTCTGTGCCTGAGAGCCCATCTCCTGATACACCGGGTTGCGGGTATCCTCGTCCTTTTTGCGGAAAGCATAGGAGATCATGGGGTCGCCCGCCCGGTCGATCTCGTCCAGCAGGCGCAAAAATCCCAGCAGGCTGGCAGCACTCTCGCCCAAATGTCCCTGATAGCCTTTTACCTGTTCCAGCATCCCCTGCATACGGGAATATTCCGCACGCCAGGCTTCGTCACTGGGGAACAAATCGGTAATCGCCCAGGTAAAGCGGGGATCGGCTTCGCTGCGGGCGGGTATCTTGTTTTGCATGATACAGGACTCCTTTATTTATGATTTTGAGAGAAAACAGCGGCAACTGTCTTTTTCCCGCCGCCACCCTTCTCTCAGGGATAGACAATTCGTTCTTTATTATACACATTATGAAAGAAAAAAACAGCCCCATAGATGTTAGAATTTGCAAGGAATTCTTTTGTTTATTCTGATACTTTTTCATCAGAAGGTGCGAATTGACAAAATCCCCTGCCGTGTCTTGTTACTCTTTCTCCTTACTTTCCCGCCATGATTCTGCTATAATACAAATGATCTGATAAACAAGCTACCGGGAGGGTGAAACATGGAAACTAAACTATTACGCTACACCTTGCGGGTTGACCGCCTGCTTTTCCAAAAATTTCGATATATCGCCGAATCAGAAGGACGTTCTGCAAACAAGGAGATTGAACAGTATCTGAAAAAACGGGTTGCGGAATACGAAAAAGAGTTTGGACCCATCGAGACCAATCCGTAACCAAGCTATTTTTCACAGCCAACGCAAAAAAGCACCTCTTGGGAGACACTTGGTAAAGAAGTTTCTCCCATTTTTTAGATTTTGGGTATCAAAATCCGATGCTCGCTATCCCTATGGACATCATTTCACAGGTGTTTCTTTGTTTGCTTTATTTTTTGTTATACACCTTTCTAAAAAAGTTTAATGCCGCCTGATTAATTACTACAGGCGGCATTTATTTATTTTTATTTATTTCTGAATTACAGGAATCCAAATCTCGCTGTAATAATCAGAATCGTTCATATTTCCTTCGCTGTATGCCTCGATATCCATTTCATAGGTGGGCTGATACCCTGATGTAGGAAAGAACTCTGAAACAATCTTGTGCCACATGTCTTGCATAGCATTGGGCATTGCACCCTTGCACTCAAACACAGCCCAGGTATGCGCCGGAATGGTATTTCTACGGAATCCCTCCGGTACTTCAGCATCCTTGGCATATCTCGCAGCAATCGAATAATCAAAGGTTTTTGCATTCTCAGGGAGATTGCCATAACAAATACCAAAAATAAATGTTCTGTTGGTCGTTACATCTAGTAGTGTTCTAATGGTACCATCCTGATGAGCTCTGCTCCAGAACTCAGGAATACTCTTCACATTTGCAGAATCTTCGACACTATGAGTTTCCACCTTTTCAATAACATCAAAGGCTTCTTTTTCAACAATTTTGTAGTTCATTATACTACCTCCGCTTAATATGATTTTCACAGAAATTCGGGAAAAGGATTTGAGCTTCGAACCGTCTTTTTTTGCTTCCGAGGGTGTAACCCCATGAAATCTTGAAAAGGCTCTCGTAAAGCTCTCAGGACTCTCGTAACCGTATTTCAAAGCAATATCAATTACTTTATCATTCGCCGTACTCAACTCACTGCCGGCAAGTGTGAGTCGTCTGTTGCGGATATAATCCCCAAGAGTTATACCACACAGAATACCAAAAATCCTTTGAAAATAAAAACTTGAGCAAGCTGCTTCTTTGGCAACTTCATCATAGTCAATTTCTTCTGTTAGATGTTCTTCAATATAGTTCAGCGCATTTTGTATTCCGGTTAGCCAATCCACAATATCCCTCCTCTCTGTGTAATTACATTATAGAGCGAAAATAATTTAATTTCCTAACCTTTCATGTTCTACTCTGCAAGAATCACCTTACAAAAGCCAAAGGAAGACAACTTCCATATGAAGTGTCTCCCTTTTGCGGCCCTTTTGTTTATCCGATATCTTCCTGTGTCAGGATGGTGACGCCGTTTTCCTTCAGGACTTCGATGCCCCGTTCCAGCTCGTCGGTGCGGATGATAATGGAAGCCTTTCCGCTGTCCTTGCTGACAAAGGCATACATATACTCCACACTGATGGCGTTGTCCGCCAACACCCGCATGGCCTTGGCGAACTCACCGGGGCGGTCGCTGAGACCCATCATCAGCACGCTGGTGATGGAAACCGTCATGCCGGCCTCCCGCAGCACGTCCTCCGCTTTCCGGGGGTCGTCCACAATCAGACGCAGAATGCCGAAATCCCGGGTGTCCGCAATGGTCAGTGCCCGGATATCCACGCCTGCTTTGGCAATGGCTTCGGTGATTTCCGCCAGGCGTCCCGATTTATTTTCCACAAAAACTGAAAGCTGCTGTACCTGCATGAAGATCCTTCCTTTCAATATCCCGAATTTTCACCGCCGGTTTTCCTCCCTCCGGCCCTCTTCCCCTTTATTATACAGGGGCTTTTCCCGGGATGCAAGAAAAACCGGAAGGGGGAAGGGACTCAGTTCTCCGCATACCGGGAAAGGAATTTCCGGGTGCGCTCCTCTTTTGGGTTTTCAATCACGTCTCTGGCGGCGCCCTGCTCCACAATCACGCCGTTATCCATGAAAATTACCTGATCTGCCACGTCCCGGGCAAAGGCCATTTCGTGGGTGACGATTATCATGGTGGTTTTTTGGCTGGCAAGACTGCGGATGACCTTGAGCACCTCGCCGGTCAGCTCCGGGTCCAGCGCAGAGGTGGGTTCGTCGAAACACATGATATCCGGTTTCATGGCCAGCGCCCGGGCAATGGCCACACGCTGCTGCTGTCCGCCGGAAAGCTGATGGGGATAGTGGTCCGCACGCTCTGCAAGGCCCATCTGTTTCAGCAGTTCCCGGGCCTGGGCTTCGATTTCCGCGGTGATTTCCTTTTTCCGGGTTTTATATTCCGGGCTGTTTTTGGCCAGCAGCTCCCGGGCCAGCATGACGTTTTTCAGCGCCGTGTACTGGGGGAAGAGGTTGAAGGACTGGAACACCATGCCGAAGTGGAGCCGCTTTTTCCGGACCTCGGCTTCTTTTTGGGTGGCCGGGTCCTCTGCATCAAAGAGGGTTTCCCCGTGAACGGAGATTTTTCCCCCGTCCGGTGTTTCCAGAAAGTTCAGACAGCGGAGCAGCGTGGTTTTTCCGCTGCCGGAAGACCCGATAATGGCCAGCGTCTGTCCTTCTTCCAGATCAAAACTGATATCCTGTAAAACCTGTACTTTGCCAAAGTGCTTTTCGATATTCTGTACCTGTAAAACTGCCATGACGGCCCCTCCTTATCGGAAATAGCTGAGTTTGCGCTCCACATAGCCGAAGAGCAGCGTCAGGATGCCCACAAAAATCAAGTAGTATACGCCTGTATAGAACAGGGGCCAGATGAGTCCGTCGCTCTTCATGAAGCTTTCGCCCACTTTAATCAGCTCACTGACGGCAATGATGCGGGCCAGAGAGGTGTCCTTGACCAGAGTGATGATTTCATTGGACATGGGGGGCACAATGCGTTTAATCATTTGCAGCAGGGTGATTTTGAAGAAAATCTGGGTTTTGGTCATGCCCAGCACCTGACCGGCTTCCCGCTGTCCCACTGGAACGCCTTCGATGCCGCCCCGGTAAATGACGGAAAAGTAGCAGGAATAGTTGAGGACGAAGGCCGCCACCGTGGCGATAAATCGTCCGCTGTTTCCGGAACCCCAGATGTTGTTGTCCAGAATCAGGCCGGGGCCGAAGTAAATAATCATCAGCTGGAGCATGAGGGGCGTTCCCCGGATGACCCATACCACCAGATCTACAATCAGCTTGATGGGACGCACACCGGCCAGCCCTTTCAGACGGCGGGGAACCCACGAAACCTGTGACAAAAAGCGCAGCGGCGCCCATTTGCTCATGGAGCCGAAAGCCACCAGCAATCCCAGCGGCAGAGAAAACAGCAATGTCAGGGCAAACAGCTCCACAGTGGTGGCCATGCCCTCCAGCATTGCACTTGTAACGTTCCAGAACATGAAATCTCTCTCCATCCCTTATTTAGTGGCTATCTGAAAAGTCGAAATCATAGACTTTTCCGACAATCAACGCCAGCTACTGCGTTAAAAATACTCGGAATCCGGAAAGGATTCCTGCGTTTTTTGCCTTGTATCTGTCTGTTGCTTGTGGAAAATTCGTCGATTTCTTGGTTTTCAGAAACGCCCCAGACTAAAAGCAGAGAGCAGATGTTTCTGCTCTCTGCCTGTTTTTAATTAATACGACAGCGCCTTTTACTTCTGTTCCACAATGTTGTCCTTGATGCCGTATTTCTCGGCCAGCTCCATCATGGTGCCGTCATCATACAGAGCCTTGAACTGCTCGTTGATGAACTCCGTCAGATCGGAACCCTTGCGGCAGCCCACGCCGTAATCCTCGGTGGTCAGTTCCACGGTGGTGACCAGATCGGGATAACTGGTACCCTCGCCGATCATAGCGCCTGCCATCAGCAGGTCAATGACACAGGCATCGGAGGTGCCGGAATCCACTTCCATCAGAGCAGTGGCCTGATCCATCACGTCGTTGGTGTCCAGTCCTTCCGCCTGTGCGGCTTCCTGTCCGGCAGAACCGTCTTCCACAGCTACCAGCAGGCCCTCAAGGCTTTCGGCGGTGGCGTACTGGTCAGCAACATCTTTTTTGACCACAACCACTTGTGCGTTTTTGGCATAGGGGTTGGTGGCGGAAGCGCCTTCGGTGATTTCATCTGTAATGGTCATGCCGTTCCAGGCGCAGTCAATGCTCTTGTTTTCCAGTTCCAGCAGCTTGTTGCCCCATTCAATGACGGTGAACTGTACCTCTACGCCCAGTGCATCGGCAACTTCCCGGGCCATATCCGCGTCAAAGCCGATCCATTCGCCGTTGTCATCCTTGTAGTCCATGGGAGCGAATTCGGTGATGCCCACCACCAGAGTGCCTTTATCTTTGATGTATTCCACGTCGCTGGCGGTTTCTTCGGTGCCGGAAGAAGTACCGGAGTCCGCGGTGCTGCCGGAAGAAGTGTTGTCCGCAGAAGTACAGGCGGCCATGGACAGGCACATGCCGGCGGCCAGCAGCAGGGAAAGCAGTTTTTTCATCATGTCGGGTTCCTCCTCAAATTCCACCGGAAAAATCCGGGATTGTTGTCGCTTTTGTATTTTATCATACTAACGTGATAATGTAAAGAGGGAACAACAGATTTTCTTTTGATACCAAAAGGGTCAGCCCACAAACCATATTGCAAAATCTTCGCATTTCCGCCAAAAAACAGGTTGAATCATGTCGGATTTTGCACAGATGCTGAAAAAAGCACTGGACGAAAGCAACAAATTCTATTATGATAATAGGTAGCAATCCACTATTTTATTTTTATCAGAAAGAGGTGCAGACAATGCAACAAATGGATGGAGCAACCATGGCCGCCATGCTGAAAAGTAGATTCGGAGATTCCGTCAAAGTCTCTCCCGATACGGAACAGGTAGAACTGACGGAAGAACAACTGGCGGAAATTAACAGTAATGCAGCAGACGAACAGGAAGGATGGTGGAAAAACAGTACTTATGACATTGTTTCCCGGGCCGGTTATTTGTTGGGCGTGCCGCTGCGGATTTTTGAAAATGAATTCTCTCCCATGATGATGGAAATTTATGAGGAGCTGCAAAAAAACCGGGAGGCCCGGATTATCCGGAATCTGTGTATTCTGCGGACGGCAATCCTGCAAAAATTCAAAAAAATCAATCACGCCATTTATTATGATCTGAAAAATCTCTATTCACTGCCGGAATACATTCCTCAGGATGCATTAAAAGAGCTTTCCGAGTTGGGAATCAATATTATCAAAGCCAACTATCAGCTGCAAAACTATCTCATTGATCTCAATAATCATATTAAAAATCACATCGGCAACACCCGCACTGTGTTTCCCACCTGGATTGATTTCAACTATATCCGGGATTTGTTCATCATGCACCGGGGAACCACCGCAGATGGCTGTAAAGCGGCCACCGCCGAATACTACAATTATTTCAACTGCTATCCCTATCATGTCTATATGAACTGGGGTCCCAAGGATTTGGGCAACCTGCTGCTCAACGATGAGAAATTCGTCAAGTGGCTCTATGAGGAGAACCAGGACTTGTTCACGGACTTGAGCAAGGTCACGGACATTTCCGACAACACCCGCAGCGCCATCCACGACTTTATCATGAACAGCGATTCGGTGATTTTTGTGGTGGACTGTGAAAACAGCAACGCCTACCGGCTGTACGCGGCGATTTCCAGCCTGAGTGAACAGGCGCGCCGGAGAGTGGGCAAAATCATGCTCTATAATGATGTGCACACCTCTTCCACCTGGAAAATCCTCAACCGTCTGACCACCATTCCCATTGAGCACATTATGGTGGAGCGGGTGCTGGAAAACAAGAGCCTGGTGGACATCAAAATGAGCGCCGGAATCTGCCGGGAGCACTACAAAAACGATGTCTCCGCCTTTATTGTGGCGGCCTCCGATTCCGACTACTGGGGCGTGATTCAGGAAATTCCGGAAGCCCAGTTCCTGGTCATGTACGAAAACGAAAAGTGCAGCTCCAGCCTGAAAAACGAGCTTTCCGAGCGGGGCATTTTCTTCTGTGCGCTGGATGATTTCAACACCAGCGACGCCACCATCCGGGAGCTGGCCCTGCGGTATGAGATGGAGGACTATCTGCGCCAGCATATGCAGGTGAATGTCAACGAAATGCTGGAAACCGCTATCACCAATACCCGGATCGAAATGACTTCCGTCGAGGAGAGCCAGTTCCGGAAAAAGTACATCAAGCCCATGCGTTTGTCCGTGGCCGACGACGGCACGGCCTCCATTGTGCTGGGCGGTTAACCGGAATGCATACCCCCTTCCTGTCTGCATATACTGTTGACAGGGAGGGGATTTTTTTGAAGAAACCCGCATTTTGGGCCATTGCCGGGGCCGTCTTTGTCATGATTACCGGCACACTGCTCCACTTTACCTATGAATGGTTCGGGGGAAATTTCTGGGCTTCCGTCGGCGCTGTCAACGAAAGCACCTGGGAACACCTGAAGCTGCTGTTTTTCCCAATGCTGGCCTGGACGGTCATCGAGTATCTGGTTTTCGGAGCGGATACGCCGGGATATCTGCCCATACGGGCGGGTTCCATTCTGTTGGGGATGCTTTCCATTGTCGTCATCTTCTATACCTACAGCGGCGTATTGGGGTTCAATGTGGCTGCGGTGGATATCGGCAGCTTTTTTGTCAGTGTGGCGCTGGCCTTCTTTTTCAGCTGGAAAAAGCTCCAGAACCCGCCGGCATGGAGCACCGGAATGTGGTCGGGCATATTGGCCGCTGTGGTGCTGATTCTTCTGGCAGCGGCGTTTGTGGCGTGGACCCGCACGCCGCCGGAGCTGGCGGTATTCGTGGACCCGGTGACAGGCAGAGCCGGGTTGTAATCGGTCAAAAAATTCATGGTCTCCGTCAAAAAATCACATGGACTTTTCCATGTGATTTTTTTATGATGAAAGGGAAAATTTCCCGGAGTCACGGGAAAAACGGGAGGTGTTCCGCCCGGACACAGGGCGGGGAACGATGAACGAGAAAAAATATTTACAGGAAATTGAAGAAGTCATCCAGGCCGGACCCTATCACGATAACTGGGAGTCCCTGTCTGCCTATCAGGTGCCGAAATGGTATCAGGACGCCAAATTCGGTATTTTCATTCATTGGGGCGCTTATACGGTTCCCGAGTTTGGAAGCGAATGGTATCCCCGCAATATGTACCAGCAGGGCAGCCGGGAATTTGAGCATCACATCAAGACCTATGGCCCTCATAAGGAGTTCGGTTATAAAGACCTGATTCCCCTTTTCAAGGCGGAAAAATTCGACCCGGAAGAATGGATGGATCTGTTCCAGTACGCAGGCGCCAAATATCTGGTTCCCGTGGCAGAGCACCACGACGGGTTCCAGATGTATGCAAGCGAGCTTTCCCACTGGAACGCTGCGGAAATGGGTCCCTGTCGGAATGTGCTGAAAGAACTGCATCAGGCGGCGGAAAAACGGGGGATTGTTCCCGGCGCTTCTTCCCACCGGATTGAGCACTGGTTTTTCCTGGACGGCGGCCGGAAGTTTGACAGCGATATTCAGGGCGAATATGAAAAGGGCCACCTGTACTGGCCGACTATGAAGGGACCGAAACCCGATGAATTTGAAAAGCCCGATTCGGATTGCCAGCCGTCGGAGGAGTACATGAACGACTGGCTGCTGCGGTGCTGCGAGCTGGTGGACCGGTACCGCCCGAAGGTGTTCTATTTCGACTGGTGGATTCAGCAGAAGGCCATGAAACCCTGGGTGCAGAAATTCGCCGCCTATTATTATAACCGTGCCGCCCAGTGGGGAGAGGAAGTGGCCATCAACTACAAGTACGATGCCTTTATGTTCGGCTGTGCGGTCCCGGATGTGGAACGGGGACAGTTTGCTCAGGCCCGGCCCTATTTCTGGCAGACGGATACCGCCATTGCCCGGAATTCCTGGTCCTATACCAAAGGCAACGACTATAAGTCCGCCAACTCCATACTCTGCGACCTGCTGGACGTGGTGAGCAAAAACGGCACCATGCTGCTCAATGTAGGACCCCGGGCAGATGGAACCATCGGTCCGGAGGATCGGAAGGTGCTGACGGAAATCGGAGACTGGATGCAGGCAAACGGAGAGGCGATTTTCGGTACCCGGGTATGGCGGACTTCCGCAGAAGGCCCCACCGAGGTGAAGGACGGCGCTTTCACCGATGGGGAAGAGAAGGTGTTCACCTCAGAGGATTTCCGCTTTACGGTGAAGGGAAACAGCCTGTACGCCGCCGTGCTCCGGTATCCCGAGGACGGCGTGGTGCGTATTCGGTCGCTGGCCGGAAAGGGCGACGCCCACCAGCATCATTTCAACGGCTTCCTCCGGAAAATCTCGGTGCTGGGCTTTGAAGAAGAGCCGGTATGGTCCCGGGAGGAGGACGCGCTGGTCATCCGCACCGAAACGGTGCACAGCGACAAGCCGGTGGTATTTCGGATTGAAATGAAATAACCCAGAACGAAAAAATCCCCCGAATCCCTGTTACAGGGATTCGGGGGATTGGTTTATCCCGGTGATTCAGTCTTCAAAGTTGAACTCGTCCTTGAACTTGTCCTTGAACAGCTCGAAAACGGCGTTCAGGGTTTCTTCGCTCTCTACAGGCAGATAGCTTTCCGTTTCGTCGTCCTCTTCCCGGAGCAGGAGGATCACGACTTCATCGCTTTCCTCGTCCGTGGGCAGCAGCACCACATACTCTTCGCCTTCATACTCCAGGAGATCGAGAAACTCGAAGCTCACATCGTTGCCGTCCTCATCTGTCAGTACAATGAGGTTGTCCATCTCTTCCTGCATCAGATCGTCATTTTGATTCATCATGATCCCTCCTGTTTTCTCATCTGTAATCCAGCGGTTTCCCGCAAATACAATTTTATCATAAACAGAGGGCATCCCTTTGTCAATCACTTTGACGCGGTTTGCAGAAAATTTACAACTGGGATTTCCGTCTGCTGAAACTTACAGCAGGTTCAGTTCCCGATAGCTGTTTTCCAGCGTCTCACAGGAGCGGTTGAATTTCTCCGTTTCTTCGGGGGAAAGGTTCAAAGGCAGCACCCGGCGCACACCGTTGCGGCCAACGATGCAGGGCACACCGGCAAACACACCGTGCTGCCCGTATTCGCCCCGGAGCATGGTGGAAACGGTGAGGACGCTGCTTTCGTTGCCGAAAATGGCCTTGGTGATGCGGACCATAGCCATGCCGATTCCGTAATAGGTGGCGCGCTTGGCCTTGATGATCTGCTGGGCAGCGGTGCGGACTTCCTCGCTGATTTTGTCCAGATCCTCCTGGCAGCAGCCGTTTCCGGAAGCCTCGCAGATTTCCAGAATGGGGCGGGTGGCCAGCATGGCCTGAGACCAGGGCACAAACTCGCTGTCTCCGTGTTCGCCGATGACATA
>ERZ1643250.2474-NODE-2474-length-13871-cov-5.479517_pt1 | contig 13871 bp, 13 predicted proteins | sample MGYA00579262_ERZ1643250 | MGnify/ENA primary metagenome ERZ1643250 (study PRJEB29033, sample SAMEA4952265) | chicken gut metagenome | biome: Broiler Chicken; feature: Gastrointestinal Tract; material: Caecum | place: Ireland | collected 2018 | study: Broiler...
CTCGACGTGGGCCTGCCGGACGGCCAGATGGGCAACAGCGAGGTGGGCCACACGAACATCGGCGCAGGCCGCATTGTGTATCAGGAGCTGACCCGCATCACAAAGGCGATTGAGGACGGGCCTTTCTTTGAGAACGAAGCCTTCCTCTCCGCCGTGGAGAACGCGAAGAAGAACGGCTCCGCACTGCATCTCATCGGCCTGCTCTCCGACGGCGGCGTGCACAGCCACATCACCCATCTTTACGGCCTGCTCGAGCTGGCCAAGCGCCACGGCCTCACGAAGGTTTACGTGCACGCCCTTCTCGACGGGCGCGATGTGCCCCCGGCCTCCGGCAAGGACTTCGTGGCCGCGTGCGCGGAGAAGATGAAGGAGATCGGCGTGGGCGAGATCGCCACCGTGATGGGCCGTTACTACGCGATGGACCGCGACAACCGCTGGGAGCGCGTGGAGAAAGCTTACAGCGCCATGGTGTACCGCGAGGGCGTGCAGGCGGCCGACCCGGTGCAGGCTGTGGCCGATTCCTATGCGAACGATGTGACGGATGAGTTTGTCGTTCCGGTGGTGTGCGAGAAAGGCGCGCCGATCCAGGCGAACGACTCCGTGATCTTCTACAACTTCCGCCCCGACCGCGCGCGTGAGATCACCCGCACGTTCGTGGATCCGGATTTCAGCGGCTTCGAGCGGAAGAACGGCTTCTTCCCGCTCACGTACGTTTGCATGACGCAGTATGACGCCACGATGCCGAACGTGCAGGTGGCCTTCAAGCCGGAATCGCTGGAAAACACCTTCGGCGAGTACATTTCGCAGAAGGGCCTCAAGCAGCTGCGCATTGCCGAGACGGAAAAGTATGCCCATGTGACGTTCTTCTTCAACGGCGGCGTGGAAAAGCAGTATGACGGCGAGGACCGCATCCTCGTGAAGAGCCCGAAGGTGGCGACGTACGATCTCCAGCCGGAGATGAGCGCCTATGAGGTGACGGACAAGCTTGTGGCCGCCATCGAGAGCGGCAAGTACGACGTGATCATCCTCAACTTCGCCAACTGCGACATGGTGGGCCACACCGGCGTGTTCGAGGCGGCCGTGAAGGCCGTGGAGGCCGTCGACACGTGCGTCGGCCGCGTGACGGACGCCGTTGCCGCGCAGGGCGGCGTGACGCTGATCACCGCCGACCACGGCAACGCCGACCGCATGGTGGATGACGACGGTTCGCCGTTCACGGCGCACACCACCAACCCGGTGCCGTTCTGCGTCGTGGGCTATGACTGCAAGCTGCGCGAGGGCGGCCGCCTGGCCGACATCGCCCCCACGATGCTGCAGATCCTCGGCCTGCCGCAGCCGGCCGAGATGACGGGCAAGAGCCTCATCGAGGCGTAATCCCCTCAAAACAGAGCAGCCGCAATCCCCCGCGGAAGGCCGCAAGGCGCCGCGGGGGTTTTTGCGCGCAAACGATTGCGAAACGGGATTGTTTGTGATATGATTAAGTGATTGATCCGGCAGCGCCGCGCGCCGCACATGACGCGGCGAAAAGACGCATATGGATGAAAGAGATCCGGCCGCCGGTCCGCGGCCTTAAAGGAGCCTGATAGAGATGAAACAAACCGTTGCCGTGCTGTTCGGGGGCTGCTCCTCCGAGCATGAGATCTCGCGGCTTTCCGCCGCCACCATTCTGCGGAACCTTTCCCCCGAAGCATATGACACGATGGCCGTGGGCATCACGAAGAGCGGCCGCTGGTTTTTGACGCCCGCCTCCCCGGAATCGATTGAAAACGGGTCGTGGGAGAACGACCCCGGCAACCGCCAGGCGTTCCTTTCGCCGGACAGGGGCGTGCACGGCCTGGTGCTGCCGCAGGAGAGCGGCGCGGCCGCCTGCGTGCGCGTGGACGTGGTGATCCCGGCGCTGCACGGCAAGAACGGCGAGGACGGCACGGTGCAGGGCCTGCTGCAGCTGGCCGGTATCCCCTATGTGGGCTGCGCAACACTGGCCTGTGCCGTGTGCATGGATAAGGCGGTGTCGCATACGCTGCTCGCCGCCGCCGGCATCGGCCAGGCGAAATACCTGTGGTTCTACGCCTCCGATTACGAGAGCCAGGCCGACCAGGTGCGGGAGCGCATTGCCTCCGAGCTGGGCGGCTACCCGGTGTTCGTGAAGCCGGCCAACGCCGGGTCCTCCGTGGGTGTGAGCAAGGTTGCGCGCGCCGAGGAGCTGGACGGCGCCGTGGCCAAGGCCGCGCACGAGGACTGGCGCGTCGTGATCGAGGAATTCATCGACGGCCAGGAGGTGGAGTGCGCCGTGCTCGGCAATGAAAAGCCGGAGGCCGCCCTTGTGGGCGAGATCGGCGCTTCCGCCGAGTTCTATGACTACGACGACAAGTACATCTCCGGCACGTCGCAGCTCTTCATCCCGGCGCGTCTCTCGCCGGAAACGGCGGAGGAGGTGCACCGCACGGCGTGCCGTGCCTACCGGTTGCTGGGCTGCGAGGGGCTGGCGCGCGTGGACTTCTTCGTGCGCGGCGGCTCGGAAGTGATTCTGAACGAGCTCAACACATTGCCGGGCTTCACGTCGATCAGCATGTATCCCAAGCTCTGGGAGGCCTGCGGCCTGCCGTGCACCGCGCTGCTCGACCGGCTGATTGCCCTGGCGATGGAACGCTGAGAGAGGAGGCTGCTCCATGGATACGAGGCCAATCGGCGTGTTCGATTCCGGCCTGGGCGGCCTTACGGCTGTGCGCCAGCTCACGGCCTGCATGCCGGAGGAGCGGATTGTCTACTTCGGCGATACGGGCCGCGTGCCCTACGGCTCCCGCAGCCGCGGGACAATCCGCCGCTATGCGCGCCAGGACGCGGCCTTCCTGCTTTCACAGCATGTGAAGATGATTGTGGCCGCCTGCGGAACCGTGAGCTCCGTGGCGGCGGACCTCGGCCGGGAGCTGCCGGTGCCATTCCTGGGCGTGCTCGGCCCTACGGCGCAGGCCGCAGCGGCCGCCACGCGCACGGGGCGCATCGGCGTTATCGGCACCACGGCCACCATCCGCTCCGGCTCCTACCGCCGGGCGCTCGCCGCCATCGACCCCGCCTTCCAGGTGTTCGACCGCGACTGCCCGCTCTTTGTGCCGCTTGTGGAGAACGGCTTCTTTGCCCCGGATGACCCCATCCCGCGGCTGACGGCGGAGCGGTATCTCGCGCCGCTGCGCGAGGCGGACGTGGACACCCTGATTCTCGGCTGCACGCACTACCCGCTGCTTCTGCCGGTGGTGGCGCAGGTGATGGGCCCCGGTGTGGCGCTCATCGATTCCGGGCGCGAGACGGCGCTGGCCTGCCGCCGGTTCCTGCAGGAGCACGGGCTGGAAGCGCCCGCCGGGCAGGAGGGCGGCCGCCGCTTTTTCGTGAGCGACCGCACGGAGGGCTTTGCCTCCATCGCGCAGACTCTGCTGGGCGAGAGCCTGGAGGGCAGCGTGGAGCACATCGACATTGAAAACTTCCCCTGCGCCGGCGCCGAAGGCCGGTGAAGGGGGCGGCCCGGCGGGACGCACGGGCCGCGCAGGAGGTTGCACCATGCAGGAAAATTACAGGATTTCCATTCTGGGCCGCCAGATTGTGGACGGCCAGCCGGAGGAGGTGGAGCTGACCACCTTCGGCCAATATACCATCAAGAACGGCAAGCGGTATATCATGTACCGCGAATATGAGGAGGGGGAGCCCGCCTCCCGCGGGCGCACCTCCGTGCTCAAGGTGGAGAAGGACTGCGTCACGCTGCTGCGCTCCGGGGGCGACGAAACGCACCTGGTGCTCGAGCGCGGCAAGCGCCACCTCTGCCGCTATGATACGGGCTACGGCCCGATGACGGTGGGTGTCTACACCCACGAGATGACGGACGAGCTGGGCGAGGACGGCGGCCGCTTTTCGGTGCGCTACACGCTCGATGTGAACTCTGCCCTGGCAAGCGTCAACGAAGTCGTTGTCACCGTCCGTGAGACGGGCGAAAAAAACGGAAAGGCGTGAACATACACCATGTCGAAACTGGTACAAAAAGCAACGGGCGAACTGCGGGCGGCCATTGAGGCTGCGATGCGCGCCGCTTCCGCGGAGGGCGCCCTGCCCCAGGCGGAGCCGCCGGCCTTCTCGCTCGAGATCCCGGCCGATCACAGCCACGGCGATTGGGCCTGCAACGCGGCCATGGCCGGCGCGCGCGCCTACCGCATGGCCCCGCGCAAGATTGCCGAGGCGATCGAGGCGAAGCTGGATCTCTCCGGCACGTATTTTACCCGCTGTGAAATCGCGGGGCCCGGCTTCCTGAACTTCTTTCTCTCCCCGCGCTTCTATGCCGACGTGCTGCGCGACGTGGAGAAGGAGGGCGAAGCCTACGGCCGAAGCGATTACGGCAAGGGAGAGAAGATCATGGTGGAGTTCGTGTCCGCCAATCCCACCGGGCCGATGCACATGGGCAACGCCCGCGGCGGCGCACTGGGCGACTGCCTGGCTGCCGTGCTCGAGGCGGCGGGCTACGATGTGTGGCGCGAGTTTTACGTGAACGACGCCGGCAACCAGATTGAGAAGTTCGGCGTTTCGCTCGAGGCGCGCTACCTGCAGATCTTCAGGGGCGAAGACAATGTACCCTTCCCGGAGGACGGCTACCACGGCGACGACATCCGCGAGCATGCGCAGCACTACGCCGACGAGTTCGGGGACAAGCTGCTCGAAGTGCCGGAGGAGGAGCGCCGCGCCGCCCTCGTGGCCTACGCGCTGCCGAAGAACATCGCCCGGATGCAGAACGACCTGAAGAAATACCGCATCGTATACGACCGCTGGTTCCTCGAGAGCGGCCTGCACAAGGACGGCGAGGTGCGCGCCGTGGTGGACCTGCTCACGGAAAAGGGCCTCACCTATGAGAAGGAGGGCGCGATCTGGTACCACGGCCATGTGGCCCGCATGAAGGGCGCGATGGACGCCATCGGCCTGGACGGCTCGAAGCTTGACGTGGTGCTCATCCAGCTCGTGCGCCTCGTGCGCGACGGCGAGGTGGTGCGCATGAGCAAGCGCAGCGGCAAAGCGATCCAGCTCGCCGACCTGCTCGACGAGGTGCCGATCGACGCGGCGCGCTTCCTGTTCAACATGCGCGAGGCGAATTCGCAGATGGACTTCGACCTCGACCTTGCCGTGCAGCAGGATTCGCAGAACCCCGTCTACTATGTGCAGTACGCCCACGCCCGCATCTGCAGCCTGCTGCAGAAGCTCGCCGGGGAGGGCCTCACGCTGCGCCCCTGCACGGACGGGGAGCTCGCCCTGCTGCGCACGCCGGAGGAAGTGGAGCTGATGCGCCACCTCGCCATGTTCACCGACGAGATCGTGGCCGCCGCCCGCGCCTATGACCCGGCGCGCATCACACACTATGTCATCACGCTGGCGACGCTGTTCCACAGCTTCTACAACGCCTGCCGCATCGGCGGGGAGGAAGATTCCCTGGCCCATGCACGCCTTGCCCTCTGCTCCGCCGTGCGGATCGTGCTGCGCAACGTGCTGTGCATGTTCAAGATTACGGCGCCGGAGCGCATGTGATGGATAGGACCGATCCGTTTTCGCCCTTCTTTTTGGCGGACGGGCCTTCCGCCTCGCAGATGTACGGCGCCGGGATGGCGTGGGGGGAATCCCCCGCCGCCTGGGCGCTTGCCCACCCGGCGTTTCTGCAGGAGCAGGCGCGCCGCTTTGCGGATGCCGGCGTGCACGGCCTGCTGCTGCCCACGCTGCGCTCCAACGCGCCTGCGCTCGCGTCCTGGGATCTTTCCCCGCGCGCGGACGAGCTGAACGAGGGGTTGGCGCGTCTGGGCGCGGAGGCGGTTGGCCCCCTGCCCGTGGGCGGGCGGCTGGGGCCGACGGGGCTGGCCTTTGACCCGGAAAACCCCGAGAGCTTCGATGCGATCTATCACGCGTACCGCGCGCAGGTGCGGGCGCTGCAGCGCGGGGGCGCATCGTTTTTGCTGGCGGAGCGGCTTGCCTCGCTGGCCGACATGCGCGCCGCCGTGCTGGCCGCCCGCCGTTCCGGCCTGCCGGTATGCGTCACGGTGACGCCGCCGGCCTCGCCGGGGGATGGGCCCTCGTTCCTTACGTCGCTGATTGTGCTGCAGGCCATGGGCGTCCCGGCCGTGGGCGTGGACGGCGTGCCCTTTGAGACGGCGGAGGGGCTGCTGCGGGAATCGTTCCCGCACGCGCAGGCGCAGCTGGCGGCGCGGCTGCCGGTGACGCCCGCGCTTACGCCCGCCGTGTTTGCCCGGCAGGAGGGCGCGCTCGCCGCGCTGGGGGCCGCCGTGCTGGGGGCCGGTTCCGGCGCGCGGCCGGAATACGATGAGGCGGCGGCCGCCTTTGTGACGGAGGTTGCCCCCACGCCCGGCCCGAAGGCGGATTGCCGCGCCGCGGCCTCGGCGTTCGAAGCGTTCTTCCTGGGCGGCGACATTGAGCTGAGCGAGCCGCTGCCCTGCACGATGCATCTGGCGGACGACCTCATCAAGGCGGAGCGCAGCGGGGCCACGGCCGCGCTCGTGTGCGTGGAGACGATGGACGACGCCATGCTGCTGGCGGGCCTGGGCGCGCTGGCGCGGATGCCCATCGCCGTTTACACGGAGAGTGTGCCGGTGCTGGAGGCGGCGCTGCGCTATTTCCAGGGTCGCCTGCTGGTGGACACGTCCTCCCCCCTCGAGGAGGAGGCGGTGTCGCCCGTGGCCGCGAAGTATGGCGCGCTGCTCTACTGAGCAAAACAGAACGGAGACAGAAAAACAGCAGGAGCTGCGGGCACGCTGTGCGCCCGCGGCTCCTGCTGTTTTCTTCTTTGCATGGTTATTCGGTGCGGCGGCCGAACTCCCGGGCGCACCACACGGCGGCCTTCCAGAGGCGCAGCGACTCCTCGCGCTGCTCCGGCGTCATGGAGGGCTCATAGACGCGGTCGATCGTCCAGTGATCGCGCACCTCGTCGAGCGAGCGCCAGAAGCCGACGGCCAGCCCGGCCAGATACGCCGCGCCGAGCGCCGTCGTCTCGCGCACGATGGGCCTGCGCAGCCGCTTGCCCGTGATATCCGCCTGGAACTGCATGATGATGTCGCTCACGCTCGCGCCGCCGTCCACCTTGATCTCCGGGATCGGCAGGCCGGTGTCGGCCGCCATGGCGTCGATGACGTCCTTCGACTGGTAGGCGATGGCTTCCAGCGCCGCGCGGATGATGTGGTTGCGCGTGGTGCCGCGCGTGAGGCCGAAGAGCGTGCCGCGGGCGCGCATGTCCCAGTGCGGCGCGCCCAGGCCGGTGAACGCCGGCACGAACACGACGCCGCCGGAATCCTTCACGCGGCCGCCGAAGTAATCGGCGTCGGGGGAATCCTTGTAAAAGCGCATCTCGTCGCGCAGCCACTGCAGCACCGCGCCGCCCACGAACACGCTGCCCTCCAGCGCGTACGTCGTGCGGCTGCCCAGCCGGCAGGCCACGGTGGTGAGCAGGCCGTTGCGGCTCTCCACCGGCGTCTCGCCCGTGTTCATGAGGATGAAGTTGCCGGTGCCGTAGGTGTTCTTCACGTCGCCCTTTTCGAAGCACGTCTGGCCGAAGAGCGCCGCCTGCTGATCGCCCGCGAGGCCGCAGATCGGCACCTGCGCCCCGGCGAGGTCCATCGTGCCGTAAATCTCCGAGCAGCTGCGCACCTCCGGCAGGATCGAGGCGGGGATGCCGAACAGCTCGAGCAGCTCCTCATCCCACTGCATTGTGTGGATGTTGAACAGCATCGTGCGCGAGGCGTTCGTCACATCCGTGACGAAGGCGCGGCCGTCGGTGAGCTTCCAGATGAGCCAGGAATCGATTGTGCCGGCCAGCAGCCGCCCGGATTCCGCCTTTTCACGCGCGCCGGGCACGTTGTCCAGAATCCAGCGCAATTTCGTGGCGGAAAAATACGCGTCCACGAGCAGGCCCGTCTTGGCGCGGATCTTCTCCACGAGCGCCTTGTCCTGCAGAAGCGCTTCGCACGCGTCCGCCGTGCGGCGGCACTGCCACACGATGGCGTTGCACACCGGCAGGCCCGTCTCGCGGTCCCACGCCACAACCGTTTCGCGCTGGTTCGTGACGCCGATGGCGGCGATCTCCGATCCGCGCAGGTTCAGCCGCGCGAGCGCCTCCATGAGGACGCCGAGCTGCGCGACATAGATATCCGTGGCGTTGTGCTCCACCCAGCCGGGCCGCGGGTAAATCTGCGGGAACTCCCGCTGCGCGATCGAGACGATATCCTGCTCGCGGTCGAACACGATGCACCGGCAGCTCGTGGTGCCTTCATCGAGCGCAACGACGTATTTTTTCTCCATGGCGGTTGTGCCTCTTTTCCTGAAAATTTTTCTCCATCTTATCACGCGGCGGGGCGGCGCGTCAAGAAAAAGGCGGAGAAAGCGCACAATCTTTCAAATACTTTCATTTGATTTATGGTTGATTTGCCCTTTCCGCCGCGTGTGCCGCCCCTTTCTTTACAGATCGCGAAATCTTGGCTATAATGGGGGGAAGGGCCGCGCAAACCCTGTGTTTTCCGAAGGAGGAATGCTGCTTGGCAAAGGAAACGAAAACGAACGTGATGCGGATTCTGGACCGCGCAAAAATCCCCTACCGCCATTACAGCTATGAGCATGAGGAGGGCGCGGTGGACGGCGTCTCTGTGGCAAGACTGCTGGGCCGGAACCCGGCGCAGGTCTATAAGACGCTTGTCACACGCGGCGCGGGCGGGGGTTTCTTCGTGTTCGTGATCCCCGTGCAGGAGGAGCTGGATCTGAAGGCCGCGGCGCGCGCCGTGGGCGAGAAATCGGTGTCTATGCTGCACGTGAACGAGCTGCTGCCCACGACGGGCTACGTGCGCGGCGGCTGCTCGCCGATCGGGATGAAAAAGCAGTTCCCCACCGTGGTGGACGAGAGCTGCCTTTCCTTTGACACGATTATTTTCAGCGGCGGCAGGATTGGCGCGCAGGTTGAGGTGGCTCCGGCCGACCTGCTCCGCCTTGTGGGCGGCAGCACGGCGCCCGTGGCGATCGGGGGCGAAGCGTGACGCCGCGCTTTTCCGCCGACAGCGTGCTCTTTGACCTCGACGGCACGCTGTGGGACGCGGGCGAGGGCACGGCCGAGGCTTACAACGAGACGGCTGCCTCCATGGGACTTTCGCGCCGCTTTACGGCCGAGGATCTGCACGGCGTGATGGGGCTGCAGGCGCAGGAGATCCTCGACCGCTTCGTGCCGCAGCTTGACCGGCAGGCGCAGAAGCGGTTTTCCCAAGCCGTGTCGGCGGCGGAGTGTGAGATCCTGCGCACGGGGCGCGGCAGCACGCTGTTCCCCGGCGTGCGCGGCCTGCTGGAGACGCTGCGCGGCCGCGGCCTGCGGCTGTTCATCGTGAGCAACTGCCAGACGGGCTACATCGAAGCCTTCCTCGAAGCGTACGGCCTCGCGTCGCTCATTGAGGGCTTCGAGCACCCGGGCCGCACCGGGCTGGACAAGGGCGGGAACATCGCCCTTGTCGTGCAGACATACGGCCTGCGCGCCCCCGTCTATGTGGGGGACGCCGCCGTGGACGAGGCGGGCGCGCGCAAGGCGGGCGTGCCGTTTATCCGCGCAGCCTACGGCTTCGGCACCCCCGGCTCGTGGGACGCTTCGATCGATGCGCCGCAGGATCTGCCCGCGCTGCTTGCCCCGCTCGCGTAAATTTGGTATACTATAAGGGATGCAGTTTCCCGGCCGGGCAGGCCCCGCGCGGCGGCTTGCCGCAGCCCGCCGGGATCGGACTGAACTTTCCAAAAAGGAACATTGTGCGATGATTATACTCGGTGTTGATCCCGGATACGCGATTGTGGGCTACGGGGCCATCAGCGCGCAGGGCGGGCGCTTCCGGCCCGTGGAGTACGGGGCCATCACCACCCCGGCGGGGATGGCGTTCGGCGCACGGCTCGACCGCATCTATGAGGAGATGCGCGTGCTGCTCGCGCGCTGCAAGCCGCAGGCCATGAGCCTGGAGCGGCTCTATTTTTATTCGAACAAGACGACGGCCATCGGCGTGGCGCAGGCCAGGGGCGTGATTCTGCTGGCGGCGCAGAAGGCGGGGGTGCCGGTGTATGAATACACGCCCCTGCAGATCAAGCAGGCTGTCACGGGATACGGCCAGGCGCTTAAGCCGCAGGTGATGGAGGCCACGCGCCGCCTGCTCTGCCTGCGCGAGACGCCCCGCCCGGACGACACGGCCGACGCGCTGGCCATGGCGATCTGCCACGGGCAGGCGGCGGGCAGCACGCTCCGGCAGCGGCTTCTGGCAGCGCAGAACAGGAGGGACACGCGGTGATATACAGTGTAAACGGCACGCTCATCCACACGGAACCGGGCGCGGCGGTGGTGGAATGCGGCGGCGTGGGCTTCAAGTGCCTCACGTCCATGGGCACGCTGCGCACGCTGCCCGCCCCCGGGGCGCAGGTGAAGCTCTACACGAAGCTGAATGTGCGCGAGGACGCGATGGATCTCTTCGGCTTCGCCACGCTGGCGGAGCTGAACTGCTTCCAGCTGCTCACGAGCGTCTCCGGCGTGGGGCCGCGCGTGGCGCTCTCCATCCTGAGCGAGCTTTCGCCGGAAAAGCTGGCTCTGGCCGTGGCGGCGGGGGACAGCAAAGCCCTGACGCGGGCGAACGGCGTGGGCGCCAAGCTGGCGCAGCGCATCGCGCTCGAGCTGAAGGACAAGGTGAAGCAGCTCGGCGCGCCGGGGGCGGCTCCGGCCGGCCCGGCGGGCGAGAGCGGCCCGGTGAGCGCGGCCGGGAACGCGGCGAACGCCGTGGCGGCGCTGGCCGTGTTGGGCTACACGCCCTCGGAGGCCGCTTCCGTGGTGGCGAAGTTCGACAGCGCCCTGCCCACGGAGGAGCTCATCCGCCTTTCGCTGCGGGAAATGGGGTCCCGGCTGTGAGGGCGCATTGTGTGTGCGGGAAGGAGGCGTGAAGCGTGAACGAACCGTATGAGTCCGGCGAGGCGGGCCAGTTCGGCGGCGCCGGAGAGGGAAGCGAATTTGATCTGGAAAACCGGCTCGTGGCGCCGGACTATGTGCCGGAGGACGGGGAGGTGGAGAACCCCCTGCGCCCGAAAACGCTTTCCGAATACATCGGCCAGGAAAAGGCCAAGGAAAACCTGGCCGTGTTCATCGAGGCGGCGCGCCAGCGCAAGGAAAGCCTGGACCATGTGCTGCTCTACGGCCCGCCCGGCCTCGGGAAGACGACGCTGGCCGGCGTCATCGCCAACGAGCTGGGCGTGAACCTGCGCGTCACCTCCGGCCCGGCGATCGAGAAGCCGGGCGACCTGGCGGCGCTGCTCACGAACCTCGGCCCGGGGGACGTGCTCTTCATCGACGAGATCCACCGCCTCTCGCGCAGCGTGGAGGAGATCCTCTACCCTGCCATGGAGGACTACGCGATCGACATCATCACCGGCAAGGGGCAGATGGCGGCCTCCTACCACCTGCCGCTGCCGCACTTCACGCTCGTGGGCGCCACAACGCGCGCCGGGCAGATCTCCGCCCCGCTGCGCGACCGCTTCGGCGTGGTGCTCCGGCTGGAGCTCTATACGCCGGAGGAGCTGGCCCGCATCGTGACGCGCAGCGCGAAGATTCTGGGCATCGCGATCGAGCAGGACGGCGCGCTCGAGATCGCTTCCCGCTCGCGCGGCACGCCGCGCATCGCGAACCGCATGCTCAAGCGCGTGCGCGACTTCGCCCAGCTCATGACGGGCGGCGTCATCACGTATGAGAGCGCGAAGCTCGGCCTCGACCGGTTGGAGATCGACGAGCTCGGCCTGGACGCGAACGACCGCCGCATGCTCACGGCGATGATCCGCTTTTACAACGGCGGGCCGGTGGGCCTGGAGACGCTGGCGGCGGCCATCGGCGAGGAGGCCGTGACGCTGGAGGACGTGTATGAGCCGTATCTCATGCAGATCGGCTTTTTGAGCCGCACGCCGCGCGGCCGCTGCGTGACGAAGGCTGCTTACGAGCACCTGGGGCTGCAGGCGCCGGGCGACGGCGACGCGGCGCAGCAGAGCCTGTTCCGCTCCTGAGCGGGCGGGCGATTTTGAGGAAAGGCGGAACGAACCTGTGAGAACGGCCCATTGGCACGAGTATGAACTGATCGACACCTCCTCCGGGGAGCGGCTGGAGCGCTGGGGGGACATCCTTCTCATCCGCCCGGACCCGCAGATTTTGTGGCACACGGAGCGGAAGGACCCGCGCTGGCGCGAGGCGCACGCGCGCTACCAGCGCTCACAGAGCGGCGGCGGCGCCTGGCAGGTGCGCCGGAAGACGCCGCCCGTGTGGAGCATCCGCTACGGGGAGCTGACCTTCCGCGTGAAGCCGATGGGTTTCAAGCACACCGGCGTGTTCCCGGAGCAGGCTGTGAACTGGGAGCTGGCCGGGGAGCTGATCCGCGGAGCGGGGCGGCCGGTGCGCGTGCTGAACCTTTTCGGCTACACAGGCGCGGCCACGCTGGCCTGCGCCGCCGCCGGGGCGAGCGTGTGCCACGTGGACGCGAGCCGCGGTATGGTGAGCTGGGCCAGGGAGAACGCGCAGGCCTCCGGCCTGGAGGACCGGCCGATCCGCTGGCTCGTGGACGACTGCATGAAGTTTGTGCAGCGCGAGCAGCGGCGCGGCCACCGGTACGACGGCATTATCATGGACCCGCCCTCCTACGGGCGCGGCCCGGGCGGCGAGGTGTGGAAGCTCGAGGAGCAGATCTATTCCCTGGTGGAGCAATGCGTGCCGATCCTCTCGGAGAAGCCGCTGTTCTTCCTGCTGAATTCCTACACCACAGGCCTTTCCGCCGCCGTGATGGAATATCTGCTCGGCGTTTTGATTCAAAAACGGTTCGGCGGCAGGGTCTCCTCGGATGAGATCGGCCTGCCCGTGACCGATACGGGACTTGTGCTCCCCTGCGGCAGCACTGCCGTGTGGCAGGCTTGACCAAAGGGAGAGGGAGGAAAAAACATGAGTGAGTTTATCAGCGCGCAGGACGTCTCTTTCGCCTATGATCCGGAGGAAGGCCAGGCGCCGCGCAACGTGCTCGAGGGTGTTTCCATGCGGATCCGCCGCGGCGAGTTTGTGGCGCTGCTGGGCCACAACGGCTGCGGCAAGTCCACGATGGCGAAGCTTTTCAACGCCATGCTGCTGCCCACGGGCGGCAAGGTGTTCGTGGATGGCATGGACACCGTGGACGAAGCGGTGCTCTATGAGATCCGCCGCCGCGTGGGCCTCGTGCTCCAGAACCCGGACAACCAGCTCGTGGCGAGCGTGGTGGAGGAGGACGTGGCCTTCGGCCCGGAAAACCTGGGCGTGCCGCCGGAGGAGATCCGCCGCCGCGTCGACGAGGCGCTCAAGGCCGTGGAGATGTATGACTTCCGGCTCAACGCGCCGTACAAGCTTTCCGGCGGCCAGAAGCAGCGCGTGGCGATCGCCGGCATCATCGCCATGCAGCCGGACTGCATCGTGCTCGACGAGCCGACGGCCATGCTCGACCCGCGCGGCCGCAGCGAGGTGCTGCGCACCATCCACCGCCTCAACCGTGAGCAGGGCATCACCATCGTGCTCATCACCCACCACATGGACGAGGCCGTGCAGGCGGACCGCGTGATTGTGATGGACGACGGCAATGTGCTCACCGAGGGCACGCCGCGCGAGGTGTTTTCGCAGGTGGAGCTGCTCAAGAAGCACCAGCTCGACGTGCCGCAGGCCACCGAGCTCACTTACCGGCTGCGCGGCATGGGCTTCCCGATGCCCTGCACGCTCAACGAGGAAGAGTGCGTGGAAGCGCTGGCGGCCTACCTGCCGCCCGTGCAGGCAGGCTGACGGAGGCGGGGCGGAA
>ERZ1643250.2475-NODE-2475-length-13871-cov-4.007310_pt1 | contig 13871 bp, 16 predicted proteins | sample MGYA00579262_ERZ1643250 | MGnify/ENA primary metagenome ERZ1643250 (study PRJEB29033, sample SAMEA4952265) | chicken gut metagenome | biome: Broiler Chicken; feature: Gastrointestinal Tract; material: Caecum | place: Ireland | collected 2018 | study: Broiler...
TTTGGCAACGATAAGGGTCAAGGCGCCCACGTTGAAGAGTTAAGTTACGATCATGACCGGTTCAACGTTTACCTTGATACGCAAAAGGACCAAGTCTTTTATGCTACACCTGACAAAGACTTTGTAACATTCAGATAGGGGGATCACATCGTGAAAAGGATTCAAAAAATTGGATTAAGTTGTTTAACACTTCTTTTGGGCGTTGGCTTGATTTCTGGTCAAGTCAGCGCTGATCAATACCGTACATATCAGGTCGGAAAAGATTTAAATCCCGGAAAATATACCGTCACTTCCAAGAACGGAACGGGTGATCTTTACAATTCAACTTACGACTTTGACTTTGTTCTTACAAACGGCAAACGCAAGGTCAATGGCATTCATAAGTCAGAACACTTAAATGTTCAGGCAGGACAACAGATCATCGTGAATGACTTTGATGCCAACTTCCAACCAGACAATTCACCGAAAATTACCCAACAGGGAAAAGTTACCTATGGTGAATACCGGATCGGCAACGATGCCGGGGCCGATATTCAACCGGGAATGTATGTTATCAAACCCGGAAAGTGTGCCGGCGAATATGCAGTCAACAGCTCATTCATTGGCCGGGGTGCCGTTAATCTTTCAGGTTTGAAGAAGCTTCAAAGTGATGAACACCGGCAACATCGGGTGCAACTCAAAGATGGTGATCATTTATATGTTGACCTTCAGGATGCAACGTTGACGCGGATTGGTAACAATGATTAACGAAAAGCATGAACGCGGAGTTTTTAAAGGCCGCTCACCGCTGTTTAAGAATTTATTTGTTTGGTTAGCAGTTGGATATATTTTGACCGGATTGGTTGGTTCAACGTGGTGTGCCCGGGATGTTTTGACCGGCGCGGGTCCTTGGATATTGATTTTTACTATGGGAACAGTATGTGTAATTTTTATTGTTCCAGAGATTTTAATGGGAATTGCGTTAAAAAATAAGAACAAAGAAGTTATAGTTGCTTCCGTAGTTGTTAATATTATTTATTTACTTATTTTCGGCGGATTGTCAAAACGTCCACTTGTTTATGATGACGAAGGTGGAGTAGAGTACCACTACGCTTTCAATTGGCGCTTTATCGCATTAAGCTGCCTGATTATTAGTATTGCGCTTGGGATCGCCCTGTTGATTTTGATCAACCACGCAAAATGGTCTTTGAGAAAGAATAAAATTGCGTTATTGATAACAGCAATCGTGAGTTGTGGACTGATTGGCGGGGTTGGAATAATTACACTTGTTCAACGGCATTCAACGGTAGTAATGATGAAAGCGCAGTACGTCAAAAATCGCGAATTAACTGAAAACAAGCAATTATCAGATCTAAGTTCCGATGTGGTCGGAATTAAAACGGCAAAGTTTGCGGTCGTTCCAACTTCGAAAATCACATTGGCTTCAACGGATGCATGCGGAACGGATTATAATCTTCAAGATAATGTGACTTTAATTGAAGTTAACGGGAAACCAATTTCGAATCATGATTACAATTATTTGATTGGCCAAGAAGATGAAAATGAACCATTCAGCAAACGGCAAGCCTTGGCTGCGAAGTACGGGTTAACAATGCGGAAACATAGCAAACCAGCGCGGCAATCATTGAAGCAGGTCAAAAAGGCAGAAGTTAATTGGACGGAAAAGCAGATTGATCAAGTTACAGAGGAAAATTAAATGAAAGATTCTTCAAAGTCTAATAAAATTTTTTCAAGACTTGGAATTCTATACTTAATTTGTTTTATTCCATTTTATTTTTGGTGTGTAAATTGGGTAGATTCTTATATTAGCGGATGGGGATTTCTTTTTACACTCGGAATTCCGCTTTATATCCTGGCAATTCCGGGATTTTTGATGATAAAGGCACTGGATAATAAAGATTCGTATACAGTTATTGATTCAATGCTTGTTAATATTCTTTATGGTGCGCTTTTTAATCATCTGTCGTCGGTTCCATATTTAAATGATGGTACATTTGAGTATGAATTTGGTCTGCGTTTTTTAGGGTTAGTCGGACTAATTTTTTGTATTATGATTGGCATTGTTATGGCATTGATGCTAGGTGAATTGTCAAAAGAGAGATCAAAGTTGATTACTAAAATTGGTTTAATTGGTGGAGGATTTTTAGTTTTAGGTTTATAGGTAATTACAGCTGTCCAGTGGCATTCTCAATCAATTATAGAAAATGTCAGATATAATAAATCAATTAAATCAAGTGAAAATTCAGAATTATCATCACTTACAGATTATGTGAGCGGGGTTCATAAAGTAGAATTTGCAATCGTTCCGGCAAATAAATTTTCACTTTCAGATTTACACAACACACATCCTGACACTCCGATAGTTAGAATTAATGAGAAAAAGATTTCAAGTGATGACTATAATTATTTGACTAATCAAGAAGATGAAAATGAACCATTCAGCAAACGGCAAGCCTTGGCTGCGAAGTACGGGTTAACGATGCGGAAGCATGGCAAACCGGCGCGTCAATCGTTAAAACAGGTCAAAAAGACAGAAGTTGATTGGACGGAAAAGCAGATTGATAAGTACCAGGATGCATATTAAATTGAGGTATTGCAGTGAGATATAAAATAATTGATCAACGACAACAAAGAATAGATAAAGAAGTTGAAAAAGAACGACGAAAATTTGTTTATGGAACATATATTATTTCAACCATAAATGTTTTGCTTACGTTAATTGTAGCTTTTTACTTAGTAAAAAATGATCAATTTGTTGATAATGCAGTAAAGTACACAGTAATTATTTTTTTCCCATATTTACTTTCGTTATACTTTACAAAAAAATATACAATAAAAAGTTAGTTACTATTGTAGTGAATTTATATTATATATTTGGAATGTTAGTAAGCGATATATTGTTTGGAATGACATTGGGAAACTTTTTTCATTTTATCATTGAAGCAGGAAATGGTAGACAAATTATCCCTGCTATATTAGTAACTATGTTGACATACGTATATTCAATATTTTCAAACATAAGTGGATTTTTAAAAAGGAATAAGAAAACCGTGGTTTGGGGAATGGTAGGTATATATGTTTGTCAGTTATTCATTGTAAAAGGAAAAGTTTTAACAATAATAGTAGATATAATCGCGGTAATTTTTTCTTTATTGGAATTAAAAATTAATGTAAAGGAAGTATCAAATAAGTTTGACTATTTAACTAATAACGGAAAGCGAAGAGAAATAAATTTACTTCCATTTATGATTCAAGAAGCAATAGGATTATATTTAGAAATGTTAGTTGCAATCGAAGAAATTTTGAAATTAGGATTAGATTCAAATGATGATTAAGTTGCAACAGATATTATTATGATTAACATTTTAACATTAGCGTATCAAAATACCCCCTCGCCATTACAGCGAAGGGGGTATTTTAGTGTTGATATCCTAATAAATTTAAATGTTTCCGAAATTCATAAGCTTCCACACTGCGTGAATATGGGGTAACGATTTTTTTGCCATCATCAGCAAAGAACCGATACTTGCCTTTTCCAGGATTTTCAATGCATTTGCCAACGTAGGTTTGATTTTGATATTTGAAAGTCAATGTTGGCGGATAAAAGGTGCAGACTTTTGCTGTTGAGTAGCTTAGGTAAACAACCGGATTGATTGCTAGCCGCTGTTCCCAGTAGGCAAGGTCGCCGCTGAAAGTCCGCGCCCGGTCATAATACATCACGTTGATGGCGGCTTGTGCGCCGGTGAAGACCCGGAAAACGATCAGTTCATAATTTGATTTATAGATCCCGGGAATTTCGGTAAAGTAATTCAACCGGACATTGAAGTCAATGGCATCCAGGTCAGGGACAATTTTAAGTTGCTCTTTGATTTCCTGCGGTGGCCGGACGTTAAAAACGATACACCGCCCGTGATGATCTGAAAGAAAAGTTGTTTTGTTTAAATCAATAAATGCGGTCAAGTCAACCGGAGTTTCATTGATCGTCAATGTTAAAATGTCGCTGTGGATTGCTGCCATGACTGTGCCTCGAATTTATTAATTATTAAAATACAGGCAAAGAAGTTTGATGAATTTAACCTGCAAGGCGTTAAACAAAACTTCAACGCTGTAATTATTGATGTAGTGAATGAGATTACCATCTTCATCAAAATCAAGGTTCAGGTGTGAATGATCGGCTGCGGGCTGCTGGATCAATTTGATCAGGTAAACTAGTTCTTCGCTTGAAAAGAGCTGGTTGTCGTGAATAAAAATCCCATGGGTATTCATCGTTAAATCCTTGATCTTTAAATTGATTGCGTCCCGATAATACTCAGCGTTGATCAACATCCAAATTGCGTTTTGCTGATTTGGTGAAAATGGAATTAAACCGTCTTGAATCATTTGCATACTCCTTAATTATAACGTGGAGACTTCAAAAGGGGTTCGCTGAAGCCTCTCAATCACTAAAATTGTACTGACAATGCCAAAAGAAATCAATGTTTGATTGGTATTAGCTGAACTTATCGAAAAAGATTGATAAGTAAAATTTACGTTATCTTTCAACTTATTTATAACAAGCACTTATCACTGAATGAATTCAGATAAAATGATATAATGCCTATTGAAATGAAGAGGGTGAAAAACATGCGTGAATTATTACAAAAAGATTTTTGCTGGGTTGTCGGGATTTTTTGTATCGGATTAAGTTTATTTTCATGTCTTTTCCCATTTATCGGCAAAGTTCCCGGTGTTTCATTTGCCCAACACGGATTAGTAGTCGTCGGCGTGATTTTGATGCTGGCGGGAATGGTTAGATATCGGAAGAAAGATTAAGTGGAGATATAACAAAACATAAAAATGAGTGTGATGGGAGCAGAAAAACGAATACATAGATTTAGAGTTTAACTTCGCATCGCATTTATTTGTTTTGGAATCTGTTAAGAAGAGGTTGAGAATAGTTCTCAACCTCGTTTGTTTTTTAAAGATGAAATTCGCTGACTTGATATAGTATAATGAAAACGGAATTTTTACATCGAGGAGATCAAAACAAAATTGAAGATTATTACATCAGTTAACAATTCACAAGTTAAAGCATGGTCAAAGTTGAATACGAAGAAGGGCCGCTTGAAGCAGGGCAAGTATTTGCTTGACGGCTGGCACCTTGTTAAGGAAGCGATTCGGACGCATGAACCGATCGAAACGATCATGGTTCAACCGGATTTCAAGCATTTGCAAGAAATTGAAGTTCCGGAAGGTGCTGATTTGATCCAAATTACGGATAACGTGGTCAAGCATTTAAGCGACACGAAGCATCCGCAGGGGGTCATGGCCGTGATCAAGATTCCGGAACAACAAGAAATCGCACCAGAAGACGTTACTGGCGCATGGCTTTTCATGGATAATGTTCAAGATCCCGGTAACATTGGCACGATGGTGCGGACGGCGGATGCAGCCGGCTTTAGCGGAATCGTCTTTGGTGACGGGACCGCTGACGTTTATAATCCAAAAATCGTCCGTTCAATGCAGGGCAGTCAATTCCATTTGAAGATGGTCACGGCCCCGCTTGAACCATGGATCAAAGCCTTTAAAGCGCAAAACAAACCGGTTTTCGGAACCGAATTAAATCCAGATGCGCGGCCGTATGATCAAGTCGGCAAGCATGCCGATTTTGCATTGATCATGGGGAATGAAGGTAACGGGATGAACAAGGATCTTTTGAAACAAACATCATTGAACCTTTACATTCCAATTATCGGGAAAGCCGAATCATTGAATGTCGCGGTTGCGGCCGGTGTTTTGATGTTCCAGCTTAAAGCAAATTAATCTTATTTAAGATTGTTAAGTTATTAATACAATTCGGTTATAACGTTTGCTTTTTGAAACCAAGCCCGTTAGCATATGGATTGTAAGAACTTAATGAAAAGATCGTGAGGCTCTATGAAAGAAAACGAATGGCGTAATGATGCGGAATACATGAGTTACGTTGGGAATTTATTAGTCAAGCCGGAAGTTCAAAAATTATCTGAATATGAACAGCATCATTTTTGCACGCGACTTGATCATGTGATCACGGTGTCATATGAATCATACAAGATCGCCAAAAAGATGAATCTCGATGCCCGGGCAGTTGCGCGGGCTGGATTATTGCATGACTTATTCTACTATGACTGGCGCGATACCAAGTTTAATCTTGGAACGCACGCCTGGATTCACCCACGAGTAGCCGTGCGCAATGCCGAAAAGATTACGACTTTAACTGCCAAAGAAAAAGATATTATTATCAAGCACATGTGGGGTGCAACGCTGATTCCTCCGAAATATCCGGAAGGATTTATTGTGACGGCCGTTGATAAGATTTCAGCGGTTGACGAATACAGCCATCACCTTGTTGACAAGTTTGAACGGATGGTGCGGTCAGCATACTAATTTACTTTGCAAAAGTAAGGTTATAGTGTACAATAATCACAGTAAAAAGTGCGCCAAAGCACTTAATTGTGGTTGGAATTCAAAAACATTCAAGAGGCCATGATGAATATCATAGCCTCTTTTTTGAAGGGCGGAAAGTAAATGGCAGACTGTAATGGTGAATTTAATCTATGTCCGAAATTTAGTAAGACCTTCAGCATTCTTGGCCGGAAATGGAACGGCTTAATTATCGAAGTATTGCTATGCGAAGGTCCGCAACGGTTTAAGGACATTGCAAGCAAAGTCAAAAAATGCAGCGACCGCGTTTTAGTTGAACGGTTGCGCGAACTTGAGAATGAAGGATTGATCAAGCACACAGCGACTGATTCAGCGCACAGTGTGTATGAATTAACGGACCGCGGAAGTGACCTGAAAGACGTGATGGATGCAATTCACACGTGGGCCGATAAATGGTATTCACTTGCGGATTGTCATCAAGATTAACCTTGACGAAATGCCGGTTTCACGGTAGACTATTTAGTTAGAAAAGCGTAGACGGAAAATAGTAAGTCAATGGGTAAATTTCAGTGAGAACCAGAGAGTGTGAATGGTTTAATTTGTCCGTGACCGAATTCACTTCCTGAGTGGTTACTGGGAAATGACGAAGGTAGCCCGGTGTTAGGCCGTTATCTGACTTAGTGAGTGTTGCATGCTTATTTTAGAAAAGGAGATAAGCGGCAAAACAAGGGTGGTACCGCGAAGCCTCGTCCCTTTTTGAGGGATGGGGCTTTTCTTTTTACGCAAATTGTGGTTGAGAAAGGAATGAAACATATGAATTTACAAGATCGCCTTGAAGAATTACAAACTGAAGGGTTAGCAGCTATCAAAGCTGCCAATGATACCAAAGCGGTTAACGATATTCGGGTAAAGTATCTTGGAAAAAAGGGCCCAATTACGGAAGTTTTGCGCGGAATGCGTGATTTAGACAAGGAAGAACGACCAAAAGTCGGGGAGCTTGCAAACAAGGTACGGGATGCATTAGCCAATGCAATCGCAGCCCGGTTAAATGAACTTGAAATTGAGAAGATAGCTAAGAAGCTTGAAGCCGAAAAAATCGATGTTACTTTACCAGGAGTTCCGGTAAAGGCTGGTCAGCCGCATGTGCTTGCCCAAATCATCGATGAAATTGAAAAGTTATTCTTAGGCCTTGGATTCCAAATTATTGAAGGACCTGAAGTCGAAGAAGATCACTATAACTTTGAAATGCTGAACTTGCCGCCGGATCACCCAGCACGTGATATGCAAGACACATTCTACATTACAAAGAAGACGTTAATGCGGACCCAAACATCACCGGTTCAAGCCCGGACATTGGAAAAACATGACTTTTCAAAGGGTCCATTAAAGATGATCTCACCTGGGAAAGTTTACCGGCGGGATACTGATGACGCAACGCACTCGCACCAATTCCACCAAGTTGAAGGATTAGTGGTTGATAAGAACATCACGATGGCCGACTTAAAGGGAACATTGGAATTAGTTGCGAAGACGATCTTTGGCGAAGACCGTGAAATTCGGTTACGTCCAAGTTACTTCCCATTTACTGAACCATCTGCCGAAGTGGATGTTTCATGCTTTAAGTGCGGTGGCAAGGGTTGTGCCGTATGCAAGAACAGCGGCTGGATTGAAGTACTAGGCGCCGGCATGGTTCACCCGAACGTTTTGAAGATGGCTGGCGTGGATCCGGAAGTTTATGGCGGATTTGCCTTTGGATTAGGCCCAGATCGGTTTGCAATGTTGAAGTACGGCGTTGATGACATTCGGGAATTCTACTTGAATGACATGCGCTTCTTAAATCAATTCTCACAGAAAGGTTAGGAGGGTGTTAATCAATGAAAGTTTCAACCAAATGGCTTAATGAATACGTTAAAGTTGATGATTTAAAACCAGAAGAACTCGGCGAAAAGATTGAACGCACAGCCGTTGAAGTTGATGGCGTTTCTCGGCGCGCAGACGGTCAAAAGAAAATTGTTGTTGGTCACATCTTAGAATGTGTGCCGCATCCGAATTCAGACCACCTGCACATTTGCCAAGTCGATGTTGGCGATGAAGAACCATATCAAATCGTCTGCGGGGCACCAAATGTTGCTGCAGGTCAAAATGTAATCGTTGCGTTACCAAACTCATGGATCGCCGGCCACATTAAGATCAAGAAAAGCAAAATGCGCGGCGAACTTTCAATGGGAATGATTTGCGGTTTGCAAGAAATCGGCTTCCCGGATGCAGTTGTTCCAAAGGAATTTGCTGATGGAATTTACGTTTTACCAGAAGATGCTGTTCCGGGCCAACCAGTTTGGGATTACCTTGGAATGGATGAAAGCATCATTGATGTTGACATCACGCCCAACCGTGGCGACATGTTAAGCATGCGTGGGGTTGCTCATGAAGTGGCAGCAATTTATGACCGTGAAGTTTCACTTCCGCATCCAACGGTTAAGGAAGACGTTTCTTCAAAGATTGAAGACTTATTAAGCCTTGAAGACGCTGATCAAGAATTAGTTGCGCCATACAAGTTACGGATGGTTAAGGACGTGACGATCAAGCCAAGTCCGATGTGGATGCAAAAACGGTTATGGAATGCCGGTATTCGGCCAATCAATAACGTGGTTGACGTTACAAACTACATTTTGATGGACTATGGTCAACCATTGCATGCTTTTGATTATGATAAATTTGACTCAAAGAAGTTGACGGTGCACTTAGCCAACGAAGGTGAAAAATTAACGACCCTTGATGGCGAAGAACGTGAATTAAAGGCAACGGACTTAGTAATCGCTGACGGCGACCGCGCAATTGCCCTTGCCGGCGTAATGGGCGGCGAAGATACCGAAGTTTCTGATAAGACGCAAACCGTTGTTTTAGAAGCCGCAATCTTTAATTCATCAAAGATTCGGAAGACTGCCCGGCGCGAAAACCTGCATTCAGAAGCATCCCAACGGTTCGAACGTGGAATCAACGTTGCAACGGTTCAAGAAGCATTAGATGCCGCTGCTCAAATGATTGCTGAATTTGGCGATGGTCAAGTTGTTAGCGGAATATTGGAAATCAACCATATTGATCCTGAAAACGTGGACGTTGAAATCATGCCAGAACGGATCAATAAGGTCTTAGGAACTGATTTAACGGATGAAGCAATCGTCGGAATTTTTGAACAACTCGGATTTGGAGTTGCGAAGGATGAAACCGGCACATTAACGGTGAGCGTTCCGCCACGCCGCTGGGATATTGCGATCCAAGCAGACTTAATTGAAGAAGTTGCCCGGATCTACGGTTATGACAATATTCCAACAACATTGCCAACTATGCCGTTAACGGAAGGCTACTATACAAAGGCCCAAAAGATTATCCGGGATGCGCGCGCAATTCTTGAAAGTGCAGGATTAAGTCAAGCAATTTCATACGGATTGACAACGGAATTAAAGGCCAAACGCTTTATGCTTGATGAGGCTGAAATGACGCAGCTTGACTTCCCGATGAGTTCAGACCACACAACTTTGCGGATGAACTTGATCAGCGGCTTGTTAGATGACGTGGCATACAACCAAGCCCGGAAAGTCAATGACGTTGCTTTGTATGAACAAGGACGCGTCTTCTTGCGGGAAAAGGATGCTGAACGGCCAAATGATATCGAACACATTGCTGGGGCATTAACTGGATTATTCCATGAAGCAACATGGCACGATGCCAAGAAGCCAGTTGATTTCTACTTAACAAAGGGAATCGTTGAATACTTGATGAGCTCGCTTGGAATTACGGATGGCATTCGGTATGAAGCAACCGCTGAATACGAAGAAATGCATCCTGGCCGGACAGCCAAGATCTATGTCAATGACGAATTGATCGGCTTGATTGGGGAAGTTCACCCAAGTCTTGCTAAGGAATTGAAGATCAAACCTACCTATGTCTTTGAATTAGACTTGCAAAAACTGATCGACTTGCCAAAGAATGCTGAAACATACGTCCCAGTTTCGAAGTATCCGGAAGTCACCCGCGATATTGCATTGCTTGTTCCAAACGAAATTACAAATGACCAAATCGTTGAATCGATTAAGCAAAATGGCGGCCGCTTCTTAGCTGACATTAAGCTCTTTGATCTGTACCAAGGTGAAAAGATCGATGACGGCTTCAAGTCATTGGCTTATACCCTTGTATACCGTAACAGTGAAGGAACATTGAGCGATGATGAAATTAACCAAGCATTTGATAAGGTTGTTAAGAAACTTCAAGAAGAACTTGAAGTTACCGTTCGGTAATTGATTAAGGATAAGACTTTAGCTTGATTCAAGCAAAATCTTGAGGAGGAATATTTTGACTCAAAATAATCAACAACATCAACCAGAATCAAATTCGAAGGCGGAAAAGAAGCAACCATCAACGACGCCATCACGGGTTGAAACGGCGAAGACGAAGTCAACTTCCCACGTTGCCAAGGAAGCTCCAAGTCCAGCGAAACGAATTATTCACTGGACGATCGGCGTGCTGGTCGTTGTAATTCTCTTTTTCTGTTTCTTAGGTTACCGGTATGTTCAACGGTCGCTTAAACCGCTTGACCCAACTTCAAATGAATCAATTGAAGTTAAGGTTCCGATTGGAAGTACAGACAAACAAATTGGCGATATTTTACAAAAGAAAGGCGTTATCCGCAGCGGTTTCGTCTTCAATTACTATGTTAAGTCAAAACAACTGGCAGCATTCAAAGCCGGTTACTATGATTTTAAGCCGTCAATGACTTTGGCCCAGATTGCAACGGAATTGCAAAAGGGCGGTTCAAGCACCCCAATCGGTTCCGGCAAAGTTTTAGTGCGCGAAGGGGTCACGGCTGATCAAATCGGCGACGGGATCCAAAAGAATACGAAGTTTAAAAAGCAAGACTTTTTGAATTTGCTGAATGATCAGCAATTCTTAAATGAATTAAAGAAAAAGTATCCTGATTTGCTTTCATCAGCGGTGGGAGCGAAGGATGTTAAATACCAACTTGAGGGTTACTTATACCCAGCAACGTATTCAGTTTCAAAAAATGAAACGTTGAAGCAATTAGTTGAACAAATGGTTGCCAAGGAAAATCAAGAAATGCAACCATACTATCAAAAGATCAAGGACGACCATATGTCAGTTCAGCAAGCGTTGACGCTGGCTTCCCTTGTTCAAGGTGAAGGAACAAACCAAGATAGTTTGGAAATGATTGCGGGGGTATTTGAAAACCGGCTGCAAAAGAATATGAAATTACAAACGGATGTGTCAGTGTCATATGCATTGGGGAAACATCAACACCATATAACCTGTATCAAAATAATGGTTTAGGACCAGGACCAGTTAATAATCCGCCAATCAATGCGGTCAAGGCGGTTCTTTATCCAAAAGACCGGGATAAGGGATACTTGTACTTTGTTGCCAATATGAAGACAGGTAAGATCTACTATACGAAGTCATATCAGCAACATCAAGAAAATGTAAGTAAAGTTCAAAAAGCAAACGGATACGAAAAATAGGAAGTCGAGGAATTGGGAATGACAAACAACGAAAAGAAACATCGTCCGGTAATTATTGGGGTTACAGGGGGTTCAGGAAGCGGAAAGACGACCGTTTCAAATGCGATCCTTGAACAACTTCATGGCCACTCACTTGCAATGATCCAAGAAGATGCATACTACAAGAGTCAGGACGACGTTCCATTTGACGAACGGACCAAGGTCAACTATGACCACCCGAACTCATTGGATACAGACCTTTTGGTTGAACAACTGCATGACTTGCTTGAATGGAAAGCAATCGACATTCCGGTTTACGATTATGCTAGTCACAACCGAAGCAAGGAAGTTATCCATCAAGAACCGAAAGAAGTTATTTTGGTTGAAGGAATTTTAGTATTAAACGATCCACGGCTTCGTGATTTAATGGATATCAAGATCTTCGTTGATACCGATGATGATATTCGAATCATTCGGCGGATCCAACGGGATATTGAAGAACGGGGACGTTCATTGCAATCAGTAATTGACCAGTATTTAGCAACGGTTAAACCAATGTATCACCAATTTATCGAACCAACGAAACGGTACGCTGACATTATCGTTCCTGAAGGTGGCGAAAACCAAGTTGCAATCGACTTGTTGGTAACAAAGATTCGTGATATTATTCAAAAGAACAATTTAAGTGCTGAATAAGAGGAGGACTTTAAATGGCTGAAGAAAAAACATTTCCAATGACATTAGAAGGTAAGAAAAAACTTGAAGAAGAACTTGAAGATTTAAAGACAAATAAACGGGCTGAAGTTATCAAACGGATCAAAATCGCCCGTTCATTCGGTGATTTATCTGAAAACTCAGAATATGAATCAGCTAAGGATGAACAATCATTTGTTGAAGGCCGGATCAAGGAAATTGACAACATGTTGAACCACGCTGAAATCATCGACAACGAAAACGTTGATGCTGATGAAGTTTCAGTTGGAAAGTCAGTTACATTCCAAGAAGAAGATGACGACCCAGAAACATATCAAATCGTTGGGGCTGCAGAAGCTGATCCATTGAACGGCAAGATTTCAAACGAATCACCAATTGCCAAGGGCTTAGTTGGCCACAAGAAGGGTGAAAAGGTAACCGTTACAACTCCTGGTGGCGAAATGACGGTTACAATTATTGATGTAAAATAAGAAGGCGTGCCAAAACAAGTAAACGAATTTTCAAGGAGCTCGTCTGTTTTGGAATCTAATAATGAAGAGGTTGTGATTTTGATCACAACCTTATTTTTTTATAGAAATTTTAATTGAAAGCAGGGGAACAGTAAAAAAAGAGACTGAACAAAACTTGTTCAGTCTCAAATCATTTAAGTTGATTAATTTAATTTTAGTACCAACCGCATTGTTCCCAGTGCTTTTGAGCGTTTACCCAGTTACCATAACGACTTGCAACGTATTGGTTTGCAACCCGATCTTGGTTAGCTTGTGAGTAGTCACCGTTTAAGTAGCTTGCACTTAATTGGTAAGCACCGATGTATTGACCGTTGCGAGCACTGTAATTACCGCCTGATTCATGAGCAACAATCCATGCTTTTGCAGCAGTTTCTGAAGAATTGCTGTTGTTATTGTTGTTTGACTGTTGGTTGTTGTTATTAGCAGCTTGTTGTTGTGTGTTTTGTTGAGCAACTTGTTGCTTTTGTTGTTGATGTTGAGCTTGTGCTTGTTGTGCGGCCCGTTGTTGAGCAGCCTTAGCATTTGCATTTGCAGCAGCTTGAGCAGCGGCAGCTTCCTTAGCTTCTTGAGCCTTTTGAGCAGCGGCTTCTTCAGCTTGTTTTTGAGCGGCAGCTTGTTGTGCTTGTTGAGCAGCTTTTTCTTGTTGTTCTTTAGCGGCTTGAGCAGCAGCGACTTGTTGTTGAGCTTCTTCTTGAGCTTTCTTAGCAGCAGCTTGTTCTTCAGCTTGCTTTTGGGC
>ERZ1643250.2476-NODE-2476-length-13868-cov-10.561572_pt1 | contig 13868 bp, 13 predicted proteins | sample MGYA00579262_ERZ1643250 | MGnify/ENA primary metagenome ERZ1643250 (study PRJEB29033, sample SAMEA4952265) | chicken gut metagenome | biome: Broiler Chicken; feature: Gastrointestinal Tract; material: Caecum | place: Ireland | collected 2018 | study: Broiler...
CCAGACCGATGCACACCCAGGCCAGAATGCCGATGAAATTCACGCGGCTGTTGTCTGTCTGGGAAACGGTCACGGACACCTCTCCGTCAAAGCTCACCACACCCTGATTCACAGAAGACTGCACGCCGGGAGTGGGCGTCGGAGTCGCGCTGGGAGTTGGTGAAGGAGACGGCGTCGGCGTTCCTTCGGGAGAAGAAGAGCTGGTAACGGTCTGACCGCCAGCAGCAGTATTCGGCGTTTCTGTCTGCTTCGGGGTAGGGTCAGGTTTTTGGCTGCTCGTTACATTGTTCTGCGGTTTCTGAGTAGGTTTAACGGTTGGTTTCGGAGTCGGTTCCTCCGGTTCAGGTTCAGGCTCCGGCTCGGGATCCGGCGTGGGGGTTTCCTGGGGCTGAGGGGTGTTTTCCGGTTCTTCGGGTTCCACTTCACTGGGTTCACCCGGCTCTGTGGTCTCTACATACGTTTCCGGCAGCGTCTCTGCCAGCACCACTCCGGTGGAAACAGCCAGCACCAGCAGCACAGCTGCCAGTACCCCAATGATCCACTTGTTTTTCTTCATCCCGGCACCTCCAGAAGCTCTTCTCATAAATCTGTCCATACTGAATTTTATTATAACAGATTTTCGACAAATTACAACTGTTCCCGCTGCCGGAAAAAGGTGGAACCGTTGATTTTTTAAAATTTGGTCATAATTGTATCGTTTATGAACCATTTTCCGTGAACTTCTCCCCAATGGCAGGGACAAATATTACATTCTGTAATTTTTCTTCAACATATTCCACCAAGTTCTCCACAAAAGTCAAGTCAAACTCTCCCTTGACCCCCAAAAGATCTACATGGGCCACTGTCCGGTCTCCGATTTCGGTGGAAAGATAAAAGGGAGGCGTATGATTTCCCCAGCCCATCTGACGGCAGCGCACATCCACCACTGCCATTCCCACAAGCAGCGTCAGCACGCTGAGGGTAACCGCCAGGGAAACCCAGAACCATCCCCGCTCCGCCCGGTTTTTCATACAGCATCCACTCCCGTTTTTTCCTAGTGTGGATGAGAACCGGGCGTTTTATTCGTTTTGGAATTATTCCATCATTTTCCGCATGGTATCCGCCAGAATTTTTCCGAAAAGCTGGCCGGTATAGGCCGCTTCTTCCACCGTGTTCACCTCAGTGCCGCATTCCAGCAGCAGGGAACCGGGGGTCAGATTTTCATTATAAACCATGTTGCAGCAATACAGCGGACGGGCCAGCCCCGGAAATTTTTCGGCGGCTGTCTGCTGCAAATTCAGCGCCAGATTCAGGTTTTGCTTCCAATTGGGAAACCCCAGACTGCCGTCGGCGTCACATCCGGCGATGAGCATAAACTGAGCCGCTTTTTTCCCGTCCACCGTCACGGTAGGCTTCACCCGGCGGTCTTCTCCGCCGATGGCGTCCCGATGAATATCCAGTGTAATCTGAATGGAAGGATATTTTTCCAGATTTTTTTTCATGGTTTCCAAAGACCGGGCATAGCCGCCGTTATAGGAAGGGTAATCGTGAACGGTGGTATCGTGAATCACACCGAAACCGGCTGCTTCCAGCTCGGCTTCCATGGCATTCCCCACCATTACCACGGTTTGGGTCAGATCCTGATTGCGGGTCGCCGTGCCGTCATAAAACCAGGCGCTCTCTTCCGGAAGATAGGATTCGGTTGTATGAGTATGATACAGCAGCACCATGGGCGTTCCGTCCGCTTTCAAGTTGAGCTTGCTTTCCTTTTTCTGCTCTGCGGCAAAGTCCACATCCAATCCGGTACTGTTTTTGATGAAAATATCGCCATACTGGGTGCCGCCGCCAACCTGGCTTTCCTGAATGGGCGTGGCTTTGGTTCCCGGTTTTGGAGTGGGAACCGGTGTAGGAGACGGCGTGGCGGTTGCCTTGGGCGTTTCCACGGGAGAAGGCGTGGCGGAAGGAAGAATCAGTTCATCTTCCTCAATGAGAAGCTGATTTTCCTCGCTGGTATAGACCTCCTGTGCCGCTTTCGGCAACAGAAGATCCGCTGTTGCCAGTGCTGCCTGTTCCCCATTGAAAAGAGGGAAACAGCGGACTCCAAAACAGACTGCCGCCGCTGTTGCTGCCGCTGCGGAAAGCAGCCGGATATGCCACCGGGTTTTTGCCGCCATGAACGCATTTCTCCTTTTCTGGAAATTTCGTGCTTCCTTTTCTTCCAGTATACGCAGAAATTCCGGAGATAGAACCGGCAGCGGAAAGCGGACGCAAAAGCATAACATGGGGACAATCAAGAAAACACAAACCAATCAGAATCCATTCTCATCGGTTTGTGTTTTTTTGTTTTTCTTTATATACTTGTGTAAATTTTACAGCCTTTCTTATGCCTGAAGAATCGCTTGCAGCTTGGAAATGTTGGCACCGACATCTTCCGGCTTATGGGCATCCGAAGCGAAACGAATATCGACATTTTTGTTTTTCAAAACATTCAGCATCGTCTGATTCATGCCTGCTTCCTCAAACCCGTAATTTAAAGCAAGGCCGCCGCTTTGTTCTGCATACATATGGTGAGCATTCAATTCATCGGCCAGCAGGCAATATGTATTTGTTAGATCGTTTATCGGGTAATGATGGAAACACTTTATAGAGTCTGGGTGTGCAACCCCGGAAAACAAACCGCTTTTGACAAGGCGAAGCATCAGGCTATAGTATTTCCGGTACAATTCTTCGGTATCAATGCCGTTCCAAAATTCCGCTTTATGGTCAAATCCAAACCCTTCAACCCAATGGATGGAGCCTACTGCAAAGTCAAAAGGAAAAGAGTTGAGAATATCGCCGATTAGCTTTTCATATTCAGGGAAATAGCATACCTCAAGTCCCCATTTTATTTTTATGGGAAACTCTACGTTTCTCATTTCGGCAATAAGCGCCTGATATTCTTTGATTGAAAGGCCCACTTTGCTTTTATACCAGTTTTTCTGATAATCGCTATATTCACAGACAGAAGCATACATGGGTGTAAATTCTACAAAACGGTGAGAATGTTCTAACAGATAGATTTCGTCCAGGCCCATACGAACAGCTTGTTCCACAAATTTGTCGATCCATTCTTTTGTGTAAGGCCCTCTTTCGATATGAATATGCACATCCGTCATAAGAAACCTTCTTTCCATTGTGATTCGTAAAAGCTTCCCTTCATTAAGGATACAACTTATCATGGTTGTATCCTTGCCTGTTTTCTTATCTCACCGCGGTTTACACGGCGTTTTTTGATATCTGATTCTGTTTCAGCGCTCGTCCATGGAGACATAGGGCCGCTCTTCCTGTACCGCACGATAGGCGGGACGGATGATCTTTCCGGCATTGCTCAGCTCTTCGATGCGGTGGGCACTCCAACCGGCAATACGGGCAATGGCGAAAATCGGTGTATACAGCTCCTGGGGAAGATCCAGCATACTGTAAATAAAGCCGCTGAAGAAGTCCACGTTGGGGCTGACGCCCTTATAAATCTTCCGCTCCTGGGCGATAATCTGGGGTGCCAGACGGCCCACTGCTGCATACAGATTGTATTCGTCCATACGACCCTTTTCTTCGGACAGACTCTTGACGAAGGATTCCATGACCTTTGCACGGGGGTCGGACAGAGAATACACCGCGTGACCCATACCGTAAATCAGGCCGGCCTTATCAAAGGCCTCTTTATGCAGCAGACGGCGCAGGTAAGAAGAAAGCTCTTCCTCGTCATTCCAATCCTTCACTGTCTTCTTCATGTCCTCGAACATCTGCACCACTTTGATATTGGCGCCGCCGTGCTTGGGACCCTTCAGAGAACCCAATGCCGCCGCAATGGCGGAATAGGTATCCGTACCGGAAGAGGAAACCACATGGGTGGTAAAGGTGGAGTTATTGCCGCCGCCATGCTCTGCATGAAGAATCAGGGCAATATCCAGCACCTTGGCTTCCAGCTTGGTATACTTGCAGTCTGCACGCAGGACGTGCAGGATATTTTCCGCAGTGGAGAGTTCCGCCATGGGCGGATGAATGTACAAACTCTGTCCGTCATGATAGTGACGGTATGCCTGATAGCCATAGACCGACAGCAGCGGGAACAGGGCGATCAGCTGTAAACACTGGCGCAGCACGTTGGGAATGCTGGTATCGCTGGCAAAGTCGTCATAGGAATACAGCGTCAGGACGCTTCTGGCCAGGGTATTCATCATATCCCGGCTGGGGGCTTTCATAATAATGTCACGGACAAAACCGGTGGGCAGGCTGCGGTATTTCGCCAGCAGCTGATTGAAATTTGCCAGCTGCTCCCGGGTGGGAAGCTCGCCAAACAGCAGCAGATAGGTGGTTTCTTCAAAACCAAATCGACGATCCCGGACACAACCCCGGATCAGATCCTCCACATTGATGCCGCGATAGAACAGCTGTCCTTCACAGGGAACTTCCTTTCCGTCCACCACTTTCGTGGAACGGATCTCGGAAATTTCCGTCAGGCCGGTCAAAACGCCCTTACCGTTCAGATCTCGCAGGCCCCGCTTTACATCATATTTGGTATAAAGTTCCGGGTCAATGCGCCCGTTTTTCACACACAGTTCCGCCAGATCTCTGATCTCCGGCGTAATCTCGGAATACACATTCGCCATGGGTTTCAGTCCTTTCTCAATTCATCTTGGGTACGGGCAAACTCTTCCCCTTTTCCCATTTGTATTATCCGCTAATATTTAATTAGTATATCACATTTTTTGGCATCCGCCCATGTATTTTCTGTGAATTTTTCAACCAATTCCGGGTAAAACACGGGAAAACAACCGCAATTCCCACAGATTTTCTTTTCTATAGCGCAGGTTTCTGGTTTCTATTTCTGATTTTCTTGTCAGATATCCCACCTCATGATATAATAAGGTTACTTATACAACAAAGTTTCCGAGTTTATGGATGCAGGAGATGACGGTGATGGAAAAGCCTTTCGTGATGCCCGATCAGAAAAGCAGCAAGCCGAGAAACATTAAATACAACAATCAAAAGCTGGTCATGTCCCTGTTTCGCTGGGCGGGAAAACTGTCGGTGAGCGAAATTTCGGAACAGGTAGGACTGAGTAAAACCACCATTAAAAAGATCATCGGAGACCTGATGAAAAAAAACATGCTTCTTTCTGCGGGAAAGGGAGAATCCACGGAAGAAGGCGGCAAAAAGCCGGAGCTGTTTATCTTCAATCCCACCTTCCGATACATCGTGCTGGTGAACATTCCCATTACTCATGTCCGGGTTTCCATCCTGGATCTCAACGCCCGGGAAGTGTTCTGTCTGACACGGGAAACCGACCCACATCATGACAGTTATCCGGAACAGATTCGCTGTGCCGCCGAATGCACTCTGTCGGCCCTCAATCAGTTCGGTATTGAGCCGGAACAGCTTTGCGGCATTATGATCTGCGGCGACGGCATTGTGGATTCCAAACGGGGAATCATCCGATACTCTGTCCATCACCATTGGCCGGGAAATCTGCCGGTGCTGGAGGATTTTGCAAAGGAATTTCCCTATGAGGTTCCCCTGTATGTGGAGAACGCAGGCGCTTTGTGCGGCTATGCCGATTTGCTGGACCCCTCTGCCCGGGAGCTGCACACCATTGTCCACCTGTTTGTAGACCGGCATTCCTGCGGCTGTGTCCTTCGGGATGGAAAACTGCAAAACGGCGCCCACGGTTTCATGAGCGAATTCGGCCATATTACGGCTGACCCCCGCTCGGAGCTGACCTGTGTCTGCGGTTCCAAAGGCTGCTTTGAAGTCCTGGCCGCTCCGGAACAGGTATTGCGCCAGACCGGAGAGCTGCTGTCCTCTTTTCCCGATTCTCAAATTGCACAGGCCGCACAGCAGGGCAAACTGACCATGAAACAGCTGTTTGAAGCGGCGGAAGCCGGAGAACCCTGTGCCCGCCAGAGCATGGAGCAGGTCATCCGGTGGTTTGCAGTCCTGATCCGCTCCATTATGATTTTCCACGATCCCCAGAAAATCCTGATACAGGGAACGTATCAGGAAGCCGGACCATATTTCCTGAAAAAGCTGCGGGAAGCAGTGCTGTCCACTCCCTTTTTCCAGGCAGGAGAGGATTTGCTCATTGACTTCGCCCCCTATTCTTTCCGGGAAGCCCTGACGCTGAGCTGTGGATACTATGTGGGGAGAAACTTTCTGGAAACTGACAGTCTCTATGATTAAAAAAAAGCGGTACCGCGAAAACGGTACCGCTTTTGCATTTATATGATTACTTGAGCTTGTTGTTCACAACATTGTCGGCCCAGTCCAGTGCCTTCTTGATGTCTGCGTCGGTCACGGAACCCTTCTTGAAGAAAGAGCTCTTGACTTCAATCTGCAGCACATCGTCCACCATATGTACGCCGTTGGCAGCCATAGCAGCCTTGAGATCCTCCAGCGCAGAGGGCTGTCCGTTAATCAGGTAAAATGCCACATTCTTGGTTCTGCTCTCGTTCAGGTCGCGGCAGAAATGATCCACCGGAGCAGGAACCTTGCCGGACATATCCACACCGATGAAGACCACCTTCTCACCCTCGCAGGGATATGCGGGGGGAATCTGGTCACAAACACACTGGAACACGCGTCCGATCTCGGCAGCAATGGGCTGAACAGTACCATGCTTGGAAAAATGCAGGGACTTGGCTTTCATATATGATTCCTCCAAAAAAGATTTGTAGTGATTGCTTTCTATTATAGCACGATTTTCAAAAGAATTCTTCATTTTTAAAAGAATTCATGTTCAAATTATCCTGTATCTTTTTGGAGAAAACTCACAATGCAGTTTCATGCTCTCCATTTTCCATCAAAATTGAGCAATATATCAGAAAATATCCCGGACAACTTCTCCTGTCTCACCGGAACGGAACACGGCTTCCATCAGCTTCATCACCCGCATCAGCTGGTCATGGCGAATCAGCTGCTCTTCCTCACCGCGGCAGGCGCGAACGACATTACGGTAGAAATCGCGGACATCGGCGTGCACCTCCGGCAGGGGGAAGGTATCGATGGTCTCGTCAGTACGGGGGGCCATGGTTTTGGTCAGACCGGCAGCCGTCACCACCGGCACAGCATCCCGGTTTTCCCAATCGGACACCATGACGATTTTACCGCTGCAATCCCAGTCATAAATGACCGCAGAACCGTTTTCGCCCTGCATATACCACCGGGGCAGGCTGATAAAGTTGCTGGTACCCACTTCCACCTGCACGTCCAGATCCCCTTCAAAGGACAGCAGAATTTTGAATCCATCGTCCACCGCTTCATTGGTGACGTTGGACAGTCTTGCATAGACTGACAGCAGGGGCTTATCCACCATCATCATAATCTGGTCCAGCAGATGCACGCCCCAGTCCAGCACCATACCGCCGCCATGCTCCTTCTGGTTGCGCCAGTCTCCGGGAATCCCCCGGGAGCCATGCACCCGGGATTCAATGTTGAATACACGGCCCAGAGTGCCCTCGTCATAGAGCTTCTTCATGGTGAGGTAATCCTCGTCCCAACGGCGGTTCTGGTGCACCGTGAAAATCACGCCGTATTCCTTGGAAGCGTCGATCATTTCCTGCAATTCCTGATGGTTCAGGCACACGGGCTTTTCGCAGATGACGTTCTTACCGTGCTTCATGCAGTCGATGCACACATCGTGGTGCAGGTCGTTGGGAATGGCCACGGTGACTACCTGTACCGCCGGGTCATTGAGAAGCTCTTCCCGGGAGGCATAGGCGTGAATACCAGCCCGCTCTGCTGCTTCGTTGCGCTCCGGCAGAATATCATATACGCCGCACAGGGTCAGCTCTTCCATGGTTTTCAGCTGGCGGGCGTGCCAGGAACCCATTCCGCCATAACCGATAATGGCTGCGCCAAATTTTTCGTTGCTCATATTACTCCGTTCCTTTCCGACAGGAACCGGGGCCTGCGGTTTTACATCCCTGTAAAAACGCAAGCCCCCGGCTCTTTTTCAGGTTTCTCCGTACAGGCGTTTATGCCCACCACATATTGCTCATTTTGTCCTCAAAGGTCAGAACGCCTTTCAGGAACTCCACGGCTTTGCACAGGCCCTCGTTCTGGCTCATGAGGCTGTCCTCATGCTCGATGCTGATGGCATAGTCATAGCCCACCATCCGCAGGGCGCTGATGATATCCTTCCAGTACAGGGTGTCGTTGCCATAGCCGCAGCTGCGGAAAATCCAGGAGCGGTTGATTTCATCGCCATAAGGACGGGTATCCAGCACGCCGTTGACGGCGGTGTTGTACTTGTCCACACGGGTGTCCTTGGCGTGGAAGTGGAAAATGGCGTTCTCCTTGCCCAGCTCGCGGATACAGGCCACCGGGTCCATACCCTGCCAGATCAGGTGGCTGGGGTCAAAGTTGGCGCCGATTTCCGGGCCTACTGCATGGCGCAGCTTCAGCAGAGAGTGGGTGTTATAGACACAGAAACCGGGGTGCAGCTCCAGCGCGATTTTATTGACGCCGTGGGCCTTTGCAAATTCCACCATGTTCTTCCAGTAGGGAATCAGCACTTCGTTCCACTGCCATTCCAGAATCTGTGAGAAATCCTCCGGCCAGGGGCAGGTAACCCAGTTGGGATACTTGGAGTTTTCGCTGTCACCGGGGCAGCCGGAAAAGGTGTTGATCTGGTGGATGCCCAGCTTTTCCGCCAGCAGAATGGTGTCGCGGATGTCCTTATCAAATGCAGCGGCGATTTCCTTGTTGGGGTGTACCGGGTTGCCGTGACAGGACAGGGCGCTGATTTCCATATTGTACTTGGCAATGGTATCTTTGAACTCCTGCAATTTTGCATCGTCGTTCAGCAGAATGGCGGGGTTGGCATGGGCATTGCCCGGATAGCCGCCTGCGCCGATTTCCACCATCTGGATTCCCAGACCGCTGAAATACTTCAGCGCTTCGTCCAGAGAAAGGTTTGCCACCAGATTTGTCAAAACTCCCAGTTTCATAATGCTTCGCTCCTTTATTCCATACTCTTACAGTCCCAGCTTTTCCGTCATATAGGCAAAGCTGTTTTTCGCATCCCGGACAGATTCAGCGTCCGGGTCTTCGTTTTCAATTTCTGCAATGACCCACTCCACTCCGATATCCCGTGCGGTCTCCACAATGGATTTCAGGTCATTGGCGCCGTCTCCGATGGAAGTTCCCTTTCCGTCCACGCCGTCTTTCAGGTGAATCAGGCCCACACGGGTGCGATACCGGCGGAGAAACTCACAGGGGTTATCTCCGGCATGGAATACCCAATAGGTATCCGGCTCCAGCAGGCACCATTTGGCAATCTCATCAATGGGACGGACATCGTCCAGCGGCTTGAACTCGTGGGCGTGGTTGTGATACACCACCTTGATGCCATAGGGGGCAGCCTTTTTCTGGGCGGTTTTCATGACCCGCTCCAGCCGCTCCAGCTCCTCTTTGGTCTCGGTGGGAGAATAGGAACAACCGATGAATGGGGTACCCAGCTCGTGATGATAGGCAATGATCTCGTCGATGTCCTTTTCCATCCGGTTGACATCCTCGTGACAGCTGACGGAAACCAGGCCCAGCTTGGCAAGAGTCTCCTTCATTTCGCTTGCGGTCACACCAAAGGTACCGGCAAATTCAACGCCCTCATATCCGATGTCAGCGGCAATTTTCAGGGCTTCCAGCAGGCTTTCCCCGTCCTTGACCCGGTCGCGGAAACTCCACATCTGAATGGCTTTTTTCATACGGCACTCCTCCTGAAGGTCACGGGATCAGTCAAAATAGACCGGCTTGCCCTCGGCAGCGGACTTGTAAATGGCTTCCAGAATCTTGGTCACGACGATGGCCTGCTCCGGCTTTACCACCACTTCGGTGTCGTTCTTCACGGCATCAATCCACATACGGGCTTCGATGTCCTGGGGCTCTGCTGCGCCGCCGTCAAAGAAAGCCACACCGCCGGCTGCCAGATCCACCTTTTCCACGACCTGCTTGCCGTACTTGACTTTGTTAATGCGCAGGCCGTCCTTCATGTCTGCGCCGGCCTTCACGCCGCACAGGGAGGTTTTGGCCTCGTCCACATCCAGGCTGTTCAGTGCCCAGGCAGCTTCCAGATTAATGGTTGCGCCGTTCTTCATGACGATATAACCGAAAGCGGAATCCTCCACGGTGAACTCCTCGGGGTTCCAGTCGCCCCAGGCGTTGCCGGTTTCGGTCTGGTCGCCCAGCTTCTTATACACGGAACCCACCACCATCTTGGGCTCGTAGTTGTTCATCATCCACAGGGTCAGGTCCAGTGCATGGGTACCGATATCGATGAGGGGACCGCCGCCCTGCTCTTCTTCGTTCAGGAACACGCCCCAGGTGGGAACGGCTCTTCTGCGGATGGCATGGGCCTTGCCGTAATAAATCTCGCCCAGCTCATCATTGTCACAGGCTCTCTTCAAATACCAGGAATCGGGACGATAGCGGTTCTGGTAGCCGATGGTCAGCTTCTTGCCGGTGCGGTTGGCGGCGTCAATCATCTTCTGGGCCTCTGCGGTGTTGATAGCCATGGGCTTTTCGCACATGACGTGCTTACCGGATTCCAGTGCGTCCACGGTGATGAAGCTGTGCTCGCGGTTGGGGGTCAGCACATGCACCACGTCGATGGTCTCGTCTTTCAGCAGCTCTTTGTAGTCCTCATAGACCTTTGCACCCTCAATGCCGAATTCCTTGGCAGCCTTTTCTGCACGCTCTACGATCACGTCACAGAAAGCGACCATTTCCACGTCCGGCAGCTTGCTCAGTGCGGGCATATGCTTGTTGTTGGCGATACCGCCGCAGCCAATAATACCGATTCTTACCTTTTCCATCCTGATTGCTCCTTTGTTTTGAAAATGATACACGGGCCTTCGCCCTGATTGAACAAATTTACTGCTTCCTGGTAGATTCCCGGAGAATCAGCTCGTGGGGAAGCTGCACGATTCGTGACGGCGCCGACGGGTCTTCCATTTTTTCCGCCAGCAGCATCACCGCTGTCTCTCCGATTTTTTTCCGGGGCTGGGAAACCGTACTGATGGACGGCGTCACCACCCGGCTCATGGTGGTATTGTCAAAGCCGAAAACATCCACTTCCCGCCCGGGTACCATTTCCCGGGAAAGAAGCTCCTTGCAGACACCTGCCGCCAGCTCATCGGAAACGGCAAAAATCGCATCCGGCGGCTCCGGCAGTTCCATCAGTTTCCGGCAGGCACGCATTCCCGCCCGATAGGTGTATTCATAGTGGTTGACAATATAGGCTTCTTCACAGGGAATACCCGCTTTTTCCAGTGCGGCCCGATATCCTGCGGTACGCAGCCGAGCTGAATCTACGGTTTCGTTGGAAACCATGGCGATTTTCCGCCGTCCTCCGGTCAACAGCGCTGTGACCGCATCAAAACCGGCTTGAAAATTATCGATGCCCGCTGCGGAAAGGGTGGTGCCCTCTTTCCACTCGCTGCACATCACCAGGGGATACCGTTCCGCCTGCCGGGACAGCTCTTCCTCTGGCAGCGTACTGCCCAACAGAATCATACCGTCCACGCTGCGGTTCTGGAGCAGTTCCAGATACCCCCGTTCCGCATCACTGTCGTTATGGGTTGCGGAAATCATGACCTGAAGCCCCCGTTCCCGGGCTTCGCTCTCCATTCCCCGAATGACGCCGGACAGGAACTGATTGGACAAAGAGGGAATCAGCACCAGAATCCGGTCGGTGTTTCTTTTTCGAAGGTTTCGCCCCAACACATTGGGCGTGTAACCGGTGCGCGCAATGACCTCCATCACCCGTTCCCGGGTCTGCGGCGCAACGTTCCGGTCATGGTTCAGCACACGGGAAACCGTAGCCACCGATACCTGAGCCGCTTTTGCCACTTCTTTGATGGTTGCCATCTCTGCACCTCCTATGTAATCGATTACAGCTTTTATTATACAAAGGGTTTTCCAAAAAGCAAGTTGGAATTATGACGGTTTTTTCTGAAATTTCTTGTGCAAAAAGAAAGTTTCCCGATGACTGTTTTAATTTTTATATTCATTCACAGATTTTTCTGCTATTGACGATGCTATAGTTGAATGTTACAATGTGAGTAATGATATTTCTCCTATTAAAATTAGTCTGCTGACTCGATTATGACTGACGGTCATGAAAAAATCTTATAAAATTTCGAAAAATGGGACTAATTTTAAAATGGCAAACGGTTTTAGTGGTGTAAGCGAAAACTGCCATTTATCTAAAGGAGGGATTGCCATGCATCATGGAATTTATCAGGGATGCGACGCACAAAAACAGACAAAAAGGATTTTGATTCTGGGAGAATCCCATCACGACAAGGATGAAAAAATCGGAGAACCGGCTTCTTACACAACGGAATCCATCGTTCAAACGTATTTAGAGGAGGAAAAAACGGGAAGAACCCATTGTTTTTTCCACAAAATCGCCTGTTCCTTTGGAATTGACACCACCAAAGCAGAAGAAAAGAAAAACTTCTGGGAGAAAGTCTATTTCGCAAACTACATTGACGTCGTTTGCGGTGTTGGAGATGCTGCCGCCCAAACCACAGCCGAGGCCCATCAAGACGAGTATAATCAAGAGCTCCGGGAATTCGTTCTCCAGGAAAAAATTGATGTGATATTCTGTTTTGGAGTCAAAGCCGTATATAACTATCTTCCTGCTCAGCAAGGATGGGATCAAAATGCGATTTATCCGGACGGCAAGATCGTTGTGGGACAGACGCTGAAAAACGGCCAAAGAAAAAACGTTTATTTACGAGCCGGCGTTTACAGAGAAAAGGGATACTTCCAACGGGAAGTAGCTGTTTATGGAATCCCTCACCCCTCTGCGCAAGGTGGATTTCATCCAGACTATTTCGCAAAAGAATTAAACCATTTTTTTGAAAGCGAAGATAAAACCAAATGATCTATGTGATTTCAGACCTGCACGGATATCCCCTTGCAAAATTCAAGAAGCTACTGGAAAAAGCTGCGTTTTCCAATGATGATTTTCTCTATCTATTGGGAGACTGCATTGACCGCAACGGCGACGGCGGCGTAGAGATGCTCTGCTGGCTGCTGGAACAGCCCAATGTGCAGCTGATTCTCGGCAATCACGAAGCTATGCTGCTGGCCTGTTCCTTTGTGTTTGAGGAAATCACGGAAGAAACCATCAACGCCTTAACCGCCGAGAAAATGGGTCTGCTCCAGCAATATATGCACAACGGCGGCGACGTGACCTTAAAAGCCCTGAGAGAGCTTCGAAACCGGGCTCCTGATTTAATTCCGGAACTTTTCGACTACCTGCATGATGCGCCGCTCTATGAAGCCGTTTCCGCAGGCGGGAAGGACTTTCTTCTTCTTCATTCCGGAATCGATCATTTTGAGAAAGGCAAGAAATTATCCCAATACGCACAGGATGATTTCCTGTGGACCTGGACCTCGCTGGAAACCGATTATTACGACGAGATCATCACCGTATTCGGACATACGCCCACTCTGAACTATGGTGAAAAATACACAGGGAAAATTTTGAAAACCAGAACCTGGATTGATATTGATGTGGGGGCTGGATTTGGTCAGGAACCCGTATTGCTGCGGCTTGATGATTTTGAAGAATTCCGTATAGCTTAAAAACATATGCTGTAAACAAAACAAAGTCCGAACCTCTGCCAACAGGCGGAAGTTCGGACTTTTGTTTTGGTGGGCCATCAGGGACTCGAACCCGGGACCGACCGGTTATGAGCCGGTTGCTCTAACCAACTGAGCTAATGGCCCTTATTTGTTTGTAATAGAGAAAAAGCGGCAGGCGCTCTCACGCTTGCCGCAATTGTGGCTCCCCAAGTTGGACTCGAACCAACGACCCTGCGATTAACAGTCGCATGCTC
>ERZ1643250.2477-NODE-2477-length-13865-cov-6.536206_pt1 | contig 13865 bp, 12 predicted proteins | sample MGYA00579262_ERZ1643250 | MGnify/ENA primary metagenome ERZ1643250 (study PRJEB29033, sample SAMEA4952265) | chicken gut metagenome | biome: Broiler Chicken; feature: Gastrointestinal Tract; material: Caecum | place: Ireland | collected 2018 | study: Broiler...
CTTATAGATGATGATTTCTTTGCTGATTCTCTCTTAATAGACGAAACTCTCCTTCTCTATGAACTTGTCCGGAATGAATGTGTACATCGAGTTTCACTTATGGCACATTCGCAGGATTAAACGCAGGCACGCACGGGGCGCCCCTTTAGGGGCCCCGTGTGGGCCGTCAAGAAAAAATATAGATAACTAGCATCAATTATCACAGTCTGAACGGCTGTGAATAACCCCCGCCCAGTAATACGGGGGTTGTAAATTCAAAAAGTACAAAAGAAAGGTGAAATCTTATGGAATCCGGCGAATATACAAAAAATGGTCTTCGAGTGTCTATTGACTGGTTGTCTTTCACTGTGACCGCAGAACATTTCTCAATAGCTGATGTCATAGAGCTTCTCGGTTTCCAGCTTTCTGACTTCTCCAGTCTGGAACATGGTGGCATGGGATACAAGTCAGCACTGAAGCTAAAAGGCTTTCCTATCACAATTTTCTATGATGGTAATGAGAACATGGGGATACATGTGACTATATCCGGCTCTGCCGTTTCTGAAGCTATGCGCGCCTTTAGTGAGTCTCTTCTTACTCCCGGCCCATTCGGTGATTATTATGAGAAACCGTTTGATGCTTCCTTTCTCTCCTGCTGGCTTTCCAAAATCCAGTCTGTCGGAAAAATTTCACGCCTTGATCTGGCTATTGATGATTTAGGGGAAAACTATTTTTCCATGGATGAGCTTGTGCAAATATTTGAATCTGGTTCTTATGTGTCTAAGTTTCGAAAATGGCAGAACCTTGTTGACCGTAATCTCGGTTCTGACCAAGAAAAAACCGGACATACTATCTATCTCGGCAAACGTCAAAGTGCTCTCTTTCTCCGCATTTATGACAAGGCTCTGGAACAAAAAACAGACTCTCTCTCTTGGGTCCGCTGGGAATTGGAATTGAAAGAAGACCGGGCCGAAAAAGCCGTAAAACAGTTGATAGAAAAAGATAATCTTGGCTCTGTCTGCATGGCAATTCTTCCCAACAGTCTCCGCCTGATTGAGCTTGATAATCCCAACAAAAGCCGCTGTTCCATAAATCCACTATGGCAGAAATTTATTGATAATGTACGGCCTTTAAGCCTGTATACTGCACTGCCTGAAAAGACCATAGCCAGAATAGAAAACTGGGTAAATCGACAGGTAGCTCCTTCTCTCGCCACTCTTTTATTTGCCAATGATGGTGATATAACATTTTTAACACGTTTTATAGACAATGGCATGATTCGGCTGAATAAATCACACTTAGATGCTCTGGACAAATACGCTCCAGACTGGCGAAGTATTTACGCAGAATCTGTTTTGGAGAAAATAAATGACAGCACAAGAGACTTTTAACAATTTCATACTTTCCCGGCGTCTGGCTGATTTTTCTCCTAAGACTGTCTTGAATTATAAGCAGTTTGTCGCTCCTTTTATAAATGCCATTGGACCTGAATCAGACTTTCAGAATCTTACACAAACAGATATCAGCACTTATATTTCCAACCTGCTTTCCCGCTCTGTAAGCCGCGCAACCAAGGCTACCTATATTCGGCATATCAAAGCTTTCCTGCACTGGGCGCAGGAAGAATATGGCGCACAATTTTCTTATAAGGCTGTCAAGGTTCCCAAGACGCCCAAGAAAGAAGTTCGTATTTACTCTGAAAAAGAAATAAATGCTATCTTCCAGGCCGTGGCTTGCAGTATAGAATGGATTACAAAACGGAATATGACTATCGTTGCAATGATGTATGACAGTGGCCTTCGTCAATCGGAAGTCTGTGAGCTACGCCGTTCTTGGCTTTCTCCTGATGAAGGGAGAATGAAGGTCCACGGCAAAGGAGATAAAGAGCGCACAGTCCCTATGGGAGCTCTCACACAGAAACTTCTCCAGTCTTACTTTGATGCCTGTCCTTATGAATCAGAGTTTGTTTTCGTCTCCCGAAATGGCCTTCCCTTAACCGGAGACGCTGTGAAGCATATGATAACCAAAGCGGCCTCTCGCCTTAATTTTGAATTGTCTTCCCATAAACTCCGACACAATTTTGCAACTAACTATTGTATAGATCAATACACTGAATATGGGCGAGTAGATATTTACAGTCTCATGCACATTATGGGACACGAAGACCTTTCTACCACTCAGCGTTATCTTCATTACGCTCAGGAAATCCTTGCAAGCAGGACGCATGTTTCTCATCTTGATAAACTCTCTCTTACCTTCTGACAGGATTCCCAGATACTACCCCAACAAAAAATCAGGTTGTTTAGAAATCTCTGCAACATATTGAAAGCAGACCGGGAATCCTTTCGCCCGTCTGCTTTATTCCGCTTCCCCTTTCAGGGCCCATATTTCCTGTATTTGCACAGAAAAAAGCACCGCCCCCGCGCTCCATGTCGCAAAAACAGTGCCCTGCGTGCGCGATCAGGGGTTCGAACCCTGGACACCCTGATTAAGAGTCAGGTGCTCTGCCAGCTGAGCTAATCGCGCTTATTTCTTTGATTAATTTGCCGTTGTTTTCAACGCAAGAGTTATTATACTGTATCATTTCCAAAAATGCAAGTACTTTTTTTATATTTTCTTGATTTTTTTTTGCGGGTTATATACAATGAAGAAAACTCGGCTCCGAAGGCTCATTTACAGGCCCGGCGCTGACAGGAAAAATCATCTTAAAAGGAGTACGAATGTGAGACTGAAACATATCAAAGGAGCTGAGGAAGCTGTCGCTCTGAGCTCTTATGTCATTCATGACGCCAAAGAGCGTCCCGGAACCTGGAACCGCCTGTTTGACAGCCAGGGTCCTATCCACATTGAAATAGGTATGGGAAAGGGCCGGTTTCTGATGGAACTGGCCGCGCAGAATCCACAGATCAATTATATCGGAATCGAACGCTACAGCAGCGTCCTGCTGCGCGCCATTCAAAAAATGGAGGAGGAGCCTCTGCCGAATCTCTGTTTCTTATGTGAGGATGCCTCTGAGCTGGAGCAGTTTTTTGCCTCAGGCGAAATCGACCGAATCTATCTGAACTTTTCTGATCCCTGGCCCAAAGCCCGCCATGCAAGACGGCGGCTGACTTCGGTAAATTATCTGAACCGTTACGCGCCTCTTCTGGCGGAAGGCGGACAGCTGGAATTCAAGACCGATAATGAGGCATTATTTGACTTTTCTCTGGAAAGCGTTGAAGAAGCCGGATGGAAGCTGCTCGGATACACCAGAGATCTGCACAACGATCCCCAGATGAATGCGGGAAACATTATGACTGAATATGAAGAGAAATTTTCTTCCCGCGGCAATCCTATCTATAAACTGACTGCCATCCCTCCCCGGGTACGTTCCTGACGTAGATTTTTCTGTCCGGGACAGGCGGAGATCCGTTTTCCTCGTTTTTTCAGATAATTTGTCTTATATTTCGACATCGGTATTGTCAAGCAGGTTTTTTATATTTGGGCTGTTTTTATCTGATTTATTCAATCTGTACAAAACATCCGTTTCGCTAAATACTATGTAAACCTGTGTTTTACACATTGAAAAATGTGGATAAAGTGGATAACTTCGTTGATAACTTTCTTTTCCGGCTTTTCTCCTTGGATAAAATGTGGATAACTTTTTGGTTATCCACTCTTTTTCGTTAAAAATTTGTAAACTCTATTAAAAGTTTGTGCAAAATGCAGTGTTGGTAATTTATGCCACGAATTGCGCTTTTTTTCGTGTCTGACAATAGGAAGCTATTGTCAAAATATATTTTCAATTGGCCTGGCATGAAATTCTCCGAGATGTATTTCTTTGAGAAGCTGAACGGACTGTTATTACTGTAAAAACGGACAAGTGTTGACCGTGCAGTATGAAAAGAGAGAAAAGACGGCCAGTGGATACCGGAGAACTGTTACCGTATATCGAAGCAGCGGATGCAGCGGGTGCCCTTTCAAAACAGACTGCATTAAGGGAAACAACTGTAAAACCCCAATGGAGGACCGGCAGAAAGTACTGTATGTTTCGAAAAAGATGAAAGAAAAACGTCAGGAAACAATAAAACGGATTACCAGTGATTATGGAACACAGCTTCGAATGAACCGAAGCATACAGGCAGAAGGAAGCTTTGCAAACATTAAAGAGGATATGGAATTCAGGCGATATTTATATCGAGGGAATGCAAATGTAACCGCCCAGAGTATCCTGCTGGCGATCGGGTATAACATAAACAAGCTTCATCATAAGATTCAGGCGGAAAGGACAGGGCGGCATTTATTTCCACTCAAACAAACCGCCTGATTTTGACAGGCCAAAAGTAAATCCTGAAAACGAACCTTTTTTCCAGAAAAGGTTTATTAAAGTTCGCCTTTTTGTAGAAACAGAATGAAAGAAGAGAATATTTCGCCTTAAAAAACGGCAAAAAGATGCTGCCGCACCTATGATTTTCTAATCATTGATGCGACAGCTCCTGTATCTTAAAAGATTCTTCTTACACAGATAACATTTCTGTAATTTGCCGGAGATGTAAATTTGATTCCTGTAGCAGCTGTGCTGGCATGTACGATGGTATTGTTGCCGCAATAGATTGCCACATGGCCGCTGTAGCAGATGATATCTCCCGGCTGCGCTTCTGCCAGGCTTACTTCATATCCTATGCTTCTCATCGCGCTGGAGGAATGAGGCAGGCTTACACCGAAATTCGCGTACACGCTCATGACAAAACCGGAACAGTCCGCGCCGTTCGTCAGGCTTGTACCTCCGTATACATACGGGTTCCCTACGAACTGGCTTGCAAAGCTTGCAACCGCGTTTCCGCTGCTGCTGCCGGAGCCGCTTCCTACTACCGTCTGAGAAGAGCTGCTGGAAGAGCTCTTTGTCTTGGCTTCCACTTCAGCCGCTTTTCTTCTTCCCTCTTCTTTTGCCGCTTCCTCCTCTGCCAGGCGCGCTTCCTCTTCTTCTTTGGACTCAGCCTGTACAAAGTCAGTTCTCAGATCTACATAGTCAGTGGATACCCAGCCGTCTCCTTCTTCGATAGAGACCTGAACCCAGCCGTCCTGCTCACTGGTAACAGTCAGCTCTTCGCCTTCACCAATTAATCCCAGAACACTGGCATCTGTGCTGGCGTCTGTTCTGACCCGGAGAGTCTGTGTGGTAACGGTAGCTACCCTCTCGCCCACTTCTGCGGCAAGAGCCTCTGCGTCATCGCCTGTGACCACATAATCGGCCTTTACATAGCCTGTCACGCTTCCGGATGTGATTTTATACCATCCATCCGTCTCCTCTTCGATGGTACCAGCCGAGTTATCGTAAAGCTTTCCGAGAATCTCGCTCTCCTCGTTGGGCTCGCTTCTGACATTCACATAATCATTTACCTGCGCAATACAGATTCCATCATATTCAGAAGGGGTCATCTCTTCCAGAACTATTTCATCCGCTGCCGGGTCTGCCTGATATGCTTCCGTCATAACGGACGCGATGCCTTCATCTGCTGACAGAAGATTGGCTGCTGCTTCTGCTCTGCTTCCGCTTATCAGAAAACAGAAAGCTCCGACCAGGCACACTGCTGTATATCTATGCATCTTCTTACTATCCTCCGTATAGTCCTTTGCTCAATTATTACAAATTTGTTAAGACTTATGAAAGAATTATAACAGCCCAATCCTGGCTTGTCAACCACTTACGCCTACTCTTTTATGATATTTCCTGATTATTTCCCGAATGTTTTTGGCTTTTTACCTATTTATATAGAAGGAACTGTAACAGACCTGTAATTTTTTTTCTATTGACAACTGAATTTTTTATGATTAAAATAATAGGAAACAATAACTGTTATCATTATTATGAAAGGATGTTTTATGCCAGCATTAAAATACAGCCGGCAGCGGGAATCTATCAAGCGTTTTCTGATGTCCCGGTATGATCACCCTACTGCCGATACCATCTATCTGCATGTGCGGGAGGAATTTCCTAATATCAGTCTGGGAACCGTTTACCGCAATCTGTCTCTTCTGACAGAACTGGGAGAAATCATTAAGATTACCACCGACGGGCCGGACCGGTTTGACGGCAATGTGAAGCCTCATTCCCATTTCCTCTGCCGGAAGTGCCATTCTCTTCTTGACGTGCATCTGGACAATGAAAGCTTTATCGACCAGCAGGCTCAGAAGAACTTTCCCGGCACTATCGACGGTCACTCTATTTTGTATTACGGAATCTGTTCTGATTGCTCAAAATAGTGCTTGACGAACGCGCAAATCTGTGATACATTAATGTCAGTAACAGGAATCATTACTGTTTTTAGCAATAACTAATCAACTATATTAAAAAAAGAAAAGGAGAATATGATTATGAAGACATGGGTATGTTCTGTATGTGGTTATGTATGGGAAGGCGAGAATCCGCCTGAGAAATGTCCGCAGTGCGGCGTTGGCCCGGACAAATTCACAGAGCAGAAGGGCGGCCTTACCTGGGCAGCTGAGCATGTAGTAGGCGTAGCACAGGGCGTAAGCGAGGACATTCTTGAGGATCTGAGAGCAAACTTCAATGGAGAGTGCTCCGAGGTAGGTATGTACCTGGCTATGGCAAGAGTTGCTCACAGAGAGGGCTATCCGGAGATCGGCCTTTACTGGGAGAAGGCAGCCTGGGAAGAGGCAGAGCATGCTGCAAAGTTTGCTGAGCTTCTGGGAGAGGTTGTTACCGACAGCACCAAGAAGAACCTGGAGATGAGAGTTGCCGCTGAGAACGGCGCTACCGCTGGTAAGTTCGACCTTGCTAAGCGCGCAAAGGCTGCGAACCTGGATGCTATCCATGACACCGTACATGAGATGGCCCGCGACGAGGCTCGTCATGGCCGCGCATTTGAGGGTCTTCTGAAGAGATACTTCGGCTAAAAACCACACCTGAGTATTCAGAAATTCTTATGAGTTTTAAGAGAGTGGACTGATTTTAAGTTCACTCTCTTTTTTCTTATATTTTTCTTAATCTCCTTGACATCGCTGCAAAACAGCGTATAATACGAATATAATATAACATAGTTTTCAATACTACATATCAAAATATTATAAAACTGTTTAAGGAGATGGCTTTTATGAAATTTGAAATCAAAGATCCCGGCAGCGCAATCACTCATTTTATCGGTATGCTCATGGCTGCCTTTGCGGCTACGCCCCTTCTGATACGCGCCGCCCAAAATCCGGATAAGATCCATGTCATATCTCTGGCTGTCTTTATCGCAAGCATGATCCTGCTCTATGCGGCCAGCACCACTTACCACACCTTGAATCTTTCCGAGCGTGCCAACCGTATTCTGCGGAAAATCGATCACTGCATGATTTTTGTGCTCATTGCCGGCTCTTATACGCCTGTCTGCCTGATTGTTCTGGGCGGGCGGACCGGATACACGCTCTGCGCCCTTGTATGGGGCGTGGCCCTGGCCGGAATCCTGCTGAAAGCTTTCTGGGTGACCTGTCCGAAATGGTTTTCTTCTATATTATATATCGCCATGGGATGGCTCTGTGTTCTGGCTTTTACCCAGCTTCTGAACGCCCTTTCACCTGCTGCCTTTGGCTGGCTTCTGGCAGGCGGTATCATCTCCACCGTGGGCGGCATCATTTACGCGCTGAAGCTTCCGATCTTCAATGCCAGACATAAGAATTTTGGCTCTCATGAAATTTTTCATCTGTTTGTAATGGGCGGAAGCATCTGCCACTTTATTATGATGTATGTCTTCGTGGCCCATATGCCTCTTCCCGTCTGACGCAGGAAGCTCCGGCTGAGATTGCGGCCGGAAACGCAGTTTAAGTTTACAAAAGTACCGTTTACAGAAAGATACCCCTTCGCTTATAATAATCAGCGGAGGGGTTTTTATGAATTACACTTATATTCTCCGGTGCGGGGACGGTTCTCTCTACACCGGCTGGACCAATAATCTGGAAAAGCGTCTGGAGGAGCACAATCAGGGACGGGGCGCGAAATATACCAGAGCTCATCTGCCGGTCGTACTCGCGTACTACGAATGTTTTGATACCAAAGAAGAAGCCATGCGGCGGGAGGCAGCTATCAAAAAATTAAGCCGCCCCCAAAAGGAACGGCTTATCGCTACTGGAGAAGGCTCATAGGATCGACGCTTTCTCCGTCCTTGCGGACTTCGAAATATACGTTGCAGCCTTCCTTTGTATAATAACGTGTAGGTTCACTTACATATCCCACGGTTTCGCCCGCCTTCAGATAATCTCCTTCCTTTACCGGAAGCTCTTTCAGCTGGCCGTAAACCAGTTCATATCCGTCTCCGATGTCCATGGTTACAGTCATGCCGGTTTCCTCCAGCGTCTCTATCTTCGTAACCTGTCCCGGAGCCGCGCTCATCACGTTTTCATCAAGCGTTCCCTGAATGATCACAGCAGGATTATATTTGTACTGATCCAAAGTGGCAAAATAGACGGTCTTGTCCATACTGTAGTCCATAATGACATTTCCGGCTACAGGCCAGAGCAGCTGATCCGTTTCCGGAGAAAAGGAAAGATCCATCTGCTCTGAAACCGCGTCTGCCGAGGACGCTTCCTCCGTTCCGTCCAAAATTACGGTTTCGCCGGTTCCCTCCGGATCTATCTCCGCGAATTCGCTTTCCAGCTCTGCGCCGTCTGCCATGCCTGTCCCCTCTGTGCCTGCCGATTCTCCTGCTGCGTCTGCAGCCGCTTCTCCTGCCTTGTCACGGGACGCGGAGCCGGACGCCGCTTCCTGTGTCTTTTCCGCGTCCGCCAGCTCTTCCGTTTCTTCAGACTTTTCCGCCTCTTTTGCAGCCTTCTCTGCTTCCGCCTGAGCCTGTTCCCTGGCTCTGGCCTCCTCTTCTGCTTCGGCTACCTGCTGCTCCAGTTCTTTTTGCTGCTGGTCTGTCCTTCCGACGGTATACATGCCGATCATGGTCACCACCGCCAGAAGACACAGGCTGAACGCAACTGTGACGGTCCTTCCTCCGGAAAAGCCGCCTTTTTTCTTTCTTTTCACTGTCATAAGCTTCACCTCTATACTGTTTTCCACACTTTTTATGTGCTGCCGTCACTGCCCAGCCTTTCCGAACAGTCACCTGCCGCTATCTCTAGGATAGCCAGTTTAAGAGAAGCTTATACACTGGGTGTTTTTATAAAAATAATGCAGAATTTCCTGATATTGCATGCCTTCCAGGGCCAGAAGATTGGCCTGATACATGCTCATCCCCAGCCCGTGTCCCAGTCCCTTTGTGGTGATCCGCACCCCCGTCTCTGTCTGCTCTGCCGTAAAGCAGCTGGAATTTAGGCCGTACAGACTGCGGAACTCTTCTCCTCCCAGGGTTTCTCCCTGAACGCTTACCTCCGTTACATAACCGGCTTCGTCCCGTGACAGAATCTGAGGAACCTCATCCAAATCAAGCGTTTCTATTTTCAGATAATCGGATGACTGCAGGTCATCCGGGCATTCGGCAGACTCCAGCCAGGAATAGTCTTCGCCCAGGAGGCTGCCTCCACGGGTCCGTCCCGCGCTTACCGCGTGATAGGGCAGATCCGGAAGCGTTCCCTCCTCTTCCGCCGCTTCTGTCACCAACACCTGGCCTGCCGTACTCTCTGCGGCTTTCCCGCACTTCTCTGCGTACTGTTCCCAGCTGTCATATCCCCAGAGCCGAATCTGCTCTTCCCGGGGATAGAAGGTGAATCCCAGTGCCTCCAGATCACTTTCCCGGACTGCTGACGCAGCCTCTGCCGCTGTTCCGTTCCCGTAGAAACTCATGGCCTGCCGCAGAAGGTTGGTGCGCACAATGACCGCCTGTGCTTTCAGCGCCTCTTCCTCATAGCTGACCGGCATCTGGGCGGGCAGGATTTCCGCGACCAGGTCTTCCACCCCTGCCTGACGTGCCGGTTCTTCCGTTCCGCTCATGCTCCCGGTCCGAAAAACGGCTGCCACATAAGGCAGTAAAATTAAAATAATCAGTACAGATATTCCTGTCTTTATTTTTTCCTTCATTCTACAATCTATGAGCATGAAAAAAGAGATAGACATGAGAATTCACGTCTATCTCTTACTCTTTTCTGTCTTTTTCTTTTATTCCTGAGGCAGAGTTACCTTCATCTTGTCAAGATGCCAGATATCATCCACATACTCCTGGATCGTGCGGTCAGAAGAGAACTTGCCGCTGCAGGCGGTATTCCAGATCGCCTTCTTTGCCCAGCCCTTCTCGTCTCTGTAAGCTGCTTCCACACGCTCGTGAGCCTCCGCGTAGGAACGGAAATCCTTCAGAATAAAGTAGGTATCCGCCCGGTCGCTGCTCTTGGTGTTCAGCAGGGAATCATAGATGTCGCGGAACATCTCCGGGTCCTGAGGCGCGTAGTAGCCGTTGATCAGCTGCATCAGCACGTGGCGGATATCCTGATCGCTGTTGAAGATATCCATGGGATTGTAGCCGCCGTTCTGCTCATAATTAATGACTTCGTCAGAGCTCAGGCCAAAGATGAAAGCGTTCTCCTCGCCCATCTCTTCTACCATTTCCACGGTAGCTCCGTCCATGGTTCCGATGGTCAGGGCTCCGTTCAGCATGAACTTCATGTTTCCGGTACCGGAAGCCTCCTTGCTGGCCGTGGAGATCTGCTCGGATACATCCGCCGCCGCAAAGATCAGTTCTGCGTTGGATACACGATAATCCTCAATGAAGACTACCTTCAGCTTGCCATTGATAGAAGCGTCGTTGTTGATCACATCCGCTACGGAATTGATCAGCTTGATGGTCAGCTTCGCTCTGCGGTAGCCTGCCGCCGCCTTTGCGCCGAAGATAAAGGTTCTGGGATAGAACGGCATCTCCGGATGCTCCTTGATCTTGTTATACAGATACATGACATGGAGAATATTCAGCAGCTGGCGCTTATACTCGTGGAGACGCTTTACCTGTACGTCAAAGATAGATCTCGGGTCCACGGTGATTCCGTTATGCTCCTGGATATATTTTGCCAGGCGTACCTTGTTCTGGTACTTGATATTCATGAATTCCTGCTGAGCCTTCTCATCGTCCGCGTAGATTTTCAGTTTGGAAATCTGAGACAGATCTGTGATCCACTCATCTCCGATATGGGCTGTCACCCAGTCAGCCAGCAGCGGATTTCCATGAAGCAGGAAACGGCGCTGTGTAATTCCATTGGTCTTGTTATTGAATTTTTCCGGCATCATCTGATAGAAATCCTTCAGCTCCTGATGCTTGAGAATCTCGGTATGCAGTCTTGCCACGCCGTTTACGGAATAGCCTGCAGCGATAGCCAGATGAGCCATCTTTACCTGGCCGTCATAGATGATCGCCATCTTGCGGATTTTTTCCTGATCGCCCGGGTATTTCTTCTGGATCTCGATCACAAAGCGGCGGTTGATCTCTTCGATGATCTGATATACACGGGGAAGCAGGCGGGAGAACAGCTCGATAGGCCATTTTTCCAGAGCCTCGGCCATGATGGTATGGTTTGTGTAAGCGCAGGTCTTTGTGGTGACCTCCCATGCCTCATCCCATTCCAGGCCTTCCTCGTCGATCAGGATACGCATCAGCTCTGCCACTGCCACCGTCGGGTGGGTATCGTTCAGCTGGAAGGTGGCCTTCTCATAGAACTTGCGGATGTCGCTGTGCGCTCTCTTATAGCGGTCGATGGCAGCCTGCACGCTGGCGGAAATGAAGAAATACTGCTGCTTTAAGCGCAGCTCCTTGCCTGCCATGTGGTTGTCGTTGGGGTAAAGCACGTCTACCAGCAGCTTGGCCAGGTTCTCTTCCTCTACAGCTTTCTCATAGTCTCCCTTATCGAAGGCGTCCAGACGGAAGGTATTCATCGCCTCGGCATCCCAGATACGCAGGGTGTCTACCACATTATTTCCATAGCCTACGATGGGCAGGTCATAGGGGATCGCGCGCACGCTCTGGTATCCCTTCTGCACGAAATGAGTCTTGCCCTTTTCATCCACCTCTACGTCCACATATCCGCCGAATTTGACGATCTTCGCGTACTCGGAGCGGCGCAGCTCAAAGGGATTGCCGTCTTTCAGCCAGTCGTCGGGAATCTCGATCTGATAGCCCTCCTCAATCTTCTGCTTGAACATACCGTAATGGTAGCGGATTCCGCAGCCGTAGGCCGCATAGCCCAGGGTAGCCAGAGAATCCAGGAAACAGGCTGCCAGTCTTCCCAGACCGCCGTTTCCAAGAGCTGCGTCGGGCTCCTGATCTTCGATCAGGTTCAGGTCGCAGCCCAGCTCCTGCAGAGCTTCCTTTACTTCATCATAATAAGTCAGGTTAATCAGGTTATTGCCCAGGGCGCGTCCCATCAGGAATTCCATGGACATATAGTACACAATCTTCGGGTCCTGCTTCTTCATCTGCTCCTGAGTGGCCAGCCATGCGTCAATAATCGCATCCTTGGTCGCCAGAGCCACCGCGTTGAAGATGTGGCGGGGTGATGCTTCTTCAATGGTCTGTCTGTACAGGGTCTTTACATTGTAAACCACACTTCTCTTAAAGAGCTCCTTATCAAAAGGCCTCTTGCTCATATTGGTTTCCTCCTCATCTGCCATTTTGCGTGTAAGGCGCGGACGCGCTTTTAAGCGCGTTCCACACCCAGGGTTACCTCTTCCCCGTTAATATTCCAGTCTTTTACGTAGCCAGTCGTCTCTCCTGTCTGAATCCGGAGAGCCAGGACTTCCGACTGAATCTCTTCTTTATGATCCTCAAGAATCTTTTCAATCTTCTCATTGCCTTTGCAGGAGAGGACGATCTTGTCGGTTACCTGGAAATCTGCCTCTTTCCGCATGGTCTGTACCTTGCTGATGATCTCGCGGACGAAGCCTTCCTCAATCAGCTCCGGCGTCAGCTTCGTATCCAGAACAACCGTGATCTCATTGTCCCCATCGGATACATAGCCCTCTGTCTGAGCCATGTCGATCAGCAGATCCTCTTCTGATAATACCACAGCGGCGCCGTTTACGTCAAATGTAAGGTTTCCATTTTCTTTCAATTCATCCATGGCGCTGTTGCCGTCCACAGAAGAAAGGTATTCGCGGATACCGTTCAGGAATTTTCCATATTTGGGTCCTACTGTCTTAAGCTGCGGCTTGAAGCTGTAGGTGGTAAACGCGCGCACGTCGTCTGTGAACTCTACTGCCTTTACATTCAGCTCATCCCGGATAATATCACGGTAATACTCCGCAAGCTCATAAGGAGCCTTCACATACATCTGCGCAATGGGCTGGCGGTTCTTAATATTGGCCGCGTTCCGGCAGGCGCGTCCCATCACGACGATGCGGAGAACCTCATCCATATTCTTTTCCAGCTCCAGGTCGATCCATTCCTTCTTCACCTCGGGGAAGTCGCAGAGATGGATACTCTCGGGAGCGTCCTTGTCAATGCTGCGTACCAGGTTCTGGTAAATATCCTCTGTCATGAATGGAATCATGGGAGCTGCTGCCTTGCTGATGGTCACAAGGGCTGTGTACAGGGTCATGTAGGCATTGATCTTATCCTGCTCCATACCCTTCGCCCAGAAACGCTCGCGGCTGCGGCGCACATACCAGTTGCTCATGTCATCCACGAACTCCTGCAGGGCTCTCGCCGCTTCCGGAATCCTGTAATTTTCCAGATCGCTGTCTACCTCGCCCACTACTGTGTTCAGCTTGGAGAGCAGCCATTTATCCATCACGCTTAAGGTATCATATTTCAACTCATACTTTGTGGCGTCAAAGTTATCAATATTCGCGTACAGCACGAAGAACGCATAGGTATTCCACAGGGTTCCCATGAACTTGCGCTGCCCCTCTGTCACGGCCTTTCCGTGGAAACGGTTGGGCAGCCAGGGAGCGCTGTTGATATAGAAATACCAGCGGATGGCGTCCG
>ERZ1643250.2478-NODE-2478-length-13862-cov-7.999855_pt1 | contig 13862 bp, 10 predicted proteins | sample MGYA00579262_ERZ1643250 | MGnify/ENA primary metagenome ERZ1643250 (study PRJEB29033, sample SAMEA4952265) | chicken gut metagenome | biome: Broiler Chicken; feature: Gastrointestinal Tract; material: Caecum | place: Ireland | collected 2018 | study: Broiler...
TCTTAGAAATTCATTGGTATATGGCAGGCAAATATATTTTTACCGTTTAAAACTGGCGGAGACAGAAAAACGTTGAAATTTTTCCCCGGTGGGAATAAAATGGGAAATAATGCTCCGGCAAAAAAAGAGAAGCCCGGCGGCTTCTCTTTTCTGCTGCACAGGGGAGAGTCCGGGCGGAGCAAAAACATGCGGACAGGAGATTAGGGTATGATTTTTGATACACACGCGCATTATGACGATAAACAGTTTGATACAGACCGGGAGGAACTGCTGGAGAGGATGGAAGCGGAGGGGATCGGCGCCATCGTCAACGCCGGTTCCACCATTGAGTCATGGGATAAGATAAAGGTTCTGACAGAGAGATATCCTTTTGTGTACGGCTCAGTAGGGGTGCATCCCGACGAAGTGGGAACACTCAGCGAGGAGGCGCTCCGGAAGATGGCGGCCCTGCTGGACTGTGAAAAGATTGTGGCGGTGGGAGAGATAGGTCTGGACTATTACTGGGATAAAGAGGCACATGACCTGCAGAAAAAGTGGTTTATCCGTCAGCTGGAACTTGCCGGGGAAAAAGGGATGCCGGTGATCATACACAGCAGAGAGGCGGCCGCCGATACAATGGAGATCATGCAGCGTCATGCCCGTGGGATCAAAGGGGTTATCCACTGCTACTCCTACTCGCCGGAAATGGCCCGGGAGTATGTGAAAATGGGATACTATATCGGTGTGGGCGGCGTAGTAACGTTCAAAAACGGCAGAAAACTCAAAGAAACCGTAAAAGAGATCCCCCTGGAGTCCATAGTACTGGAGACAGACTGCCCCTATCTCGCCCCGGAGCCCTTCCGGGGAAAAAGGAACGCATCCCTGTATCTTCCCTATGTGGCAAAAGAAATTGCGGCAATAAAAGAAATAACTTACGAAGAAGTCATACAACAAACAGAAATAAATGCGAGAAAACTGTATAATCTTTCAAAAGGGGACTGACCCCTTTTGAAAACAAGGAGGAAAAACGTTGAGAGAGCCTACGCTTGGTAATCCGCAGAATACGATTGCGGTTTTGCAGAAATATAATTTTACTTTTCAGAAGAAGTTCGGACAGAATTTCCTGATCGATACGCATGTGCTGGATAAGATCATCCGGGCGGCCGAGATCGGTCCGGAGGACTGTGTGCTGGAGATCGGTCCGGGAATCGGGACTATGACACAGTATCTGGCATGTGCGGCAGGCAGAGTAGTTGCAGTGGAGATTGACCGCGCGCTGATTCCGATCCTGGAGGATACGTTGGACGGATATGATAATGTAAGAATTATCAATGAGGACGTGCTGAAACTTGATATCCGGGAACTGGCAGAAAAGGAGAACGGGGGCAGGCCGCTTAAGGTGGTGGCAAATCTGCCGTATTATATTACCACGCCGATCATTATGGGGCTTTTTGAAAACCATGTACCGGTGAAGAGTATTACCGTAATGGTTCAGAAGGAAGTGGCAGATCGTATGCAGGTGGGACCGGGAACAAAGGATTATGGCGCTCTTTCGTTGGCAGTGCAGTATTATTCGAAACCGTATATTGTGGCAAATGTGCCGCCGAACTGCTTTATGCCAAGGCCGAAGGTGGGATCTGCAGTGATCCGTCTGGATCGCTACGAGAAGCCGCCGGTGGAAGTGGCCGATGAAAAACTTATGTTTCGGATCATCCGGGCCTCCTTTAACCAGAGGCGCAAGACGCTGGTCAACGGACTGAAAAATTCCCCCGAGCTTGTTTTTTCAAAAGAAGAAATAGAGTCCGCTGTCGAGCAGCTGGGAAAAGGAATGAGTGTCCGGGGCGAGTCTTTGACCCTGGAAGAATTCGCTTTTTTGTCTAATAAGCTGTGTTCATAAATATTTAATATTGAATTTATTGTATATTATTTACACTTTTAGTATAATGAAAAGGTCATACAGTAAAAAGTGAAGAAAAAAGAGAGAAGGAGGAAGGTCAAATGGCAAAAGATATTGACAGCATTTTTTTCGATATTACTCCGGAAATTGAAGAGCTGGCTCTCAAATGCGAAACGAATAATGCGATTGACAAGGAACTGTACACAAAGTATGAAGTAAAGAGGGGCCTGCGCGACCTGAATGGAAAAGGCGTGCTTGCCGGACTGACAAATATATCAGACGTCTGCGCTTCAAAGGTAGTAAACGGAGAGACGGTGCCATGTGCAGGTAATCTTTATTACCGCGGCTACAACATCAAAGACCTTGTAAAGGGTTTTCTGGATGCGAAACACCCGGGATATGAAGAGACGGCTTATCTGCTTCTTTTCGGGGACCTTCCGAACAAAGAGGAACTGAAGAATTTTCAGGAAATGATCGGAGAACGGCGCACGCTTCCGCCGAATTTTGTGCGGGATGTTATTATGAAGGCGCCGAGCCGCGATATGATGAACAGCATTGCAAGGAGTATCCTGCAGCTTTATTCTTACGACGATAAGGCGGATGATACCAGTATACCGAATGTGCTCCGCCAGTGCCTGAATCTGATCAGCCAGTTCCCCATGCTGATGGTCTACGGCTATCATGCCTATAACTACAAAAGCGGGGAAGACTTGTATATTTATGCGCCGGATCCGAAGCTTTCCACAGCAGAGAATATTCTTATGATGCTGCGCGAGAACCGGAAGTACACGAAGCTGGAGGCAAAGATTCTTGATATGGCTCTTGTACTCCACATGGATCACGGCGGCGGAAACAATTCTACATTTACAACGCACGTAGTAACATCTTCGGGAACAGATACATATTCTACCATCGCAGCGGCGATGGCCTCTCTGAAGGGACCGAAGCACGGCGGTGCAAATATTAAAGTGACGCAGATGTTTGAGGATATGAAGGCACATCTGACAGACTGGACCGATGAAGATCAGATCCGGGCTTATCTGGAAGCTCTTCTTGATAAGAAAGCCTTTGATAAGAAGGGACTGATTTATGGAATGGGCCATGCGGTATATTCCATTTCTGATCCCCGCGCAGATATCTTTAAAAAATTTGTTAAGCAGCTTGCGAGAGAAAAAGGACATCAGGAAGAGTATGCGCTGTATGAGAAGGTAGAGCATATGGCGCCGGAAATTATTGGAGAGAAGCGCCGCATGTACAAAGGAGTTAATGCAAACGTGGACTTCTACAGCGGTCTGGTGTACAGCATGCTGGATCTCCCGCCGTCACTGTACACGCCCATCTTTGCGGCGGCGCGTATTGTAGGATGGAGCGCGCACAGACTGGAAGAGCTCAAAAATGTAGACAAGATCATTCGTCCGGCATATAAGCCGCTTGCTCCGTACCGGGATTACATAAAATTAGATGACAGGTAAGGAAGTAACATGAGAGATGAGTTCTATTTCCCATCCAAGGATGGAAACACGGAGATTCATACAATAGAATGGAAGCCGGAAGGCGAGGTGCGGGCTGTTCTGCAGATCTGCCACGGTATGGTTGAATATATCAAAAGGTATGATGAGTTTGCCCGTTTTCTCTGTGAAAAAGGATATTATGTGGTGGGAAATGATCATCTTGGTCATGGAAAATCTGTGCAGTCAAAATCGGAGTACGGATTTTTCGATAAAAAATATGGAAACGCCTGTGTGCTGGGAGATATTCACACGCTCCGCCAGCGCACGGCAAAGAAACATCCGGATGTGCCGTATTTTATGCTGGGGCATAGTATGGGCTCATCACTGCTGCGTCAGTACATTCAGATGTATGGAAACGGGCTGGACGGCGTGGTCCTTATGGGCGTGGTGACAGATCACAGCAGGGCGTCCCTGCTGTTTGTAAAACGCCTCTGCCGGCTGATGGCTGCGGTTCGTGGATGGCATTACAGAAGCAAAATGGTAGATGAACTGGTAACAGGATCTTTTAATAAAAAATTTAAGCCTGCCAGGACGCGGGCGGACTGGATTACCAGCGACAGAGACCATCTGGATGCGTATGTGGCGGATCCGATGTGTTCTTTCATGTTCACTGTAAATGCATATTACAGTATGATGGCTGGAATGCTCGGCATGCAGAGAAAGGAAAACATATCTATGATCCCTAAAACACTGCCTATCCTTTTTGCTTCAGGGGCAGAAGATCCGGTAGGGGATTTTGGAAAAGGCGTACGCAAAGTATACGAAAAATACTGCGCGGCAGGGATACAGGATACTGCGCTGAGGCTTTATGCCGGAGACAGACATGAAATTTTGAACGAGACAGACCGGCAGCAGGTATATGAGGATCTGTATCAGTGGTTTGAGGGAAAAATAAAATAAAAAGATAACGAAAACCCGTCAGCTTTGCAGCCGACGGGTTTTCGCCGTTTTATAAGTTATCTAAAGGAATGAGAGTAAAGTGCGGCGCCTTGCAGCGCCTAAACTTTATGAGGGGGGAGATAGTTGTTTATCAACTATCTGATATATAGTATAGACAGTAAATGTGACAAAAATATGAGTGAATTATAAAAGAAAAAGAAAATATATAAATCACTGCTAAAAAAAATCTAAATGACCTTTTTATATCAGCTTTTTATTCCATACTGCAGATGACACGAAGGACGTAGAATAGAAAAACGGACAACGAAAAATCAGCCTGCCGATGTTCGGCAGGCTGATCTCTGTTATGAATTGTATTTTCTCTTTCTGAGATAGAAAAATGTTCCGGCAAGACTGATACCTGATATGGACAGCAGGATAATTGGCAGTGTGAAATCAGCAGTATCTCCTGTCTGTGGGACGGCCTTGTTATTGTCAGGGTTTTTCGTCTCAGATTTTGTCGGGCTCTGTCCGCCATTGTTTATCTCATCATCAGGCGTTTCTGAAACCACCTTTTCGGTAACGGTGATTGCTTTGGATGCAGAGGCTAAAAGCCTGTCTCCATCAACGGTCCTGATTTCGATATCAAACGTTATTTCTCCCGTCTTCAGAAACTGAATCCTGAATTCAGATGATGTTTCAACGAAGGGAAAACCATTTGCCGGACCAAAATCATCAGTTGTCAGCGGATACCATTCACCATCTTTACTTTCTTTATACCAGACTTTAACCAGTTCTTTTTCTTCTTCACTCAAACCGGTAATATAACCTTTTACCATAGTGTTTTTATCATAACTTGCCGGTTTGGCAGTCACTTTAAATTCAACCACATCACCTGCCGTATAAGAGTCGTTCAGGCCCTCTGTGCTTACTTTGGAAGGTTCCTCGGAAATAACAGGCGTATCATCCGTAACAGGACGGCCGTTAACAGTAATTTCTTCCCCTGTATTATTAGTTACTTCAACACCGTTCGGCACTTCGATATCCGTAATATTCTGAATGACGTTAATCTTATCGCCTGCAGTTACTTCGCTGATACCTTCTGCTACTTTTTCGGCGCCGATATAGTAAGTTGTATTATTATTTTTTGTGATTCCAATTACTTCTTTTCCCTGAGAAACCTTGCTGCTTACATCCCTGTCAAATGAACCGCCGTTAATCGTAAGATTATTACTGTCAGATGTTGTACTTTCGCTTAAACCAGTAAAATCACCGCCATTAATAATAATACTTTCTAAATCGGATGATGAACCGGTAAATGCATCTCCCGAAAAACTTCCATCGTTGACAGTAATTTTTGAAGGTGAATTATAATTAGAAGCGCTGTCCGCTCTTAAAGAGGCTGTAGTGCCCTCAAAAGTACCGCCGTTAACAGTGACGCTGCCGCCGGATGAGTAGATATAAATGCCGTATCCTTCGTTATCTGCCATATATTCAGAGGCCGCGCGATATGTCCCGCTGTTGACTGTTACTACGCCTTCGTAGCCTACGCCGACAGCAGCCCGCGCCCAGGTATACCCTCCGGTATAGTCTCCGGTAACTGTCCAGTCGTTATCGGACAGAACAGTATTTCCGCCGGCCACCTCGATAACCGGTCCTCTCTGGACAACAGCTGTTGTACTATTAATTGAAATCGTACTTGATTCGGTAGTATCATAAACGTCAAAATACAATGCTCTTGTGCCCGCGTAAAGTTCTGAATTTGTCACAGATGCATTTAAAATATTAAAAGTATCGCCGTTGACTCCGAATATCTGATTATTTGTCTCGGCGAAGACCCCATTCATCCTAAAGTCAGCCACGTCAATATTGGATTCAGTACTATTGAATCTGAACAATGTACCGTTGTCCGTATTTCCCTCATAACGTCCGCCTTCTATAACGAGGTTTTTAACATAAGCTTCTATAAAACCATATGACGTTGTGTTAGTTCCCGGGATAATCATGCCGCCGTTATCAGCTCTGACTGTAAAATTGTCTGCGGTTACATTTAAAGGGCTGCCCTCAGTAACATTATTTGTGATAGTGAAATCTCCCAGGTCTAAAGTAGTATCCTTTGTAATATGAATAACTTCGGAAACTTCTACATCCTTTAATAACGTAACCTCGCCGCCTGCTTCAAGAGCTTCTTTTAAAGTAGAATAAGCAGTTTCTCCTGCTGTGGCTTCATATTCGTTTGTTGTGTCAGAACCGGCTGCCAAAACTGTCGTCGGTACAAGGGTGAATGCCATGCAAAGAGTAAGCAGGGCACTAAAAAATCTTATTCTCGTTTTCACTGCTTCACGTCCTTTCTGAAATTAGTTGGATTTTTACTGTGTTTTTAAACAACAGAAGAGAGAGTATCACGTCCACGATAATGAGGACATAATATACCTGATGTTTCTTTTACATAATTCTTGCCGGCACAAAAAGACAGAGTTACGTTGTATGTATAGTGATTCTATCTTTATCTCTTATTTTATCCGGCTACCTTTTGAATACAAAACCACACATACATGCTACCGTATAAATCCGGGTTTTTCAAGAGGTTTTATATTTGGGAGTGTTTGCGCCGACATGCTGTCTCCTGAAAATTCCTGTGGAAAGGAACTGTCCCAAAACTGTCCACGGAGCGTGCGGGACAGTCCTATAAACAGCGAAAACCCGCCAGCCTTTCGGCTGCCGGGCTTTCGTCGTTTTTATAGTTATTAAAGGAATGAGAGTAAAGTGCGACATCCCGGTCCCCCGGGATGTCTTTACTTTATGAGGGGGGAGATAGTTGTTTTATCAACTATCTGAGTCTTAGTATAAAGAGAAAATGTGACAAAAATATGATTAAACTCTAAAAGAAATCGAAAAATAATTATGATTTTCTTAAGTATAATTTTTTTCTGGAATACGGATCGTATCCATAACATAAATTTGATCTGGATCGGAAATCTGGTTCAGATCCGCCAGAGCGGATACAGTCGTCCCGAATCTCCGGGCTATCTGGCTGAGAGTGTCACCCGGAAGGATGACATAGGTAACATAGTCAGCGGTGAGAGGAGAAAATTCACCGGAGAGATACTCAGGTTCGGTTTTTGCTGTCTGACGATCCGCTTTTCCCTGAATTTTTTTAATGTCAGGACTCTGTTTGCGCATAAAAATTCCCCTTTTTTGAATAAACAGCATCCTGTCCGGCAAAAGTCTGTGTAGAGTCGTTTCCGGCAAATATATAGTAGAGATGCTGGAAGGTTTGTGATATATTGTATGTAAAACAGAGGGGAAAGGTGATTGGCATGAAGAGATGGAAAGTTATTTTGACTGCTGCTGTTCTGGCGATAGCAGCGACGGCATGTTCTTCGGAGAAGGAGGAAGAGCCGGTGAAAAAGGTCGCAGATCTTGAGATACAGATTGATAATGAAAAGGAAACAGAGCAGGAGGCAGAGCAGGAGACGGAACAGGAGGGCGAAGCGGAACAGGTGCCTGAGCAGCCAAGACGTACACAGACCATCGCTCTGGATCCGGGACATTCTGGAGTCCTGAAGGGCGGGAAAGAGCCGCTGGGCCCGGGCTCCAGTGAGATGAAAGCGGCAGATGTTTCCGGGACGTCGGGGAGTACAAGCGGTCTTGCCGAGTACGAGCTGAATCTTATGGTGGGACTGAAGCTGAGAACCGAGCTGCAGGAGCGGGGATATACGGTGATCATGACAAGAGAGACGAATGACGTCCCTCTGACCAATGTTGAAAGAGCAGAGATCGCCAACAATGCATCGGCGGACGCCATGGTACGTATTCACGCAAACGGGTCGGAGAGCTCTTCGGCAAAGGGGGCAATGACGATCTGCATCACATCGGGAAATCCGTTTTACCCGGAACTTTATCAGCAGTCCAGAGGGCTGTCCGATTGTATCATCAACAACCTGTGCGAGGTGACAGGCTGTGAGAATGACGGAGTGTGGGAGACAGATTCCATGACCGGGAACAACTGGAGCAAGATTCCCTCCACGATCGTGGAGATGGGGTATATGACAAATCCTGAAGAGGATGCACTTATGGCTACAGATGATTATCAGGACAAAATTGTTAAAGGAATCGCAAACGGGATCGACCAGTATTTTGGTTACAGGTAATTCCGGATTCAGAGAATGACAGAGGCTGACGCCGTACCGCTTTTCGGTCGGAGTCAGTCTTTTGTTTTTGTGTCGTCGGGCACAGATGCCAAAAACAGTAAAAAAACGTAAAAACTCAGGAGTTTTTTCTATTGTTTGTGATGCCATTTCACCATATAATTATAATCAGACGATAGTTTCGGCGTACAAGGGGCAATATGGTCGCTGAGGCTACTTTTATTAAAATGAAATCTACACAAAAGGAGGTATCTCATGTTAGAACAGACCTACTATGACAAGGCTGATGAGATCATCGCAGAACATGGGTCAGAGCAGGCGGCGCTTATTCCGATCATCCAGGATATCCAGACCGAGTACCGGTATCTGCCGCCGGAACTTCTGACGTATGTAGCGGAGAAACTGGGGATCAATGAGGCGAAAGCCTACAGCGTGGCCACTTTTTATGAGAATTTTTCTTTTGAGCCAAAAGGAAAGTATATCATCAAAGTCTGTGACGGCACAGCCTGTCATGTGCGTAAGTCTATTCCAATACTGGAGAGACTGTACAGCGAGCTGGGGCTTTCTGAAGAGAAAGCGACTACCGACGATATGCTGTTTACACTGGAGACTGTTTCCTGTCTGGGGGCCTGCGGGCTGGCGCCGGTTCTCACGGTAAATGACAAAGTATACCCGGCCATGACCCCGGACGCTGCGGCGGAGTTGATTCGAGAGTTGAGAGGAGCATAAGCATATGGAAAGAATTGCGGACAGAGAAGCTCTCGGACAGGTGCGGGAAGCTTCGAGAGCACAGGTTGCAGACAGCAGATGCAGGATTCTGATCTGCGCCGGGACGGGCTGCCTGGCGGGCGGATCCGGCAGGATTTATGAGAGAATGTGTGAACTGGTCAAAGACCACCCGGATGTAGAGGTACACTTCGGACCGGAGATCGCCCACGGAGACGGGGAGATCAGTGTTAAGAAAAGCGGGTGCCACGGGTTCTGTGAAATGGGGCCGCTGATGCGCATTGAGCCTCAGGGGATCCTGTATACAAAAGTACAGCCGGAAGACTGCGACGAGATTTTCCACCGGACGATCGAAAAAGGGGATGTGATCCGGCATCTTTTGTTTAAGCAGGACGGCATTGAGTACCAGAAGCAGGAAGAGATTCCATTCTACAAAAAGCAGACAAGAAACGTGCTCAAAAACTGCGGGCATATCGACGCGGAGCACATCCAGGAATACATAGCGACCGGAGGATACCGGGCGCTGGAAAAGGCGCTTTTTGAAATGACCCCGGAGGAGATCATCAAAGAGATTTCCGACTCTAACCTGAGAGGAAGAGGCGGCGGGGGATTTCCCACCGGATATAAATGGTCCCAGGTGGCCAGACAGCCAGAGAAGCGTCGGTACGTTGTCTGTAACGGTGATGAGGGTGACCCGGGCGCCTTTATGGACCGGAGCATTATGGAGGGCGATCCCCACAAGATGATCGAGGGAATGATGATCGCAGCTCATGCAGTGGGCGCGCAGGAAGGTTATATTTATGTGAGAGCAGAGTATCCGCTGGCGATCAGCCGCCTGAAGCTGGCCATTGCTCAGGCTGAGGAATGCGGGCTTCTGGGGGATCATATTCTGGGGACGGATTTTTCCTTCCGTCTGCACATCAACCGGGGAGCCGGGGCGTTTGTCTGCGGCGAAGGAAGCGCCCTGACTGCGTCCATCGAGGGAAACCGGGGAATGCCCCGGGTAAAACCGCCCCGTACCGTTGAGCAGGGGCTGTTCGGCAAGCCCACAGTCCTGAACAATGTGGAGACATTTGCCAATGTGCCTATGATCATCATGGATGGAGCCGACTGGTTTAAGAGCATCGGCCCGGAGAAGAGCCCGGGCACAAAGGCATTTGCCCTGACAGGAAGCGTAAAGCACACCGGACTGATCGAGGTGCCGATGGGCACCACTCTGCGTGAAGTGATTTACGATATCGGAGGCGGCATCAAAGGAGACGGAGAGTTTAAGGCCGTGCAGATCGGCGGCCCGTCCGGCGGCTGTCTTATCACGCCCCACCTGGATGTGAGCCTGGATTTTGATTCCCTCAAGAAAATGGGAGCCATGATCGGATCCGGCGGTCTGGTCGTTATGGATGATCATACATGTATGGTAGAGGTTGCCCGTTTCTTTATGAACTTTACGCAGAATGAAAGCTGCGGCAAATGTGTGCCATGCCGGGAAGGAACGAAGCGGATGCTGGAGATCCTGGAGCGGATCGTGGCCGGGAACGGAAAAGTGGAAGATCTGGATCTGCTTGAGGAACTGGCCAATACGATCACGGAGACGGCTCTGTGCGGGCTTGGAAAGAGCGCGGCTCTTCCTGTCATGAGTACGCTGAAGCTGTTTCGGGATGAGTACATGGAACATGTGGTGGATAAGAAGTGTGCGTCCCACACATGTACGGCGCTGAGGCGGTTTATCATAAGCCCGGAGCGGTGCAAGGGATGTTCCAAGTGTGCAAGGAACTGTCCGGTGGGCGCGATCAGCGGACGGATCAAGGAACCGTATGTAATTGACACAGAAAAATGTATTAAATGCGGCGCCTGCGAAAGTGCATGTGCGTTTGGCGCGATACATGTTGAAGGGTAGGAGGAATAGAACATGGGATATATAACAATCAACAACCGCAGGGTTGCGTTTACGAACGAGAGAAATGTCCTTTCCATAATCCGGAAATCAGGAATCGATCTGCCTACTTTCTGCTACCATTCGGAACTGTCAACCTATGGAGCCTGCCGTATGTGCGTTGTGGAGGATGACCGGGGAAGGATCTTCGCATCCTGTTCGGAGGTGCCCAGAGACGGTATGGTAATTTATACGAATACCCCGAGGCTTCAGCATCATAGAAGGATGATCATTGAACTGCTGCTTGCCTCTCACTGCCGGGACTGTACCACATGTGCGAAAAACGGAATCTGTACCCTGCAGAAGCTGTCCCGTCAGCTGGGAATCACGGAGGTACGCTTTGAGAACAATAAAAAGCAGCTTCCGCTGGACACCTCTTCGGAGTGTGTGATCCGGGATCCGAACAAATGTATCCTCTGCGGCGACTGTGTGAGGACCTGTGAGGAGATCCAGGGCCTGGGGATTCTGGACTTTGCCTTCCGCGGATCTAAAATGCAGGTGATGCCGGCTTTTAACAGAGATCTGGCGCAGACAGACTGTGTGGGCTGCGGACAGTGCCGCGCGGTATGTCCCACAGGCGCTATCAGCATCAAGCAGGACGTGGCTCCTGTCTGGGCGGCTCTTGCAGATAAAAACACCCGTGTGGTAGCGCAGATCGCTCCGGCAGTCCGTGTGGCCGTGGGAGATAAATTCGGGATAAAGAAAGGGGAAAATACGCTGGGACGTCTGGCGGCTGCCCTTAGAAGAATCGGGTTTGACGAAGTGTACGATACAAATTTCGGCGCGGATCTGACCGTTATGGAAGAGTCAAAAGAACTGGTGGAGAGACTGGAGGCCGGGGACAATCTGCCCCTGTTTACTTCCTGCTGTCCCGCCTGGGTGAAATACTGTGAGAACCGTTACCCGGAGTTCCGCAAAAATATATCAAGCTGCAAGTCCCCGCAGGAGATGTTTGGCGCACTGCTCAAAGAAGAAGCCAGAATGGAGAGGGAGAAGGCACAGGAGACCGGAACAGCAGAAAATCTGAAAAAGACAGTGGTTGTATCTATTATGCCCTGTACGGCAAAAAAGGCGGAGATCAGAAGGCCGGAGCATTTTACCGACGGGGAACAGGATGTGGATTTTGTTCTCACGACTACAGAGATCACGCGCATGATCCAGGAGGCGGGTATCGACCTGGCTCAGGTAAAACCGGAGTCGCTGGATATGCCTTTCGGTCTGGCGTCAGGGGCCGGCGCGATATTCGGCGTGACCGGAGGTGTGACGGAGGCGGTTCTGAGACGGCTGGTGGGAAGCAACCGGGAGGAAGATCTGGAAGCGATCAGTTTCACCGGTATCCGGGGCGTTGACGGCATCAAAGAGGCAGAAGTGCAGCTGGGAGAGCGGACCGTTAAGATCGCGGTTGTAAATGGACTTCACTGCGCGCAGATCGTTCTGGACAGGATAAAATCAGGCGAGGCTCATTATGACTTCGTGGAAGTTATGGCCTGCAAGAGAGGATGTATCGCCGGAGGCGGACAGCCGGTGCCGATCGGACCGAGAACGAAGAAGGCCAGACTGGAGGGAATCTACAGGATTGACAATATGTCTCAGATCAAGCTCTCCAATGAGAATCCGATCGTGGCAAGCGTCTATGACGGTATCCTGAAAGGAAAGGAGCACAAGCTTCTTCATAATGAATAAAGCCGGAGGGATTTTATGAGATTTTCACATGAACTGATCGTGCCGGAAGAGGGGCTGCCCTTTAAGCTGTTTCTTTTCGAAGGGCAGGACGGGAACTATTTCAGGGAGAAACACTGGCACCGCTCTGTTGAGATTTTTGCAGTGTGCAGGGGGGATCTGGGGTTCTTCATTGACGATAAGCAATGGCATCTGTCGGCGGATCAGTTCATGATCGTAAATTCGAATGAAGTCCACTCCATAGATTCGCCGATGCCGAACGAAACCATTGTCCTTCAGATTCCTCTTAAGATGTTTGAGGAATACTTTACCGTAGAGCAGTTTATCTGGTTTACTCATGAGCCGGGGAAGAAAGATGACCGGTTTATGGAATTATTAAAAGAACTGTACCGGGTTTACACGGAGAGACAAATCGGCTATAATTTGAAGGTGAAGAGTATTTTTTACAATATCATGTATCTTCTTATAAAAGAGTACCGGCTGACACAGATCGACCAGGATTCAGTGAGAAAAAACAGAAACCTGAGCCGGCTGTCGACCATTACATCCTATATGAAGGAAAATTATGCCGGGGAGATGACCCTTGAGGCGGTTGCCCGTATTTTCGGCTATTCGCCTGCTTATCTGTCCAGAATGTTTCAGAAGTATGCAGGGATCACTTTTAAAAGCTACCTGCAGAGCATCCGGCTCAGATATGCGCTTAAGGATCTGGAGAGCGGAAAGTACAGCATTACTGAGACGGCTCTTCGAAATGGATTTTCAGGAAGCAAGGGGCTGGCGCGGGCATTTCAGAAAACATATGGGATGTTGCCCAGTGAATATCGTGAAAAGACAAAAAATGGGCATTAAAAGGCCAATTTTTTGGTCGAAAATGTACCATTAAGTTGATAAAATGACCTCACAACCTGCAAACGCAGGAAAAGCGGACAAGACAGAGCGGATCGCAAGAGTCCGGGAAGGAAAACACCGCATACATAAGGAGGTCAGAACATTGGAAATTAAACAGCTGACAGATGCGTCCTTTGGCAAGTATGGAAGAGTGCTGACGGAATTCTCTTTTGAGAAAATCTTAAAGGAGATGGAGCATACGCCGCTTCCGGAGGATGTTA
>ERZ1643250.2486-NODE-2486-length-13826-cov-4.747731_pt1 | contig 13826 bp, 10 predicted proteins | sample MGYA00579262_ERZ1643250 | MGnify/ENA primary metagenome ERZ1643250 (study PRJEB29033, sample SAMEA4952265) | chicken gut metagenome | biome: Broiler Chicken; feature: Gastrointestinal Tract; material: Caecum | place: Ireland | collected 2018 | study: Broiler...
GCCGCAGCAACAAACCTCCGATTGTCTTCTTCATATTTCTAAGTTTTTCACTCGTTTACGACCGGGCGAAACGCTCCGTTCCGCCGTTCATCGGAGCAAAATTATCGCTTAACCCGCACTCCTCAAATACGTTTTTAGTCATATATTTTAGTAAAAAAAACTAATTTTTGTTTTTAAAATATAAATTCGTACCTTCGCCGAAAAGAAAAGCCGATGCTTCCGAAAGCCTCCATCGAACACATCGTAGCGAAACAGCGCAAGGCGCTCTACGACATGCCGGCGGGCCACCCCCGGGAAATATCCGGCTCGCTCCCCTATCTTTCCGACCGTCCCCTGCTGATCGGCGGCATGCGGGGAAGCGGTCGAGCGACGCTCCTCGGCCGAATGCTGAAAGACGAGTACCCGGAAGCATGGTACACCGATTTTGACGATCCGAGACTGGCCGGATTCGACGAATCGGATTTCGCCAAGCTCGACCGCCTGATCCGCGACTCGGGCAAAGGCATCCTGCTGTTGAACAAAGTGGACTGCGCGGCCGGCTGGCTGCCTTTCCTGAGCGAAAAGCCCGCGCAGGGCATCAAGGTCATCGCCACCGTCTCGCTGCCCTCCCTGCTCGGCGTCGAGCAAGACATGCGGTCGAACAGGATATCCGGCCTCTTCGTCACGCGACGGCTCGAACCTCTCTCCTACAACGAGTTTCTCGGATTCACGCACAAAAAAGGAAGTTCTCAGGCCGTCGCCGACTACATGGCGCGCGGCGCGCTGCCCGAAGCCGTTCAGGCAAGCCGGCCCGGGACGATGCTGCGGCTGTACGACCGGATCGTCTGCCGCGACCTGATCGTCGCCGGGGGTATCCGCGACAGGCAAACGCTCCAGCGGGTCGTACTGCACCTGATCGCCTCCAGCGGCGGAACGGTCACGGCCAACAACCTTCGCGAAAAACTCCGGATCAAGGCGGTCAGCACGGCCGCCGAGCACATGGCGTTGGCCGAACGGGCGGGACTCGTCGCTTTCGTCCCGATCCTCACCGACAACCCGGCCCGGCAAGCCATCAATCCGAGAAAAGTCTATGCGGCCGATACGGCCATGATCGCGGCGCTCTCGCCGGAGCCGCAGCCCGACCGCGACCGATTGTTCGAAACGATGATCTTCAATCATTTGCGAAGAAGCTGTTCGTTGATTCGCTATACGACCGAACAGGGAGGATGCGATTTCGTCGCAACGGACTCCGAGGGTGCGATCCGTTGCGTCCAAGCCTGTCGGGAAGACGATTCCGACCGGATGCAGGACAAGATCGACGGTTTGCTGTTCGCACTGCGCGCGACGGGCCTGCGTAAGGGAACGATCGTAACGGAGACCGGATCGGAACGCATTCTGCGCGACGGGCTCGAAATCGAGGTCACCGACGCCGACGCCTTTCTCAGCGAGACAGTCTGAGAAGCGAGCCCGCCTGAAAAGCACCATGTCCGATTTCCGCGCCGAACCGTCAAGTAAAACCGCATTCCCCGGTCGCCCCGACGCCCCCCCGACCGCATGCGAAAAGCCTCCCGCCGGCATATCGGAACGAATCGCCCGGATTCCCGGTACGCCCGCAGTACGACGGTACACCGCTTTTCCTACCGTCCGCTTCTCCCGCCATGTGCCCGACCATGCCGATCGCCTCGATCCGGAGTTTTTCGCGAAGGTTGTTGGCCGTGACCGTTCCGCCGCTGGAGGCGATCAGGTGCAGCACGACCAGCCCCACCAATTTTACCATATAGCAGTCATCGCATTTTCAATGCCTTCGGATTTCCGTCTCGAAATTTTCTCCGACGGAGAGATTCGGAACAAAATCAAACCGGGACGCGCGGCCTGCGAACGCGAGTCGTAACAAACGAATGCAAAAGTTTCGGCCTCGAACGTTCGGCATACCGAGGCACGATCGCCTTCGCTTGAGCGGAAGGTTCAGTCGACGATATGCTTGAATCGACCCAGTACGTCGATGTCGGCCAGTTCCTTGGACAGCATCAGAATCGTCTCCTCGGGAACCTTCTTCAGGTCGAGCAGCATCAGCGCGTCGAGCGAGTCGCAAAATTCGTGATCGGTATTGAATCCCAGCACGCTGCTGTTGAGTTGCAGATACTTGCGAATGAGCACCGGGATCGAATAGGCGTTTTTCTCGATGTCGCAGACAAGCCTGTTGATCAGATCGATCGAACGGATACCCGCGATCAGGTTCTCGTCGATCCGGACCCGAATATCGATTCCGGTGCGCGGACGAATCCACCCCGCCTTCTCGCGGTCGAGATAGAAATCGCGGATATGGGAGGCGATGATCAGCTTCGAGGCGCTTTGGAACCCGCCCGATATCGTTACCGGCCCGAGCAGATAGCGGAACTGCCCGTTGCGCAGCAGCACGTACAGAATGCCTTTCCACAACAGCATCAGCGAAACGGGCTTGCGCTGATAGTCCCTGACGATGAACGAGCGCCCCAGCTCGATCGTCTTGCCCATCACCTCTCCCATCGCAGGCTTCATCCGGAACAACGTATTCGTATAAAAGCCCTTCAGACCGTAGCGTTCCATGATCCGGTCGCCCATGCCGAGCCGGTAAGCGCCCACCAGACGCCGGGCCTCCCGGTCCCAGACGAACAGCTGATAGTAGTACGAGTCGAAACGATCCGTATCGATCGCGTTCTTGGTTCCCTCCCCGATCTCCCGAAACGTCCGCTCGCGGAGACTGCCGATTTCGATCATCATATGCGGAATTCTATCGGGAGGAGCCAGGTACACCTCGTAACTTCCATACTCGAAAAGCCGGTGACCGCCACGCAGCGAGTCCAACTCGGCTTCGAGCAGCGGCACGTCCACGGCGCCCAGCACCTCGTCGGGCACCTTCCGAGCGGCCCGCCGGGCCGCTCGGGGCGGCCGACGGCGGCCGTCCAACGGCTTGAAATACTCGACGGAAGCCCTCAGATAGCCGTTATAGTCGGTTTCCGTCAGCGAAGCGGTCTTTCGCGGCAGAACGGCCGATCCGATTCTCAGCTCCACTCCGACTCCCTTCTTGTTGAGCAGCTCGCGCGGCAGCAGGGCCGTCCGAAGCATCGGATGCAGCTTGCCGGCCAGACGGAACAGAGGGCTGTTGCGCGCATCGATGTAAAGGGGAATCACCGGAACCTCCGCCCGACGGATAAACCGCATCACCCCCCGGGGCCACTCGCGGTCGCCTATGTCGCGGAATCCTTTGCGCCAGGTCGCTACTTCGCCCGCAGGGAAGATCACGAGCAGTCCGCCCCGCGACAGATGCCGCATCGCCTCGCGCATGCCGGAGACGTTCCCTGCGGCTTTCGCGTCGAACGGGTCCACGCTGATGAAATAGCGCTTCAGCGGACCGATCCTCGAAAGCAGGTAATTACCCATGAAACGCGCGTCGGGACGCCGTTTCGACAGCCAGTCGATCAGCACGATGCCGTCGAGAGCGCCGGTGGGATGATTCGCGATCACGATGGCCGGTCCTTCGGGCGGAATCCGGTCCGCCTCCCGCGGATCGACTTCGGTGCGCACGTCCATAGCGTGCAACAGCCCTTCCGGATAGGGACCCTCATAAGCGAGCGCGTCGCTGTACAGCCTGTTGATTCGGTCCAGAGCGGCCAGCTTCATGATGGCCCGGGCCCGCCACCGGGCCCACAAGCCCTTCCGGCCGAAATATAAGTCGCTCGACTTGATCAGTTCCATAGTTTTCGGAGTGACGGCTTTCCGCATGCGAGGCCGCTTTTCTGCGTTCGGACCTTACCTTTGCAAAAAGATTGCCGGAGGCTCCGACACAAATGTAGAATAATTTTTGATACTTTTAAGCCGGTTAACATCCATTTAAACTCCATGAAACCATCCAAGCGCATCGAGGAGCTCAAGGAGAAGGTCGCCCTGCTGCCCCAGTCGCCCGGCGTCTACCAGTTTCTGGGCTCCGACGGACAGGTGATCTACGTGGGCAAGGCGAAAAACCTGCACCGGCGGGTCTACTCCTACTTCACGTCGAAAGCGAACGAGAGCCCGAAAGTGCGGGTCATGGTCTCCCGGATCGCCGACCTGCGCCACACGGTCGTCTCCAGCGAGAGCGAGGCGTTCCTGCTCGAGAACAACATGATCAAGAGCCTCCAGCCGCGCTACAACATCCTGCTCAAGGACGACAAGACCTACCCGTGGATCGTGATCCGCAACGAGCCGTTCCCGCGCGTGCAGTCGACCCGGCGGCTCGTGCGCGACGGATCGCAGTATTTCGGGCCTTACGCGTCGGTCTACGTCCAAAAGGCCGTTCTGGACATGGCACACAGTATCCATAGCCTGCGCACCTGCTCGCTGAACCTGTCCCCCGAGGCAATCGCCAAGAACCGTTACAGCGTCTGCCTCCAGTACCATATCGGCAACTGCAAGGGCCCGTGCGTCGGATTGCAGGGCGAGGAGGACTACCGCCGCAGCGTCGGCATGGTCGCTTCGCTGCTGCGCGGCGATACCCGCGACACGATGCGCTACCTGAAAGAGAAAATGAGCGAGGCCTCCGAGGCGATGCGCTTCGAGGAGGCCGCGCAGTACAAGAAACGGATCGAGATCCTGACCTCCTACCAAAGCAAGTCGGTCGTAGTGAGCAACACGCTGACGAACATGGACGTGTTCTCGCTGGTCACGGACGAGGACGCCGCCTTCTGCAACTTCATGCGCATAGCCGACGGGGCGGTCGTCAACTCGTTCACGGTCGAGCTGAAACCGGGACTCGAAGACACGCCGCGCGACGTGCTGACCTATGCGATCGGGACGATCGCCGAGCGGCTGTCGGGCAAGCTCTCGCGCGAGGTAATCGTCCCGTTCCCCCCATCGGGAAGCCTGTGGGAAAACGTCGCGTTCACCGTGCCTCAACGGGGCGACAAGCTGCGTCTTCTGGAACTGTCGGAGCGCAACGCCCGGCTGTACCGGCTCGAGAAGCTCAAGCAGATCGAGATCAAAGACCCCGCCCGCCACACGAACCGTATTCTCTCGACGCTGCAACGGGAGCTCCGCCTGAGCATGCCGCCCCGCCATATCGAATGTTTCGACAACTCGAACCTGCAAGGGACCAATCCGGTGGCCTCCTGCGTCGTGTTCCGCGACGGCAAGCCGTCGCGAAAGGAATACCGACATTTCAACATCAAGACGGTCGTCGGAGCGAACGACTTCGCCTCGATGGAAGAGGTGATCGGCCGCCGCTACAGCCGGCTGCTCGCCGAGGGCGCCGAGCTTCCCGAGCTGATCGTCGTCGACGGCGGCAAGGGACAGCTCCGATTCGCCTACGAGACGCTGCAACGGCTCGGACTGGAACACAAAATAGCGATCGTCGGTCTGGCCAAGCGCATCGAGGAGGTCTATTTCCCGCACGACCCGCTGCCCTACTACATCGACCGCAACAGCGAGGCGCTCAAAGTGCTGATGCACATCCGCGACGAGGCGCACCGTTTCGGCATCACGTTTCACCGCAAAAAACGCTCGCTGGCCTTTATTCGCAGCGAGTTGGAGAGCATCCCGACGCTCGGTCCGCGCTCGGTCGACAAGCTGCTGCGCCATTATCGGACCGTCTCCAACATCCGTCGCGCGAGCGAGGAGGAGTTGTCCGGACTGATCGGGCGGCAGCGCGCAGCCGAGGTGATCCGATATTACAGCAAAGCCGGAGAGCTTTCCGTTGCCCACGGGACAGACGGGCCGTCGCCGAGCCATGACGAAAGCGCCCCGTCCAACGGCCGCGCTATCCCTCTCACGACAGCCGGAAAGGACAATCCCGCACCGTTCGATACGGAAGGCGACGGCTTCGCGCCAAAACAACGGGGGTAAACCGCACCGATACGGCTCCGTTCGACGATTTAGGCTCGACGGTTTCCGCCGGACTAATAGACACGACCCATGAAACATGCCGCTATGCAGAGCCGAACAAAGAACGGCCCGGATACCGAACGGGCACAGACGGATAATCCGTCTCCGGACAGGTACGCATTATACGCACGAGCGATCGGGAAACGGCTTCACAGATCGCCGGGAATTTGCGATTCCGACGAAAAAAAGGCACCTTTGCACTACTCGCGCCACAGCCTATACCCGCGAGACGAACCGAAAACACGACCTAAACCGACGGAAGATGAAAAGCGTCATCGGAATGGGCAATGCCCTGACGGATATTCTGATCAACCTGAAAACCGACGAAGTCCTCGAGCGGTTCTCGCTGCCCCGAGGCAGCATGAATCTGGTCGACAGCGACCGGCAACGCCGAATCGGAGAATACGTAGCCGGCATGCCGCGCACGCTGTCGCTCGGCGGATCGGCATCGAATACGATCCGGGCCATGGCCCGCATGGGCGTCCGTACCGGCTATGTCGGCAAGGTGGGACGGGACACGACGGGAGACTTCTTCGAGCAGGCCCTCGTCAACCTCGGCATCGAACCCCATATCCTGCGCGGAAACGAGCGGTCGGGCCGCTGCGTCTCGCTCGTCTCGGCCGACGGCGAGCGGACGATGTGCACTTTTCTCGGCGCCGCGCTCGAGATGCGGGGCGACGAACTGAACGAATCGCTGTTCGACGGCTACGACTGCCTCTACATCGAAGGCTACCTGGTCCAGGACCACGAACTGATCGGGCGGGCCGTCCGGCTCGCCAAGGCCTGCGGCCTGACAGTGGCCCTCGATCTGGCCAGCTTCAACATCGTAGACGAGAACCTCGGTTTTCTGAACGAGCTGACCGACGGCTACGTCGACGTGCTGTTCGCCAACGAGCAGGAGGCATTCTCGTTCACCGGCGAGCGGAATCCGCTCGAGGCGCTCGACAAGATTTCCCGCAAGTGTCCGCTCGCCGTCGTTAAGGTCGGCATGCAAGGCGCCTATATCAAGCACCGCGGCAAGGTCGACCATGTGGGCATCATGGCCGAGGCCAAGCGGGTCGATACGACCGGAGCCGGCGATTTTTACGCGGCAGGTTTTCTCGTCGGACTGACCCGAGGCTTGTCGATGGTCCAGTGCGGCACGATCGGCGCGATCGCGGCAGGCCGCGTAATCGAAGTGACCGGCACGACGCTCGCGGACGAGACATGGACCGAAATCGACCGACTGATCCGCCGGGTCGATGCAGGCGGCTATCTGTTCTGACGCTGTGGTCCGCACGGCTCGCCGTTCCGTTCCCCCGGGAAATTACGGAACGATATCCCTGACACCTGACGGACAAGGACTCCGGCACTGCTGCCAAAGCATCGGAACGCCTCAGACAAAATTTACGAGCCTCACGCCACGCAACCGGTCGCCCGCAGCGATCGGCAGAAAACGGCCTTCGGCACGAACGAGCCCCGAGTCTGCGCGAGAAACTCCACGGAACCGGTCCGAACACCCGGGACGTAAGGAGAACGGAAACCCTATCCACGAGCGCCGGACAAACGGGAAACCCGGGTCCCGACGGGCAATCGAGACGAAAAGAGGCGCAGACGCATGCCGAATCTTCGGCCGGGAGCGAAAACCGCGCCCCGGGTTCGGGCGAATCGTTCGTCGCGAAAAAACGGCGGGGACACGGATTCGTACGGTTCCCGGAAACGAAGCGCTCCCGCGCGTATAAGCGACGGCTGACAAACGTAAGAACATCATGGAAGCATTGCTCGACTGGGGATACATCGGTCTTTTCGTCGGCTCGTTCGTCGCGGCGACGGTCGTTCCGTTCAGCTCCGACGTGCTGCTCGTAGGCATGCTGGCCGCCGGAGGAAACGTCTGGCTCAGCGTGCTGGTCGCCACGGTCGGCAACTGGGCGGGCGGACTGACTTCGTACTGGATCGGCTGGATCGGCCGATGGGAATGGATCGAGAAATACCTGCGCGTCAAACACGAGACGCTGGAACGCCATAAAAGCAAAGTCGATCGCTTCGGCGCATGGCTCGCCCTGCTTACATGGTTGCCCTTTGTCGGCGACGTGTTCGCCGTCGCGCTCGGATTCTATCGAGTGAATTTCAGAAAATCGACCGTCTTGATGCTGGTCGGGAAAGGCGCCCGCTTCGTATGCTGGGCCTTATTGTTCATCTGGGGAAAAGACCTTTGGGGATAAGGCCGGCACGACATCTTCCACACGGATGGAAGCGACCGCAACAAAGAATCGGGAAACGAGGCAGCATGACGGTCAATCGCGACCCTCGTACTCGGGCTTCTCCGGGAAAGCCGGCGAAAGCGGCGCGAAACCCGAAGGCATCGCATATCCGGAACGGCCGGTATCCGAAACGAAGAACGGTCTCACGCCCGAGAGCCGGGAAAGCGGATTCCGTACGGCAACCGAAACTGTCTTCAGCCGGTTCGGACAAAAAACTATCGCAAACCGTATTTTGAAAACGGCACAGCAATCGAGCATAACCGGAATGATGCCGAAACCGTTCCGGACATAAGACAGAAGAACGGCGACAACAAAGAGGAATGTATGGAATATCATATTATTTTAACAATATAAATATTTATATTTTACTAAAATATAATATATGTGCTTCTCGCTTTATCCACAGAGACTGAATATCAGCCTGTCCCTCGCGATTCCAAAAATCCGCACCGATACGAACGCCTCTCATATGAACGCCCTCACAAATATTCGGACTTTCTTGTCTGGATCATAGAATTGTCTCCTACCGAGGAAAAGTATCGAAAGAATCCATTCTGCCGGAGCGCTATATCACCGATACGGAGTCTCTCGCTTGCCTCGCAAGTCAACATGTACGGAAACAACGGTTTTGTTGGCCGAATTGCCGGCATGATACTCCGCCCATACATACCGGGTTGTTCTGCCGACTCTTCTGCTCGTCGCCGCTAGGCCGATATACGACGAAAAACAATACGAGAAAAGCGGGAATCTAGATTCCCGCTTTTCTCGCTCAAAAATCTTATTGTCAGCTATCGCTATTTTTCGGCTCCTGCCACCAAGTTGTCGTATTCCGCCTGAGAACCGACAACGATGTTGTCGTAGTCGCGCAATCCCGTACCGGCCGGAATCAGATGGCCGCAGATCACGTTCTCCTTCAGCTTCTCCAACGGATCGACCTTGCCCAGAATGGCGGCCTCGTTGAGTACCTTGGTCGTCTCTTGGAACGAAGCGGCCGACATGAAGCTGCTCGTCTGCAATGCGGCGCGCGTAATACCTTGCAGCACCTGATTCGACGTAGCCGGAATCACATCGCGTACCTCGACGGGCTTCAGGTCCTTGCGCTTGAGCATCGAGTTCTCGTCGCGCAGCTTGCGCAGCGTGATCATCATACCCGGCTTCATCGTCTCCGAATCGCCGGCGTCGGTCACGACCACCTTGTCGTACAGCTCGTCGTTGACGGCCATGAAGTCCCATTTGTCGACGATCTGCTCCTCCAAGAAACGGGTGTCACCCGGGTCCTCGATCTGCACCTTGTTCATCATCTGACGGACGATCACCTCGAAGTGCTTGTCGTTGATCTTCACGCCCTGCATGCGGTACACTTCCTGAACCTCGTTGACGATGTACTCCTGCACCTTCGTCGGACCCTGAATAGCCAGAATATCGCTCGGAGTCACGGCGCCGTCCGACAGCGGCATGCCCGCACGGACATAGTCGTTCTCCTGCACCAGAATCTGGCGCGACAGCGGAACCAGATAACGCTTCACGTCGCCCAGCTTGGAGGTGATGACGATTTCGCGGTTACCGCGCTTGATCTTGCCGAAGGAGACCTCTCCGTCGATTTCCGATACGACGGCCGGATTCGACGGGTTGCGCGCCTCGAACAGCTCCGTCACGCGCGGCAGACCGCCCGTGATGTCGCCGGCTTTGCCGACGGCCCGAGGAATCTTGATCAGAATTTCTCCGGCCTTGACCGATGCGTTCTCCTTCACGACGATATGCGCTCCTACAGGCAGATTGTATTGCTTCTGCTCCTCGCCCTGTTTGTTCAGAATCCTGATGACCGGGTTCTTGGTCTTGTCCCTCGACTCGGTGATCACGATTTCGCGGAAACCGGTCTGCTCGTCGAACTCGTCACGGTAGGTCACGCCTTCGATCACGTTCTCGAAAGCCACCTTACCGTCGTACTCCGAAATGATCACGGCATTGTACGGATCCCACTCGCAGATCAGATCGCCTTTCTTGACCGTGTCGCCGTCGTTCATGTAGAGCATCGAGCCGTAAGGCAGGTTATGCGTATAAAGCACGATGCCGGTACGCTCGTCGACGATGCGCAACTCGGCCAGACGGCTGATGACCATGTTGATCTCCTTGCCGTCGTCGCTTTTGCTCTTGACGACGCGCAGCTCGTCGATCTCGATACGGCCCTCGTAGCGTGACACGATGCTGTTGTCGGTCGCTACGCCGCCGGCCACACCGCCGACGTGGAAAGTACGCAGCGTCAGCTGAGTACCCGGCTCACCGATGGACTGGGCGGCGATCACGCCGACCACCTCGCCCTTCTGCACCATGCGGCCGGTCGCCAGATTGCGGCCGTAGCACTTGGCGCAGACGCTGTTGCGAGACTCGCAGGTCAGTACCGAGCGGATTTCGACCGACTCGATTCCGGCCGCGTCGATCGCGTCGGCCACCGATTCGGTGATCTCCTCCCCGGCGGCAACGATCATCTCGCCCGTGTGCGGATTGTACACGTCGTGTACCGTCGTCCGGCCCAGAATACGTTCCTTGAGCGTCTGCACGACGTCCTCGTTACGCTTGATCGCCGTGGCGGTCAGTCCGCGCAGCGTGCCGCAGTCCTCCTCGGTAATGATTACGTCCTGAGCCACGTCCACCAGACGGCGCGTCAGATAACCGGCGTCGGCCGTTTTCAAGGCCGTATCGGCCAAACCTTTACGGGCGCCGTGCGTCGAAATGAAGTACTCGAGCACAGACAATCCCTCCTTGAAGTTCGACAGAATCGGGTTCTCGATGACCTGACCGCCCTCGGCTCCCGACTTCTGGGGCTTGGCCATCAGGCCTCGCATACCCGAGAGCTGACGGATCTGCTCCTTCGAACCGCGGGCTCCCGAGTCCAGCATCATGTATACCGGGTTGAACCCTTGCTGGTCGTTGGTCAGGTGGTCGAGCACCGTCTTGGTCAGCTTCATGTTGATATTCGTCCAGATGTCGATGATCTGGTTGTAACGCTCGTTGTTCGTGATCAGACCCATGTTATAGCTCTCCGTCACCTCCTCGACGCGCTCGTAGCCCTCGTTGACGAGCGACTCTTTCTCCTCGGGGATAATCACCGCGTCGAGGTTGAACGACAGGCCGCCTTGGAATGCCATCCGGTAGCCGAGCGCCTTGATGTCGTCCAGAAACTGCGAAGTGCGTGCCGCACCGGACTTTTTCATTACCAGACCGATGATGTCGCGCAGCGAACGCTTCGTCAGCACTTCGTTCAGATAACCCACTTCCTTAGGCACGACTTGGTTGAACAGCACGCGGCCGACCGTCGTGTCGACGATCTTGCGCACCGGAACGTCGTTCTCGTCGACCGTATCGACCATCACTTTCACCTTCGCATGCAGATCGGCGCGCTTCTCGTTGTAGGCGATGATCGCCTCTTCGGGGCCGTAGAAGCTCAGACCCTCTCCCAGCGAACCGGGACGCTCCTTGGTGATATAATAAAGTCCGAGCACCATGTCCTGCGAAGGCACCGTGATCGGCGCTCCGTTGGCCGGGTTCAGGATATTGTGCGAACCGAGCATCAAAATCTGCGCCTCCAGAATGGCGGCATTGCCCAGCGGCAGGTGCACGGCCATCTGATCGCCGTCGAAGTCGGCGTTGAACGCCGTACAAGCCAGCGGATGCAGCTGCAACGCCTTGCCCTCGATCAGCTTGGGCTGGAACGCCTGAATACCGAGACGGTGCAGCGTCGGGGCGCGGTTCATCAGCACCGGATGCCCCTTGATGACATTCTCGAGAATATCCCAAATCACCGGGTCCTTGCGGTCGATGATTTTCTTGGCTGACTTGACCGTCTTGACGATGCCGCGCTCGATCAGCTTGCGGATCACGAAGGGTTTGTACAGCTCGGCGGCCATGTCCTTCGGAATACCCATCTCGTGCATCTTCAGTTCCGGGCCGACGACGATTACCGAGCGGGCCGAATAGTCGACACGCTTACCGAGCAAATTCTGGCGGAAACGTCCCTGCTTACCCTTCAGGCTGTCGGACAACGACTTGAGCGGTCGGTTCGACTCGGTTTTGACGGCATTGCTCTTGCGCGAGTTGTCGAACAGCGAGTCGACGGCCTCTTGCAGCATACGCTTCTCGTTGCGCAGGATCACCTCCGGCGCCTTGATTTCGATCAGGCGCTTCAGACGGTTGTTGCGGATAATCACGCGTCGATACAGGTCGTTCAGGTCCGAAGTGGCGAAACGACCGCCGTCCAGCGGCACGAGCGGACGCAGCTCGGGGGGGATAACCGGAATCACTTTCAGAATCATCCACTCGGGCTTGTTGATCTCGCGCGACTCGCGGAACGCCTCGACAACATGCAACCGCTTCAGCGCCTCGGCCTTACGCTGTTGGGAAGTCTCCGTTCCGGCCTTGTGGCGGAGCGAATAGGACAACTCGTCCAGATCCACGCGCTGCAACAGCGTATAGATCGCCTCGGCGCCCATCTGCGCGATGAACTTGTTCGGATCGCTGTCGTCGAGCTGCTGATTGCCTTTCGGAAGCGCGTTCAGGATGTCGAGATACTCCTTCTCGGCCAGCAGGTCCAGATCGTTGATGCCGTTGGCTGCAGCCGCTCCGGCCTGAATCACCACGTAGCGCTCGTAATAGATGATCGTCTCCAGCTTTTTGGACGGAATGCCGAGCAGATAGCCGATTTTCGAGGGCAACGAACGGAAATACCAGATATGAGCTACCGGAACGACCAGCGAGATATGTCCCATCCGCTCGCGGCGCACTTTCTTTTCGGTCACCTCGACGCCGCAACGGTCGCAGACGATGCCCTTGTAACGGATCCGTTTGTATTTGCCGCAATGGCACTCGTAGTCTTTGACCGGACCGAAAATCCGCTCGCAGAAAAGACCGTCGCGCTCGGGCTTGTACGTACGATAGTTTATTGTCTCGGGCTTCAGCACTTCTCCGCTCGAGTTTTCCAGAATCTCCTCGGGCGAGGCCAAACCGATCGAAATCTTGGAGAAGCCGCTCTGTGCCTTGTTGTCTTTCTTGAATGACATATTCTTAATCAATTTATTTTTTCATCCGTTTCCGGCCCGACGGGCGGAGCCTGACAGGGCGGAAGGCATCGCCAGCCACCCGGAAGCCCGCCTGCGAACCGCCGCAATCCTTAGTCGAGCTTGACGCTGATGGCCAGTCCCCGCAGCTCGTGCAGCAGCACGTTCAGCGATTCGGGGATACCGGCGGGCGGCATGTTGTCGCCCTTGACAATCGCCTCGTAGGCCTTCGCCCGCCCCATCACGTCGTCGGACTTGATCGTCAGAATCTCCTGCAGGATGTTCGCGGCGCCGAACGCCTCGAGCGCCCAGACCTCCATTTCGCCGAAACGCTGACCGCCGAACTGCGCCTTACCGCCCAAGGGCTGTTGCGTAATGAGCGAGTAGGGACCGATCGAACGGGCGTGCATCTTGTCGTCAACCATATGGCCCAGCTTCAGCATGTAGATCACGCCCACGGTAGCCGGCTGGTCGAACTTCTCGCCCGTCTCGCCGTTGTACAGGTAGGCGCGACCGCTACGCGGAACGCCGGCCTGCGCCGTATATTCGTTGATCTGGTCGAGCGACGCACCGTCGAAGATCGGCGTGGCGAACTTCAACCCCAGCTCACGGCCGGCCCAGCCGAGCACGGTCTCGTAAATCTGCCCGAGGTTCATACGCG
>ERZ1643250.2493-NODE-2493-length-13808-cov-10.920381_pt1 | contig 13808 bp, 9 predicted proteins | sample MGYA00579262_ERZ1643250 | MGnify/ENA primary metagenome ERZ1643250 (study PRJEB29033, sample SAMEA4952265) | chicken gut metagenome | biome: Broiler Chicken; feature: Gastrointestinal Tract; material: Caecum | place: Ireland | collected 2018 | study: Broiler...
GCAAAAAACGCTCAAAATGCCCCATTTTTGAGGGTTGCAAAAATTTATGCGACAGTGTGCGACAAACAAAATTTGCCTTACTTAACAACAAAAATTTAATTTTATGAGAGAATACCGCTTGCCTAAAACCGTACTTTTTTGAATATAGAAAAGGAAATAAGATTTATGGAAAGCAAAATCATTAAGGCATTTTTTGACGGCAACCTTGCAGACGAGGTTATAACCACACCGAGGACAAGGGAGTACACCGACATTGACGAGCACGAAACGGCTATTTACAACAAGCTGCGCCCGATGCTGACGGGTGAGCAACTCAAACTGTTTGACGAGTTTGTCGACCTCTACGGCGACCGCCATGCACTCATATCTGAAAGCTACTACATTCGCGGCTTTAAATTCGGTTTGCGCCTCGCCGTGGAATGTTTCGATTTCTCCGACGTGGACGAAAGCCAATAAAATCTCCTTATATAGTGACAGCCCGCCGCGATAGCTCGCGGCGGGCTATATCTTTTTTCAAACCATAACGAAATTTTAATTATACCCTTTTATACCCCATCCAGCTTTATATTTCGGGGTATAATGAGGTATAAGATGAGGTTTAATAGGACACAAAGTTCGGATGCATTATAGTTCTTTTTTTGTCTTTCCTTCTTTATTGCCGTTAGCACAGTTTTTATTTACGTAACAAATTTAATCCATCACTTATCCCATCATTTAACCCATCAATTATCTCATAACTTTCTGTTCCTACATATATTCCCCAGACCATAGACTAATCTGCCGTTCGAAGCTCGCTTATTCTTACTAAAAAATTTAAATCACATAGCGTAAGACAGCCCGCCGCGAATTTTCGCGGCGGGCTGCACGATTTATTATTTATTCATTCTTTGTTATCATCCCCATCATCACTGCGCAGGCTATTATATATCTCTTCCGTAAAGATACCCAGCACTTGCTTTTTTAAGTCATCATTATTTAAAAGGAGCGAGAAAAAGTCCTGATTCTGTGAAAGCCCTTGCAAAAGAGCTTCGTCAATATCGTCAAAATACGCAAATTCAAAATCTTTTTCAGTATTGTTGCGCGCACTCTCACGCAGCTTATCCGACTTTAAAAGAATGTCTTTAATTTGCAACATTGCCTTTATTGCAACGTCGTTATCATAAGACTTCCCCGTCCTGCTGTTGATATCCGCAATGATAACAGAAAGTCTCTCCACTTTGTCCTCCGAAAGCCGCAGACTCTCTGCCGTGGGCAACTTAACGATGGGATCGGGCGTCATCTGTGTTTGCTTATGTTCTGCCACTCTTTTCTGAACGAAATTTGTCGCTCTGATTTTCCCAGACAGGTCGAAGCCGCCTCCCGGCTTTACGATATTGATAAGATTCATCAGATATGTAAGGAACATATATTTCTTATGCAGCTCAACATCCTCAAAACAGGAAACCTGAATAAGGAATTCATAAAATCTGATAAAGTGGCGTATTACAACAACTATCTCGAGTTGCGTTTCAAGTGGATACTGTTTAATTCTGTTTTCGGCGCGTTGCAAATAAAATGTGAGCTGTTTTTTGCCCTTTGCATCAATTTCGCCCTTATATATAATGGCGATAGCATTTTCGACGTCCATAGGGTCGAGAATTGTATAACTGTCCAGCTTAGCCTCCAAATCGTAAACTGCCGTAGGCGTTACCGAATTTGAGAGTAAAGTTGTGGTATAGTACGGCTCGAACGCAGCAATTATATCATCATATTTGTTTACGAAATCGAGTATAAAAGTCTTTTTGTCAAAAGGCGGGCAGATTCGGTTGAGGCGCGAAAAGGTCTGCACGGCATTCACCCCGCGCAATTTTTTCAACACATACATTGCACACAGTTTAGGCTGGTCGAAACCCGTCTGATATTTATTGGCGACGAGCAAAACATTATAATCGTCCGAATCGAACATTTTAGGCAACTTTTCTTCCGAAAAGCCGTTCATAGAACTTTCGGTATACTCAACGTCGCTGTCGGGCAATTTTACTTTACCCGAAAACGCCACAAGCGCGTGAATATTTTTATATCCCTTCCGCGTAACGTAATCTTCAAACGCCTGCCTGTATTTCACCGCGCCCTGCCGCGAAGCCGTAACAACCATAGCCTTCGCCATGCCGCCGAGCTCGTTCATTACGGTAGTGCGGAAATGCTCTACGATGACCTCCACCCTCTGCGCAATATTAGTTTCGTGAAGTTCGGCAAAGCGCGCTATCTGCCTTTTTGCCTCGTTGGTTTTGCAACGCGGGTCGTCGGCTATCTCTTTATTTATCTGGTAATAAGTCTTATACTCAGTAAAGTTTTGCAGAACGTCGAGAATAAAGCCCTCTTCTATCGCCTGCTTCATTGAATATATATGGAACGCTTCCCTCTGCCCCTTGGAATTGACCTTTCCGAACAGCGCAAGCGTAGTGGGCTTAGGCGTTGCGGTGAACGCAAACATAGAAACGTTGGGCTGTTTGCCGCTGCGCGAAACCTCGTCGACAATCATATCGTCCACATCGTAGGTTCCTTCGGGGTCAATTTCAAATTTTCCCGCGCCGAGCGACAACGTTATTGCCGCCATATCTTTGCCCGAAGTGGAAGAATGTGCCTCATCGATAATTACGGCAAAAGTTTTATCTTTCAGCCCCTTGACAGTATCGACGATATAGGGGAATTTCTGAATGGTCGTAACGATAATTTTCGTGTTGCCCTTCAATGCTATGGCAAGGTCGGCGGAAGTACATTTATCGTCCATAACGCGGATAAGCCCCGCCTTGTGCTCCATACCGGTAATTGCCGCCTGCAGCTGCCTGTCCACAATAATTCTGTCGGTTACTATAAGAATATTATCGAAGACAATTTTGTTGTCCTCGTCGTGCAGGGATGCCAGTCTGTGCGCAAGCCACGCAATGGAATTTGTCTTGCCCGAACCCGCGCTGTGCTGAATCAGATAGTTTTGCGAAGTTCTGTTTGTGCGTACGTCGGCGAGCAGCTTGCGGATTACGTCCAACTGGTGGTATCTGGGAAATATTACTGCCTCTTTTATCGTTCTTCTGCCCGTTACTTCGTCCACATTCTCCTTGCTTTCGATAAAAATAAACTTGGAGATGAGGTCGAGCACGGTATCCTTTTTGAGTATATCCTCCCACATATACCAGACCGAATACTTATCTTCATATACGGGATTGCCCTTGCCTGCATTTACGCCTTCACCGTTGCCCATATTGAAGGGCAAAAAGAAAGTTGCGTCGCCGGCAAGCTTTGTCGTCATATATACTTCTTCAAGGTCCATCGCAAAATTTACAAGGCAGCCCGCCTTAAACAGGAACAGACGGGTTTTGGGGTTGCGTTCCTTGCGGAACTGATAAATTGCGTCCTCATACGACTGCCCCGCAACGTTGCATTTGAGTTCGAACGATATTATAGCAATGCCGTTTAAAAATATTACGAGGTCAACGCGCTCTTTGTCGCTCGCCCACACCTCTTCCATTACAGAGAAAATATTACTTTCGTATTTTGCGACGAGCTCTTTGTTGTATGTAGTGGCGGGCTTTGTGTATAACAGGTCGAGCTTATAATTTGAAATTTCTATACCGTGCTTCAATACGTTCAAAAGGCTGCCGCGCGGTTTTGTAATCTCGGCGTTGAGGTAGTTTACAATAGTCTCTTCTAAATTATCTTTGAATATCTTTTTCAGGGCAGCCATAGTTTGGGGCTGTGTGCTGTTCAGGAATGAAAACAGCATTTCCCTATCCATGGCAAACCGCTCGTCAAAACAGGTATGATTGCGCTCGATATACCCGTTCCCCGCAACGAGCTGTTCTATTATGTATCTTTGATATTCCTTTTCCGAAAGTATGTTATTCATTTTAGCTCTCCTTGTCGAAATGCAAGTTAAAATCATTTTCAAATTCGGTCTTTATTTCATTAATATGTCTATCACCCACAGCACTAAAATTACTATCAATTCTTACTGTGCTACAATCAACATATTTAATGTGAAGCGACTTATAGATGATTTGTCCTGTTCCCTGCCTAATAACCATATTTTCGGGTACTTCCTCAAAATCTATATTATTATCTGGCACAACAACACCCATTACATTAAAAATAAGCTTGAATTCATATAAATGATACGCTTTATCGTATATCCCAATATATATTTCTTTTAGTGGCTCATTCTCTAAACTAAAACTCTTAATTTGATTATTTATCGTTAAATAGAACTGTTGATTGCTTAGAATTGCATATGGAAACAAAAACTTATATTTTTCATTATTAATTCGAATATAATCAAGTATGCAAACATTATCGCTAACATTTCTAAAAATAGGTCTTCCAAAATAATAGGTACTATCTTGTCCCAATTTAATATCTTTAAAATATTTTCCAAATGAAATTTGTTTTATTTGGTTATAATTATAAGATTCCATGCTTGTATCTATAACTAAAAATGGCTTAATTTTTTCAATATCAGCATCCTTTGATACTTGCCTTTCATATTTAATAGTCAACGCCACACCTAAAAGGGTTAATGCTCCGCCAACAACGGCTGAATAAGTTGTTACAAAAACCTCAAAGTTATCACCGGTCAAACCACACCACTGAATATAAAATGGAAACAAGATTAAAAGTGCGACACCGACCACAACCAAAATTGCAATTATAATTATTCTATTTTTAATTTCTTTTTTAGGCTTATTAAACACAAGAATATTTAATAAAAATGAAATAAAAAATAAATATAAAATCCCCACAGCAATTTTTATTAAAATATCTGATACACCCTCATAAATATCAGAAAATAAACCACTTAAATAAGCTAAAAACAAGGCTGCTGCAATTAGAACAACTGTTATTTTTTCATTGTTTAGCAGGGGACGAAATCCATTAACTAAACTATAGCAACCATACATAACCATAATGAGAAATGCACCCATCACAACATATTCTAAAGTGCCCCAAATATCTGAATCAAAGTATCCAAGCAGCAACCAAACATACAAAATTAAAATAACAATAAAAAAAATAATTGCCCATATTTTCTGCCTTCTTGTCTTATAAATATCATTTGATTTATCCTTAACAGTAAGAACAAATAACGCAATATATATAAGCAAAAAAATACTTGAGCCTATTATCATAAAAATCTTACCAACTACGGTAGCAGATTGAAAATCAAACAAAACAGGGAGCAACAATAGAAATAACCATAATATAATTACCAATCCACCAACAAGCTCTGAAAGCTCGCCTCGATTTTTCTCTTTACGCTTCATTAAGCTACCTCTTTTTTGCCTGTAACGTATTCGTAGATTAAAGACTTTTTGTAAGATTCAAGCGTTTCAATCTGCGATTGCTTTGCGGATATCAGCTCTTCAATTTGAGCGCATTTATTATCAAGATAATCGGCAATTTCTTTTTGCTCGGATAATGGCGGCATAGGTACTGATATTTTTCTCATATCAATCCAACGAGTTGTCCACAAATCGTCAACAATACCGTGACCCCACTTATAAAACTCGTCGGCAAATTTCTCCGTATGAAAAAGCCAATTATAATATCTGTTATTCATTTCACCACGAGGTTTTAGAACCAAATTTATTAATGAAACAGAGCCGTCAAGTTCTGAAATGCCGCATGAGCCTCTTCTATCTGAACGACTATTAATTGCGAAGTCGCCTTTTCGAACTAACTTTCTATTATCACCATCATTTGTTTTTGCCGCCGACTCTAACTGCGGTACTATTCCCTTCATTGTTACAGATAAAGGCATATAATCTTTATCACTTACTTTTTCATTGCGCAAGGAATATACGCTATCTATCTTGTTTATTGTCCACTCTGCGGGAACATTGCCTATCCACTCAATTCCACTATCTTTCATTTCGACGGAGGGGTTGAGACCTTTTGTTACGGCTTCGGTTATGACGGAGCGTTTATATTGTTCAAGCGTTTGAACCTGAGTTTTTATATCGGCAATAAGCCCGTCAATCTCACTACATTTTTTATCCAAAACCCCCGCAATACTCTTCTGCTCCTCTATCGGCGGAACAATCATAAGTAATTTTGAGAATTCGTCGTAATTGAGTCCTTGCCTTACCCCATTACCCATGTTATAAAACACCTTTTCAACATCGTAAATATGTAGCACATGATGAAAGAATTTTGAAAATGTGCTCTTTTTAGGCTTTAAAGCAATGTAAGCAGAAGTTATTATCCCCCTCTCTTCAACTAAACCTGTTCTTAAACTGCGTTTATCGTTTTGCAAATCAGTAGGGCGAATAACAATATCCCCTCTATCCACAATGTTATAAGAGTTATAGTTATTAGGTAAAAGGCCTTCGCTGGAATTTATATCTTTTCTTTTAATTTTGCCATAACTCAGTGAAAGGAGATTTTGTTCATTCTCAAGGATATTTTTATTTACTCTTTCATCAAAAAAGCAATATAACGGATGAATAACCCAATTATCAGGAATATCTCCAACCCATTCAATTCCACTATTTTTCATCTGACGCATTAGTTTATACCTATAAATTCTAAATTTTTATCCCAAAAACATCAATTATCTGATTTATTACATTGTTTTCTTTCTCATCACATATAGCTTTTAAAGCAGTAATAAATTGCTCGATATTCATGCAATCAAATAATTGAACTAAATGCATTTTTCCAACAAATGTTAAGCCATTAAAGTTATTATTTAATTTATTAAATAATTCAACACAATAAAAATCATGTTTCTTTATTAGATTTTGATCAGATTCATATCCTTTTCTGTTATATTTAAAAAAAGTACGAATGCTGTCAACACAATAAATATGTTCTTTTTCTTCAATTAGCAAATAATCAGCAAAATTTTTCGAAGTTGATTCCCCGAACATATAATTATATAATCCAGACGTCTCTTGTGATATTATCAGCTCGACTAAATAGGATGAGCAACAACATATAAATTCATCGAACCATTTTATATTTTGAGGCAACTGTGTACGCGACGTAGAGCAATGACAGAGTTCATGACTAAGCTGATGAACAAACTGACACCAATGAGCACCATCTACATTTAAACAAATATGACTTCTATCATAGTGGGTACACGGATCTTCGCCTGCGCACAAGCAATCTACCGATTTAATGTTATAAATAATCAAATCGTTTCTAAATAAAATCTCATTATTGAAATATCTATACATGATGTTAATTACATCGTATATTATTTTGCATCGTATATTATCAAGCCTATCATCCCAACCACATATAGAAATGTTCATATTTATAATTCCCAAACTCCATTCATCTACATCATTGATTACTTTTTACTCAGAAATACTCTCCACTGCATCAAAAATATATTTTAGTACATCTTCATAATTTGGATCCAATACAATATCCCCTCCAAATATCTTTCTAATGTTGCTCTCAAGTTCTTTATTGCCGCGAGCTCGCCACATATTAATATAAAAATTTATCGAGTTTATATTTGAGTCCCTATATATTTCATAGTAGGTATTACTCAATATAACTTGTCTATATGATGATAAACCCACATAACTAACTGTTCTATCTGCAATATCATAATAGAATTTAGGAGTTGTTTTTAAATTAAGAACCTGATTATATTTATTTTTATTATATATTTTTACACTTATCGACCACACAATGAGAAATAGGTAAGCAAAATCTATTTTCTTGTCAGGAAGTTTACCTGCAATATTGTATGTATGACGTAACAAATTATTTAGCGTTCTATTATCAATCTTTGATATATCCTGAAATTCCGATTTTAAAACATGAAAAATAGTCAACTGCAAATAATCCATTTGCTCTTTAGATATTGCATTAAATAAATTAAATTGTGATGTTTCCACAATCTTATCCCATAAGGCATTTTTAAAATATATACTACCATTTGTAGATAAAAGGAAATTATAGTCAAAAAATTTACGTAAATAGTCCTGACCTCCACCACCATATCGTTGGTCAAATACATTTATTATTTGCTTTTTATTCATTGCTATTATCACACAACAATTTCTTATACCAAATAAATGGTGAATACGTTCCAAACAAATCAGTTGTTCATTTGGCAAACACCTATCTATTTCATCCACCAAAATAATTAAGCGACGCTGTATCCCATCATCTGTCTTTTTCCACGTTAAGGCATTTAGTACAGCAATGCTTTCATTCAGCAATGTCTGATAAGATTTATAATTATCAAAAAGTTTATTATCCAAAATTGAAATTTTAGCTTGTTTTATTACTTGCTTAATAATTTCCATTACAAAAGCACAAACAGAAGTCCAGCCACCCATTTTATATAACTTCTCTATAAGAGAATCAAGATTGTTTGCAATTTTATCTCTTGCAAGTTGTTTTACTTCTAGCATTACAAGGTGCAAATCTTTTTTGCCAAGTTTTTGCTTAGGTATAGAATCCAAAATGCAATACAGAATTGCAATCAATGGGTCTGAATAGAAATTATTTTTCCACGCGTCGTAATTGATTACAATATACTCCTCGCGTTCGGCAAATTTTTCACGCAACATGTCCATTACATATGACTTGCCGCTTCCCCACTCGCCATTCAAGGCAAGGCAAAAATGCTCATCCTCTTGCAGATTATCAACAAGAGAGCTAATCTTATTAACTATATCTTGTCTACCAATTTTATCTTCTTCTGTAAATCTCATATTATATCACTCAAATAAAACTCTTCATTGTTTCCGTTGATTTGATTTTTCGTCCGCTGTATCGGCTATATCATTATACAGCTCTTCTTCATCATGTTTAGCTATATACCATTTTTCAAATAGTAATTCAATTAATTTTTTCAATTTTGTAGCTTCTGAGTTATCAATGTCAATTATTAAATTTACATCATTTTCCATGTGTGCGCCAATATTGCCAATTTTGCGTAAGCTGTCAAGCGCTTTCCACAACGTTGGTGATACTTTATCTTTTAAAGCAGATATTTCACAGTTAAGATTTCTTTCTTTAATTCCCCAAAAATCATGAATCATTCCTTGCAGACATCTTCTAAACAATGTAGCCGCCGCTTTGGGTGACAAATCAATAACCATAGTCGCTTCGCGGTAATCATCGCGAATTTGCTTTGGTATATAATCTGGATATTCTCTACATACATATTGCGGCAATATATCAACTTGCTTTTTACTATGAATAAATTGTCCCACAATGGTAACTTTTTCACATGATTTATTGCTACAAATTAAGTACATTAAGTTAAGCTGTGAAAAAGCATATTCTTCAACAATTCTATTTGCGTAATCTCTTATTTCGGAATGTCCATTATACGCAGGCACTTCATAACTTTGCTTTCTGTTACAATAAGGGCACGTAAATGTGTGTTCCACGAAATCAATTTCAATCATTTCTTCCCACTCTCACTCAAATAATTTTTTTATCCTTTCGGTTACGGATTGCTCCAAGCTCAAAAATTTGCGTTCCAACTCCTCGCTGGGGACGGGCTGCTGATACTTATAAAAATACCTTGTAAAGGGAATTTCTGCACCAGTCTTTATTACGGGCTTTTTGGCAGTTAAATTTTCTTCCCAAAACCACTTTGCATCGGGGATATGGGGCAATACTTCACGTTCCATGTAAGTTTTTATATCCTCTTCCCACTTTACAATTTCAGTATCTTTGCTTTCCTTATCGTAAATAATTTCGCCCTTTTTATCGCGCTGAATTTCGGCGGACTTGTCCATTACTGAAAGGCCGTTTGCAATTTTTTCGAGCAGTTTTTTATCTTCGGGCAAAATGCCCTCTAACAAAGCCATAAAGGGCTTGGGCGAAAGATAAACTTTGTCGGAGATATTGCCGCGCAGCGCTGCAAGGATATCATCGTAGCGGGGTTTGTTGGCAAGCATCTTTTCGTACTTCTTTTTATCTGCGTCGGAAATGGATACGCCCTGATTTTCATACTCGGCAACTTTCGCCTCATCGTATAGCGAACTTAAACTGCCCTTCTGCAGCATTGCCTCTATGCGCTCTTCGGTTATGGCATAGCTGCGCTGCAATGGTTGCATCACAGTATATTCGCGGTAAATGAATTCCTCGTTTTTATAAATTTTGCAGTTTTCGTTTTCGATAAAGTCGGCATATAAGTGCGCAATCTTTTTGCGGTCTTCGGGTGTGATTTCATTCTTTTTATCGCCGACCGCCTTGCGCAGCTTGTGATAGATGTTGGCAGCGTTAATAAGCTGAACCTTGCCCTTGCGCTCCGCCCTTTTATTTTTGGAAAGTATCCATACATAGGTCTGAATGCCCGTGTTGTAAAACAGGTCGGTGGGCAGGGCGATTATTGCCTCAATCAGGTCGCTTTCCAAAAGCCAGCGCCTTATCTGGCTTTCGCCGGAGGCTGTATCGCCCGTGAACAGAGGCGAGCCATTCTGAATGATTGCGGCGCGGCCGACATTATCATCCATTTTATCGACGGCGGACTGCAAGAAAATCATCTGCGAATCGCCGCCTCCGGGCAAGCCGTGTCCCCAACGGCTGTTTTCGCCCTTGGCATATTCTTTGCGCACCGCCTCTTCCTGCCCGTCCTTTGCGTCCTTGCCGCTCCACGGCGTGCCGAAGGGCGGGTTTTCGATTACAAATCTCATCTTCCTGTCGCTGAAAGCATCCGTTTTGAATGTGTCGACATGGAGGAAATGCTCGGCATTCTGATTTTTTATCAGCATTTCGGCAAGACCGACGGCGTAGGACTGACCCATAAGCTCCTGACCGAACAGGCGCACGTCCGCAGTGGGATTGTAATGCTTTATGTAGTTATAGGCGGTGGAGAGCATACCGCCCGTTCCGCAAGCCTGATCGCAGACGGTGATTATTTTGCTGTTATCAAAAATATCGTCGCACCCCTCCGCAATTAAAATTTCGACAAGAAGTTTGATAATATCGCGGCCCGTGTAGAACTGTCCGGCATCGACGTTCTGATAAAATCTGCCGATAAGATTTTCAAAGATATAGCCCATTCGGATACTATCGAACGTAGCTATACTTAAATCGAGTTCCGAAAAGGCTTTTACCACGATATAAAGGCAGCCGTCCTTTTCCATTTTGTCGATATGCTTGCCTATTTCAAGCTCGTTCAGCAAATCGCGAACATTTGCAGAAAAGCCGTTTATGTATGATTTGAAGTTGGCGGCAATATTTTCGGAATCGTTGCACAGCTCGCTTAAATCGTATTCACTCGTATTGTAAAACTGATAGCCGGAAAGGGCACACAGTTTTTTTGCAGGCTCGTTCGAATTTGCCTTATATGCCTCGATTACCTTGGGTTTAGTGCTTTCCAAAGCGCACTCCAGCCTGCGGATAATGGTCATAGGTATAATTACGTCGCCGTACTTATCGGGCATATACGAACCGCGAAGTTTATTGGCAATCGACCAGATGAAATTCGCTTCCTGAGTTACATCTATCGGGGAGTCGTCCCACATTGTATCAATAATTTTATTATCAGCCATAGTTTTTCCTTTTAAGTGTCTTTACCTTATTATATCACAGTAAATATGACAATTACAGTCATAAATATAAATTTTATTCTCCGCAAGCAACTTTTACTTCTTTACCGCAAAAAGCAATTCCCAATTTAAAAACGTCCTTAACGCCGTGTTGCCTTAAATCGGTATCGTATTGATTATCATTTATCTGCTCTATTGCTTTATTCGCAAGTTTTTCGAGCGTCTCTGTCGAAGCACCTTTACACGCTTTGAGTTCGATTATTACTCCGGGTAATTTGTCTGCCTGAGGATAGAGGCAAATATCAAAACGTCCCTCCCCTGCCTCTCTGTTGGAATACACATAATAATAATTATTCATTGCCGCACACAGCCCCACGGTGAGGCCGTGGTAAAAGCTCTCGTTTGCGGTATCGTTATAACTTATAGTGTTTATCAGCAGTTTGCGGAGTTCCGCCTGCAATTTCTCCCCATCTCTTTCAAATATAGCCGTCTGAATGGCAATCGCCGAGGACTGAGGAACAATGTTTTCAAGCTTGCCGAGAACCTCTTTTTCATACACATAGGAAATTTCTTTATTCGGTATGGCAACTTTGCAATAAACCGAATCTCCGTCCTGCTGTTTTTCGACTACGTTGAGATAGCCCGCCACCAAAAGAAAGCTATATATACTTGAAGGATTCTTTTCTATTTCGGGATAAATTACGTCTATATCGATAAAGGTATTTACACTTTCACGGCGCAACAACTTGTTAAGATTATCCATTATTTCCGGCGTTGCCTTGGAAATTATATCACCGATTATGTCGTTGCTGCCCGTGGAAACCCAATAGGCTTTGGGAGTAGCGCAATTATCATCAACATAGTTGATTACAGACCACGGATTGAATATCTCGCTGCTGCCAAATTTATACCCGTCGTACCACTCACAAGCTTCGTCAAACTTATTGCCCGCGCCATATACCTCAAGCATTGCCTTTACTTCATCTTTTGTGAAGCCGAAATATTGACTGTATCTGTCGTCGAGAATGGAATCCGTCTTTAAGTTATTCATTCCGCTGAAGATGCTTTCCTTGGCGATCTTTAATATACCGGTAAGAAACGCGTATGAGATATTCGAATTATCTTTAATCGCTCCGGAAAAGAAATTACGAAGAAAGGAAATTACTTCATTATAAAAACCACAGGAATGTCCCTGCTGAACAGGTACATCATACTCGTCGATAATAAGAATCGGCTTTACATTATAGTGTCTGTACAACAATTCAGTGAGCGTACCGAGCGCAGAAGAAAAGACGACCGTGTTTTCATTGCTCTTTTCAGACAGAACTTCGGCATATCTGCCTTTATCAAAATCAGATAAGCTACTGCTGGTTGCAAGTTCTTCGTGACGGGCAAATTCACTGCGGACAAGCCTTTTGATCATTTCAAATGTCTGTTCCCATGTATCAAATTTTACATCCTTTAAAGATATAAAAATGACGGGATACTTGCCTTGTTCGTCGCGATATTTATCGCCACACTTCCATATTGCCTTATCTGAAAAATAAACAGACGTATCTTCATCCGTCTTTTCAAAAAACACCCTGAGCATATCCATATTAAGCGTTTTGCCAAAACGGCGGGGACGCGTAAAAAGAATGACTTGCGGCTTTGTGTCCAAAAATTCTTTTATAAGCAAGGTCTTATCGACATAATAATATTCTGAAACCGCACGCTTAAAATCGGAAATGCCAATAGGCAAAGGCTTTCTATCCACCTTTGCCTTCTTTTTGCGCACCGGAATAGAATCAACGGATTTTTCCGGCAACAACCATGATTTACCCTCAATTATCGCCCCGTCTACTTTACCGCTGCTACATAGCTGTTGAATACGACGAACGGATATCCCCAGCTTTTTTGCAACTTCCTCTGCTGAAACATACGCTATGTTATTGTTCTGCATAGATTACACCTCTATTGACTTTCATTTAGATTATACCACGGATGAATATGTACAGTCAATAGCAATTTCGCGAAATTTTTAGATAAATTTTATAAATTTCGCGAAATTTATATTCATTAAACGCTTAGCTTCGCGAAGTTTATCAAGAATGCAAACCCATTATACAAAAAATACAAACATTTGTTTTTATTTTTCTTGACAAGCGTAACCCTATATGTTATAGTATAAACGTATCGGAGGAATGAAAGCTCCTTTGATGAAAGCAAAATGCCCGTATCGGTGAAAGAAACGAGGGTTTGAATCTGTTCCCATTGCTTTATGCAGCTTGCTACTGTTCGGCTATATGGCTTTAACGG
>ERZ1643250.2494-NODE-2494-length-13804-cov-7.756710_pt1 | contig 13804 bp, 14 predicted proteins | sample MGYA00579262_ERZ1643250 | MGnify/ENA primary metagenome ERZ1643250 (study PRJEB29033, sample SAMEA4952265) | chicken gut metagenome | biome: Broiler Chicken; feature: Gastrointestinal Tract; material: Caecum | place: Ireland | collected 2018 | study: Broiler...
CAGCTCTCGTGCTTGGTGGGAACAGTTGGCTTTTTTATGGCTTGGCGCTCTATTTGCTCGCGCTGCCGTTGGCAGCTCTCGTGCTTGGTGGGAGCTATTGGCTTTTTTTATGGTGCAGGCTTCGCCTGTTTTGGGGGCTTCTCGCCCCCTTGCCCCCTCGCCAGAGAGACTCGTCTCTCTGGACTCTCGCCTTCGCTCCGCGCCATTTTTTTAAGCGCCCAGCGCCAATCCCAACAATGCCAGATCATACAGCGCCAGCGTAAAATGCTGACAGCTCCGGGAATTCCCCACCAGCACCCCTTTTGCGACCAGCAGATCGGACACCGCAAACACCAGCGCTCCGATTGCAGACGGCCAATACCGCTCCCCTGCCGTAAAGGGCAGCACCAGCGCCAGCGAAGCCATGGCCATCAGTACTGCCGGGTACAACAGGAACGGAACCAGTTTGTTTCCCAGCGTGGGGATGATTTTCCGGTACAGAAAAGCCGTGATCCCATACAGCGCCAGCCACAGGAGAATGCTGATCCAGACCGGTTTCCCCGCCTGCAAAATCCACAGAATGAACAGCACATGGGCCGCGCCGAAGGCAGCCATACCGGAGACAAAGTGGAGCTCCAGCACACAGTCCGACACACAGCAGGCGGCAAGACCCCAGAACAGCAGGGACTCCCAGAAGGGCTTTCCCTGCATGGTCAGGCTGACGGCGCACAGCACCACCATCATCCCGCTGGCAAAGGATTTCCAGCACAGGGAAAGGGCTTTCTTTCCCCGGTATTGAAAGACGAAATAGAGCACGGTTCCCACCGCCATCAGCGGAACCAGCAGGCAGATTGCAGCAGTCATTTTCTTCGCCTCCCCGGTTGGAATTTGGTACTTACAGCATAGCAGAAAACCGGGATTTTATAATTCCGGGGACGAATGATCCCCACCTTTTCCGGTGGGAACCATGCCGGTTTCAGACCCGGCTCCAACCGGGTGGCAAGCCGTCACCTGCCACCCCTCAAACAAGGTCTTTTTCAAAGTCAGCTGCCAGCGGTCATGGCCGATTTCCATGACCAGCCGGGCTTCTCCTTTTTCAAAGCAGAACAGATAGAGCAGCTCCGTATAGCATTCCTCAAAGCCCACAGGCTGGCGGGAGGACTGCACCAGCCCGGTTTCCGCCGCGAATGCTTCCGCTGCTTCATAAATGGCTTCCGTTTCCGTACCGGACAGGCTGATGGTTTGTTCCCGGTGGAGAATCCATCCTTTTTGATGGAGCTCTATTTTGCCGGAGACAGCCGGAAGACATCCGGTCATGCAGAGTACCAGCAGCAGGCTCAGACAGAAAATCCGTTTCATCCCGCAGCCGTCCCGCTGTATTTTTCTATCAGTGTCTGGAAAAAGTCATAGGTTTCCGTCATATCGGGGGAAATCACAATCTGCGGCGTTCCGGATTCCCAGTACTGCTGGACCCACTGCCCCTCCTGTTCCGGTGCAAGCTCATACCAGGGGCTGTCTTTGGTCAGCACAAATTCCCGACTGATATCCAGCTCGACATACAGGCTTTCCGTATCGTTGTCCTGATACTGATAAAAAACATCGCCCCGCTGTACATCCTTTTGAAGCAGCTCCAGCAGTGTCAGTCTTTCTTCTTCAGTCGGCGTTACAGGAACCGTTTCCTGATATTGTATGCCGTATGTGCTGATAGAGAGTTTATCGCTCTGAATCCAGATCTGGGAAATGCCCTTGGGGTCCAGCACATAAGGGAAGGTCTGCTCCTTCCACTCGTCGCTCTCATAGAGAAGTTCCCACAGGCGTTCCAGCTCTTCATTTGACAGATACGGGTCGGCTCTAATTTCCCGGCTTTCCGTGCCGGAAGGGGTCTGGTAAGTAAAACGGGTTACGGTGCCGCTGGGAAGGAAGGGATAAAAGGCGCTGTTTTCCGGTTTCCGGCTGCTGACCAGCATTTTCTGGATTTCCGTTACTACCATCATGTTGGATGGGTCCTTGTATGTCACCTGATCCCGGACGGCAATTGGTTTTACTGAGAGATTGCTGTCGGAACGCAGAGCGATGGGACTCCGGTCTACAGCCCAGGTATTTCCAAAATTGGCGGAATACCCGCTCTGGACGGAAGCGGACTGGATAGTTTCAGGCAGGTATGTGGCATAGCCGAAAAATCCCGTTGCCGCGGTACAGTACAGCACCACCACACAGAGCACCATAGCCAGATAAGCGGGCAGCGTGCGCACAAAGCGCTTGAGTCCCCGGGAATACAGGGCTTCGGTGACGGCGTGTGCCATAATGGAGAAGAACAGGAAGCCGAAGAAGAAAGAGGCGGTGCTGGTGCTTACCAGATAGAAAACCATTCCGGCCAGCAGGCCCACACCGGCGGAACACAGGAACCGGAGCAGGAGCTTGGGCACAGGGAATGCCAGGTCGCTTTCAGCGCTCTCACTTTTGCGGCGGGTGTACAGCCACAGGGAGACTCCCAGCATGACCAGCAGGAGCAGGACCCACCAGCTCCAGAAAAAAGCAGGGGTACCCCAGTGATATCCGCTCCCCAGCAGTGTCTCGGTATACTTCCCGGCCATAATCAGCCCAATGACCATAGCCGGAAACGGAGCCAGAGCGGTGAGCAGCGTCATGGAGTAATTCCCGTTAAACCCGGGCAGCAGCCAGGAACCCAGCACCATGACCATGAGGATGACCAGGGGATAAAAGAAGTTGGTGAGCACAATGGAAATCACCATGTCCATGGTGGTGCCGCTGCAAACCGCCATCAGCATACAGAAGGTCAGGCAAACCACGGCGAAAAACATCTGGCTGCCGAAAATCCGGAAATACTCCACAGTCAGAACGTCGACGTCATAGCACCCAAGAATGACGGCGGAAAGGATCATCATCACCACGTCTGCCAGCAGGGAAAGGAGCAGGACAGTGGCGGAAGCACTCCACGCCGCCAGCAACATGGGAATCCGGCGTACCGGCATGGCGTGGTACAAATCCACGCTGCGCTTGTTGTGCATATATCCCAGTCGCTGAATGGCGAATACCAGGGTAAAGATCATGGTGATGGGCAGGCTCAAAGCGCCGCTGACCGTTGCCATGCTGCGGACGGCGGAGATGCTGAGCCCGGTGCTGGATACGCTTCCCGCCAGAAACAGCAGCACCGGCCCGGCCAGCAGAATCAGCCCGAAATACAGCAGGGCCATGCCCCGGCTTCTCCGCAGGTTCCAGCCGTACAGGACTTTCCATTCCCGCAGGGCTTCACGAAAGGATGTTGTCGATGTCATAGCCAGCCGCCTCCATTTCACTGATAAATACTTCTTCCAGAGTCAGGGGAAGGGATTCGCAGAATACGGGTCTGTAGGACTCCAGTACCCGCAGAATGTCCTCTTCTTCGCCCCGGACCACCATGCTGACCAGCGAGCCCCGAACTTCCCATTTTACAATGTCCAGACCGGCGAACTGTTCCCGCTCCGGCTTCTGGGGGAATACGGCCTGCACCTTGTGGATGCCCAGCCGCAGATCGTCCAGCTCCTGTTCCATGAGCACGCCGCCCCGGTGTAAAAATCCCACATGGTCACAGACGTCTTCCAGCTCCCGCAGGTTGTGGGAAGCGATGATGACGGTCATATTCCGCTGGGAAACCTCATCGGCCAGCAGCTTTTTCAGCAGCTGGCGCACCACCGGGTCCAGCCCGTCGAAAATTTCGTCCAGCAGCAGATAATCCGGCTGGGTGGCCAATGCCAGAATCAGCGCCGCCTGCCGCTGCATTCCTTTTGAAAAATTCTGAATCCGTCCATAGGCGTTGAGGCCGAAGGTGCTGCACAGGGTGCGGTAGCGCTCTTCGTTCCAGCGGACAAACACCTTCCGGTACAGTGCCGCCATTTCCTGCAAGGTTGCCTTGGGCAGAAAATAGGGGTAATCCGGCACAAAGAAAATCCGGTTTTTCAGCCCGCTGTTTTCATAGGGGGCTTCTTCGTCCACGAGGATTTCTCCTCCGTCGGGACGGTATACCCCTGCAAGGGTTCGCAGCAGCGTGGATTTGCCTGCGCCGTTGGAACCCACCAGCCCGAACACCGAGCCGGTTTCCACCTGAAGGCTGATGCCGTCCAGCGCCGCTTTGGTGCCGAACCGCTTCACCAGCTGTTGTATTTGAATCATGAAGGATTCCCCTTTCTCAAAGTGTCTGGCCGGATTTCCGGCGCTGTGCCCCTTCCCGGGCACATTCCACAATCTCCTCTTCCGAAAGCCCGCAGTCCGCCGCGTTCTGAGCCGCTGTCCTCAGGGCTTCCCGGGCGCTTTTCTGCTGGCGGAGCAGGGCGTTGTCTCCGGAGGCGATAAAAGAGCCCTTTCCCGGATAGGATACAATCACGCCGTCTTTTTCCAGCATCCGATAGGCCTTCTGCACGGTGTTCACGTTGACGCCCAGCTCCTGCGCCACACTCCGCACCGACGGGAGCTGTTCGTTTTCCGAAAACACCCCCAGCGCCGCCATTTTCACCACGGACTGGTACAGCTGTTCATAAATGGGCTGTCTGCCGGAGGGGTTCAGCGTAAAAATCCCCATGGTTCCACCGCCTTTCTCAAACTGTATGATTCACTCTAGTACAGTTAAAGTGTACCACACATCTGTATGAATGTCAATAGTACAGTTATGACGATTTGCTCCTTGTGTTTCCCGCTTTTCCCTTTTATAATTAGGAAAAAACAGACAAAAAGAGGGAAGTATATGAAGGGCAGAGCGTTGATACAGGTCAATCTTGCGGTGTTTTTATTCGGAACGGCGGGGCTTTTTGCCAAATGGCTGGACCTGCCCGCCATTGCCATTACCTTGGGAAGGGTGGTCTTTTCCTCGCTGGCGCTGGGGGTGTTTGCGCTGGTGACCAGACAGTCCCTGCGGGTGAAAGGCCGGGACTTTTTCCTGCTGGTGCTGGGGGAAACGCCGTCTTTCCGGGAAATCGCCGGGGCAGCGGTGATTATCGGGGTAGTGGTGCTGTCCCAGCTCCTCCCCGGGAAAGGGAAGGGCCGCGCCGGGGCTTGACGGAGTCCCGGGGCTGTGGTATCATCGTTGTAGTTTTGAAACAATAACGCTTTCAAACAAGGGCGTTTCTGAAAACAAAGAAATAGACGAATTTTTCGCAAGCAACAGACAGATACAAGGCAAAAAACGCAGGAATCCTTTGTGGATTCCGAGTATTTTTAACGCAGCAGCTGGCGGCATCATTTCATGATGCCGATAGAAAAGTCTATGATTTCGACTTTTCAGATAGCCCCAAGTACGAATTTCGGAGGGAACATTCATGAAAAAACGCATTCTTTCCGCCCTGATGGCTGCCGTGCTGGCTTTGTCCCTGTTCGGCTGTTCTCAGGCGCCTGCTTCCAGTGACGAGTCCGGCACCTCTTCCGCTGCCAGCCAGACCGAGAGCACCGCTTCTCAGGAAGAGAGCTCTCAGCCGGAGAGCCAGTACCCCGTGACCCTGACGGATGCCGCAGGTCGGGAAGTGACCATCGAAGAAGAGCCGGAGAAACTGGTGAGCGGCTATTATATCACCACCTCCATGCTCATTGCTTTGGGACAGCAGGACAAGCTGGTGGGCATTGAAGCCAAAGCCGACAGCCGTCCCATTTACAGCCTGGCTGCACCGGAGCTGCTGGAGCTGCCCAATGTGGGAACCGCCAAGCAGTTTGATCTGGAAGGCTGCGCCGCTATGGAGCCGGATCTGGTCATCCTGCCCCTGAAGCTCAAGGACAGCGTGCCTGCGCTGGAAGAGCTGGGCATTACCGTTTTGACTGTCAACCCGGAGGATCTGTCCCTGCTGGAAGAGACCATTACCATGCTGGGAAAAGCCACCGGCGCACAGGAAGAAGCCCAGGCACTGCTGGATGAGAACGAGGAAACCGTCAGCTTTTTGGAAGAAACCGTGGGCGGTCTGGAGAAACCTGCGGTCTATCTGGGCGGCAACAGCAGCTTTTTGAGCACCGCCGGTTCCAAAATGTATCAGAATACCCTCATTGAAATGGGCGGCGGCGAGAACGTAGCGGCTTCCATTGAGGACGATTACTGGGCTGAGGTTTCCTATGAGCAGATTCTGGAATGGAATCCGCAGGTCATCGTCATTGTGCCCGAAGCCGAATACACCAAGGACGACGTGCTGTCCGACCCCCAGCTGGCTGATGTGGACGCAGTGAAGAACCAGCAGGTCTATGAGATGCCCTCCAGCTTTGAAGCATGGGATTCCCCGGTTCCCAGCGCCATGCTGGGCAGCCTGTGGATGGCTTCCGTGCTCCACGAGGACGCCTACAGCTTTGACCAGTTCAAGGACGATGCCGCCGACTTCTACAAGACCTTCTATGGAGTGGACATCGACCGGGAACTGCTGACCCGATAAGCCCATGATGGAAAACAGACGACGGATGCGGCTGTATTTTGCCGCCGCCTCTGCTGCCTGCGGCGTGCTGTTTGTGCTGTCGCTGGCAGTGGGACGATTTTCCATTGAATGGAGCGAACTTTTTTCGGACTCCATGTCCGCCCGTGTGTTTTTCAGCCTGCGCCTGCCGCGGACCTGTATGGTTCTGCTGGCAGGCGTTGGTCTTTCCGTCACCGGCAGCGTCTATCAGGCGGTGTTCCAGAACCCGCTGGCTTCTCCCGATATCATCGGGGTTTCCTCCGGCGCCAGTGCCGGAGCGGCAGCAGCCATCCTGCTGTTTGGCGGCGGAACGCTGGTCACGGCGCTGGCGGCCTTTTTCGGAGGCTTTGCGGCGGTGCTGGCAGCGCTGGCGCTGGCTGCGGTTTCCCGCCGTCAGGGAGTTCTGGGCATTGTCCTGTCGGGAATTGCCGTCAATGCGCTGGCACAGGCGGTGCTGATGCTGATGAAAATGACCGCTGACCCGGAAAAACAGCTGGCTTCCATTGAGTTCTGGATTATGGGCAGCTTTGCCGACGTCACCGCCGACAAATTTCTCGGGGTGTTCCCGTGGGTGCTGCTGGGAATCGCCGGGCTGTTTTTGCTGCACCGGCAGATTCTGCTCCTCAGTCTGGAAGAGGAGGAAGCCCGGATGCTGGGGGTTCCCGTCCGCTGGATGCGGCGGATTGTGCTGCTGCTGGCTACGCTGGTCACCGGCGCCATTGTCAGCGTCACCGGCCTGATTTCCTTCATCGGGCTGATTGCCCCCCATATTGCCCGGCTCCTGACCCGGAGCAGCCGGTTTTCCACTACCGTGCTGGCAGGGCTTTGCGGCGGCGGGCTGCTGCTGCTGGCGGATTGTCTGGCCCGGAGCATCAGCGCCAGCGAGGTGCCGGTGAGTATCATCACCTCCCTGCTGGGCGCTCCGTTTTTGTTTTATCTCATGTGCCGGAAGGGGGATCTTCATGGATGAACTGCTGACCCTTTCCCGTGTGTACGCCGGGTATGATAAACGGGATATTATACAAGATGTAAGCGTTTCTCTGCCCCGGGGCCAGTTCTGCGCTTTGCTTGGGGCGAACGGTTCCGGAAAAACCACCCTGCTGAAAACCGTCTGCGGCTTTCTGCCCTTCCGTGGGGACTGCCGGTTTCTGGGAAAGCCTCTGGGGGACTTTTCCCCAAAAGAACGCAGCCGCCATATGGGCTATCTGGCACAGCGGGGCGGCGTGACCATTCCTCTCAGCGTGGGAGATGTGGTGCTCATGGGCTGTAACCCGGTGCTGGGGGTGTTTCAGCAGCCGGGAAAACGCCACCGGGAAGCTGCGCTGGCGGCGCTGGAACAGGTAGGGCTGGCGTGTCTTTGGGAAAAGGACTTTTTGTCCCTCAGCGAAGGACAGCGGCAGCTGGTGCTGTTTGCCAGAAGCCGGGTGCTTTGCCCGGAGCTGCTGGTGCTGGATGAGCCGGACAGCGCGTTGGATTTTCAGAACCGTCACCGGATGATGGCGCTGCTGCGCCGGACGGTGGAGGAGGGGAACTCGGTGCTGCTGTGCAGCCATGACGCGGGTTTCGCCATGCAGTATGCAGACCGGCTGCTGCTGCTGAAAGACGGGCGGCTGGTTCATGACCTTTTCATGGCAGAGGTGGAGGACAGGGTGCTGCAAAAGGCTTTGTCCGACCTGTACGGCCCGGTGGAGCTGCTGCGCCGGGGGAATCTGCGGGTGATGGTGAAAGGAGAGAGGGAGCTTGAAAGCGACGGTGCGAATCTGCCTTTGTGACGACACAGGGCTGCGGTTTTTCGGGGAAGGCCCCTACCGGCTTTTGCTGGGAGTGGAGCGTCTGGGCAGCCTGCGGGCGGCGGCGCAGGAAATGAACATGGCCTATACCAAAGCCAGCGCCCTGATGAAGCACGCGGAACAGGTGCTGGGGTTTCCCCTGACCCGGCGGAAAATCGGAGGGAACGGCGGCGGCGGAAGTGTTCTGACGCCGGGGGCAAAGGAGTTGATGGAACGGTATGAACGATATCGTGCGGCCTGCCGTGAACAGGCGGAGAGATTGTATCAGGAGTGCTTTTCTTCGTTCCGGCCGGAAGAGTTTGCTGCTGACGGGAAGCCGGGGCGCGGGGAAAACCACCCTGATTGATGCGCTGACACAGGGCTGTGATTTGCCCGGCGTCCGCAGCTATGCCCGGCGGGAAAAGCCGGACGGCCCGCCGGACTGTATTTTTCTGGAGAACCGCCGGACCGGGGAGCGTCGGGTCATCGGGCGGTTTCTGGGGGGAAGGATGGAGCCGGAAGCCGGGGTGCTGGATACCTTCGGTGTGCAGGCCCTTCGGGACGCCATGGAAGGGAAGAACCGGTGGGCGGTGGTGGACGAAATCGGGTTTCTGGAAAACAGCAGCCCCGCCTATTGCCGGGCGCTGGAAGAGCTGTTCCGGAAAAAACGGGTGCTGGCAGCTCTGCGGAAAGCGGACAGCCCTCTGCTTTGCCGCCTGCGGAGCCGGGAGGACTGTCTGGTCATCGATCTGGATGTTTTGGAAGACCGGCAGGAGCACACCGGCGCAGGTTTTCCTCCGGAGAAGGGGAATCTGTGAAACGAAGTGCAACGAACTCCCGGCAACGAACGTGCAATTTTGAAAAAATCACGGAAAAACAGGACAACTGTCCTTTGCAGGAGGACAATTCAAGGCAAAATCTGCCACTTCGTTGCAGGTTCGTTGCAGGTTGGTTGCAGGTTCGTTGCAGTGGGTAAAACTCAAAAAACCGCATAAGACCGGGATTTTTTAAGGTTTTTTCCTTCCAGTGCAACGAAAGCAACGAACTTTTATAAAAAAAGAAATAGAGTATACTACAACAGAATAAAAGTGTTTTGACCTTCGTTGCAGTACTTCGTTGCACCTTTCGTTGCACTTGCCCTCTGCCGGAGGGGGTTCTGTTTTGTATGCGCCCGGTTGATGACGACCGGTATGAAGAAGGGGAATGCGCCGTACAATATAGGAAAGCTCCCGGTTTTGTTTGACAGATTCCCCGGGAGAGAGTATCATCAAGAAGAGAGTAAACGGCTTGCAAGCCTGATTTCAATGATAGAACAGCCCAGGAGGAATTTTTTCATGCGTATCGAGACTTTATTCAGCGAGCTTTCCTGCACTTTGCCTCAGGAGCTTTCCCCCGAAACGGAAATCACCGGCGTGGTGTACGATTCCCGGAAGGTGATTCCCGGCTGTGCCTTTGTCTGCCTTCGGGGTGCAAAAGCGGACGGCCACCGCTTTGCCCAGCAGGCAGCTGAGCAGGGCGCGGCGGTCATCGTGGCGGAAGAGCCGGTAGACTGCTCCGCACCGGTGGTGGTGATTCCCGATACCCGCTATGGCCTTGCGGTGCTCAGCGCAGCCTGGTTCGGACATCCTGCCCGGGAAATGAAGGTCATCGGCATTACCGGCACCAAGGGAAAGACCACCTCTTCCTATATGATTCACGCCATTCTGGAAGCAGCCGGTCACAAAACCGGTCTGATCGGCACCATTGGCGCGGTGATTGACGGAAAAGTGACCCCCACCGCCAACACCACCCCGGAATCCTATGAGGTACAGCGGATTTTCCGGGACATGGTCACCGCGGGCTGTGAATACTGCGTCATCGAAGCCTCTTCCATCGGCCTGAAAGCCCACCGGGTTTCCGGCTTTACCTTTGATACCGGGCTGTTCACCAACTTTTCCCCCGACCATATCGGCGGCGACGAACACGCCGACATGGACGAGTATCGCCGCTGTAAGGCCATGCTGTTCCGTCAGTGCCGCACCGGCATCATCAATATCGACGACCCCAGCTGGCAGGGCATCATCGAAGGCCATACCTGCGAAATCAAGACCTACGGCTTTTCCAAAGAAGCCCAGCTCCGGGCGGAAAATGACCACCTGATTTCCCGTCCCGGCTATCTGGGGGTTCACTTTGACGTAAAGGGCGAAATGGAGTTCCCGGTGGATGTGGACATTCCCGGAAAATTCAACGCCTATAACGCATTGGGCGCCATTGCCGTGTGCCATCATCTGGGCATTTCACAGGAAGCCATGCAGAAGGGGCTGGACACGGTGAAGGTCAAGGGCCGGGTGGAGCCGGTGAAGGTTCCCGGCCATTATACCCTGCTCATCGACTATGCCCACAACGCCGTGAGCATGGAGAGCATTCTGGAAACCCTGCGGGAATATCACCCCAAGCGGCTTATCTGCCTGTTTGGCGCAGGCGGAAACCGGCCGAAAATCCGCCGGTATGAAATGGGAGAGGTCAGCGGCCGGATGGCGGACCTGTCGGTGATTACCGCCGATAACTCCCGCTTTGAAGACGTGCTGGATATTCTCAATGACATCAAAACCGGCCTTGCCAAAACCGACGGCAAGTATATCGAGATTCCCGACCGCCGGGAAGCCATTCGCTGGTGTCTGGAAAATGCCCAGGACGGCGACATTGTGGTGCTGGCGGGAAAGGGCCACGAGGATTATCAGGAGATTCAGGGCGTGAAGCGCCCCTTTGACGAGCGGGTGGTCATTGCCGAGCTTTTGAAGGAAATGGGAAAGGAATGAGCGCCATGAAGCTGACAGCCGAACAGATTGTCAAAGCCTGCGGGGGAATCCTCCTTTGCGGCGACCCCAAGACCGAAATCACCTCTTTCAGCACGGACAGCCGGAGTATCCAGCCGGGCTGCCTGTTTGTTCCCATTAAAGGAGAGCGTACAGACGCCCATATTTATATTGAAGCAACCCTTGCGGCCGGTGCGGCGGGAACCTTTACCCAGCACCACACCGTCCCTGCGGGGGATTCCCATGTGTGGATTTATGTGGAGGACACCACCCGGGCCTTGCAGAAAACCGCAGCCTGGTACCGGTCACAGTTCCACATCCCCCTGGTGGGCATTACCGGAAGCGTGGGAAAAACCACCACCAAGGAAATGGTGGCGCTGGCCATGTCTTCCGCCTATCACACCATGCGCACCGAAGGCAACCAGAACAGCCAGATTGGCCTGCCGCTGACCATGTTCCGCCTGTCGGAAGAGGACGAGGCGGCAGTCATTGAGATGGGTATGAGCGAATTCGGGGAAATGGCCCGGCTGTCCGCCATTGCAAAGCCCACCATGGCGGTGATGACCAACATCGGCCTGTCCCATATCGGTCAGCTGAAAACCCAGGAGAATATATTAAAGGAAAAGCTCCACATCACCGACGGCTTTGGCCCGGAGAATGTGCTGATTCTCAACGGGGACGACCCGCTGCTGGCTTCGGTACAGGGTACGACGGATTTCCCGGTGATTTCCTACGGTCTGGGCGCAGACTGTGAGTACCGGGCGGAGGACATTGAAAACGACGAAACCGGCACGTCCTTTGTGCTGGTACATAAGGGGCTGCATCTGCCGGTGTTTGTCCCGGCCTTTGGCATTCATATGGTGTATAACGCTCTGGCAGCCGTGGCAGCGGCAGAAGCGGCAGGAGCAGACCCGGCAGCAGCTGCGGCGGCTCTTCGGGAATACAAACCGTTGGCTATGCGCCAGCAGCGGTATGAAGCCAACGGCCTGACGGTCATCGACGACACCTATAACGCCAGCCCTGACTCCATGATGGGCAATATCGATGTGCTGTGTTCCATGAAGGCCACCGGCCGCCGGATTGCGGTGTTGGCGGATATGCTGGAACTGGGAGACGTTTCCGTAGAAGCCCATCGGAGCGTTGGCCGCCGCTGTGCTCAGAAAAAAGTGGACATCCTGTATGTCATCGGTCAGGAAGCCAGAGAGATTGCCGTGGGCGCAAAAGAGCTGGCGCCGGAGATGGACTGCCGGGAATTCATGGACAATGCTTCGGCGCTGGCGTCCCTGAAAGAAACCGTCCGAGCCGGGGATATTGTGCTGGTCAAGGGTTCCCGGGGAATGCACACCGACGAGATCGTCCACGGGCTGCTGTAACCAGTTTTCGAGAATTCATTCAGAAGAATATGAATAAATTGTAAATTAACCTTGTCATAATCTTAAAAATCCCGGAAAATAGCCGTTTTTTCGGAAAAAACCGCCTTTCCAGCCTTGCATCTTTCGAATTTCTGTGATAAACTGTAACCAATTTGTTACTATTTGTAATGGATTTGTAACTCGAGAAGTCACATGAAAGTACAGGATATAGAAAAAGCAAAGGGAAGGCGGTTTTTCCAATGATAAAGAAGGCATTGGCAGTACTGACCAGCGCCATGATTACGGTGTCGGCAGTATGTGCAGGCGGTATCTCCGCTTCTGCGGCCAGCGGCGCAACGGGCGTCGGTCTGGCGGAACATGCAATGGAAGCTTATTATGAGGACTGGTCCTATGTATACGGCGGTTCCAGTGAGGGCGCTGTGGACTGTTCCGGTCTGTTTGTTACTTATTATGGAGTCGGCGGCAACCGCACCAATCTGGTGGGTTCCGCTTCCGAAGTGGGTTACGTCAGCAACGGCATTCCCAGAATCCACGGTCTGGGCCTGTGGCAGCCCGGTCATGTCGGCATCTATGTGGGCGGCGGTATGGCTGTGGATGCCCGCGACGAAGCCAGTGACATGGTCTATCACAATGTTTCCTCCAAGAAGTGGCAGAAGTGGTTCAAGGTGGCAGGTGTGAATTACCCCACTACCGGCTGGCAGACCTTTGAGGGAAACCGGTACTATTATGAAAACGGTCAGTACATCGTCAACTGCACCCGTGTAATTGACGGTAAGACTTATACCTTTAACAGCAGCGGTATTGCAAACGGCGGTTCTGCCGCAACTTCGGATCAGATTGCACAGGCGGAAGCCAAGAAGGAAGCCGCTGCCGCCGAAAAGGCGGAAGCACAGGCTGCTGCTGCCGCTGCGGCTGAAAAGGCTGCCGAGGAAGAAGCCGCCGCCAAGAAGAAGGCGGAAGAAGAGGCTGCTGCCAAAAAGGCCGCGGAAGAGAAGGCTAAGAAGGAAGCAGAGGAAAAGGCCGCTGCCGAGAAAAAGGCTGCGGAGGAAGCTGCTGCCGCCAAAAAAGCAGCGGAAACTGCTGCAACAGAGCAGGGAAGCCAGTTGGCCCGGACGCTGCTGACAGAGACGATTCCTCTGGAAGAAAAGAGTATGCCCCGAGTGAAGTCTGCGGTCCTGCCTCAGGTGGAACAGACGGTAGAGGCCGGAGCAGGCATGACCACCGCAGTGGTGGCTGCTGCCCTGATGCTCACCGGCGCGATCTTCTTTGTCATGTTTAAAATCAAGACTACCGGACAGATTCTGATGGTGAAAACCGGCCAGCTGCGCCGTGCTGCCACCAGAATGGAAATCCGTCTGGCGAAAAAAGCCAGAAATGCCCCGAAGCATTTCCGGAAAAAGTAAAGAAATTGATATACTAGCGATAGGAAACGCCGTGTATTGTGAGAATCAACAATACACGGCGTTATTTTT